>Ga0224555_1002840_pt1 | contig 19182 bp, 19 predicted proteins | sample 714S23034metaG_FD_180687 | JGI IMG/M metagenome (GOLD analysis project Ga0224555, IMG submission 180687) | Peat soil microbial communities from Stordalen Mire, Sweden - 717 S2 30-34 | ecosystem: Environmental > Terrestrial > Soil > Wetlands > Peat | place: Sweden: Norrbotten County, Stordalen...
CCACATTCCCTCCGCCCCGGAACGCGACGACGAATATAATTCATCTTTCAAAACCCGAAAGGACAAAAACCCGGCTTCGCCTACCCTTCGCTTCCTTCAGGCTCATCCTTCGATTGGAAAAGACTTGGCTATGGCGTAGCAATATTGCTAATCTTGATGCATTATCGGCACACCAGGGTTATTGCACGAGGCCAGCCGATCAGAATACCGCCAAATTAGCCTATTCTCATAAGGTGCGGATGAACCAGAGCCATTCCGGAACCAGTCGTGGACAAGGCGAACGTGCCCTGCTCGCTGAGATTCGCCAACGAGCTGAGCGTGGCGCCAGACTTGGCCAGAAAAGCGGCCTTCGCCTGGGCATCGGCGACGATTGCGCCTTGCTGACTCCGCGCCAGGGCGAAGAAGTGGCCGTAACGACAGATTTGTCGATTGACGGCCGTCATTTCCGCCTCGACTGGCATTCGCCTGAGGCCATTGGGCATCGCGCTTTGGCGCGCGGATTGAGCGACCTGGCCGCCATGGGCGCGCGGCCTGTAGCCGCCTTTCTTTCCTTGGGTTTACCGCGTTCGCTCACTGTGGCTGCAGCCGGTCGCAGCCGCGCCGGATCCCGCACCTGGGTCGAGCGTTTTCTCGACGGTTTTCTGGCCCTGGCCGAGGCTCACAATACCCCTCTGGCCGGTGGAGACCTGGCTGAATCCCCTGTTGCCGTGGCTGACATTGTGTTGGTTGGCGCAGTTCCCCGTGGCCGGGCGCTGCTGCGTTCCGGCGCTCAGCCGGGGGACCTGCTCTACGTTACCGGCGCGCTTGGCGGAGCCGCTGCCGGCCTTGCCTGCCTGGCTGAGCTGGCCTTGCCCGCACGGCCTAACCCGCCTCGCATCCCGAAAAAGCTGGCCACAAGGCTCGCCGCGCACCTCTATCCCCACCCGCGCATTGCCCAGGGCCTTTGGCTGCAACGCCGCGGCCTGGCCTCCGCCGCGCTCGACCTGAGCGACGGCCTCTCCACTGATCTGGCTCATCTGTGCGAGGAATCCGGCGTGGCCGCCGAGGTCGATGCGACGCTCGTGCCGCTTGGTTTGGGAGCTAACCTGGCTCAGGCACTTCACGGAGGCGAGGACTACGAACTGCTCTTCACCGCGCCGCCCGCCGCCCGCCTGCCGCGCGCCATCGCCGGCGTCACGGTGACCCGCATCGGCCGCATTCTGAAAAACCGCGCAGGACGGCCAACGATGACGCTGATCTCCTCGCAGGGAATACAGCCTCTCGAACCGCACGGCTGGGAGCATTTCTCCTGAGCTTTATTCGCTTTTCGAAAACATTCCCGGCAAGTTTCTACAGCAGCCGCAACTCTGGGAAGTCCTGGTTATAGCGTTTTGGGTCCAGCGTCAATAGACGCTCCGCCTGCACCAGCGCATGAGCGCCAATCAGAAAATCGGCAGGAATGCGGCATGGACCTTCGCCAGTGGCTTGTCTGCGCCGCGCCGCGTATCGGGCATAGCGCAAGCCTGCGATGGACCATATCTTTTCTTCCAGCTTGTAATCGATGACAACGCCGGTTGCATCCAGGAATGAGTGGACATCACCTGCTGTCATCTTTGGATGGGCGAGCAACTCCGCAAATGCGAATGGCGAAATGAGCAGTACACCCTCTTGTCTTGCCTTTCCCAACTGCTCGACAATCTTCTCTGCGGTCGGCTCCCGCGACCAAATCGACGATATGATATTGGCATCGATTGCCGTTCTCACGGTTTACCTTCTTCGGGATTCTTTACCACCCATGGATCGTCATCGCGTAGATCGCGATAATAGGCATTGATCTCTTCCCGAGAGGAAAATGCAGGAAAGGCCCCAAGATAGGCAGTGAAGGGGTTCTTTTCCGTCCGCGAGGGCTGCAGAACGGTGCGGCCATCTTCGAAGACGAACTCCACGCGGTCGCCCTGCTTGAGGCCCAGACGGTGGCGAACTTCGATGGGCACGGTGATCTGCCCCTTGCTGCTGATGGTGCTGGAAGGTGGCATCTTTACCTCATACCTTGAAAGTAAAGATATCATTCTTTACCAATCCCGTCAATCTGCCTTGACCGGATTCGCCCGTACCTCTACCTTCTATCATCAAAACTGCGATGCCCCCCACTTCCAGCGTCCGCTTCGCTCCTTTCCCCTGCAGCCTGCCTCAAGTTGGTAACACCCGTACGGGCTCCCACTCCGGCCCGAAGTTTGATAAGCTGATTCCACTCCTCGAAGAAGGAGAAGCACTCAACCTTGACGTTCCCAGCGTCTGCGCTCGCATCAAAGGGTTCGTAGGAGCCTGAGCGTTATGAAAGACATCTTCTGGATCAAAGGCAACCCGCCCGCAAAGCTGGCCATCGTCCTTCATCCGCAGGGAGATGACAGGCTGGAGGAAGAACTGTTGCGCTTGAAGCGCAGCGGCATCCAGACGCTGGTTTCCTTGCTGGAGCACTGGGAAGCGGGCTCGCTTGGCCTGGCGAACGAAGGCCCCGCAGCCGTGCATGTCGGATTGAATTTCCTCTCTTTCTCATTTCCCCACGCACATGTTCCTGTGGACACGGAGTCCTTCCGGCATTTTGTTGCCGGGCTGGCGGAACGCCTCCGCTCCGGGGAATCGATAGGCGTCCATTGCTGGGGCTGCGTCGGCAGGTCCGCCATCGTTGCGGCCTGCACCCTCATTCATTTGGGTTGGCAGCCCGAGGCGGCGCTGGAGGCCGTTGAAGCGGCTCGCGGCGAACCAGTGCCTGACACGAAGGAGCAGGAAGACTGGATTTTGAGCTATACGGCGCAGCCGAGCGCGCTTCATAAATCATGATGCCCCCGCGCGGTTTGCACCCTGCCGCAATTGCTCTCCGCCGTCGCAGCCAATTAGACTGAGGGTTCGAGGGGTCCAGACATGTTGGTTGTCATGAAGGCGCAAGCAACGCAGGAGCAAATCCAGGCAGTCTGCGAAGCTATTGAACGGTTGGGCTTTCGCGCTCACCCGCTTCCCGGAGCCCAGCGCACCGCTATCGGCATCACCGGCAATCAGGGCGAAATGGACCGCGGCAACCTGGAAGCGCTCTCCGGCGTCGCTGAAGTCATCCGCGTTTCCAAAGCCTACAAGCTGGCCAGCCGGGACGTGAAGGAAGAAGACACCGTCATCCGGTTCGCCGGTACGGATGCCGCTATCGGCGGCCGCAACTTGGCCATCATCGCCGGGCCATGCTCCATTGAAAGCCGCGAACAGGCATTTGCTATTGCCGAATCAGTAGCCTCCTCGGGCGCGCAGTTTTTCCGCGGCGGAGCTTACAAGCCGCGCACATCGCCTTATGCATTTCAAGGCCTGGGCCTGGAGGCGCTGCGCATCATGGCCGAGATTCGCTCGCGCTTCGGATTGCGCATTGTCACCGAGGCCATCGACAACGAAAGCCTCGAGCTGGTTGCCGAGTGGGCCGACGTGGTGCAGATCGGCGCGCGCAACATGCAGAACTTCTCGCTGCTCAAGCGCGCCGGCCAACTGCGTAAGCCGGTGATGATCAAGCGCGGCCTCTCAGCAACCCTGGATGAGTTTTTGATGGCCGCCGAGTACGTGATGAGCGAGGGCAATTACGAAGTGATTTTGTGCGAGCGCGGCGTGCGCACCTTTGCCGACCACACCCGCAACACCCTGGACCTGAGCATCATTCCGGCTGTCCAGCGGGTGAGCCATCTGCCGATTCTGGTCGATCCCAGCCACGGCACCGGCAAGCGCGACAGTGTGCTGCCCATGGCGCGCGCCGCGATTGCCTCGGGCGCAGACGGCATCCTGGTCGAGGTTCACGACCACCCGGAAAAAGCTCTCTCCGACGGACCTCAGTCCATCTATCCCGATCAGTTCGCCCGCATGATGGATGAACTGGAACAGATCGCCCCGGTGGTTGGCCGTAGTCTGCCGCGCGGCGCACGCATCGAAGCTGGAGCAGCGTAAATCAGGCGCTCCAGCTCCCCATTCCGAGATTTGAAATTTTCGCTGTGGTTATTGATGAGGCGTAATGGCAACGATGGTGATCACAGAGGTTCGTTTTTTGCCTTTGATTTCATCGGGGCCGTAGTGCCAAAAGATGCGGTATGCGCCTGGAGTGCTATTTTGCGCGTAGGCCTCGAAGATTTTCTCGCCATGAGCGCCCTTCAGTGAGAGAAACTCATGAGTATGCAGGCCCGGATGGTGAGGGTCCAACTCCAGGCAACCGAGAGCCCTGCGGATCTGTGCGGCAAGTTTGGCCTTCGCGGGAGTGTTTTCGAGATCTGTCAATTGCTGGTCTGCCGTGGGTGTAAATACAATCTTCCTTTGCATACCCATTTCTCTTTCCGCAGACTTGACTACATCTATCTCTATTCGGAGCCGATTCGCGGCCTATTCGCGCGCATACTTGGCAAACGAGCCGCGATAAATTCCCTTCCTTTCAGCCGACTCACGCAAGCCTTGTTTCACGCTGGCCAGGGCCTCCGCGTTTTCGTAAAGCCACATCTCGCAGGCGGGAACTGCCTTTACCGGGTCGAGAATCAGTTGACCCAGGGGATTACGGTAGATGTTATAGGCCGTGGCGCTGCCCAGCGCCTCACCCAGCGACAGGCGCTTTTTGGCATCCGGCTGGGCGAACTCGGAGACAAGTTGAAAATCGGTATTTTTGAGAACAGCCAAAGCTGACATGGTAGGAGAGTAGCATTCGTGGAAATCGAAGTCAAGTGGGAACTGCCCACATTGGGAATGCGGACAATCCAGCCGGAAGCAAGTGAAGAGCTGCGGGCTAGCGCTGCCTCGCACCGCGATCTCCGGCCCCGAGGCTGACAAATCAATTAAACTCAATGCGTCCCACTCTTGTTTTCCGGACTCATCCCATGAACCTGTCGAACGCTACGATTACCCGCCTTTCTATTCTCGCCCTGCTGGCCCTGGCCCTGACCGGGTGCCGCTCCCACGACTTCCCGCAGTATCCGCCCAACTACCGCGAATACGCCTACGTCACCAATAGCGGCGGCAATACCGTCACCGTTCTGGACGTGGTGAATGTGCGCGTGGACCGTGAGCTGGTGGTGGGCCAGAAACCGGTAGCCGTGGCTGCCAGCCTCACCACCAACGAAGTCTACGTGGTCAACTCCGGCGCGGCGGACGGCCAGGGTTCGGTTTCGGTCATCAACGCGGAAAACAATACCGTGGCAGGCGTCATCAATGTTCATCGCCAGCCGGTCTCCATCGAGATTGATTCCACCGGCAGCCTGGCCTACGTGGCCAACTCCGGCTCCAACACCATCTCCGTGCTGGACCTCAAGGCGCGGCGCGAGATAGCGGACCTTGGAGCCGGTGAGGAGCCAGCCGCCGCGCGCCTCTCCCCGGACAATAAGACCCTGGTGGTCGCCAACCGGCACGGCAACTCGGTCAGCCTCATCGATCCGGCAACGCGCCGCGTCCGCGCGGTCTTCGAGGGCTGCCCCGGCGCTTCGGATGCGGTCATCCTTCCCGATTCCTCGAAGGCGTTTGTGCCCTGTTCGGCCGGCCATCAAATCATGGCCATCGCCCTGGCTCACGCGGAAGTTCGTCCCGCTCAACCGGGCAGCGCACAACTGGTTCCCGCCCGGCCCGACCGGCTGGAAGCCCTGCTCGACGTGGGACAGGCGCCGATGCAGTTGGCCCTCAAGCCAGACGGCGGCGAAGTGTTCTCCTTGAACTCGCTCTCCGACTCCATCTCCGAGGTCATCACCACCAGCGACGACGTCAACAGCTCCACCATCATCGGAGACACTCCCGTGCGCGGCCTCGTCTCCACCGACAACTCCCTGCTCTATGTGGCGAATTATCGCTCCCAATACGTTACCGTCTACGCCATTGACGAAGGCCAGCGTCTTCCGGCCTCCCAAGGCGGCTCAATCCGCGTCGGCGACGGTTCATCGGCGCTGGCGTTTTCCAGCTCCGGCATGCTGCTCTTTGTTGTCGATGCCCGTTCCGGAGACGTAGCCGTGGTGCGCACTGCCTCGCTCTCGCTGTTCACCCTGCTCCCCGCCGGCCACGCGCCCAGCGCCATTGCCGTGAAAGCCTTCAAGCTGCCGTAACTTTCAGCTGCATTCGGGGCACGGGGCATTACAGAAACAATAAAAAGCTCCTGGAGGTTTCATAAATCCCTTCCTTGGTGCACAATCAAGAATGAGATGAGCATCCGATTCGCACTTCCTCAAGAACTTCGCGGCGCAGTGGACTTGGCCGCCGCCGACTGGACCAACAACAACAATGTTGCCCGCTTCTGGCGGAAGGACCCGGGCCTGTGGACCCGCCAGGGGGAAGAGAAGTGGCTGGGCTGGATCGACATCGTCGAGCGCCAGCAGAAGAACCTGGCGGCTTTCACGGCGCTGGCCGCGGACGTAAAGGCGCGCGGCTTTCTGTCTGTTTTGCTGCTCGGCATGGGCGGCTCCAGCCTTTGCCCGGAGGTGCTGGCCGTCACCTTTGGCCTGCAGGACGGTTTCCCGGCGCTGCACATTGTCGATTCCACCGATCCGGCGCAGGTCAAGGCCGCGCGCGACAGGGTTAACCTGGCCGAGACGCTGGTGGTGGTGGCCAGCAAATCCGGCTCGACGCTGGAGCCGAACGTTCTTAAACAGTATTTCTTTGCCGAGATGCAGAAGGCAGTGGGCGCCGACAAGGCCGGCAGCCATTTTCTGGCAATTACCGATCCCGGTTCGAAGATGGAGCAGGTGGCCAAGGCAGACGGATTTTGGAAGATATTCTACGGCGATCCGGAAATCGGCGGGCGCTTTTCGGCGCTGTCGAACTTCGGCGTGATTGCCGCCACGGTAGCCGGGCTGAACACGGAGAAGCTGCTGGCTGAAGCTGCCAAGGCTGTGGCAGCGGCCAAGCTGGCCCCAGCGCAGAATCCAGCAGTCGAACTAGGCCTGACGCTGGGCACTGCGGCCAACGCCGGACGCGACAAGCTCACCGTCTTCACCTCGCCGGAGATCTACGACCTGGGCGCTTGGATGGAGCAACTGGTCGCTGAATCCACCGGCAAGCAGGGCAAGGGCATTACGCCTGTGGACCGTGAGGCTATAGCCGCGCCGGAGTTTTACGGCAGCGACCGCATCTTCGCCTACATCCGCTATGCGGGCTCGTCCGACAAGGGTCTGGACGCCAAGGTTGCGGCGATTGCTGCGGCGGGCCATCCAGTCATCTACATCGAAATCTCAGACCTCTACGAGATCTTCGGGCAGTTCTTCACTTGGGAAGTGGCCACTTCCATAGCCGGGTCGGTGATGGGCATCAACCCCTTCGACCAGCCGGACGTGGAATCGGCCAAGATTGAAACCCGCACCCTGACCTCGGCCTACGAGCAGACCGGCAAGCTGCCCGTGCGCGAGCCGGTGCTGGTGGTCAACGGTATCCAGCTTTACGCTACTGAGGCTTACGCGGCCACGCTCAACAAGGCTGCTCCCGCCAAAACCCTGGCCGGCTATCTGCGCGCGCATTTCAACCAGATTCACCCCGGCGACTACTTTGCCGCGCTGGCTTTCCTGCCCATGTTCCCGGAGCACGAGGCGGCGATTCAGGGAATCCGGCACAAGGTGCTCGACGCCAAACGAGTGGCCACCTGCCTGGGCTTCGGCCCGCGTTTTCTGCACTCCACCGGCCAGGACTACAAGGGCGGCCCCAACACTGGAGTTTTTTTGCAGATCACAGCGGACCATGCCGGCGATGTGGCGATTCCGGGGCAGAAATTGAGCTTTGGCGTAGTCATCGACGCCCAGGCCGCCGGAGATCTGGCGGTGCTGGAGTCGCGTGGCCGCCGTGCCGTGCGCGTTCACCTGGGAGCCGATGTGGCTGCGGGGCTGAAGGCGCTGGCCGAGGCTGTGGACCAGGCGCTGGCGTAGAATCATGGGTCAGGAAATGGGTTGAAACCAGTTCCTTTGCCGCAATCTTCCCTTTGCCCGTGGCAACTTTTTCCCGGCATCCGTGTCCAATCCGATGACGGCTTCCGCGGTTTCCCGTCTAATCTGGGTGAACCGGGAGCAAGATTTCAGCAGCAGGAGAAACACAACGATGAATCGGCCAATGTTCAAGAGAGTTTCCCCCCAGGCCTTGGCGTGGGCCGGGTTAATAGCCCTGAGTGGTGCTTTGGCGATTGCCCAAGGCGCCCCTTCCCCGGCGGGTACGGTCCGCACCGACGGCCAGATCGAGATGGACGTTGTTCATGCCTTGGACGCCTCCACGGTGCTCAAGAACGACCTGATCACCGCGGCCACCATTCAGGGCGAGGTCACGCTCTCTGGAACGGTTGCAGTCGCTTCCTCCCGCGATCTGGCGGAGTCGATTGTCAGCCAGGTGCCGGGCGTGACCAAGGTGCATAACAACCTCAAAGTCGGCAATCAGCAAAATGCCCCGGCCGCACAGGAGTCGGCGGGCAGCCAGCAAGGCGATGCAGGAACCCCCAATTCCGCGGATTCCCCGGCCAGTCCGGACGGTCCCTTACCGCCCCCTGACGAGTCCGATGCCCAGGCTCAGCTCCGTGCGCAAATCCGCGCGGAGGTGATCGCCGAAATTCGGGCTCAAAGACAGGCTCAGCAACAGACCCGCGGGCAGGACCCCTCTTCGCCGGATGAGGATCAGCCTATGCCGCCTCCGCCAGCTCAGGAAGCGCCCAAAGGCCCGGTGACCATCCCTCAGGGCACTCTGCTGCAGTTGCGCACCAGTGAGCCAGTCAGCAGCAAGCACGCCAAGGACGGCGAGCAGGTGCAGTTCACAGTGATTCGCGATGTGATTGTCGGCGGCGTTCTGGCGATTCCCCGCGGCGCCACTGCTCATGGAGTCGTGACCGAGGTCCAGAAGACGGGCGAGTTGGCAGGCAGCTCGGAACTGGCGCTTAAGCTCACTTCGCTGGACCTGGGCGGCCAGGACTACCCGCTCGATTCCGGCCGGTTCAAGATCAAGGGACCGAATAAGGCCGGCCATACGGTGGGCAGCGCCATAGGCGGCGGCATTATGGGCACCATGATTGGCTGCGCAGTGAGAGGCCCCTTGGGTTGCGGGGTTGGCGCTGGCATCGGCGTGGCCGCTGGCACGGCGGCTTCCGCGGCTACTCCCGGGCCAAACGTCTGGATCCCCGCAGAGGCGATGGTGGCATTCCACCTGAACTCCCCCCTGACGGTCACCCCGGTCAGCGCGCAGGAGGCAGCCCGGCTGGCGCAGGGGCTTTACCAAGGCGGCCCGGCGCTCTACCGTCGCGGTTATGGCCAGCCGTATCCCTATGGGTACGGCTATCCGCCGGTCTACTATCACCCCTACTACGCCGTGGGCGGGTATTACTACTGGCGGTAAAAACCTGTCCAATAACTCGGCTTTGGGTGAAGGGTACGGGCTTTAGCCCGTACGTCTAAGGCAGAAATAGCTGTGGGCTTTAGCCCCTGAGGGATGCTTTTACGGCAGTTTGCATTCCCTCAGCGGCTAAAGCCGGAAATAAAAATCTACTCTCAACGTACGGGCTGAAGCCCGTACCCTTCAAAGCACAGTTTTTGGACAGGCGGTAAGAGCCTATCATCTTCACACGCGCAGCGGGCATCCCGGAAGACTGGGTGCCCGTTTTGCGTTGAGGCGCCGGCCTCACCCGGTCCTCCGCTCGTCTATAATGGCTATGAATCGCGTCAAGCGACAATTGCGCATCCGAGGGAGATGCCCACAGCAGTTTTTGTGCTGACAAACAGGGGCTCCCGCGCGTGCCTGGAGAGTTGAAGGTCCGAGTCCATCCATGATCCGTTTCCTGCAGAGAGACAATCGCGTTACCAAGGCATTTTTTGTCATCATCATCGCCGCCGCTTCGGTGGGCATGGTGGTTTACCTGATTCCCGGCCTGACCGGCATGGGAGCCTCATCCGTTGACACCTACGCCACGATCTACCCCCACTGGTACAGCAGCATCTTCTCATCGGGCATGACAGTGAGCCAGGAGAAGGTCAGCATGGCGGCCCGCCGTCAGGTGCAGCAGCGGAACCCGCAATACGCTGACAACCCTATGATTCTGCACCTCTTCGAGCAGCAGATTGGCCAGCAAATGGTGCAGCAGCAGATTCTTCTGGCCGAGGCCGACAAGCTGGGCATTACAGCCAATGACGACGATGTATTACGGTTCTTGCATCAGGGGCAGTATGGCGAGATTTTTTTCCCAAACGGCAAGTTCATTGGCCAGGAACGCTACACAGCCATCATCACCGGCCAGGCCAACATGTCGGTCACGGAATTTGAGCAGGAGATCCAGCACGAAATCATCCTGCGCCGGCTGCAGTCGCTGATTACCGCCGGTGTCACGGTGGGCGATGCGGATGTTCGCGCAGCCTATCGCAAGGAAAACATCAAGATCAAGTTCGACTACGCGGTGCTCTCCGCCGAAGACCTGCGCAAAACCATCAACCCATCGGACGGCGATCTGGAGGCTTTCTTCAAAAAGAACGCCGCGCGCTATGCCACGGCAGTGCCCGAGCAGCGCAAGATCACCTACTTTGCCTTTACTCCCAACGAGTTGCCCGGCGGCGTTCCGCAGCCCACCCAGCAGGAGATTCAGCAGTACTTCAATGCGCACAAGTCCGAGTACACGGTTCCGGAGCAGGCCCGTTCCCGCCACATCCTCATCAAGGTTGCGCCCGGCGCCGACGCCAAGACCGATGCTGCCGCTAAAGCCAAGGCCGATGCGCTGCTCAAGCAGATCAAGGCCGGCGCGAACTTTGCCGAGCTGGCCAAAAAGAACTCCGAGGACTCCAGCAAGGATGCTGGCGGCGAATTGGGCTTCTTCAAGCGCGGCGCCACGGTGCCGGAGTTCGAGAAGGCTCTTTTCGGCCAGAAGATCGGCGACACGGAGATCGTGAAGAGCCAGTTCGGCTACCACATCCTGCAGGTGGAGGAGCGGCAGACGGCGCACTCCGAGTCCATCGATGAAATCCGGCCCACCATACAAGTCACGCTGATTCGCCAGAAAGCGGCAGCGGCAGAAGAGAACTTCGCGCGGACGTTGACCTCCGAGGCCGTCAAGAACGGCCTGCAGAAGACCGCGGCGGCTCACCATCTGGAAGTTACAACCACGCCGCTGGTCGGCGCTCGGGACGTGATCTCCGCTCTGCCCAACTCCACCGATATTCTCGGCAAAGCCTTCCAGTCCAAGAAGGGCGACCCGCCGCAGTATGCCACCACCGGCGAGGGCTACGCGGTCTTTCAAGTTGCTGAGGTCGCCGCGGCCCACGCACCCACCTTTGCCGATTGGAAGAGCCGCGTTGCCGACGACTACCGCAACGAGCAACTCCCCATTCTGCTCAGCCAGAAGACCCAGGAACTGGCGGAGAAGGCTAAAAATTTGAATGATCTGTCCAAGGCCGCCAAGGCAGTGGGCGCGACTCTCAAGACCAGCGACCTGGTAGGTCCCACCGGTCAGGTGCCCGACTTCGGACAGGTGGCTCAGGTGGCCCCGCAGCTCTTCGATCTGAAGCCAGGAGAACTGAGCGGACCCATCAGCGCAGGGCGCACCGGCGTGGTGGCCAAACTTTTAGACAAGCAGGAGCCTACTGCCGACGAGATCGCCAAAAACTTTGACCAGACCAAGGATCAGATTCTCTACCAGCACCGCGGAGAAGCCTTCAACATCTTCCTGAGCACCATCATGGAAGACTACAAGAAGCACAACCGCATCCGCATGCCTAAAGGAAAAGGCACCCCAGCCACATAAGCTGGAAACAAGCAGAAAACAGAAAAACCCGCATCCACCTTCGGATGCGGTTTTTTTGTGTCATACAGAGCATCGCGTGCGGCATAGCTTTCGCTGATAATCAAACCATGGCTTTTTTTCGCTCCTCCGGAGTTCTGCTGCACGTAACTTCCTTGCCCTCTTATGGGGGCATCGGCGACCTGGGACCTGCCGCCCATGAGTTTGTCGCCTTCCTCGCCAGCGCCCGGCAGCACGTCTGGCAGGTTCTCCCCCTCGGCCCCACCGGCTACGGCAACTCGCCCTATGCGGCTACCTCGGCATTTGCGGGTAATCCGCTGCTCATCAGCCTGGAATTGCTTTCGAACCAGGGCTGGATCGAGGGCTCCCGCATCGCAGACCTCAACGGTCGCGGCGGGCCAGTGGATTTTCACAGGGTTGAGGAGCAAAAGCTTCCACTGCTCTTTGAGGCAGCGGGCAATTTTCTCGACCGAGGGCCGCGCGACCCCAGCCTTGCCGCTCAGTGGAAACAGTTTGAGGAGTTTTGCCGCGTCGAGGAAGTTTGGCTGGCCGACTACGCTCTTTACGCCGTGTTGCGCCGCGAATTCAACACCGGAGCGTGGACTGAGTGGCCCGAGCCGCTGCGCCGCCGCCAGCCGGAGGCGCTGGCCCATGCAGCCACGCAGCACAGCCGCGAGGTTGCACAGGAACAGGCCCTCCAATTTGCCTTTTCTCTCCAGTGGCATCAACTCCGCGAGGCTGCCGCGGAGAAAGGAATCCGAATCCTGGGCGATGTGGCCATCTTCGTCAACATGGATTCAGCCGACGTATGGGTTCATCCCGAAATCTTCGACCTGGACGAGAATCTGAAGCCTCTCCACGTTGCCGGCGTTCCGCCTGACTACTTTTCGCCCACCGGCCAGCGCTGGGGCAACCCGCTCTATCGCTGGGATGTGCTCGCCGAGCGGGGCTTCGACTGGTGGATTGACCGCATCCGCCACACCTGCAAGCTCTATGACATCGTCCGCCTGGACCACTTCCGCGGCTTCGAGGCCTACTGGTCGATTCCCGCAGCCGAGGAGACGGCGGTCCACGGCGAGTGGGTCAAAGCGCCGGGGTTGGCTCTCTTCCGCGCATTGCAGGCGGCGCTGGGGCCGCTGCCGCTCATTGCCGAGGACCTGGGCGTGATCACCCCCGAGGTGGACGCGCTCCGGCACGAACTTGGCCTGCCGGGAATGAAGGTGGTGCAATTCGGCTTCGGCGACAAGGGTGCGCACATCCACCTGCCCCACCGCTACACCCCCGACACCGTGGCCTACACCGGCACCCACGACAACAACACCACGCTGGGCTGGTGGCAGGCCGCCGGCAAGGCGGAGCGCGCCGCCATCGAGGCTTACGTGGGTCCGGTAGGCAAGCAGCCGGTCTGGCCGCTGATTTGGGCCATCGAGGTCAGCGTGGCGCAGATGGCCGTGGTTCCGGCGCAGGATCTGCTCGAGCTGGGCGCCGAGGCTCGCATGAATACGCCCGCCGTTGCCGCTGGCAACTGGAGCTGGCGCGCTCCGGAGGCAAGCTGGTCGCCGGAGCTGGCCGCTCGCCTGGCCGCGTTGTCCGAGGCTACCGACCGCGACAACGACCCGCTCGGCAAAGACGCGAAATAGGAAATAGGACGGAGGGAGGCGGGGGTTTCAACCCCCGCATAAGGCCAACAGAAGCAACGGTGGCTTTAGCCATGGGCCTTTCGTTTATGCTGCCACGAGAACAAGGCCCGCGCCTAAAGGCCCCCCAATTTAGCCGCTGTATTCAGGGGCCTGAAGGCCCCTGCTCCTTCCTTTGGTAAGGCAGATTCAGGCGCTCTGTCCCGGTTCGCTGTCTTTCGGAAACTTGTAGGTTTGATCCATTTTGCTGAAGAGGGCAAGAGCTTCTGTCTCTGCCAGCGCCCAGGCGAAGGAGCGCGTTTTGCCGTTCTCTTCGAAGCTGATATGGCTGGGCAAATTGGAGCGGCCGCGAATCCTGTTGGGGACAAATCTCAGGCTGCGCACATCCGCGTTGGCATAGCTTCGAGTGCCCAGTTGCATCCCCATCATCTGGCGGGTGATCCGCAGTTGACAGGAATTCAGCTCCAGCACGGACCTGCCCGAGAGGCTCCAAAGGATGGAAAGAGTCATAAACAGCACGCCAACAGCCCAACCCACCAGCCAGATCAAAGGAATGCTGGTGGCGGCGTTGTGGCTTTCATGAATCCTGGTAATCGCCAGCCAGCCGGCGCCAAGCCACGCGATCAGCCACACAAAGTGAATCAGAATCGTCCAGCTTCGCCGCGCCGGAATCTCGACGCGAATGCCGTCGCCGGTCGGTTCCCACGTCAATCTGCCTGCCAGATTCTCGCGCATCGTGCACTCCTCATGGGGTCAATCCCTGGGCCGAATACCCGAACCTCCAGCCCATGGACGAAGGCCTGTCCATGGGGACCCCGGAACGGGGGCGCCGAACTGACAACTGACAACTGACCACTGACCACTGACCCCTGTTCTTAGAACGGAATGTCCGCGTCGGAGATTTCGGTTTGCTGGGTGTATTCATCCGGGGCGCCGGCGGCGGCCTGTGGCCTCTGGTCGAAGCTGGCCGCCGAACTGCCGGAGCTAGCCGCCCGTCCGCCGCCCGAGCCTTCCTCGCGCCCGGAGAGCAGCGACAGGTCGTTGACGATGATCTCGGTCTTGTAGCGCTTCTGGCCGGACTGCTTGTCCTCCCAATTGCTGGTTCGCAGGCTTCCCTCGATGTAAAGCTTGGAACCCTTCTTCACGTAATCACGAATGATCTCGGCGGTGCGGCCGAAGGCCACCAGGTTGTGCCACTCGGTGCGGTCCTGCCAGTTTCCCTGTGCGTCCTTCTGGCGTTCAGAGGTGGCCAGCCCAAATGTGGCCACCAAGGTGCCGCCGGGGGTGGACCGAATCTCAGGGTCCTTGCCTACGTTGCCTAAAAGAATGACTTTGTTAACGCTCTTGGCCATGTTGGTTTACTCCATTCGTTGAAAAGCATAGCAGCCATTAGTGTTTGCGAGCAATTTTCCGGTTGCGCAAGGCTTTGGCCGCCCCCAGCGCCGTCAGCAGACCGCCAAAGGGAATGCACATCAGCGCGACGATGAGGGCAAACCAGCCGGTGTTGGTGTGAGCGCCGGTGGGAGAAAAGCCGCCCAGCAGAGTCTCCAGCAGCACCGCGGCCAGTACGCCCGCGCCCAGCGTTGACGCGCCCCATTGCAGCAGTTGGCGCGCGCCGCCGTTGGGCGGGGTTGGGTTGACAGTAGACATGGTCGCTCCTATCAAAAAGACGCTAGAGTGGTGAGTCGGAAGTTCATTGAAGAACTACCACAGATCCTTCGACTCACCACCCCCAGGCTGAAGAGTACGCCTGGGGCCCCGTTCGCTCAGGATGACATCAATTTTTGTGCTGCGTATTTCTGACTCAGGACGCTGGTTGAGGTTCATGGTGCTTTCTATTCCCTATTCCCTGTTCCCTGTTTTTCTATCCTTGCGCCAGGCGCAGCATCGCCCAGGTGACGACGCCGGTGATGGAGACATACAGCCACAGCGGGAATGTCCAGCGGGCAACCTTGCGGTGCTGCGGAATCCGGCCGGTGAGAGAAAAGAAAAATGTGACCAGAATCAGCGGCAGCGCAACTACTGCGAGGATGATGTGGCTGGCCAGCAGCGGCAGGTAAACCGAGCGCAGGGCCGCGTGGGCCGGATAGCGGACGTCGCCGTGCAGCGCATGATGCAGGATGTAGCTGACCAGAAAGAGTGTGGAAAAGGCGAAGGCAGTCATCATCGCCGCTCGATGTGCCGGGATGCGGCGGGCGCGGATGAAGGTGTAGCCGATAAGCAGGGCGACTGCGCTGAGGCCGTTGAGCAGCGCGTTGAGTGCGGGCAAAAAAGCTAACCGCGCGCTGGCCTGATCGGTGGCGGGATGGACGTAGATCAGCCAGAAGAGAAAGGCTGTGGCCGCCACGCTGACGGCCAGGATGGCGGCGATGGCTGGGCGCGGGCTGGATTGTGCATTCACAATCTACATTATCTATCTAAATTCCCCACAATCACACGGCAGCTTGCCCAGTAATCAATCACAACTCAGTTATAAGAATGAGGGGAATTAACGAAGTGGTATCCTGCAAATACAAAAGCCCCAGGTTATCAATCTGGAGCTTTTGCGCATCTGGGTATCCATGAAACCGGACGCCGCCTGCGAAGCTACAAGAATGCTAGCACATAAGCGGTTATCAATCAAATCTTGAGGTCGAGAGCCGTGCGGAGGGCAAGGGAGTTGAACCCTAGTGGCTGATAAGGCCACTCGACCGCTTCGCAGGCGGCGTCCAGGACCCACTGGAAATACCCTCCAAACGACTGCCCGCGAATTCTGATAATACACCCCTATAGCGGCCAAAATCCCAACAAATTGACTCACGCCTGGACTCAAGACCTGTGCGGACTTTGGCGATCGAACCCTTCAACATTCCAACAAATCGAACAGTTTCTATGCTTTTGCGATGGCGCAGAGCATGAGCGCAGTGAAGAGCAGCGGCAGATAGAGGACGCTGACCTTGAGCAGATCGCGTGCCAGCCTGCGGCTTTCTTCCCCAGTGCGGTCGCGCAGGATGCCGGCAAAGCGGATAGTGTAACCCAGGTAAACCAGCCCCAGCGCGGCAGCCAGAAGGGCGTAGGCCGGGCTGTCCATACCCAGCCGCCACGGCGCCAGGCTGACGGGAATCATCACCACCGCGAAAAACAGCGCCTGGGCTACGGTGGACCAGCCGTCGGGCTGGACTACGGGCAACATGCGAATGCCGGCGCGTGCGTAATCCTCGCGATATAGCCACGCAATCGCCATGAAGTGCGGAAACTGCCAGACGAACAGGATGGCGAACAGCGCCACCCCCGGCCACTCAATGCGGCCGCGAGCGGCGGTCCAGCCCAGCATGGGCCCCATTGCGCCGGGAAACGCGCCGATGAATGTGGCCAGGGCGGTGACGCGCTTGAGCGGGGTGTAAATGGCCACGTAGGTGAAGGCCGTGAGCAGCGCCAGGGCCACGGTGAGCAGGTTGGTGGTGACAGCCAAACACACCGCACCCAGAGCCAGCGCCGCCATGCCGGCCAGCACTCCCTGAGCCAGCGAAAAGCGCCCCGCGGCCATGGGACGGTCGGCGGTGCGCTTCATGCGCGCGTCGATCTTGCGTTCCAGAGCCTCGTTCAGAGCGCCGGCCCCGGCTGAAACCAGGCCGATGCCCAGCAGCGTATCCAGCAGGCCGCGCTGCACGCTGGTGATGCCGGATTGCATCGAGCCCAGATAGAAGCCGCCCCAGCCGGTGACCAGCACCAGGCCGACGACCTTGACCTTGAAAAGCTCGCGCAGATCGTGGATGAGCGTGGCCGTGGCCCCGGCCTCAGGCGCGTGGAGGTGCGCCGGAGTGTGAGCAGCGTGCTCTGCCGGAACGGCGGCCTGGAGTGCGGAATTCATCTGGAAGTAGAAGAACCTCAGGAGAGTGGGAGCGCGGATGCGGCACGATTCGCCGAAGAACAGGGAACAAGGCTATCTATTCCCTGTTCCCTATTCCCTGTACTTCTACTGCTTGCCGAAGCGGTAGACGATGCCGGTGGTGAAGCCGCGGCTGGACTGTATGGTCGAGCCGAAGCCGGTGAAGTAGTATTCGGGATCAACACGCAGGCCAACATTGGGAGTCAGGTTGTACTCAATTGGAAGGCTGGCGACAGCGGCGAAGACGTAGCCATCCGGCCAGAGACCCAGCGCGGTGGAGGTGAAGGTGCTGTGGTCGGTGTTGGCGGAAAAGTTCCCATGCTCAATCCCGCCCAGGACGCGGGCGGAGACCGAATACTTGGGCAGCACGTAGAAGCGATACGTGGGGCCGGCCAGAGCGGCATACTGGCTGATGGCCGGGTTGGTGTACGGGTTGGTTCCACCCAGGTAATTGATGCCCGTATAGGCAGTGGCGTAGTAGCCGCGGCCATCGACGGTCACGCCCAGCCGCTCGTCGAAGTAGCGGGTAAAGCCGACGTTCCAGGCGTAATCCCATGCGCGTTCCAGCTTGGCGCCGGGTTCAAAGCGCAGTAAAGCCATGCCGGTGTACTCCTCATAGCGGTGGGAGTAAGCCTCGTGAATGGCGGCGGCGCGGCGCTGCTCGCGGCGGGCGCGGATGCGGGCCTGGACGCTTAACTGGCCTGGAGTCTCGGCTTGGGCCTGGGCGGGGGCTGCGGGGTTGCTGCTCGAAGTGGAGCCTTGGGCTAGAGCGGGGCTGGCTGCGACGATGCTCAGCGTCAGAAGAAGGGCAATACGGCGAGAAAAAAACATCGGTTTCGGGTTTCCTCCACGGGAGTACGGAAGCAAGCCTGCACAGCGCTCCCCCCAATAGGTATTAAATCACCTTAGGGGTGAGGCTTGGGGTGAATCGGCTCTGGATTGGACGCGCGGGAGAGAAAATTGTGGCCGGAAAAACAATTTGAAATCGGTTGAATCGGCTTGCAATCAGGCTTGGTTAAAGCTGTCAGGCATGTTCCTCCCACCGTTTCCAGGTCCCCACATCACGGAATCGCACCTTATTTCCGGCATGGATAGCCGCAAAATGCTCTAGGATAAAGGCCAGCGGAGGAGCGAAACATATGGGGCGCGTATTATTTGGAATTCTGCTAGGGATCGTGCTTGTGCCGGTGGCACTGCTGGGATGGTTCAAATATGGCGATGTGCCGGTGGCAGTGGCCGACCCGCCCTTTCCCCAGGAGCGGCTGCTGACTGGGATGCCGCTGAATGCGCGCATCGACCGGGAGCTGGTGCAAACTCCGCCCGTCCAGGCCGATGAGGCCAACCTGGTGGCGGGCGCAGTGGTCTACCGCGATCAGTGCGCCGTCTGCCACGGGTACCACGGCAAGCCGTCGCGGTTTGCCTCGCATATGTTTCCCGACGCGCCGCCGCTGTGGGAGAAGCACAGCAGCAACGCGGTGGTTGGGGTGAGCGACGACCCGCCGGGCGAGACTTATTGGAAGGTGGCCAACGGAATCCGGCTGACCGGCATGCCGGCCTTCAAGGGCGTGCTGACCGAGACTAAGTTGTGGCAGGTGAGCCTGCTGCTGGCCAATGCCGACAAGCCGCTGCCCCCGGCCGCGGTGGAGATTCTGCGCGGCGGGTCGATGGCGCCGGCGGTGGCTGGCCAAGGGACGAAGAAGTAGCGCGGACAGGGGTTGCCGATCATCCAATTGACACGGAGCAAGCCATCAGCAAATCAAACTTACCTAGAGGCTGTTTCATAACCTGGTTTTGAAAGGGCACGACTTTAGTCGTGCCGCAAAGGCAGCAAAATGAACGCGGGCTTTAGTGTCTGCGTGAGAACTTCACAAAACACTTGATTTTCACAGTTGATTTGGGCGACAACAGTAGTATGTCGCGATTCAAGTTGTACAGTCCGGATCAGGCGTATTTGCTACCGCCGAGTG
>Ga0224555_1002842_pt1 | contig 19180 bp, 17 predicted proteins | sample 714S23034metaG_FD_180687 | JGI IMG/M metagenome (GOLD analysis project Ga0224555, IMG submission 180687) | Peat soil microbial communities from Stordalen Mire, Sweden - 717 S2 30-34 | ecosystem: Environmental > Terrestrial > Soil > Wetlands > Peat | place: Sweden: Norrbotten County, Stordalen...
ACTTCCCACAGGCTCGACGACTACCGCTGCCGGAAGGATCGGCAGCACAACCCTAAAACCGGAACAAACTGTAAACCATGTCCCCGGTCTGATGTGTAAAGTAAGTCCCCGGCTGGACAACAAAGGCGTCGACTCCCTGGCTTTTCCGCAAGCTGTTCGGCCGTGCGGCCTATGTTTTTTATGCTTTCTGCTTGCAGCTTCCCTACTGCTGGTTGTCTCCTTCAAACTCGTCTCCGCGGAAGCGGGGAATGCCGAAGTGGCCGCGCAGGTGGAGCAGGTCGAGCGGGCTGATCACTCCGTCGATCACGATCAGATTTACGCTGCGCCGATTCGCGACGAGGAGCACGATCCCGTCGACGTTGCTGTGCTTCATCCTCACCCAAACCTCAGTGCGCATGGGATCGCGCGGCGGGGCTGGTGGAGCAGCCGCCGGTGTGCCATCCGGATCGGTTGCCGCGGGGCCAGGAACGGCGGCCGCCTGCGGACGCGGCTGCTTCACGACCAGGTGGTTCCAGCCTTCGCTGTCGAACTGCGCACGAATCGCAGCCAGATCGTACAGCCCCGGCGCGGAGTAACGAAAAGTATGCACGGAGATACTGTGCAGCTTCGCGACGATCGCCCGGTCCTCATCCGGCATGGTCTGGCTGGCCGCATGCAGCATCGACTCATCGAAGGTCACATCGGTGTGGAATGTGGCATTCGCCCCGAGCGCCGCTAACGCCTGCGGCGTCAGCAGACTATTGTCCGCCCGTGCGGTCGGCGAAAGCGTAAGCGCAACTGCGGACAGCAAGGCCACAGACGCAAGGATGGCAACACGTCGGCTCGACATAAATCCTTCAACGCACTCCGCACGGAAAAGTGGCGGAGGAAAATCCCCCGTCCCGGACGCTAGTCCGCCCACTCGCCCTTGCGCATCACCGGCTCCGTACTGCCCGTCGCCGTGATCCCGTCCACGTCGATCTGGCCCGACCCGATCATCCAGTCCACGTGGATCAGGCTGTCATTGGCACCCTTGCCGGCGAGTTGCTCGGGGGTCAGCTTATTGCCGCCTTTCAGGCAGCTCGAATACGCCTGGCCCAGCGCGATGTGGCACGCCGCATTCTCGTCGAACAGGGTATTCAGAAACAGCAGGCCGCTCGCCGAGATCGGCGACGAGTTCGGCACCAGAGAAACCTCGCCCAGCCGCCGCGCTCCCTCATCCGTCTCGATCAGCTTCTGCAGCACTTGCTCACCCTTCGCCGCGTGCGCCTCGACGATCTTCCCGCCCTCGAACCGCACCGCAATTTCCTCGATCAGAGTGCCCTGGTGCGACAGCGGCTTCGTGCTGGTCACCGTCCCCTCTACTCGATCCTTGTGCGGGGTCGTGAACACCTCTTCGGTCGGCATGTTGGGGATGCAATAGTTTCCGTTGCCCGCAGTGGTTCCGCCCCCGAGCCACAGGTGATCGTCGGCCAACCCGACCTTCAGATCCGTCCCCGGCCCTTTGAAGTGCAGTGCAGCATACCGACGCTCGTTCATGCGACGCGCCCACGCGTGCAGCTTGTCGTCGTGCTTCTTCCACGCGGCAATCGGATCCGCCTGGTCGGTGCGGCTCGCCGCGAAGATCGCATCCCACAGCTTCCCCAGCGCTTCGTTCTCCGGCAGGCCGGGAAATACCGCCGCTGCCCACGCCGGCGTCGCCGCCGACACAATCGTCCAGTTGATGTCGTGCCGCGTGATCAGCTCCAGAGCAGGCCTGTACGCCTTTGACATCGAGCGGTTCGCGCGGCTGACGTGCTCCGGATCCTCCTTCGACAGCAGCGCCGGATTGCCGCCGGTGATCGCGAGGCGCGCCGCGCCGCTCTTGTACGCCGCCGCCATCCCTTCATAAAGCCAGCTGGCAGCGGCATCGAAGCTGCTTTCATGCCCATACCGATACCGCGTCAGCTGCGCCTCTTCATCGGCAAACAGGATCGTCACCAGCGAGGCGCCGACCTGATACGCATGCTTCGAGATGAGCCGCGCCAGCGGCAGGGCATCCGTGCTGGCGGTCATGACCAGTTCCTGCCCTTTGGCGAGTCCGAGTCCGGACCTGATGGCGACTTCGGCCAGGCGGTCGAGCTTTGTGTCGAAATGCTGCACCGTCGTGGGGGTTTCTATCGCAGTTGCGCTCATGCTGTCTATTCTCAGGCCCGGCGCTGTGCAATAGCAACGCGCGGGATGCCCTGCAGATCGTCTTTGAAATTCACGTTCTCCCAGCCCGCCAGCAATTCCGCCAGCGCGCTCCGTTGTCCGTGTCCGATCTCCATCAGCAACCATCCGCCAGGAACCAGCGCCTTGTGCGCCTGCGGAATCAGCCGCTGGTAGACTTCGAGACCCGTGGGCCCGGCAAACAGCGCGGCATGCGGCTCATAATCGCGCACCTGAACCTCGAGAACCTCGTCGTCGCGCACATACGGCGGATTCGACAGGACAAGGTCGAATCGCTCGTCGCGCAGTCCGTCGAGCAGGTTGGACTCGACGAACCGTATCCGCCCTTCGACCCTGTGCCGCTCGGCGTTTTCTCCGGCGACCGCCAGCACCGCCGGAGAAAGATCCACCGCCGTCAGCTGCGCCCGAGGCAGCTTTTGCGCCAGTGCGACGGCAATCGCCCCCGATCCGGTCCCCACATCGCAAATCCGAACCGACGCGGCGCGCGACACATGATTGAGCGCTGCCTCCACCAGGTGCTCGGTCTCCGGCCGCGGGATGAGCACCTCCGGGGTGACTTTGAACGTCAGCCCGTAGAACTCCGTCTCGCCCAGGATGTACTGCATTGGTTCGTGCCGAGCTCGCCGCGCGATCCAACTTTGAAATTGTGAACTCTGCAGCGACGCCAGTTCTGCTTCAGGATGAGACAGCAACCAGGCGCGATCCCGATCCGCCGCCCGCATGAACAGCAGTTCAGCATCGCGGCGCGCTGTGGGTGATGCACGCAGCCGCGCAGTGGCCTCGTCCAGAAGGGTTCTCAGATTGGGCGCAGACATGTCAGCTCTGCGCGTCCGCGTCTGCGCACAGTACCGCGATCTGCGGCCAGCCGTAGGCGATCTCGGGCAGAGCCTTACCGGCAAACTCGATGGTTTGCTCGGCAACCTGCACGCCGCCCATGCGTTGGTAGAAGCCGCAGGCTGGATTCTCGCGTAGCACCCACACCACCATGTTCGGGAATCCCCAGCGCCGCAGTTCCGTGGCAATCCGCCGCACCAGGGCCGCACCCGCGCCTTTCCGCTGATGCGAAGCAAGGAGGTAGATCGCGGCCAGCTCTCCGTCGTATCCCTCCACCGGATGCATGATGCTGCCGCCGGCGGCAAACCCAAACACGCCCGCCGAATCCTCCGCGACGAGGATGATCGACTTCTTCTCCGTCAGCCTCGCGTGCCAGCGGGAGACGCCATCCTCCACCTTCAATCCGTCGATGTACTCCTGAGGAATGATGCCCGGGTACGTGGTCTTCCAACTCGCCAGATGCGCCTGGGCGATGACTGCCGCGTCCTCAGGCGTGCCTTCCCGGATATTCATGAGAAATTTCTCGATTACGATGCGACGCGGCGTCGTTTGCCCTGCCGCGCCAGCCACTGCCGGACGGCTTCCTCGACGCGCAGCTCCCAGCCTTCGCCGGTCGCCTGCATCTTCTCGACGACTTCTTTCGGAAGCGGAACGGCAACCTTCTTCCTGGACGCGTTCTCCTCCATGATTCCCTTCAGAACGCGCTGTTGGTCTTCGGGAAGGTCGTGAAAATTCTTCGCCTCGGCGAAGAATTCGTCCGTCAGCTCGCGAACCTCGCCCTCGTCATCTGTCCAGGGTTTTCGGTCTGCCATACCTTCTCGCCTCTCTCGTTGGCCCTGCGAAAGCTGATAACCCGGATACTACCCGGAATTACCAGATAACAGAGAACGTGCAAGCGTCTCTCCAGATAACCCACAGCCAGTTTTCGGATCTCTCTGCTGCGAACCTCTGTACCCAGATAAGCTGTCTCGAAATCGAACTCCTGTGCCCGCTCAAAGCATAAACCGCGCTCGCGAATGTTCCGCTCATTCTTTGCGGGATCGTACGTGATATTCACGCTGCGATCGTAGGTTTACCCTCATCCGGTTACAACATTACGTCAGCCACATCTCCATACGTCCGTCACATCATGCCGAGGGGTGTGCGCCTATGCCAGCACAACCTCCGCCTCCCCGCCGTTCAGCCGCTCGGCGGTGAAGTGTGCGATCAGAGCGTCGATCACCGGTTGGAGCTTGCCCTCCATGATCTCCGCCAGCTGGTGAACGGTCAGGCCGATGCGATGATCCGTGAGCCGGTTCTGCGGGAAGTTATAGGTACGAATCTTCTCGCTGCGGTCGCCGGTGCCCACCTGCTGCTTGCGCTCCTTCGCCAGCGCCTGCTGCTGCTTTTCCATCTCCATCTCGTAGAGACGCGCCCGGAGCACGCGCATCCCTTTCTCGCGATTCTTGATCTGCGACTTCTCGTCCTGGCAGCTGACCACGGTGTTGGTCGGCAGATGCGTGATCCGGACGGCGGAGTACGTGGTGTTGACGGACTGGCCCCCTGGACCCGATGAGCAGAACGTATCGATGCGAAGATCCTTCGCCTCGATCTTCACGTCGACGTCCTCGGCCTCGGGCAGCACGGCCACGGTGATCGCGCTGGTGTGGACGCGGCCCTGCGTCTCCGTTGCCGGAACCCGCTGCACGCGATGCACACCGCTCTCGTACTTCATCTGCGAGTACACGCGATTTCCCTCGATGATCGCGATCACTTCCTTCAGGCCGCCGACCGACGACTCCGACGACGACAGCACCTCCACCCGCCAGCGATGCTGCTCGGCGAAGCGGCTGTACATGCGGAAGATTTCCGCCGCGAACAGGCTCGCCTCGTCGCCGCCGGTGCCGGCGCGGATCTCGAGAACCACGTTCTTCTCGTCGTTGGGATCCTTCGGAAGCAGCAGCAGCTTCAGGTCCTCTTCGATCTGCGGTTCCCGTGCTTCCAGCGTGGTGAGTTCGTCCTGCGCCATGGCGCGGATCTCGGGGTCGCTCTCGGCGAGCATGGCGCGGGCGTCGGCGATGCCCGTCCTGACTTGCTTATATTCGCGGAACTTGTCCACCACCGGCTCGAGGTCGCGGTGCTGCTTCGCGATCTTCTGATACTTTTCGTGGTCGCCCAGCACCTCGGGATCGGCCATCTGTTGGCTCAGGTCCTGAAAGCGAGCTTCAATCTGTTCGAGACGTTCAAACATGGGGTCCTCCCGGCGTGAGTGCCGGTTCGTTGCAATTCAGATTGGGGTGGGAAAGGGCGCGGTTCGGCTGTGGCGGCTGGGAGCCGCTAGAGGAGGGTGCCGAGGATGGAACGCTGGCGCATCGGTTCTATTCTACTGCGATTGGATGTTCGGTCGTTGGCAAAAGGCTCGTCCCGCACCAGAACCATCTATATTCGGCAGCAGCTACCGGCTGCCAAAGGCTATACGCTATCCGCTGAACGCTGTGTCCTCCTTCCTACAGTTCGCCGAGTTGTGCGACGCGCTCGCCGCCACCACCAGGAAGCTGGAGAAGCGCGCCTTCATCGCCGACTACCTCAAGTCGCTGTCCGTTGAGGACGCCGGACGCGCCGCCCTCTGGCTTTCCGGCACGCCCTTCGCCGAGACTGATCCGCGCGTGCTGAACGTCGGCGGTTCGCTGCTGTCGAAGGCGATTGCAGAGCTCTCCGGCGCGGGACAGGAGGCCATGTCCGCCGCGTATCGCCGCTACGGCGACTTCGGCGCCGCCTCCGCCGACCTGCTCTACGGCCACGCTCCGGCTAACGCTTCGATTACTCTCGCGGAGGTTGAGTCGGGCTTCGCCGTGATCGCCGAAGCCCGCGGTCCAGCGGCGAAACTTCGCCTGTTCCTCGACCTGCTGCGCCGCACTACTCCCGATGAGGCGAAGTATCTGATTAAGCTCGCCACCGGCGACATGCGCACCGGAGTTAAGCAGTCGCTCGTCGAAGAGGCCATCGCCGAGGCCTGGTCTGCAACAACGGCGGCGGTCCGGCACGCCGACATGCTGCTCGGCTCGCTGCCCGAAGTCGTCGCGCTCGCCGCTGCTGGCCGCCTCGGCGAGGCGCGCATGAAGCTCTTCCACCCCATCGGATTCATGCTGGCGAGTCCCGTCCAGACGGTGGAGGAAGCTGTCGCCCGCTTCACCGAAGAGGTCAGGGCTGAGAAACCTGGCGCGGCCGAGGCTCTGCCGCCGGATGAACGCGCGGTCGACGGCGGGCCCGACTTGCCCTCCGAGCCATCGACGGGCCTAAAGGCCGCGCAGCTCGAAGACAAGTTCGACGGGATCCGGGCGCAGTTGCACGTGTCTCCGGAAACGTCCGCTGCCAACCATGCTTCGCGAGTCGCACTCTACTCGCGCAATCGCGATGACCTGAGCGAATCCTTCCCCGACCTCGTCGACGCGTTCGCCTCGATCGGCGAGCCAGCGATTCTCGATGGCGAGATCCTCGCCTGGAACTCCACGGCGCAGCGGGCTCTTTCCTTCTCCTCGCTGCAGCAGCGGCTTGGCCGCAAGCGACCAACGCCGGAGATGCTGCGCGACATCCCGGCTGTGCTCATCGTCTTCGACATCCTCTATCGCGGCGACAGCCTGATGCTCGAACAGCCTCTCAGTCACCGTCGCGCTGTCCTGGAGGATTTCTGTGGACGCTGGACTGCGGCCACCCTGGCCAGCGATGCCGGCCGCCAGTCCGATCTGTTTGCCGCCCGTGCCGAGCAGGCCTTCCCGCGGCTGATCCTTGCTTCCGCTGCGCGCCTCACCTCCGCCGAGGGCCTCGACCAGGCCTATGTCGACGCGCGGGCCCGCGGCAACGAAGGCGTGATGATCAAGTCGCTTGCCTCGATCTACCAGCCCGGACGGCGCGGCCTGGCCTGGCTGAAGCTTAAGCGCGAACTCGCGACACTCGACGTCGTTGTGACTGGCGTCGAGTACGGCAACGGCCGGCGCGCAGCCGTGCTCAGTGACTACACCTTCGCCATCCGTGACCCGGATGACCCGGATACGCCGCTGAAGAATGTCGGCAAGGCTTACTCCGGACTCACCGACCAGGAGATCGCCGACATGACCGCCTGGTTCAAGGCGCACACACTGGAGGAATACGGGCACTTCCGCACCGTTGAGCCCACCGTGGTTCTGGAGGTCGCGTTCAACAACCTGATGCGGTCAACGCGCCACGCCTCGGGTTTCGCGCTGCGCTTCCCCCGCATCGTCCGCATCCGGACCGACAAGCCGGTCGAGGAGATCGACACCCTGCAGCGGGTGGAGGAGATCTACAACTCACAACCCGACAAGCCGATCGACGTGCCGGAGTGACGGGTCGCGAATGAGTTTGCAAAGCGGTCCGGCATCGCCGCCCGTTGCCCGTGACCTTCGTACCCTGCACCCTTTCGAATTTCCTTGCCCCTGGTCGTCAAAACTCGTACCTTAAGAACAGGGGAAGCTCTGTCCGCCACTGTCGCGTACAGGGCTTTTCTATTGAAGCGAGGCCGGGTCACAGCCGGATCTTTGAAAACTGGCGCGCAGGGCAATCCCAACGCACGCCCACCCTCGCTCCCTTTGCACTCGGGGCGAAAGCTGCCATTCCCTGAGCGGAGCGCGGCATCGTCCCGCCATCCGGTATCGATCGCTGTTGTCGAGCTTGTCACCTAATCGCTACCTCTTTGGAATCAGTCGGCCACCCGCAGCCAAGGGGGAGGGGGGAGGGGGGTCCCCGGCCCCTTCCCGGGCGACGGGGCCAAAGCGGCTATGCTGGACCCGGCCGGTAAGTTCGCCGATCTGGTCTGGAACCAAATGCACGCCGCCGCACATCGTATCTACGAGGACCCTCGATGACCGCATCCACCACCACCGCCACCCCCAACGCCGCTGCTGCCGGCAAAGTCCACCTCGGCGATCTCGTCGTCCACCGCCTCGGTTACGGAGCCATGCGCATCACCGGCCCGGGCATCTGGGGTCCGCCTAAAGATAAGGAAGCCGCCCTGAACACGCTGCGGCGCGCCGTGGAGCTGGGCGTGAACTTCATCGACACAGCCGACTCCTATGGGCCCAATGTGAGCGAAGAGCTGATTGCCGAGGCTCTGCGCCCCTATCCGAAGGACCTCGTCATCGCGACCAAGGGCGGATGGGAGCGCGTGGGTCCGGGCCAGTGGATCCACAACGCCAGCCCCAAACATCTGGAAGAAGCCGTCGACGGCAGCCTGAAGCGGCTGAAGGTGGAGCGCATCGACGTCTACCAGCTGCACATCCCCGACCCGGCTGTCTCGTTCACCGCGTCGATGGAGACGCTGGAGAAGCTTCGCGAGCGGGGCAAGATTCGGCACGTCGCACTTTCGAACGTCGCTCTGGAATACGTCGAGCGTGCGCGTAAGATCACGCCGATCGTTTCAGTGCAGAACCGCTACAGCTTCGCGGATCGCGAGTGGGACTTTCTGCTCGACTTCTGCGAGAAGAACGGCATCGCCTTCATTCCCTGGGCGCCGCTGGGGCAGGTCCGCTCGGCCGCGCATGAACTGCTCGAGAAATTCGCGAAGGAGCTGAACGCCTCGCCGCTGCAGGTGGCGCTGGCATGGCTGCTGCGACGGTCGCCGGTGACGCTGCCGATTCCCGGCACGTCGTCGCCGAAGCATCTTGAGGAGAACGTGGCGGCGGCGGCGCTAAAGCTGCCGGATGCGATGTTCAAGCAGCTGGATGCGGTGAATCCGCCGCCGGCGAGTTTGCGCTGAAGTATGTGGGCGCGGGCCGTATCTGCCCGATGCTTGCCGATGTGAGACGCGCACAACGCTACCATCGAACCATGCTGCGCGTGCGGCATCTTCTTCTGGTCCTTGCGGTGGTGCTTCTCCCTCGCGCGCTCGCCGCGCAATCGGCTCCCATCGTGCTGCCGCTCGACTACGATGGCCGCCATCTGTTTGTGACGGTCACCGATCAGCACCTCGGTCCCCTGACCCTGATGCTCGATACCGGGTTCCAGCACACCTCTCTGACCGCCTCGATCGCCGAAAAGGGCGAGGTGCATACGCGCTTCTGGGAACGATCGCTCTCGTACAACGGCTTCGGCACAGGCAAGGCGAAGCGCCGTTATCTCACCGCTGACGTCTCGCTGCGCTCCGGCCCGGCCCTCGTCTTCATGGGATCGGCTCTGGTCGCCGATCTCGGCGATCTGAACAAGACCTTCGGACATTCATTCGACGGCTTCCTGGGCTGGGATTTCTTCCGCAAGTGGTGCGCGACGCTGGAGTACGCTCCCGCGCGGCTGACCCTCCGCGACCCCGCGCAGTGTTCCGCACCCTCTGGCGCTTATGCGAGCCTGCGAGGCGAGTGGACGCCGCAGGGACTGCTGCTGCCTGCGCAACTCACCTTCGCCAACGGCCACAACGCGACGGCGCTGCTCCACTTCGACACGGGGAGCGATATCATGCTGCTGCTGAACACGCGGTTTCGCGGGCCTGCCGGTCTTGACCAGAACTCTTCCTCTAACGAGTCCCACGGAACGGGCGTGAACGGCACCTACACCACCGATCTGCTGCCGATCGCGAAAATCGATCTTGACGGCCAGCTGCAGCTCAATCCCGGCAAAGACGCCGTGATCGCCGTCGCCCACGCGGGAGCCTTTACCACGGTGCACTGGTGGGAGGGACCGTCGGCGGTGAGGGTCAATCGCGACGGCGTTCTGGGCAATGCTCTGCTCGATCGCTTCCGCTGGATCTTCGATCCTGGGGCGAAGCGCGTGTACGCGGTGCCGGCGGGGGAGAAGTGAGCCGCTGCTATTCCAAGAGGAATAGGGCCTACCGAATCCTTCCCTGCGGCAGCATGCTCTGGTGGAGAATACGCGAGACTGCAATACCGTTTTCAGTCGCACGATAGAAGATCACGTGACGCCCCTCTTTCATCCGGCGCAGACCTGGCCGGATATCCTCGCAGGCACGACCCAGCGCCGGGTTCTCCGCCAGTTGCAAGCAGCATGCCTGAATGGCCCTGACATAACGAATCTTCTGCGTTTCGCACCAGAAGTGGAGGGTATATTCGGCGATGCGGATCAGATCGGCCTCGGCCCGTGCGGTGAACCGGACATCTGCCACCTGTTACCTTTTGGCGCGCGGGGATCGCACTTTTTTCATAACACGCGCGAAAACATCACCGGTGACAAAGCCACTCTGGTCGCCTTCGTCAATCGCCGCTCGCAGAGCCGCGAGTTTTGCCTCGTGCTCCTGCTCGTCGCGCTCCAGGCTTCGCAGTCCGGCGCGTACGACCTCACTGGCGTTCCCGTAACGGCCCGCCCTGATGCGCGAGTGCACGAATCGATCCAGTTCCGGCGTGAGATTGACATTGCGCGTCGGCATGCGTCCATGGTTACTCGATTGGCAATGTTTGTCAATCATCGAGCCTGGGCGACAAGCCCCGCCCAACTCTGCTACGCTAAGCGGTTTTCGAGCCTTCACATGACGATGACCCCGACCGCCACCGCGACCGCCGCCCCCGCCTCCACCTTTCCTTTCATACTCACCGAAGATCAGGAAGCCCTGCGCAGGGAGATTCGCGACTTTGCCGCGCGCGAGATCGCGCCCAACGTTCTTCGCTGGGACGAGGCTTCGGAGTTCCCGATGGATGTCGTCAAGCAGTTGGGGGCGATGGGGCTGCTGGGCGTGATCTTCCCGCCTGAATATGGTGGCGCCGGGCTCGGGTATGTCGACTACATGCTGGCGATCGAGGAGCTGTCGGCTGTCGATGGCAGCATCGGCATCATCGTGGCCGCGCACAATTCGCTGTGCACGAATCACATTTTTCTGGCCGGGTCGGAGGCGCAGAAGAAGAAGTACCTGCCGAAGCTGACGACCGGTGAGCATCTGGGGGCCTGGGGCTTGACGGAACCGGGGTCTGGTTCCGATGCCTCGGCGGCGCGGACTACGGCCGCCCTTAAGGGAGATCACTATGTCCTGAACGGCACGAAAACGTTCATCACAAACGGGCACTATGCCGACGTATCGGTAATTATCGCGGTTACGAATAAGGAAGAAGGAACGCACGGCTTGTCGGCGTTCATCGTCGAGAAGGGCAGGCCCGGCTTCCGGGCGGGCAAGAAGGAGAACAAGCTCGGCCTGCGCGCCAGCGACACGTCGGAGTTGATTTTCGAGGACTGCACTGTGCCGGCGGAGAATCTGCTGGGCAAAGAGGGTGAGGGATTCATCGACGCGATGCGCACGCTGGACGGGGGACGGATCTCCATCGCGGCATTGTCGCTGGGGATTGCCAAGGGCGCGCTGGATGCCTCGGTGAAGTACGTGAAGCAGCGGCGGCAGTTTGGGAAGGCGATCGCGGAGTTTCAGGGGATCCAGTGGAAGATGGCGGATATGGCGACGGAACTGGACGCCGCCCGGCTGCTGACGCTGCGCGCGGCGGTGCTGAAGGACGCCGGCAAGCGCGTGACGCAGGAATCCGCCATGGCCAAGCTCTACGCCTCCGAGGTCGCCGTCAAAATCTGCAACGAGGCGGTCCAGTTGCACGGCGGGTACGGGTTCATTAAGGATTACCCGGTGGAGAAGTTCTACCGCGACGTGAAGCTGTGCACGATTGGCGAGGGAACCAGCGAGATTCAGCGGATGGTGATTGGGCGAGAGATTCTGAAGGTGCATCCGTCGCGGGGGTGAGGCGAGCAGAAACCGCTCCTTGTTCGGCCGATAAATCTTTCTTCTCGACCCCTGATTTTTGTCCCCGGAGAAATTCTCCCGTTCCGGCCGCGTCCATTTCGTCGTACGATAGTTCCACTTCATCCCTAGATGCCCCCAACAACCTAAGAGGAGTTTCCTGATGCGCGGAACCACGATCCGTCTCTGGGCCCTTTTCATTCCGATGCTGGCTGGCTTTGCCCTGGCGCGCGGCCAGGACCTGACCCCGGACGCGGCCAAAGCCATGCTCGACCAACAGGGAGCCGGCACCAACGCGAGCGATTTCACCCTGACCCAGGATCAGGCCCACGCCCTCACCGCCCTCAGTCCCGACCTCCTGGCGCAGCTTCAGATCCAAGCCAACCAGCCCTGCCTGCCTAATCCTGCCGACAAGCGTGTGCAGCGCCACCAGTTCGCCGCCTGCCAGGGCATCTTCCCTGCCGGAATCTCGGACCAGAACCCCGGGGTGTACCTGAAAGTGGGACGTGTCTTTCACTGGCACATCGTGGAGATCAGCGGGATCGTCGATCCGACGGAGGATCACAGCCAGCGTCTTGTCGGCTACACCTGGGAGTACGACTTCTCCGGCCTTCCCGCGGAAGTGCAGAAGGTGCTGAGCCAGGGCTCGCGCCATGAGGGACACTCACTGTTCCAGATGGACGGCGGCACCTGGAAGTGGATGGCTTACCAGTAGGGCCGGGGGCCATACGGACTCGTACGCGTAGCTGAACGTGCAGCGCCGATTCAGGAACCGGCTACCCATGGCACGAACAGCAGGAGCGCGAGGGCCATAACGACGAGGAACATGACCAGCACGAATCCACTGTGCCAGTGGGGTTCAAAGCTTGTTCTAGACCTGGCGATCATAGGCACCTCCCTCCGGTGGATCGCCGGACGCGCGGCGAGCAGGGTTCGGCGAAGGGCTCTACGGAAATTCTTCGCTTTTTCTCGAGGCAGGGCAAGGATGGGTGAGCGGCGGCTCGCCTTGTTTTTCAGCTCACGAAAATCAGAGGATCGATCGGGGACCGGTCGCAACCAGGCGGCTTCGCCGGGTTGGCTGATTCCTGATTGTCAGTGGCCGTGTTCTTCGAGGTACTTTTCCACTTCAAGAGCCGCCATGCATCCGGTTCCGGCTGCCGTGATGGCTTGGCGGTAGCGCCGGTCCTGGACGTCGCCGCACGCGAAGACACCCGGAACACGCGTGAACACATAGTTGTGCGTCTTGATGTAACCGTCCTCGTCGAGATCGAGTTGTCCAGCGAACATCGCTGCGTTCGGGATGTGCCCGATGCCGAGAAACACTCCGCTGACGCTGAGATCCGACTCGACGCCGGTCATCGTATCGAGCAACCGAAGGCCCGTGACTTCTTTCTGCTCGACGCCCAGAACCTCTTTGATCGTTGCGTTGGTCAGGAAATGGATCTTCGGGTGTGCGATGGCACGATCGAGCATGATGCGCGAGGCGCGGAACTGCTCGCGCCGATGGATCAGGGTGACTTTGCTTGCGAAGCGGGTGAGGAAGAGCGCCTCTTCCATCGCCGAGTCGCCGCCGCCGATCACGGAGATCTCCTTGCCGGAGAAAAAGAAGCCGTCGCAGGTGGCGCACGAGCTGACACCGTGGCCGATCAGGGCCTGCTCGGACGGCAGCCCGAGCCACCGCGCCGATGCGCCGCTGGCAATGATCAGCGTGCGCGTGTGAAGGGTCTCGTTGCCGAGATTCAGCGTGAACGGGTGCTTCGTCAGATCGGCAGTGGCGAGATGTCCGAGGCGGAACTCCGCGCCGAAACGCGAGGCCTGCTTGCGCATGTTCTCGATCAGCTCCGGACCCTGGATGCCTTCCGGCCAGCCAGGAAAGTTCTCCACCAGGGTCGTGATCGACAGTTGCCCGCCGGGCTCATGCCCCTCGATCACCAGCGGATGGAGGTTGGCGCGTGCTGTGTAGATAGCGGCGGTGAGCCCGGCGCAACCCGAGCCGATGATGACGGTGTCGCGAATGTTGTCTGCCATGTGCCTGAACTTTCAAATTGTACCTGCGCGGCGGCTCTGAAACCGCCGGCCGCAGGCGGGCGAGCGCACGTTCCTGAAATGGAACGGCGCGCTCGCACTGTCCCGAACTGAAATGATGCCCCACGGTCCGCATTCGATTCTTTCGCCGGTGGCGCTCGCGGCGTGTGGGAATGGAAGCGGGAGCCGCCAGGCGCGTTTCTGTGGCTGCTTCCGGAGGCCCCCCGATGCGGCGTATACCGGGTTCCGAAGGCTGCGCAGAATCGCCGGATCGAAGGTCCAACCTTCTCGTTCTCCTGGCGCTGGTGTTTCTCTTCGCCTTGCAGATCGCTCACGCCGGAGGGCCGCGCTGGGTCGGCGGGTCGAGCTATTTTGATTCATCGGTTAAAGGCCAGCCCATCGTGTGGGCCAATGGTCAGGTCACTTATTTCACCGATCTCGGCAACCTGAGCGCGATGATCAGCCAGGCGCAGGCCAACGCCATGGTTGCGACGGCTGCGGCGGTGTGGAGCAGCGTGCCCACGGCGGCGGTGTCCATCCAGAGCGGCGGCAGCCTCGCCGAAGATGTGAACGGAATGAATGTCACGGGTGGCGCCAACGGCGTCACGATGCCGGCCGATATTGAGGCCGCAGCAACGAATTTTCCGGTTGCCGTTGTTTACGACGCAGACGGTTCGGTGATCGACGCGCTCGATGGTGCCGGCGCCAGTTCGCCGCTCGTGTGCCAGAACGACGGAGTCATTGTGTCGGTCGACAATTTGGCGCCGAGCGGCAACATCATTCATGCTCTGATTCTCGTCAACGGGCTCTGCGCCACAACCGCCGATCAGGTCGCCAACCTGCAGTACGAGCTGATCCGCGGGTTTGGTCGGGTTCTTGGTCTGGACTGGTCGCAGACGAATGAAGAGATGTTCGACACGGGTGAGTTCAGCACCGGAGGCATGACGGGCTGGCCCGTGATGCATCCCATCGAGAGGCTCTGCAACGGCGGCGCGGGTGAGTGCTTCTCCAACCCAACACAATTGCGCAACGACGACGTCGCCGCGCTGAACCGGCTTTATCCTGTCACGGCCGCCAACATCGCCAGTTTTTCTGGAAAGATCATCACTGCGTCGGCGACGATCTCAGTGCGAGGCACCATTCAGTTTCCCAGCGGTCAGGGAATGCAGGGCGTCAATGTGGTGCTCCAGCCGCTCGTCAATGGCCTGCCCGATCTGCGCTACACAGTGACGGCAGTGAGCGGGGTGTACTTTCAGGGCAATGCCGGCAATTCGGTAACGGGTTTCGTGGATGGATCCGGCAACCCGCTGAATCGCTTCGGCAGCGACGATCCGACGCTCGAAGGATATTTCGATCTGAGCGGCGTTCCCCTGCCGGCGGGTGCGACGTCCGCGCAGTATGAGTTGACCTTTGAACCCCTGAACCCGCTGTATTCGGGCTCTTCCTCGGTCGGGCCGTATACCACGGGCGAGGTCAGCCCCTCCGGGACGATGCCGGTGATTCAACTGGGCAGCCTGAGCGCCGGATCGGCGATCACGCAGAATGTGGCGGTCGACGACGCGGATCTGGGAGCGAGCGGAGCGGACGGAGCCGAAGGCTCTGCGGCAACGGTCCCCGTCACTGGCGAGTGGACGGGGCGGCTGACCGGCTACGCGCATTCTGGGTGGTTCCAGTGGTGGGCGCGCGGAGGGCGCCAGTTCACAGTGGAAGCGATTGCGCTGGACGAGAACGGCGCGCCAACGGAGAGCAAGGCTCAGGTCGTGATCGGAGGATGGAACGGGACCGATGCTCCCGGAACCGCGCCGGTCACGGGAACCGTGCAGCCCTTCAACGGCAACGAGGCCGGTTTGACAACGCTGCCCGTGCTCACGATCGCCGACAGCGAGGTGCGGGTTGGGCTTGCCGATCTGCGCGGTGATGGACGGCCCGATTACGCGTATCTCGGCCGCGTTCTTTACGCGGACAGCGTCATACCGGCTCGGCTGCCGGTGAATGGCGGGCAGATGGTGATTCAGGGGATGGGGTTTCGGCCGGGTTTGACGGTCACCGTGAACGGCGTCGCGGCGCCGGTGAGCGATGTGACGCCAACAACCATCATCGCGACGGCGCCGGCGTCGGGCGGCGCAACAGGAACGGCCATCGTTCAGGTGCAGGATCCGCAGACTCTGGGCGTCGCGGCGATCAACAGCGGCGTAAGCTACGACGCGGAGTCCGACGATGCGATTGGGCTGGTCGCAGCGCCGATGGGAGCGGTTCCGATTGGGGTGCCGCAGCCGGTCACGGTTCGAGCCATCAATGTTACGAGCCAGACCCCGGCGGCGGGCGTAACAGTAACATTCGCGCTTACACAAGGCGCGGCGGCCCTCAGTTGCGGGCAGAGTTCGTGCAGCGTAATCACAAGCGGAGATGGAACGGCGACGCTGCTCATCACTCCGACTTCGACCGCACCGGCGCAGGTCACCGCTTCGCTGGCAAATGCGAACAGCGTCGTCACCGAGTTCACGGGGACAACACCGCCCTCGATCGCGGCCCTCACGCCGAACCTCTTCGTTGCTTTTGGGGCGATCGTGGAGTGGCCGGTGCAGGCGCTGGTGCTCAACGGTTCGGGCGCTGTTCTGGCGGGGCAGGCTGTAACGTGGACGGGCAGCGCGGGCATCAGCGTAGCGAGCGGGCAAAGTATCAGCGATGCAAGCGGGCTCGTCAGCAACCAGCTTTCGGTCGGGTCGTTCATCGAGAGCGTCAACGCGACGGCGAGCGCGTGTCTGGCGGGAACGACGAACTGCGTCACGTTCACGGTCACGCCGGTGCATCCCGAAACAGCAACCCTGGCGACGTGGAGTGGAACATCGCAGTACATCGCTGTAGGCCAGACATTCGCACCGGCTGTGCTGCGGGTTACGGATCAGTTCGGGCATCCGCTGGCCGGAGCGAACGTGACGTTTGCCGAGATGCTCGTCGGATGGACCGAACCGTGTCCGGTCCAGGGAACGTGTCCGCCGGCGCCGGTCCTGGGTCAGCAAATTATTCAGGCGACTTCGGACATCAACGGCCTGGCGACTCTGACGCCGCTCTCCGGCGATGGCGTGGCGGGTCGGCTGCTGGTGTTGGCGGCGACAGGGGATGCGACGCTGACCTTTGAACTCGAGCAACACCCGTGAAGCGGCATCCCTGGTTGTCGCGCACTCCGGAGGAGTTTGGCCGCACAGCTGGCTTTACGCGAGTGCGGAAGGCGGATAGTCTCAGGGGAAATTGCTTCTGTTGAGGTCCGCGATCCTGACTCGTCCTTTTTTCTATTCCGAGACTGAGAAGATTTTGTCCGTCGAAGGCGTCAGCATGGAGCAAGTGGCGCGGCGCTACGGGACTCCGCTGTACGTTTATTCCTCCGAACACATCCTGGAGCGACTCGCGCTGTTCGAGCAGGCGTTCTCAGTTGTTCCTCATCTGGTCTGCTACGCGGTGAAGGCCAACTCAACGCTGGCGATCCTGAAGATGCTGGCGCAGAAAGGCTGCGGCTTCGATGTTGTGTCGGGAGGCGAGCTGGAGCGCGTGCTCGCGGTGGATCGCGCAGCGGCGGAGCGGGTGGTGTTTTCCGGCGTCGGCAAGACTGCCTCTGAAATGGACCTGGCCCTGCGGGCTGGCATCCTGGTTTTTAACGTCGAAGGCGAGGAGGAGCTGGAGCTGCTCGCAGAACGCGCGGCAAAGCTGCGGGGCAAAGCTCGCTTTGCGCTGCGCGTGAATCCGGACGTTTTCGCGGAGACTCATCCTTACATCTCGACCGGCATGCGGGAGCATAAGTTCGGGATCGATATTCGGCGCGCGCGAGCTGTGTACAGGAAGGGGGGCAAATATCTTGAACCGGCCGGCGTGAGCGTTCACATCGGCTCGCAGATTCGCAGCGCCGATCCGTTTGGCGCGGCGGCGGAGCGGGTGGTGCGGCTGATCGCGGATCTGCGGCAGGATGGGCACGCGATCCGGTATGCCGATCTCGGCGGCGGCCTCGGCGTGGAGTACCACCCGGACAAAGCTTTCGACGCAGCGGAGAAGGTGCGGCAGTACGCGGAGGCGCTGATTCCTCCGGTGCAGAAGGCGGGAGGGCTGACGCTGCTGTTAGAACCTGGGCGTTTTCTGGTAGCGCAGGCGGGGGCGCTGCTGGCGCGCGTGCTGTACGTGAAAAAGAATGGCGCGAAGACGTTTGTGATTACCGATGCCGCGATGAACGATCTGATCCGGCCCGCTCTCTATCAGGCGTATCACGAGATCGTGCCGGTGCAGAAGCCCCGGTCTGCGCGGAAGACGATCGTGGATGTGGTAGGGCCGGTGTGCGAGACGGGCGATTTTCTCGCGCGCGACCGCGAACTGCCCACGTTGCGACAGGGCGACCTGGTGGCGATCCTCGATGCGGGTGCTTACGGGATGTCGCTGGCGTCGAACTACAACACGCGGCCGCGTCCGGCGGAGGTTTTGGTTCGCGGACGCAGAGCACAGCTGATCCGGCGCCGGGAGTCCATGCACGACATGCTGCAGACGGAACGCAACGGTTCGCCGTTCTGATATTTTGGTTCGTCGCCCAATCGATGCGATTGGCGACGGAGGCGACCGATGCTTTTTCGTGGGAAATTCCTGGGTGCAGCGCTGTCTGCGTTATGTCTGGTCCTGGCTGTATCCGCGAAGGCGGACGACCTGACGATCAAGACGGACAAGGGCAAGGTTCACGGCAAGAAGAGCGACGACGGCCAGGTCCGTATCTTCCTGGGGATTCCGTACGGAGCGCCGCCAGTTGGGCCACTGCGCTGGAAGCCGCCGCAACGGGCCGCCAAGTGGTCGAGCGTGCACGAGGCGACCGACTTCGGTTCGCGCTGCATGCAGCCGGATATCTACCACGACATGCATTTTCGCGATCCGGGCAAGAGCGAAGATTGCCTGAACCTGAACGTGTGGACGCCCGCCAAAGATAAGCACGCGAAGTTGCCGGTGATGGTGTGGGTCTACGGCGGCGGTTTTGTGGCGGGCGCGACATCGGAGCCGCGGCAGGACGGGCAGTATCTGGCGCACAAGGGAGTCGTCGTTGTCTCGATGGATTACCGGCTCGGGATCTTCGGATTCTTCGTGCACCCGGATCTGGCGGCGGAGTCGCCGCAGCATGCCGCGGGCAACTACGGGCTGATGGATCAAACGGCCGCGATGCAGTGGGTGAAGAGGAACATCGCCGCGTTTGGGGGCGATCCGAACAATGTGACGATCTTTGGTGAGTCGGCGGGATCGTTCTCGGTGAGCGCACAGATGGCGTCGCCGATGGCGCAGGGGCTGTTCGAGCGTGCGATCGGCGAGAGCGGGGCGGCGTTCGCCAGCCGCGGATTGTCATTCGAGCCGCTGGCGGATCGGGAAAAGAGCGACCCGGCGTGGGCGATGGCAACGTTCGGGACATCGGATCTGGCGGCGCTGCGGGCAATGAGCGCGCAGGAC
>Ga0224555_1002843_pt1 | contig 19177 bp, 12 predicted proteins | sample 714S23034metaG_FD_180687 | JGI IMG/M metagenome (GOLD analysis project Ga0224555, IMG submission 180687) | Peat soil microbial communities from Stordalen Mire, Sweden - 717 S2 30-34 | ecosystem: Environmental > Terrestrial > Soil > Wetlands > Peat | place: Sweden: Norrbotten County, Stordalen...
GGTAGAGAAAGACAAGGACGCCAAAGTGACGGCTGGAACGGTGAACGGAACTGGCGCATTCGTTATGCGTGCGGAACGTATTGGTGCCGACACGCTCTTAGCGCAAATCGTGAAGATGGTCAGCGAAGCACAGCGATCACGGGCCCCGATTCAGCGATTGGCAGATCAAGTGTCCTCGTACTTTGTTCCGGCTGTCATCATTTCGGCCATTATCACCTTCATCGTCTGGTATTTTGCTGGGCCTCAACCGCGCTTTGCTCATGCACTCGTCAATGCTGTGGCCGTTCTGATCGTAGCCTGCCCATGCGCTCTCGGGCTCGCCACTCCCATGGCCATTATGGTGGGCACCGGTCGCGGGGCTCGCGCCGGCATCCTCATCCGCAATGCGGAGGCGCTGGAAATATTCGGCAAGGTTGACACACTCATCATCGACAAGACGGGAACCCTCACGGAAGGCAAGCCGACACTGAGCGCCGTCATTCCCCAGCCTGGCATCAACGAAAACGACCTACTGCAACTCGTCGCCAGCCTTGAGCGCTCGAGCGAACATCCTTTGGCAGCAGCCATCGTGAAGGGAGCCGAGGCAAGGAGGCTATCCCTGTCCGATGTGGTTGAATTCAACTCCACGACCGGCAAAGGCGTGAAGGGAACCGTCACAGGGAAACAGGTCGCAGTCGGGAATGCGGAGTTATTCCGCGACTTGTCAGTCGATCCCGGCCCATTGCTTGATCCAGCTGAAGCTCTGCGCAATGAAGGCCAGACGGTGATGTTGGTTGCCGTGGATGGCAAAGCCGCTGGCCTCGTGGGGGTCGCCGATCCAATCAAGGAATCCACGCCGGATGCGATTAGTGAGCTCAAGGCAGCCGGTCTGAAAATCATCATGGTAACGGGAGACAACGCGACGACAGCCAGGGCAGTTGCGGATAAGCTTGGCATCGAGTTTGAGGCCGATGTGCTGCCTGAAAAGAAGGCGGAAGTGGTCAAGGATCGTCAACAAAAAGGCTCTGTGGTCGCGATGGCCGGAGATGGAGTGAACGATGCGCCCGCACTCGCCCAGGCTGACATTGGCATCGCCATGGGAACCGGCACCGATGTTGCGATGGAGGCTGGAGGCATCACGCTGCTGAAAGGCGATTTGCGCGGCATTCTCCGCGCCCGCCACCTCAGCAAATCAACCATGCGCAATATCCGCGAGAACTTGTTCTTCGCTTTCGTCTACAACGTCGTTGGGGTGCCGCTTGCCGCCGGCGTACTCTTCCCTGCATTCGGCTTGCTTCTCAACCCGATGATCGCTGCTGCTGCCATGAGCTTCAGTTCCGTATCGGTGATCGGCAATGCCCTGAGACTGCGGACGACGAAACTATGAATCGCTGGTGGCAGATGGACACCGACGCCCAAACCATTCTCCTCCTCGCCTTCCGAGAGCACCAGCCCCAGCGTGTAATCTGCCAAATCGCAAGATGCAGCGAACGCGCACTCTCCTACAAAATCCCCGCCGCCCTCGCCCAACTCGCCGCACTCCTCGACCGCGCCAACATGCTGTGATATCGGTAATGACGACGAGAACCGGACCGGTGAGTCGACGACCATCCGCGCAGCGTACGCACCAGACGCTTGACGCTCTGATAGCCGCCGGCGAACCCGTGCCGGTCCACCAGATCCTGCCAGATGCCCATCGCGTTGCGGCCCCGCGATAGTTCCCGCAAGATAATCTCGCGGTACACTTCACTGGCACTTGCCGTGCGCTTGCGATCCGCCTCTTGCGCCGTCGTCGGCTGCAAAAAGCCGGTGGTCACTTCGTTGGCCGGTTTTGAATTTTCCTCTGGCTTTGGACCGCCGGAGCCGGTGGTCACTTCTATGGCCGGTTTTGGTGGTTTGCGGCCCCAGCCACCAGGGGCACGAAGTGCCACTCCGGCTGACCGCAGATAACCGCCAGCCGTCTCGCGACGGACACCCGTCGCCTCCTCGATCCGCCGTAGCGACCAACCAAGCCGCCCCAGCGCAATCACCTGTTCTTGCTTCGCTTTATCCAAGACATTACCCATGCCAACCGAGGCTAACTTCCCCAGTTGCAGTTCATGTCTCAGATCATTCTCTATGGCCGGTTTTGAGCTGACCCTCTATGGCCGGATTTGGGTGACCCCCAAGGCCCAGTAGAACGACGACGCTTGCCCAAAGCGGTTGCCTAATGCGCCTGGCGGCATGGGGCGTGCGTGAATTTGGCTTTCGCGATACATTCGAGTCGTCGTCCGGCCGCTTTCCCCCGACAATCTCGATCATTGAACAGACTGCGGCCTGAAAAATGGTCAATATCGCGCACCGCCTATTGAGGGATCGGAAGGAATTGTTTGCTTGTGCCGCGCAGTCGGGACGCAATATAGCCTGGGCAGCGAGCCCACGCGCACGCACTTCTGGAGCGAGGAGCAATTGATGGAGCAGACGGGGTTTCCTGGCCTGGCTGACCATCGCGCCGAGTATCACCGGATGCTGGCGGTGGATTTCTCGCACACATTTGGCACACTCAGGGCTCGAATTAGGCCGTGAATGCTGGGGTTTTTCTGAAAGTCTGACTGATCACGAATCAGTCAGACATGCCACTGCCGGTGTCCACTTCCCATTCATGCCGCCTACACATCCGATTTGTGTCAACGGCGGAGCATATGACGCAAATAAAGTCTCCCAATTTGTCCCCAAACGGGGTTGACCGATGTAGATACTCATAGAGGCGTCCCGATGCCCGAACTGAAAAGCGCGGAACCGCTGATAGTGAATCTACCAACGAATGCATTCTGCACCTCAAGTGATTTGGCGAAACATCGATAAAGCAATTTATCGCCCAGAACAACCCCTACCGACACTACGCCTGAGAATTTCTAGCATCCACGCGAGAGTCCGCCGTGATCGCCGCCATTTGCGAACGATGAGGTCGCCCGCTGAGATGAGAGAGGACTCCCAGGAAAATTAGAATGTTCTCCTCGGTCAAGAATCTACAAGTTGAACAACATAAGATGGATTGTGCCAATTCTGAGCCGTCAGGACCCGGAACTCTTTCTTGCCGGATATCTTCCTCCTGACGGATTGCATTGCGATTAAGCTTGCGCAATCAAATAGGTTTCCCCCGCCTCTGTCTTTGCAGTGATTTCATCCCTGTCCAAAGTGTGGGAGATCGGTCTGTCATCCCTCTCCCGAACAATCTGCACATTTCTTCCTGCCCACGGAGAGACGAATCGAAGCGTCCTACCTTTTTCACTCAAGATCTTCAGTCGAACAACGGATTTCCCGTCGTGTGAAGCGCTAATAAGAAAGGCTCCTGCGGCCCGTAGCTTCTCGAATCGCACGGGACCTAGGTTCTCGGCATTTGGAAACAGACAAATCACGCCGGTGTAGCTTTGCAGCATACATTCGTTCAGCACCTCGGGAACAGCGAAGTTTTCGCACCAGAGCCCCATGCGCATCATGAAATCGAAATCCGTGGATATCCCATAGCGGCCTCCAGACTGCCGAACTCGGTCATTCGACACTCCATCAGGTAGCATTCCGTACTCTACCTGGGACTTGAACCATTTCAGGTCGAGCATTCCGAGCCGAGCACGGATTAGCGATTGAGAAACCAAGTCGTTGCCACCCTCAAGCCGAATTGTGCGTGCGGTTCGACGCCCGATCTCCAGATGTTCCTCGCCTTTTCCTAGACCGACCTGTTCTCCTGGAAAGATCGGCGCGAGTGTTATAGGAACGTTATAGATATGCTCCACGGGAGCGCCGGCTATATCAAGCCACACTTCGCCGTAGGGCCCCTTGGCTGCCGGATAGGGTGCAAGGTTGTCCCTAATCTCGCTCCATCGAGTCCGCTCTTCAGTATCGGTCGCAAGAATGGTAGATGCCTCAACCATAGCGTTGAGCAGAAAACGGGTGAGCGCCAAATCGAGGATGCAGTCCTTATTGAGCTGGAAGTCGACCGTGAATCCCCAATTCTCCGAAGAGACTGAAGGAGTGATATGGTAGCGATTATCATCTCCCTTCTTGACATAGGCTGAGAGAAAACGTGCCGCGGCACGCATGATGGGATAAACGCGCCGGAGGTACAACTCGTCTTGTGTAAAGAGGAACTGCCACCAAAGGCTCTGAACTGCCCATGGAGTCATGCAAATCTGATATCCCCACGGTGGAACCGGGTATGGGACGACCTGACTGGGAACAGGATAGGCCGACACTGGGAAAAACGCTCCCGGCATATTGAAACTGTCACGCGCGAATCTCTCTGACATGGGCATCAGATTCTCGCAAAGTTCAATATACGGCGCATGCATGTCGATGTGATTACTCGAGAAAACTCCCAAATACACCTGCTGGCAGTTGTAATCCAAGTGATAGTCGCTGTGCCAGGCGCTACCGATATCTCCACTGGACCAGTTTCCGAAAAGTCCGGGAGCCGTTTTGTTTTTGCGCAAACAACAGGCAAGAAAATATTGGTTGTGGTACCAGATCTTCTCTAGTTCCGTATCGTGGAACGAAACCGCCGAGTGCGACCAATATTCCCGCCATCGGCTCTCGGAACTCTGCTGAAGTTGGCTGAACTCTATTCGGGTGAGTACGGCAATTTGCGCTTTCGTGTAGGCGAGTGTTTCGAGATCCTCACGGTCATACGTGTGTGCCTGGGAAATGGAAAGTGAGGGCTCCATGGCTGGATCTCCATTGCCTTCACGCAGCAACCGCTTCAGCAGCAGGTCACGAGGCGTGGCAACTAAAACATCCAGTCGAATCGGCTGACTTTGCTTCGGGCTGAACGACACCTCTTTCGCGATTCCCTTTTCCGAGTGTGTCCACTTTCCAGAAATCCGGCCGCATAGCGAGAAATTCCGGTCCTTGTCGGACTTAGGCGAAATCGGTTGCCCTTTCGTTGGTCCCACGGCTGGGAAATACTGATAGCAAGAGAATTCAGCAAAACCATCACTTACGCGGTAATCTACTTCCGGCGGAGGAAGTTGCCCAGGTTCTGTGTCGGTGTGACCAGGATCAAACGGACCGGCGTGAAACCCATCCACCTGCGGCATGTAGATCACCGATAGAAGGTCAACGGGAGCGCTGCTACGAACTGATACCAGTCCTGAATCCCAGTCGACGAACGCTGTAAGCTGGACCAAGCGATCTGTGTCTGCTAAATCAGTGGACTTGAGTTCCAGCGTGAACAACCCATTAGAAGGATCTAGCGTGTAACGCCCAACTTCAACCCATCGAGGATCCCATGTCAACCAAACGGTCCCGCAGGGCCACGGGCGCGGCCACGGCTTTGAATATGAGGCTCCAACCTTCTCGGAATACTCCCTGAAGAATGGGATACTGGACTCGAGGCTCAACTGATTGGGATTCCCATTTAGTTTCGCTTCGTCGCTCGCACGTTGCCACATTTTCACAATTTCCGCAAAAGGAACTACATCTTTCTCGGAGTCCTCACTGACACGAATATCCCAGCAATCGCTCTTTGAAATATGGATGCCTAATGCATCGGGGCGCACTACGGCGCAGACACCCACATCGCCGTTTCCGAGCAACATCCCTTCAAAATAGGTTGGACCAGCGATCTCGCGACTGATCACGTGTTTGCCCGCAATTGCGAACGCATCGAGCGTTTCATTCTCCGGAGCAGTCTCAGCTTGAACCGCTCCATTGATTCCAAATGCGGATTGCACAGAAGGAAGTGACGCAATAACTGAAGCTTGAAGAAACTCTCTTCGTGTCGTCTTCATCGTATTCGATTCCTCATCCTCGCATGTAAGCTGGATTCCAACGAAAAATACCCTGCATTCGACAAATTCACGATGTCTTCATGATGTCGATCCAGGATCATTAAATGCACAGTTGACGTGACATCCTAGTGCGTACTAGAGTGCATCTTCGCAACGAGGTCAAACTCCTTCTTCGCCTCATCCGTCTTTCCCATACTTCTGTAAGCTTGCGCCAGCAGATAATGGGTAATAAAATTACTCGGATCCATGCTTTCCGCGTGCTCTAAGTAGCTGCTTGCTGTCTGGGGGTCTTCATCAGCCAGAAACAGCCTGCCCATCAGAATGAACGGTTCCGTGCTTGACTGGTCAAGTGACAGTGCTCGTGTAAGGTTTTGCTGGGCCAAGCCGAACTTGCCTTCCTTGATGTACAAGTCCCCGAGGAATTGGTAAAGCTGTGGATGCGCTGGATTGATCGCGCGTTCTGCCTCAAATTCCTCCAAAGCGTGGTCAAGTTCCCCCTTGGCCAGAAAGATCTTGCCAAGCAGAAAATGCGCCAGTGCTAAATGCGGCGACAACTCCAACGCTTTGCGCGCATTAGTCGCAGCAATCTCAGGGAGTTCGCGGATTACCAGCATTTGTGCGATTAACAAGTATGCCGCGCCCGAGTCTGGCGCCAAACCGTACTGATTCGCGAACGCAACCCGGGCATCGTCATATCTTGAAGCCTCCAGGTAGCACCGACCAAGGACGTAATTTGCATCGATATCGGAAGGACGCGTTGCCTGCCGTCCCCGTTCAAGATACGGTATCGCGTCGCTAAATCGTCCAAGTCTAAATACCGTCAAACCGCGCATCTGAATGGACTCTGCATCGTTCGGGTCGTCATTCATTGCGGCGGCAAAGCTCTTTTCCGCTTCAGTGAGTCTTCCTGTCCTGTAGAAGGCGATCCCCAATTCCCGATTCACTCCAGGTGCGACAGGATGGACATTCGCCAGCTGCTCGAGCGACTCGATCGCCTCCTTCTCTTTGCCGAGTTCGATGTTCTTGTGTGCTTCCTCCACTGCACTTTGCGGAGTGATCGTTGAGAGCAGTTGAGTTGTCGCCTGTCCCTGGAAGGAAACCTGAGAGAAAAGAACCATCGCCGCAATTGTCAGGTGTCTCAGATCCGCCCTCTTCACAACGTACGAAAGTATGAATCGCAAGAGCCGGTCAAGAGGATACATACGTTGCTCTACCTCCCTTGTCCTCTGAGCTTGTAAGCGACAGCAATTCCTCGCAGCTACGATTAAACAGGTCTTTATCCTCCCCCGAGTTTATTCCAACATCTCGAATAAGTGGGTTCTGTTTAGTTCACAAGCAAATGCGGGCATCGTGAGATGCCCGCAAAAGGTCAATCGGGTGATACTTCGTTTAGAAGATGAGCTTCATGCCAAGTCTAAAGAATCGCTCGGCAATGAGGCGGCTTCCGGCATTGGTGCTGTTGATTGTGCCGAACCCCACCAAATGGCCCTGCGTATTGAGCGAAGGCGCCCCGTCGGTCACGCCGCCGTCTGGATTGCTGAAGTTCGGGTGGTTCCCGAGGTTTAGAGCTTCTGCGCGAAATTGCATCTTGAGGTTTTCCCTAATTGGGAAGCTGCGGAAAAGGCTAAAATCAACATTGAAGTATCCGGGACCGCGGAGAGAGTCCCATCCTGCCGTGCCGAACGCTGCCGTGGTCACAGGTGCAAACGCACTGATGTCGAAATACGGCGAAGTACTGAGATGCACACCATTGATTGCTACCTTCGACTTGACTTGATTGGCCATCTGGTTGTTGCCAGGAGCGTTAAGCGAGGCGCCCGGAGCCGTAATTGAGAACGGCGAGCCGGAGTAACGTGAAAGAACCCAGTTGGTCTGCCATCCCCCTGCAATAGCTGAGCCGACACCGCTAGTGGCAAATTGCTTGCCCTTACCAAAGGGTAATTCGTAAATAGTGCTCAATTCAAAGTTGTGCGTACGGTCATCGGGCATCAAAGCCCGATTCAAGTTAAAGTACTGTGGAATGAGGATCTCCATGTTGTCGTCGCCCTGCTCATCGCAGCAAATACCCATCCACTTTGACAAGGTGTAGCTCGCCATGAACTGGAGACCGTGATCAAACCGCTTTTGGAGCTGGGCTTGCAAGGATTTGTAGTTCATGTGTTCTAAGGGACGGACTTCGTCCATTACCGAGGTGATTCCCCATGCTTGATTCAGAGCCTCGCTGGCTTGTCCGCCTCCGACCTGCCCGTAGTTGGTGTTGTACCGTGTATGTGAGTTCACGGTAAGAGTACCGATATACCCCACCTGCGCAAGAAGATTCCAGGGGAGCTCCCGCTGAGCCGTAAAGTTATAGGATTGAGAGTAGCCGCGTTTGAAATTCTTGGCAGGCCAGGTAATGCCAATGTCGTTGGGTAGCGGAAGGGCGCCCGAGGATGTTGCAGTCGGTATGGGGAGGAGCGGGAAGCCGTCAGCCACATTGGGCATCTGGGTCGGGGTGACATTGCCGTTCGCTCCGATGAGGGTTTGGGTAATCGTTTGAGGATAATTGTAGAGGCCGTCGCGCACCTCGTTGATCTGTTCCGGAGCAAGAGAATACCCAGCGCGCAAGACTGTATTTGGCGTGACTCTGTATGCGAAACCCGCCCTTGGAGCAAACAGGTACTTCTGAGTAGTAGATCCACAGGTTTCGGAATAGCTTCCGGTACCGCAGAGCTCATACGTGTTGGTGCTGGCATCGTAATACTCGAAGCCACGACTCCCGCGAGTAGGTTCAGGCAGGTAATCCCATCCTGTACCGATATACGCGGTGAGCTTATGCGTTACTTGCCATGTGTCTGAGAAATACGGAGCGAATGTCCAGGTCCGCAAAGTGACCCAGTTCACGGTCAATTCACTGTTGGAAGCACTCTGAGGCATGCCCAGAAGGAAATCCGCGAATGAGTTGAACTCGCCGATGGCTGGGGTTCCAGCAGAACAGTGGGGATCCGTGGTTCCAGTCGGGCAATAAAGTCCGGTGAGACCGCCAGTGAAACTGAAGTAGGTCTGAGTTACTTCCTGGTGGTTCATGTGCTGTTGCATAATGTCGATGCCGGCCCGAATGCTATGTTTACCCTTCACCCAAGTCACGTTGCCGGTGTATTGGAAAATCGGATCTTTGTAGGAAAGCGCCGGGTAACCATAACCGAATTCATTCAGGCCACCGCTGAACTGGAACATTGGGACGCCGCCCGCGGAGGGTAGTGGACCGATGTTTGAGTTCGGAATCTTGAGAGTGTCCTCGCCGTACAGTTGGGTATACAGCGGAGGGAAGAGATACTGGTTGGTCGCGGTGAATCCAAAGACACCGTCGATCACCAGGTTAGGAGTAGCCACATAGGTCGCCATCACCGAGGTGGAATAAATGCTGCCGTGCTGGTTGGTATTAGATCCGTTTCCAGGCCCAAGGACGGTTCCGAGCGCTGGCACTACCTGATTGTTATATGGGTAAGTACTGAAGCGGCCGGCTATGCTCAGTTTGGAGGCTGCATTCCAGTTCACTTTCGAATCGACCTTCTGAAGATCGAAAAGGTACGGAGTGTTGATGTAGAGGTTGTTTGTGAACACGCCGTCCGGTACGCCTGACGGTAGGTTAGCGAGTAAAGTTGAGGCCGCAAAGCCGATCCTCTGAGGCGAAATAATATAGTTGCCGTTTGCATCCTGTGGTAAGAGGGTCCTCCCGCTTCCGTCGCTATTGCCTGTAGCCGGATCGTAGACTGGCGTTGGCGATGCCAGGATCCCTTTGGTCATTTGAGGCGTTGGCAGAGAATACTGACCGCCTTCAGCCTCCCGCAGAAAATCACCTTCGTAACTGGCAAAGTAAAATAATTTGTCCCTGACGATCGGCCCGCCAACCGTGCCGCCCATATCGTTGTCAATATATTTTGGCTTTCTGGTTCCAGAGGGGACAAAGTAAGGCTCAGCCTTGAGAGCATTGTTGACATTCGTCCAGTAAGCGGAGCCGTGGAGGTTATTGGTGCCGCTCTTGATTTGGATGCGGATTCCGGCTCCGGCCATGATCCCCTGGTCGGCTCCGGAACTGGCCGTCACTGTATTCACAGTCTCGATAGCGTCTGTGGAAGGTACGGCTGTGGAGTAGAACTGGACCCATGCGTTATATGCGGCCACACCATCCACGCTTACTGCTGTTCCGCTAGCGCCGGTGCCATTGACGTTGACGATCATTGACCGGTCTGGATTATTCGTCCCACCACCACCGGCCCATTGCGGATTCGGTGGCGCGACACCCGGTAGGAGTCCCAACATCCCCTCATAGGTGCGCGTGGGCTGAGGCAGTTGTTCCAGTTCTTCAGACGTTATGTTTGCGTGCACGTCTATCCGATCGGTCTCCAATACGGCTGTGTCTGCCGATACAGTGACCGTCTCAGTCTGAGTGCCGACGGTAAGTGTTGCATCGACTCGAGCGGTGGCGTTGATCGTTACCACAACACCCTTGGATTCGACGGAGTGGAAGCCCGTCTTGGTAATCGTAACGTTATAGGTGCCGGCGGGAACGGTCGAGAGTTGGTAGACGCCGCTCTCACTGGTTGTTGTGGTGCGCGTGTCGTTTGTTTCGGTCTGGACTGCCTTGACAGCCGCGCCCGGGATCAAAGCTCCGTTAGCGTCAGTTACAGCGCCCACAATCGAGCCGTAGAGGGTCTGGGCCTTTCCCTGCCGTACGGTCATCAGCAGGACCATCGTAACGGTAAAGGCCATAGCGAACAACTTGACAAGATCTGGGCTGCGAAGATAGGTTGAGAGACCGCTCTTCGTCCGAGAGTTTTCGAAAAACAACATACTGCCTCCTAAAGATGTTTGTAAACGTTAACACTGCACGAGGCAAAACTATCCTCGTGGTTCAGCCTCTGCTGCCCAACGCGAACGGAACAGCAATGGATACTTGTACGCGGCGGACGGTTCTGCTACCGTTCGTCTCTTCCGTCGGTGTTTCCTTGCCGATCTGCGTCATCTTGATCCAGGACAACCCGCTTGCTCGACCTCCAGATTGTGCAGCTGCCTGGATAAAACCAGGGATGACAAAGTCATGCATGAGCGGTGGCCATTGGAGTCGGACAAGATCTCGAAAGCAGAACCTGATCCGCGACTGGAAATTTGTTTGGCTCCGAAGTGTAGGCATTTGGCTTCCTTTCGGCACCTTACATGCGGCGTGAGCGCTCACAGAATCGAAACAATAGACAAATTGCGGGTTAATTGTCAATATCTTTTTTTTAATGCACATTCTAAACATGTTACTCTTACGCAAACAAGTGGTTGATGAAATCCTGGGCTGTTATGAGCGCTCGAAATACTTGGGGGAGCCTTCTGTATGCGGCCAGCACCCGCTTTATTGACCTGGTGGATCATTTAGAATATGTATCCTCTATATTATTCATAATACACATACTTATACTCGACAGTCTCAACTCTTCTCCGATCTCCTCCTGTCCGATTTCGGACTTTGATCGTCGGCAGGGCCGAGATGAATCGAGTCACGATGAACCTTGGAAAGTCATGTTGATTGCTCAAAATTCTTAGTTGACGACCCAAGCGTCGGTTGCATATCATCCATTTCGAACATTGTGAGCGCTCAAACTATGGCTAGTCCAACTCGAACCTCTTCGGAAGAGCTCTTGAAGGATGGTCTTGCAGGCCGCTTCCTGGCTGAAATTGTGAATGGCTCGCTCTCGCCTGGTGAGCGGATCGTCGAGAGGGTGTGGGCGCAGAAATTCGGAGTAGCTCAAGCCTCCATTCGTGAAGCAATCAACATCTTGGAAAAAGACGGTTTCGTCACCAAGGAATCGGGCCAGAGCGCGCGAGTGATTAACCTCAGCGAGAAGGACGTTGTTCAACTCTACCAAGTACGGGGAGCTTTGGAAGGACTCGCCGCATACCAGGCTGCCCTCTCTCGTCCCGATGTATCGGAGTTGAACTCGATTGTTATGCGCATGCGGACGGCCGCAGCCGAGAACGACGCAGACGAGTTGGTCGACAGCGATCTCAAATTCCACCTGCAGTTGTGCAAACTCGCCGACAACCCTCATCTCGAGGAACACGCGGTACGTATTCTGCTTCCTTTTTTTGCGTTCTTTCGGTTGAGGCTGTCGGCGAGCAAGCAAGGAGTCTCCACATGGGACAAGGATGTGGAAGCCCACCAGAAGATCGTAGACCTTATTGCTGAAGGCGAGGCTGAGCTTGCTGAGCACTACGTTCGAAAAGCCATTGGCCGCTTTGCAAACACCGCTAACAAGAACTGGATTCCCCATGACAACCAACCTTGAAGATAAGGTAATCGTGCTGACTGGGGGTGCGAGCGGCATCGGACGGGAGTGCGCGATTGCGTACTCTCGCGATGGCGCCATTGTTGCGATTCTGGACACCAATCTGGAGTCTGCCGAACGCACTGTGACCGAGTTGGGAGGCAGCGCCATCGCACTCCGGGCTGACGTCTCTGACGGCAAGGCGGTTCAAGCCGCGATGACGGCTGTGCTCAAACAGTTCGGGCATATCGATGCCGTACACAATAACGCTGGTATCGTCAGTCCTTCAAAACCGCTCCATGAAACGACGGAAGAGGAGTGGGATCAGCTTCAACAGGTCAACACGAAGTCCGTGTTTTGGACGACAAAGTTTGCGTTTGATGCGTTAGTCGCCAGCCAGGGCTCCATTCTCAATACAGCCAGTATGGTCGGCCTGATCGGCCAGCAAAACCACGCTGCCTACGTCGCCAGTAAGGGTGCCATGATTGCACTCACCAAGGCAATGGCCGCTGACTATGCACGGTACCAGATTCGTGTTAACGCAGTTTGCCCGGCCGGTGCCTGGACTCCAATGCTCGAAAAGTGGTGCGCGGAGCAGGAAGAACCGGAAGGCATCCGGCAATACCTCGATGACATTCACCTGCTTGGTTACTGCCCTCGCGGCGACGTTATCGCAGACGCCGCGGTCTTTCTCCTTTCTTCAAAGGCTCGCTTCATTACCGGATGCATTTTGCCGGTCAGTGGCGGAGCCGAACTTGGCTACAGACGATAGCCGGAATGGAACATAATGCATGACTTCATAATTCAATCCGTCTCGACCTCCGACGCACGCTTCCCATTGCCGCCCGGCGCTGGATCGGATTCCATTCATGAAACTGCCGAATATTGCTTTGCGGTCGCTCGTCTCAAAACAGACGGCGGTCTTCAAGGGACGGGAATTGTACTAACGCTTGGTCAAGGAAACCAGGTCGTTTGCAAAGCAATCGAGTTACTCAGTGAAAGGCTCGTTGGTACTTCGATAGAAGACCTCATGGCGGATTTCGGTCGCTTCAGCCGCGAAATGGCAGATCACCCCTCGCTGCGCTGGCTTGGGCCCCATAAGGGAGTCGTGCACCTAGCATTGGCATCAATTACGAATGCCTGCTTCGATCTTTGGGCCAAGAGCCGCGGGGTTCCGCTTTGGAAACTTCTCCTCGACCTTTCGCCAGAGCAACTCGTTCGCGTTCTCGACCTGTCGTATGTGGAAGACGTTCTCGATGAAAAGCGCGCCATCGATATGCTGCGCGAGAAACAAGCTTCGCGTGCTTCGCGCGAGCGTATCCTCCAAACCGGTTATCCTGGGTACGACACTTCCGTTGGCTGGATGGACTACAGCGATGACAAGGTTCGTGAGCTCACGAAATGCGCGCTCGACCAGGGATTCTACGCATTCAAGCTGAAGGTAGGGTCAGCGGAGGAAAGCCGTGACCTCCGCCGCGCTGCGATGCTCCGCGAACTTGCCGGCAACGACAAAACCATCATGTTCGATGCGAATCAGCACTGGAATCTTCCTGATGCACTGCGAATGTGCCGCGAGCTTTCAAAGTTCAGCCCCCTCTGGATCGAGGAGCCAACCCATCCGGATGACCTGCTTGCGCATGTCGAACTATCGGAGGCCATTGCTCCGGTCAAGATCGCTGCTGGCGAACACATCTCGAATCGAGTTCTGTTCAAGAACTTTCTGAAGTCAAGCGCTCTGTCGTTTATCCAGGTAGATTGCACTCGTGTAGCAGGGATAAGCGAGTTTCTGACAGTGAGTTTCATGGCGAAATTATTCAATCGCCCCGTCGTTCCTCATGTCGGTGACATGGGGCAGATGCATCAGCACCTGATGTTCTTCAACCATATTGCGCTCGATCACGAAGTTGCATTCCTCGAGCATATTCCTCATCTTCGGAAGCACTTCGTTCACCCTGCCAAGGTTTCGGCCGGAGTTTACAGTACGCCACAAGATCCGGGGGCTTCAACGGATCTGAAGGTCAACGCCGAAGCCTGAACCTTCGAGGTACGAGATGGATAGCTCCGTACGCCAAGACTATTGCATCGACGCGCATCATCACCTCTGGCGCAATCGAGACCCGGGTCAGCCCTGGATGACAGAGGAGATGAGTAGCCTTCGCCGTGATATCGGTTTGGACGACCTGCACAAAGTGGCCGCTGCGTCCGGGATTACTGGAACTGTTGTCATAGAGGTGGAGCGCACCGCAGAGGAGACGCGGTGGCTCGCCTCGCTGGCCGCGAGCGATGACGTGATATTGGGAGTCGTTGGATGGGCGCATCTGACCGATCTCTCTGCCCAAAGAGAACTGGAGCAGCTCGCAGACCTGCCAAAGCTCAGAGGAGTGCGTCATCCCATTCACGATGAGCCCGACCCGAACTTCATTCTCCGAGAGGACTTCAATAGAGGGATCGCGGCGCTTCGCGCACTCGGGCTGACGTACGACCTCCTTATCTTCGAGGAGCACCTTCCGCAGACGATTACGTTCGTCGACCGTCATCCCGAACAGGTCTTCATTCTAGATCACATCGCCAAGCCGCGTATCCGCGACGGGTCCATTGCCACTTGGCGCAGCGATCTTCTCGAACTCGCGCGGCGGCCGAACGTCTATTGCAAGCTTTCGGGCGTAGTCACCGAGGCGAATTGGAATCGGTGGACCCCGGAGATGATTGCCCCGTATATCGATACGGTGCTCGAAGCATTCGGGCCGCGGCGCCTAATGTTTGGTTCAGACTGGCCGATCGTACTGCTGGCGTCGACCTACGACCGTTGGGTCAATACCGTCCGCTCGGCAATTGCACGACTTTCAACCTTCGAGCAGGAATCTATCCTTTGGCGATCGGTTACGGAGGCTTATGGCTTAAGTCAACCGGCGACTCATGGCCACGCATAGAACAGCGTTTTCGATGCCCGGCATAGCTCTGGTTTGGGGCTGCCCCCTCGGGTGAGACAAACAGTTAAGACTCTGTTCGCCGTTCGCTGCAAATTTCTCGACCGGCAAGATCGCTTTATCGCATTCTGAGCGCGGCCGGTGAAGCGGAGGTGAGCTCTGCGGGAGCGCAACTCGCCAAGGAATAACCGGCTGGAACTCATCGACGCCGATGAGCGCCGCGTTGTTGCATGGATCGAGCGAAGGCCGAGCTTCCCTCTTCTCAGCAGATTTACGCGGCGATGTTTAGACGGCGGACGGAGTCCGGGCGGCCCGCGTCGAGCATGCGGTTGAGGACGGCCAAACCGACGGCCGCTTCGGCCTTCTGGCCAGAGAAGCTTCGTGCTCGCAGGCAAGGACCGATGATGGCCTTGTATCGGCCCATCGCGGTTTCAACCAGAGCCCGCTGGCCGTAGTCGGTCTCCTCTTGCCAGCCCAGCCTTCCTCGAGCGGCTATCGAAAGAATGTGCAGGTCTCGCTGCGATGGGTTGTGCTCGGCCTCGACACTGAGTACCACTGTCACATGAGGCGGGATAATCACTCGAACATCTTCTCCGTGACTAGCCACCACATCGTAGGTCGGCATCCCATCATAAGCGCCGTCAGCTGTGACGCTGGCGATTGTCGCCTCTATCTGATCCAGCAGCGGCGCCACTTGCGAAGGGTCTCCGACATCGTTCCCGGTCAGGGTAGAGGCCATGATCATTCCGGAGTCGGCATCCACGGCCAGATGTAACTTTCTCCAAGTGCGACGCGCCTTTGCGCCATGCTTTTCCTGAAGCCACTCACCGGCTCCGAAGACTTTCAGCCCCGTGCTGTCGATCAACAAGTGGATTGGTCCATCAGGTAGGACACAGCCCTTGGAGAGTGACTCCATGGTCCTTGCCCTTCGGCTCAAGGTGCTGTGGTCAGGCGTGCTCAGTGGCACATCCAGCAAGCCTAAGATAGAACCCATCAGCCCCTCGGTTTGACGCAACGCCAGGTGAAACGCCATTCGCAGCATCATGCCTGTCTCGATTGCAAGCTCGGAATAGACCGATTGCCCGCCAGGGGTCGTCCGACGTGCCGCATTCCAGCCGTCCAGTACTTCTGCTGTGACCCATAGCGTCAGACTGCCTCGACGCCGAAGACCCGCATCGTACTCTGCTCAGTTTTTCACCCTAAACTTCATCTTGGGGATGTGGTGCCGGCGCGGAGCGTTGTGCTTGTTCGGCATGGAAGGGGCAGCCTTTCAGCAATCTGTCCCAGAGTACCCGATCTTCAACCCTATCCGTGCAACAACGCCACGCGCCTTCGGGAATTGGCTGGGATCCGGGTACATTTCGGATACGAGCGCCTGACGGTCCCACTAAGGCGGAAGACGCACTCTGATGATTGAAACAACTTCGAACTGGCTGCTGTCCTTTCGTGCCCGCGCAAAGACTCGAGCCGATGAACCGGCGGATATCGCAGTTCTATAATTGGTGGAACGCTGCTAGGGATCGATCTAGAAAGCTAAACATGGATGCGAGTGAATCGAACAGACTGCACGGTATTTTCACGCCACTTCTGGTTCCCCTCGACGAGCGGGACCGGATCAATGAAGCGGAGTTTCGCCGCTTCGTTTCCTGGTTGATCGAACATGACGTACATGGCCTGTACCCGAACGGGTCAACGGGCGAATTTACACGTTTCTCACCGGAAGAGCGGCGACGGATCGTCAAGGTGGTAGCCGAAGAGTGTGCCGGCCGCGTTCCCATTCTGGCCGGCGCCGCCGAGGCAAACGTGAAAGAAACGATTGCCGCATGCGAGGCTTACGCCGAGATGGGCGTTCGCGCAGTGGCCATCGTAGCGCCGTTCTACTACAAGCTTACTCCGGAGTCGGTGTACGCATATTTCGCGGAGATCGCCCGCAACTCGCCGATTGACATTACCTTGTACAACATACCCATGTTTGCCAGCCCCATCGATGTGCCCACGATCCGGCGGCTGGCCCTCGAATTTCCCAGGGTGATCGGAATCAAGGATTCCTCCGGCGATTTGGCGTTCATGATGCGGATGATCTCGGCGGTGCGCCCGCAGCGTTCGGATTTCACATTCCTCACTGGTTGGGAGGCTGTGCTGGTTCCCATGCTGATGATCGGCTGCGACGGCGGTACCCATGCTACCAGCAACGTGGTGCCGGAGATCACCCGGCGCATGTACGACCTATCCCGCTCTGGAGACTTCGGCACGGCCATGCAATGGCAGTTCCGAATCCTGGAGCTGTTCGATGCAATGCTGAACCAGTTTGAATTTCCCGACGGATTCCGGGCGGGGGCCGATTTGCGCGGATTTCACTTTGGCCGCGGACGGCAGCCGCAAACCAAAACGCAGCGCGCCAACCGTGCCGTTCTCAGCTCCGTTCTCCAGTGCATCCTGGCGGATTTCGAGCTCGTGGAGAGTCCGGCGGCCGGCTGCCCGGTGCGGACCGGCGACACCACACTGGATGCAGTGAAGCCGGTAGTCATCGACGTCATGCATGAGCTCAAGAAGAGAGGCGTGTTCTAATCGAAGCTCTTGCGCTCATCGAGATTGGCGGCTGGTCGCCGGCCATGGTTGTGCTCGACGCCATGGAAAAGTGTGCCAGCGTGCGAGTCCTGCAGACGGAGTTAAACGACGCTCCCGGAGTTTGCTTGAAATTGCCCGGTGACCCAGCCAATTCCGATGCCGCTGACGTGAAGGAGCGTCCGGTGGCTCTGAGCCAATGGGATACGCATACCGTCGATCTCGACCTTGTTCGGGTCGATGCCAAGCTGCGACACGAGTTTTGCGACCACCGGATCGCTCCCCGGCAGGATTTCTGTAAGGATTGTGAACATCCTGCTCATCGCATGGCCAGGATTGCGGGAGTTATAGATGTCCCATGCCGGAGCCATCATGAGCGACACCTCCACGCTCGTCAATGCCGGAGCGGAAGGGAGGCACTCGTTGACGGCAGATCGATGGCGTAAAGGTCCCCGATGCTCACGGAAAGCTGTGTCGATTTCAGGATGATTCTGGGTCCTCCGAGTGCGCTAATTCGGTGAAGGCGCCGGCGCTGAATCCGGCACTTATCTCCGGCGGTCCGTTAGAGGCTCGTTGCCATCGCAGATCGCTCGTGCCCAAAGCGACGAATCAACAGCCAACGGCTATATTGCCTCCAACACCACGCAAAGGTACTGCCAGAAAGGCTCAACCGACGAGATCTGCACGCGCTCATTTGGGCTGTGCGGGTTCTCGATCTGCGGGCCGAAGCTCACCATCTGCATGCCGGGATATTTTTCGCCGATCACGCCGCACTCCAGGCCGGCGTGCATGATCACCAACTTCGCGGGTTCGCCGTAAAGCTTTTTGTTCACTTCCTGCAGCTTGCGCACAATCTCGCTTCCGGGTTCAGGCTTCCATCCCGGATAACTGCCGCTGTGCTCAGTCTCGAAGCCAGCGAGCCCGCACGCGGTGGCCACCAGGCTCGCCGCTCCCTGCTTGCTGCTCTCTATGGCGCTGCGCTGGCTGGTGACAATCTCGACCACGCCGTCGCTCAGGGAGAGTGTAGCCAGGTTGGTGGAGTTCTGCACCAGACCCGGGACATCGGGACTCATGGCTAGCACCCCGTGATGCAGGCTGGCGAGCAGGTCCACCACGCGCCGGGCATCGCTCTCGGCCATCACCTTCAGTGGCAGTTCGGTCTTCTCCACGGTGATGGCGAGTTCGGGGTCAAAAGCGCCCAGGTCGAGTTGCTGTTCGCTTTTGCAGCGCGAGACCACCTGACGCAACTGGCCTTCGCGGTCCTGGTCAAGCGCAATGACCGCGAACGCCTCGCGCGGGATGGCGTTCTGCGCGCTGCCGCCCTTCAGATCGGCCAGTTCGGCGGGCAAATCGTCGATCACTGCCTGCAGGGTGGCGCCAAGAATGCGAATGGCGTTGCCACGGCCGAGATGGATGTCCACGCCGGAGTGGCCGCCGCGCAGGCCGCTGACCTTGATGCGCCACGCCGCCGTAGCCACTGGCACCTGAATGGAGATGCGGCGGCGTGCCTTGGTCAAAATGCCGCCGGCGCAGCCGATACACAGGGTGCCTTTTTCCTCGCCGTCGAGGTTGAGAAAGTACTTCGACTTGAGTACGCCGCCGGGGAACTCGGAGGCGCCGGTCAGGCCGGATTCTTCGTCAATAGTGA
>Ga0224555_1002844_pt1 | contig 19171 bp, 12 predicted proteins | sample 714S23034metaG_FD_180687 | JGI IMG/M metagenome (GOLD analysis project Ga0224555, IMG submission 180687) | Peat soil microbial communities from Stordalen Mire, Sweden - 717 S2 30-34 | ecosystem: Environmental > Terrestrial > Soil > Wetlands > Peat | place: Sweden: Norrbotten County, Stordalen...
ACAAAAATGACAAATATCTTCAAAAATGTTTCGGGACGGAAACTTGTACGATCCTGCAGAGTCCCGGCGACCGAGACCCTGAGCCGAAAGAACCTGGCCTCTCATTTTTGCGCCGGAAAGTAGCTAGCGGCGATAAAGCCCATCTGATCGCAGCGCGAACGCTCCCTCCGGTTGCGGCTCAAAAATGCACCTGTCGCTCGAAACGCATACGGAGCCGCGACCACGGGAGCGGTCATTTTTCTTTTTGACTGATAGCGCTGAGTGCGCGGAGCAAGGCGGCTTCCTCCTCCGCGAGCACGGTGCGCAGGTCGAGCAGCAGGCGGTCCTTTTCGATGCGAGCCACCACCGGCGGGTCCGCGGCGCGAAGTTGGCGCTCAGCCGCGGCGGCGTTCGGGCACTCGATGGCGATCAGCCAGGTGGGGATGGATTGCTCCGGTGTGGCGCCGCCGCCGATGACGGAATCGCCCGAGACGATTTCAAAACGCAGGTCGGGGACCCGCGCCACCAGCGCCTCGGCGCGCGCGCGGATGGCTGCGGCAGGCTGGCGAATCATGGCCAGCACGGGAATCTCATCCCATCGCTCCAGCAGCAGCAGGCGCAACGTTGTTTCGAGCGCCTGGTAAATCAGCTTGTCCAGACGCAACGCGCGAAACAGAGGATTGCGGCGCAACCGGGCGACGATTTCCGCCTTTCCCGCCAGAATCCCCGCCTGCGGCCCGCCCAACAGCTTGTCGCCGCTGAACGACACCAGGTCCACGCCGGCTTCGAGGCTCGCCGGTACCAGCGGCTCGTCAATCCCGAAAGGCCGCAGATCCACAATGCACCCACTGCCCAGGTCTTCGAAAACCGGCAAGCCTCGTTCGCGTCCCAGCGCCACCAACTCCCTTAACTCTGGCCGCCCGGTGAACCCTTGGATGCGGAAGTTGCTGGGATTGACGCGCAACAACAGGCGGGTGCGTTCGCCGATCGCGTCGCGGTAATCTTCGATGCGCGTCCGGTTGGTGGTGCCAACCTCGCGCAGCGCCGCGCCGGAGCGCGCCATGATCTCGGGGATGCGGAAGCCATCGCCGATTTCGATCAGCTCGCCGCGCGAGACCACCACCTCGCCGCCCGCCGCCAGTTCGTTGAGCGCCAGCAACAGCGCCGCGGCATTGTTGTTTACGGCGATGGCGGGCGCGCCCAATAGCCGATCGAGCAACCGCCCGGTGTGGACATCGCGCTGGCCCCGCTTGCCGCTCGCCAGATCGTATTCCAGGTTGGAATAGCCAGCCTCGACCGAAAGGGCGGCCAGCGGCGCGCGCCCCAGGTTGGTGTGCACCACAACGCCCGTCGCATTGATGACGCGCCGTAACGAGGGCTGGGCAATCGCGTCGAGAGCCCTTTCCACGCGGGCCGCCACAGGTGGGCCGCCGTCGCGCCCGGCCAGAATGTCGCTGCGCGCGTCCTCGATGGCGCGCCGGATCTCGGCTACCACCAGCGCTCGCGGATAGCGCGCCGCTTTAGCCGCCAGACTGGCCAGCACCTCATGCACCGCCGGCAACTCGCGCAGCTTCCCCGTTTCCGTCACGAATCTGATAGTAAGCGCTTGTGCGAAGGCCACGCAACCGATTACACTGGATATATCGGGGCGTGGCTCAGCCTGGCTAGAGCGCCTGGTTCGGGACCAGGAGGTCGGTGGTTCGAATCCACTCGCCCCGACCAACCTTTTCAATCGCTTCCTTGGATCTACGCCAACAACGGGGGCAAACCCCAATCACAAACCCTGCGGGCCGTGAAACCGTGCCTGATCCACAACGCCCTGCCGAATGCGCCAGCACCCGTCGCGACGGCCGCAGCCTGATGCGCGGCTTGGCGGCCAGCATGAGATACACATGCGAACAGATCGTCGAAGCATTGTTGGGTTACTTCGATGGCGATCTGCCGGAGGAGGCCTCGGTTGCGATGAGAGATCATCTTCGCGGGTGCGGCACTATACAGCAGCTCTAAAAGGAAATGCCCACGCGGTTCCGACACAGAGTGAGGTCGATCGCAGCCGCCATCTTCGCTACGTCAAGTCCGCCGCCCAGAAACGCGTTCAGTTTCTCGGCAGTGAGGAGCGGATCGGAAATGGCGTTGCCATGTTCTATTACCAGCAGTTGCGTAAGCGGGCGCCGTGTCAGCATCGCTTTCACGCGGCCCAGCGTGCGCACATACTCGTCTTTCAGCATCCTCCGGCGTTCCGGCGTCGCGGCGAGGGGTTGATTGCGGCGCACCAGCATGCGCTCCTGCGAATCGAGCACCTCGTCGAGATCGCGCTCGCTGAGGATCACGCGGCACGCCAGACCCGGCGGCAAGGCGGCCAGCAGTGGGGCGACAATCTTGATGGCTCTCCCCCGTCCCTCGAAGAGCCACTTCGAATCTCTCAGCATATTCTTCACCGGCTCAAATTCGAGATAACCGTGTGGATTGTCTTCATCCGCTTCGCGCAATCCGTCCGAGAGGACGCCCATACCACCCGCGGCCAGCATTTGCATCAGCATGGAAGTGCCCGAGCGCGGTAAGCCGGTCACCACGATGAGGGATTCCTCGAGCGGCGGCATCTCCACCGTTTCGGCCGTGAATGGCGTATCGGATGGGGCGGAAACGGTGGCAGCGCTTTCCACTCGTTCAGCCACCGACGGGCGAACCGGACGCGCAGTCCTGTTGCTTCTCATGCGACGCGCAAGGCGCCGGTGCTCGCGCGCGGATTCGGCGTCGCCGAGGTGCTTCTCCAGCAACGCGGCGAGTCGAACGTGCGCTTCGGGAAAATTCGGGTTGCAGGAAATGGCTGCGCGGAACGCCTCCGCCGCCCGCTCGTATTCCTTCATTCCCGCTAACGCTCGCCCCAGCAGGAAATGGGCCAGCGGATAGTCATAAATCCTCTGCAGTGCATCGAGAGCCGAATGCGCGGCAACGCTGAATTTCCTTCGCCGCAATGCCATCCGACACACGCCGATATGCGCATGCGCGTTGTCGGGATCTATCGCCAGAGCCTTCTCGTAGACCTGCTGCGCGTCGCGCCAGCGGCCCAGGCAAAGATACAGATCGCCGGTCTGCAGGAACAGGCCGGGCCGCACCAGGTGCGCTTCCGTCACCCGTTCGAGCGCGGCCAGCGCTTCGGCGTAGCGCTTCTCCGCCGTCAATACCTGCGCTCTCAGGTAATCGGTCACAGGCGGCTGGTAGCGCACCAGATTACTCGATCGTGCGAGTTCGCGCCGCTCGTCTTCGCTGAGCAGCGACTCGGGTTCGGCCGCGGCCTTTTCGGTCTGAGCTTGATCCGCCTCAGCCTCCCTCTTCTCGCGGGCACGTTCGACGGCGGCTTTCCGCAATGCATCGATCTTGGTCTTCGCCTCTTCAAACAGCGCCCGGCGGCGGCCATCGAGGTCGTCGACGATGCGCCGCATCTCCTCATTCATCCCCAGCGCCTGGCAGGACACGAACAGCCGCACGGCGAAACGCTGCTCATTTCGATCGGCTGCATAGAGCTCGGTGAAGATCTGGTGCGCTTCGATGTGCCTGTCATCGTCCTGATAAGATTCGCCGAGGTTATAGCGCAGCTCGCGGATAGTCTTCGACACCGCTACTTCGCGATTCTCATCGGGCCGTTCGATATACCCCAGCGCAATCATCTGTTCCAGCGCTTCGTGCGCCGCCACCGGATCGAGCCGCGTATGCGGCGGATGGCGCCCGTCCGCGCCCGGAACTTCTTCCCAACTGGGAATCAACGCGACCTTCGGCGTTTTCACGAAGGCCTGTGACAGCACCTTGCCATCCATATCTTCGCCTACCGGCAGTCCGTACAGGGTCAGGATGGTGGGCGCGACGTCCAGCACCGATGGCCCGTGCAGCAATTCGTCTTTCTTGATGCCCGGCCCGCCGATGGCGAGGATGCCAAAATCGCGGTGCTCGATCGCAGGCCCGGCGGGGATGTCGGGAATGGATGCGGGGCGGAGGTGATCCGGGTGGAAGCCATGATCCGACATCAGAATGACGGTGGTGTCTTCGCCGGCTTTCTCGATCAGCGTCCCCAACATTTGATCGTGGTATTGGTACGCCATCGAGACCACGTTGTGGTACAGCTCGAAGTCGCGCTCCCCAATCCAGGATTGCCGCGGCGGATGGTACTTCATGAACCCGTGGCAGAAGTGATCGATCGCGTCGTAGTAAACCGCAAAAAAATCCCACGGTTGGTTGTCCAGCAGCCAATCGGCGGCGGAATCGATGCTCATGCACTCCGCGAGCGTCCGCATAAACAGGGCCAGGCGCTTGTCCTTATCCTGATCGATGTCTTTGGCAAGTGGAATAAACGGTTCTACCATCTGCGGCACCAGCAGGTCGGGATGCATGCGCAGACGGGCGAGCGTTTCGGCCAGTTCCGGCGGATGAACCGCATTAGCCAGCAGCGGCCAGCCCTTGTCGAGCGGCCCGCTGGCGCGGTGATAATGGTCGGAAACCATCACGCCGTTAATCGGCTCGGCGGGATGGCTGGGCCACCAGCCAATCACGACGCTGCGCAGATGGTTCTGATTGAGAATGTTCCACAGCGCCTTCGATTTTCGCGAGAGGTTGGTGACCGGCTGCACTCCGCGTCCGTCGGGCGTTGGCTCGGAGAAGCCGAGGATGCCATGCTGGAACGGCCGCTTTCCGGTGGCGATGGATGTCCACAGCATCGGCGAGAGCGGCGGATGGAGGGTGGCGATCTGCCCCCTGGCGCCGTTCTTCACGAGGCGCTGCACGTTGGGCATTTTGCCGGCGTCGATGAGCGGCTGGATGACCTTCCAGTCGGCGGCATCCCACCCGACCAGCAAAACTTTACGAGGTGTCATGGAGCGGACACGCGGCGAACAGCTTGCCTTTTGTCTATTGTGAAGAAACAAACATCTCGATGACAAACACAAAGTGCTGCCGATGTCGTGCCCCGGGTGGTGTCGGGGCGAAGAAGCTCATCCGTTTGGCGGCTTCGACGGCCGCTTGACTGTTCGGATCGGACGGCTGCAAGGAGTGCGCCTCGACGAGTTGTCCCGATGGCGTCACGAGGCCAAACACACAGACTGGCCGGACCGTCGCGCCGGACGGGAACGGTCCCCGCCCATAAAAGCGCACGATCTTTTGCGCTCCCGCCATTCCGCTTGCCGGCCCTCTCGCCTTCATCACCTCAGTGGGGACAAACAGGCCAGCGTCGGCAGCGGGAAGTTCCGTCAGGCTGTCAACGGAAATCTTCGATACGGTTTTGCCGGCTTCCGTTACGATCACCGTTCGAGGCAACACACAGTCGCCAAGCTGTGGTGCGTTCGAGTAATCGTAAGCGTAGTAGCGCCCGGGTACTTGCGACTGCACCTGGAGCAGCCCGGATTGTGGATCGATACACTCTTCGCTTTCCTCCCAGCCTCGCCCGGGCGTCGCAGTTGCTGCGCTTCCCGAAGCGGAGAGCAAAACGCAGGTGACTTTTGCACCGTGGAGGACCGCCGTTGACGTTCGGATCAAGCCGCGAGCAACGTTTTCCGAAGACGGAATTGGGTCGAACAAGGCAGCCCGCGCCTCGTGCAATCGGAGTGGAACGGTCCTCGCAGTCCCGTCTTCGTAAAAGACCGTTTTCGAGGAGATGCGAGCGGTCGTGAATCCGCCCCCGGCTTTCGCCGTCCAGCGGAGCCCTTGTTGGGGATCGAACACATCCTCCATCTTCCAGGCGCCGTCATATTCCGTTTGACCGCCGGAATTTGTCGTAAAGGTGACTTTGAGATCGTAAGCGCGGCCCGCATTTCGCAAGGAGTAACTATCTCGTGCGCGGGCAAGAAGCAGAAGAATGTCTGCGCGGCTTTCGGGTATGTCGACGGCCTGGATTGGACCGGAGACCAGTTCGAGAGGATCGCTCGGTATGGGCGCCATCCTCGGTGCGGTTTGGCCAAAGGTCGCAAGCGATAGTCCGCCTGCCGCGATCAACCGCAACATTCCCTTGGAGACCATGAAACTAACCCTCCCGAACAGGTTCATTATCACTCGTGGTTGGCGTAAATCGCAGCCTGGGCTCGTATGGCTTCCCGCTTCGAAGCAATGCGGCCCCTGTTCCGCCGCCCGATCCGCCGGCTGATCCGCCTCCTCCTCCACCGTCTGTTCCGCCGCCCGATCCGCCACCTGCTCCACCGCCTGTTCCGCCACCGGCGCCACCGCCAGTCCCGCCGCCTGTTCCGCCACCGGCTCCACCGCCGGTCCCCCCGCCTGCTCCACCGGCTGTCCCGAAACCGGCTCCGCCACCCGATCCGAACCCTGCTCCGCCTCCCGATCCGGCCCCGACCCAGGTAGTGCCACCGACTGCAACCGGAACCTGCAGCGAAAACAACACGCCCGCTTGGGTTTGAATGCCGGCGACGCTAGCCTGAATGGGAACGTCTCCCTGGCCAAGCCCGTATGGGACGATCAGGTTGATCTGATAAAGACCGGCGCTGGACAGTCCAACGAATATCGTCTTGACGGCGACATTATTGACGTAAAGGCTGACCTTGTTGTTGGTAGGCGCCGCACCGGTGAACGGCGCTCCGGCCAGGACAGCGGGAGTGGTCGGCCCGAACCCGACAGCGAAAAGTTCAACGATGTCGCCTGCCTGCGCGGCCACAGTGGGATAGCCAAGGGAATTCCCGGTCGGGCCGAGGATATCGTAGGATCCTCCACCGTTGGCTCCCGAACCGTCCGCCCTGAGAATGATTCCAGCCACATGTCCCGTTTGAAGCAGGTCGAACGACGGCGAAAACTCGCTCAGAGTCACGATCGATGTTGCCGTGCCGGCGGCAGTGGTCACGACTACGGATACCGGACCTGTGGCCGTGTCATCCGGCGCTTGTAAGTTGATCTGCCCGGGACTGACAAATTGGAGATACGCAGCTTTACCGTCGATCTCCACCTTGGTGCCGCCCAGCGACGTGGGAAAATCGCCGTTCCAGATGGCCGTTCCGCTGGCGAGGTTGTTCCCGAAAATCGATACCCATTCGCCTGGCTGGATGATGCTTACCGTGCCGCAAAGAGGAACGACGCCACCGGGCGAAATGGACGGTGCCTGCGCCTGGCTCGTGCGAGCGGCTGTCACGCCCGCGCCGTTGAAGAATTTCACTCCGGCATCCTGCCTGGCCATGGCTAACCGGACGTCATGCATCAATGGCATGCTCTTAGAACTCGCGAAAGTTTGTCTGGCGGCCCGGACGCTTGCCGCGCGCTCCGCCGTGATGTCACGGATGCCGCTGCCGATAATCGACGCCGAGGCGCTTGTCACCATCGCCATGGCCGAGCCGGTAACCGCTGCATAGAGCTGCCAGTTCCCCACACTGCGTTGCAGCGCCTCTCTCAGAGACGATGAGCGGAGGGCGGCGAAGTGAGCCTCCAGACGACGGTCCAGGTCGAGTTTTCGCGCTGCGCGCATGATGGTTTACGATTTGCGCGAGAGGTCGTCATCGGGCCCCTCGCCTTCTTCGCACGTTCGTGAGTCTCGCATAATCGGAGATCTGTCTTAAGGTTACGCCAACCTATCGAGAACAACCAATAGCACTTTGGGGCTAGTCCAATGTTCGGGGACGCCTCGGGTCTGACGCTCTCTCGTCGAGTTGGGGCGTACACCAGCCGGCGCGTGAAACGCCAGCGCAGTGCGGCGTGGCTAGACGCGGCGCGGGCCGACTTGACGGCGGGGTTCGTGAATGACGTTCCTGTTATCAAGCCTCCACCAAGGCGCCGGTCTGCATCAATTCGTTAACTTGCTTGACATCGGCACCATCCAGCAGCACACCGCCCGCGGCGGCGTTCTCGCCAGCTTGCCCCGTGTCTCGCGCGCCCACCAGCGCGTGCGTGATGCCGGGCTGCGCGAGCGTCCAGGCGATCGCCAACTGGCCGTCCGTGAAGCTGTACTTCCGGGCGACCGGCCGCATCCGGTCGAGCATCTCGCTTACGCGGATGCGCGACTCTCGGCTGAACAGTGGGTTATGGCTGCGCAAATCGTCTTCCGGGAAGATGCGCGCGGGATCGACCTTACCGGTCAGCAGCCCATTGGCCAGGGGCGAGTACGCCAGCACCGCAATGTGGTTCTGCGCGCAATAGGGCAGATACTCGTGTTCCAATCCGCGATGGAGCATGCTGTATTGCTCCTGCGCAGCATCCACCGGCCCGATCGACCGGTATCGCCGCAACTGGTCGAGCGTGCAATTGGAGACTCCGATCGCACGGATCTTGCCCTGCTTTTTCAGGTCGAGAAGCGCGCCCATCGTCTCTTCGATCGGTGTCGTGGGGTCTTGCCAATGTGTCTGGTAGAGGTCGATATAGTCGGTCTCGAGCCGCTGCAAGCTCTGTTCGACTTCGTACCGTATGGATTCCGCGCCCAGGTAGCGATGAATGTGCGAGCCATCCTGATCGACAAAGAAGGTGCCTTTCGTGGTGTGCCAGACTAAGCCGCATTTGGTGGCCAGAATCACTTTGTCCCGGCGCCCGCGAAGAGCGTCGCCAACAATACGCTCGGAATGACCGAGCCCATAGGCTGGCGCCGTGTCGATGAAGTTGACGCCGGCGTCGAGCGATGCGTGAATGGAGCGGACCGACTTCTGCACGTCGGTGCCGCCCCACATCCATCCGCCGATGGCCCAAGTGCCATGCGCCACGACGGAAGCTGTAATTCCAGATTGTCCAAGAGGTCTGTATATCATGCCCGCTAGAAGTGCAATTCGCGGGCCATACGAATACGTGCTGCGCAGAATCGACTTAAGCGTGGAGTTGAGACTTATCGCGAGGTAGGCCACAAGTTAACTCACGAATTCGCGAAATACCGTGAGTTACCGCGAGTTAGGAGGTAGGAAACAAGTCGGCGGGCAAGCGGGCCGGGCATGCCCGGCCCCTACGGGTGACATGGCGAGTTCTTCGACCGGCAGATTCGGATCTATCGAAAGGACCGCTCCCTATGGTCGCGGCTCCGTTCGGAGGCGTGGCGAGCGCTTTATCACACGGTCGAAGACCTAGAGTGTTTGTGAAACGACGTATCAAGGTAGGAGAGCTGTCTTAAGGCTGGGTTTGAGAGGGATATCGGCGAGGCTGTGGGCATCCCATCCTCCGCCGAGCGCTTTCACTAACATCACCGACGCGACTAATTGGCCGCCTTGAATCTGCGCGGCCTGGCGTTGGTTCGATAACAGGCTTTGCTGCGCTGTGACTACGTCCAAATAAGTGACCAACCCACCGGTATAACGATTCAACGCGATATCGAGCGCGCGTTGTGAGTCCGCAACGGCGGCTTCCTGTGACTTCGCGGCACCGCTGAAAACTTTCAGTCCGGCCAGCGCATCCTCGACTTCCTGAAACGCCACCAACACGGTTTGGCGATATTGCGCCACCGAATCCTGGTAACCCGCTTTCGCGAAATCCACGCCGGCGCGGATGCGGCCCCCGGAAAACAGTGGCTGCGCCAATGTGGCGCCGACTGCCCACAGCGAGCTCGGCAACGAGATCAGGCTCGGGATGCCGGTGCTCTCGAGCCCGGCAGTGGCCGCCAGTTGCAAGCTGGGATAGTAGGCGGATTTGGCGACGCCGATCTGCGCGTTGGCCGCTGCCATTAGCCGCTCCTGCCGCGCAATGTCCGGACGTCGTTCCAGAACGTCGGACGGCACGCCAGCCGGTATCGCAGGCAGATACTTTTGCAGCGAGCCGGTCGCCACCCGAAAATCCGGCGCCGCCGCGCCGCACAACACGGCCAGCGCGTGCTCGTAGTTCGCCCGCAGTTGCCGCTCCAGCGTGGCTTGCGTGCGGGTGGCCTCCAACAGCGCCTGCTCCTGCGCCAAGTCCAGCCCGGAGGCGACTCCACCATCGTGACGGTTCTGGACTAGCGCCGTAGCCTTCTCCATTGCCGCGACCGTATCGTCCAGAATGCGGATTTCCGCATCCACCTCCGAGAGCGTGAAGAAATCGGCGGCGGTCTCCGCGGTCAGTACCAGTTTCACGTTCTCAAAGTCAGCGCCGGTGGCCTGGTACGAGGCATTGGCGGCTTCCACGCTACGCCTGGTTCGCCCGAAAAGATCCGGTTCGTAACTGAGGACGAACGGCAGGTTCCACGCGCTTTGCGTAATGGGCCCGTCCACCACTCCTCCTAGAGATGGACGGTTCGCCGAAAGCCGGAACCTTTGGAACGAAGGCGACACGCCTGCCTGCGGGTAGAAGTCGCTGACGGCAACGGAAGCCAGCGCCCGCGCCTGCTGTAGTCGCGCGCTGGCCGAGACCAGATCCTGATTCGCGGCCAGCACGGTGGTCTCCAGCCGATTCAATTCATCGTCGCGGAAGATCCCCCACCACGCGCCTTTCGGAATCTGATCTTTTGGATCGCCTGGCCGCCAGGGCCCTTCGGCGCGCCACGCCGCCGGTTGCGGCGCCGGAGGCGTGTGGTAATTCGGTCCAACGGGATGGCACGCGGCCAGCAGGATCGCGAGGCCGGCCGCTGCCGTGGCGCACGCACTCGTGCCGACGCCTGGCACACAGGTAGGATAGACCATCGCCTTTCGTGGTCTGTCATGCGTCTCGCTGGCGGCCCACCCTGACAGACGACACAAACCGATCGTCTGTCCTACCTGTGACATGAAGAGTGTGTACAGCGCGCGTCTCATGGCCGCTTCCTCTCTGAACCATCCGCGACCACGTGCACGATCTGGCCGGTCTCCAGCGAGTCGGGAGGATTTTCGACCACGCGATCGTTCGCCCGAACACCTTGCAGGATTTCCAGACTCGTGCCAAAATCGCGTCCGATCACGATCGGCCGTAGTTGCACCCGATCGCCCGGCCCAACTACCGCGACGGACGGCCCTTCGGACCGGAAGAGCATAGCGCTCGATGGCACCGATAGCCGGCCGCCATTCAACGGCACGTCAAAATGCACTTGCGCGTATGCGCCCGGCAATAGGCGCCCATCCTGGTTCGGGACATCCACCTCGGTGAGCAGCGTGCGCGTGTTCTGGTCGATGGCATTCGCCGTCCGCACCACGGTGCCGGTGAAGCGTGCGGCTGGAAACTCGGCTAGCGCGATCCACGCCCGCATGCCCGCGCGGATGGCTGGGGCATCGGCTTCCGGGATACTCACATATACGCGCAGCGGATCGATCAGCGCGAGATTGAAAAGCTCTTTGCCCGATCCGCCGTTGCCGGCATTCACTAACGCCCCGATGTCCACATTGCGCCGCGTGAGCACGCCCGCGAAGGGAGCGTAAACGTGCTTAAAGGATTCGAGCTGCTGCAGCCGCCGGACATTGGCGTCCGCGGCGGCCAGGTTCGCTTGCGCCTGCGCGTAATCGCTGGTCCTCTGGTCCAACTCCTGCTGAGAGACCGAGTCCGTTTTGCGCAATTCGCGCCAGCGGTCAGCGCTGGTGCGCGCCAGTTCCAGCGCCGCCACCATTTGCTGGCGGGCAGCTTGCGATTGCGAGAGTTCCTGGTCCACTTCCGGCGTATCCAGATCGGCCAGTAACTCGCCCTTCCGGACTGTCGCGCCGATGTCCTTATACCAACGCAGGAGATAGCCATTGGTTCGTGCGTAGATCGGCGACTCCGTGTAGGCCTGCACGCTACCCGGCAATTCCAACTCGTTCGACCGCGGCTCGGGCTGCGGGTAGCCGGCCGAAACCGTGGTCACCGCCAGGCGCGCGGTGTCCGCGGCCAACGTTACCTGCTCCTTCGCCCGCGCTTTGATGCTGAGCGCGCCGGCGGCGAATAGACCCACCACGGCCACCAGTGCCACCACCATCCAACGCGTTGCAGTGTGGGACTGGCTTTTGGCGATTTCGGGTTCTGGTTCGAGTATTGGCATTTCTTGGGCAGACATAATGACCTCTCAGGTTAAGGAAGAATCCTCTTCTCTAGCTCCGTGAATCAAACCGAAGACGGTGGGGACAAAGAACAAAGTCGCCACGGTGGCGAAGAGCAGCCCGCCGATCACGGCCCGCCCCAGCGGCGCGTTCTGCTCTCCGCCTTCGCCGAACCCCATCGCCATCGGCGCCATACCGATGATCATCGCAAGCGCGGTCATCAGGACCGGCCGCATGCGCGTATGCCCGGCCGCGACCGCGGCCTCCCGCGCCGGCATCCCTTCGTCCATCCGCTCGCGGGCGAAAGTAACCATCAGAATGCTGTTGGCGGTCGCCACGCCTACGCACATAATGGCGCCGGTGAGCGATGGCACGTTCAACGTCGTGTGAGTCAGCAGCAACGCCCAGGTGATTCCAGCCAGGGCGCCTGGCAATGCGGTGATGATAATGAACGGATCCAGCCACGATTGGAAGTTCACCACAATCAACAGGTAGGCGAGCACGATGGCCATCGCCACCCCGGCGCCCAGCCCGATGAACGACTGCGACATCGTGGAGACCTGGCCAGAGATCGTCAGGTGACTGCCCCGCGGGAGCTGCTTTTGGACCCGATCGGTCACGGCCCGCACATCGCGCGCCACGCCGCCGAGATCCCGGCCCTGCACCGATGCGAACACGTCCACCAGCGGCTGCACGTTGTAGTGAGAAATCACGGCGGGCTGGTTGACATGGTGGAACGACGCCAGGTTTCCCAGGATCTGCGGCTCCGGTGACGACGGAGTGCGGATCGGCATGTCGAGCAGCGCACGCACCGAATCCACTCGATACTGCGGCGTCTGCACGGCCACGTTGTAGCTGATTCCACTTTTCGGATTGAGCCAGAACGTGGGCGCGGTTTGAAAGCTGGAACTCAGGGAGACCAGCAGGTTCTGCGCCACGTCGCGCTGGCTGAGTCCCACCGATTGCGCGAAGGTCCGATCCACGTCCAGGTGCAGCGTGGGAGCGTCATAGGCCTGCTGCACGTGCACGTCCACGGCTCCCGGAATGTCGCGTATCCGGTTGGCCAATTCCCGGGCCACATTGTAATTGCCCAGTTGGTCGTTGCCGGCAATCTGTACGTCGATCGGCGCGGGCACGCCGAAGTTGAGAATCTGCGTGACGATGTCGGCCGGCTGGAAGGAGAATTGGGTGGCCGGGAATCTCCGCGGCAACTCCACCCGCAGCAGCTTCACATATTCCGGGGTTGGCCCGTGGCCCTCCTTGAGCGAGACCAGGATCTCGGCATCCGGTGTGCCGATCGTCCCCGCATTGCTATAGGAGAGATTGATGCCGCTGTAGGGCAGGCCGATGTTATCGAGCATGGTATCCAGTTCGCCGGGAGGGATCATGGTGCGGATGGTGTTTTCGATCTCGTCGGTCAGGCGCGCGGTCTCTTCGATCCGCAAACCGGTGCGCGCGCGCACGTGCAGACGCATCAATCCAGCGTCCACTTGCGGAAACAAGTCCTGGCCCAGCGCGAAAACGAAACCCAGGGATGCCACACAAAGCATCAGGAATGCCGCCGCGAACCAGCGGCCGTGGCGCATCGAAGCCTCGAGCGCGCTTCGGTAGCTGTCGCGCATCCGGTCGAAGGCATTTTCAAAACGCTGGTGGAAGCGCCCAAACGCGCCGGGCGCCTGGTGTATATTGTGATTCCGCAACAGAAACATCACCATGGTGGGCACCAGCGTTCGCGACAGCAGATAAGAAGCCAGCATGGCAAAGATCACGGCCTCCGCCAGCGGCACGAACAGGAAGCGCGTGACCCCACTCAGGAAAAACATAGGAACGAATACGATGCAGATGCAGAGCGTGGAAACGAATGCGGGCACTGCGATCTCTTGCGCGCCGTGCAGAATGGCCTCGCGCAGCTCCTTTCCGAGCAGCCGGTTGCGCTCGATGTTCTCGATCTCCACGGTGGCATCGTCCACCAGGATTCCCACCGCCAGCGCCAGCCCGCCGAGCGTCATCAGGTTCATGGTTTCGCCCAGCGCGCTCAGACAAATCACCGAAACCAGAATAGCCAGCGGGATCGAAATGGCGATGATCAGGGTGCTGCGCCAATTGCCCAGGAAGAGCAGGATCATGGCGGCCGTGAGGCAGGCCGCGGTGAGCGCTTCGCGAATCACGCCCTGGACGGCCGCGCGCACGAAGATGGATTGATCGAAGAGCGGCGTTATCTTGAGCTCCGGCGGCAATCCAGCGGCCGCCGCCGTCAGCGCCGCCCGCACGTCGTGCACAATCGCGAGCGTGGATGCGGAGCCGGTCTTGTAGACACTCAGCAGCGCGCTGCGGTGGCCGTCCTGCCGCACTATATTGGTCTGCGGCGAAAAACCGTCGCGCACGTTGGCCACATCGCGGATATAGATTGTCGCGCCGTTGGCCGTCCTCACCGGCAGATTGTTCAGCTCGTCGATGGTCTGGGTGCTGCCGTTCATTTCCACCTGATATTCCAGCGGCCCGAGTTTGGCCGTGCCGGACGGCAGAATCAGGTTTTCCGCGCTGATCGCATTCACCACATCGGTCGGCGACAGCCCCTTGGCTTGCATGGCCGCCGAGTCGATATCGATCGAAACCAGCCGCTGTTTGCCGCCATACGGCCACGGAACCGAAGCGCCCTGTACGGTCGCCAACTGGGTCCGGATCACGTTGGCGCCCAGGTCGAACAACTGTTGCTCGCTCAGCCGCGTGCTGCTCAGGCCGATCTGTAGCACCGGCACGGTGGACGCGCTATAGCTCAGGATCAGCGGCGCCGTGGTCCCCGGCGGAAGCTGGCGAAGCTGCGCCTGGCAGATCGCCGTGACCTGTGCCAGCGCCGTCGCGATGGTCACCGACGGGCGGAAGAACAGTTTGATGACGCCGATTCCGTTGTAGGACTGCGACTCCATATGTTCGATATCATTGACCGTTGTCGTGATGCTGCGCTCGGTAATCGTGACGATTCGGTCCGACATCTCTTCGGGGGGGAATCCGTCGTACGTCCAGATCACGCTCACCACCGGTATCCCGATGTTCGGAAAGATATCCGTAGGTGTGCGCAGGATCACCAGTGGGCTGACCAGCAGGATGAGCATCGCCAGCACCACGAACGTATAAGGGCGACTGAGTGCGACTCTTACAATCCACATGTGAGCATCCCTGCCGGTTAGGAATGCAACCGGGAGGCCGACCTTAGCGGCTCACATCTGCTTGAAACGGCGAGGTCTCGACAAATCTGGCACGGCGCCGGCCGGTTTCGATCTCGCGAATTCGCGAGATCTCACGAGGCCGCCGAACGGAACTTGAACTTATCGATCTTCAGCGCGCGGATCTTGGACTCGAGGGTGGACGCCGGGATACGCAGCCGCGCCGCGGCGCCGCGCGGTCCGGCGACCTTTCCTTTCGTTTTGGCAAGCGCCGCCTCGATCGACTCTTTCTCGTTTCCTCTCAGAACGTCCCCGTTCGAAGCCGCTTTGGGCAACTCACTGACACCGAGCACGGTCGGGTCGATGCGCAGCGTGCCGCCCTCGGCGAGAATGACGCTTCGCTCGATCACATTCTGCAGCTCCCGGATATTTCCGGGCCAGTGATACGTTTGCAGCAGTTCCATCGTCTGCCGGTCCACCCGGCTGACCTTGCGGCCCAGGCGTTCTCCGAACCGCGCCACGAAGTATTCCACCAGTGGCAGGATGTCCTCGCTGCGCTCCCGCAGCGGTGGCACCACCAGCGGAAAAACGTTCAGGCGATAGTACAAGTCTCCGCGGAACTCCCGCAGCTCCACCATAGCCGGCAGATTGCGGCTGGTAGCGGCCACCAACCGGACGTTGACTTTGATCGTGTGCGTGCTGCCCAGGCGCTCAAACTCCTGCTCCTGAAGAACCCGCAACAGCTTGGGCTGCAACTCCGGCGGTATGTCTCCCACTTCATCCAGAAACAAAGTTCCCTGGTGCGCCAGTTCGAATCGCCCGGTCCTGCGCGCGATGGCACCCGTGAACGCGCCTTTCTCGTGGCCGAACAATTCGCTCTCGAGCAGCCCCAGTGGGATCGCCGCGCAATTCACTTTCACGAAAGTGTGGTCGCGGCGCCCGCTCATATTATGGATGGCCCGCGCGACGAGCTCCTTGCCGGTACCGGTCTCGCCCAGAATCAAGACGGTGGAATCCGTCGGCGCCACGATAGCCACTTGTTTCAGGACGTTTTTCAGCGCCGCGCTGGAGCCGACGATCTCCTCGAAGTTCCGCTCGCGGCGGATCTCTTCGTTCAGGTAGACACGCTCCTCGGCCAGCCTCTGTCTGGATTCGGCCACCTGATAATAGTCCAGCGCGTTATCCGCCGCCAGCGCCACCTGGCTGGCCACTTGACGGAGGAAGTCCACATCGTCCTGCGTAAACGCCCGCTCCGGAAACCGGCCGACATTCAGCGTGCCGAGCAAACGCTCGCGAGCAACCAGCGGAAAAAAACACGCCGACTTCAATCCCAAGGCGATTGAGGGATTGATCTTCGGATCGAAGCGCGCCAGTTCTTCGGCGCCCAGCACCAGGGCCTTGCCCGTTTCGAGGACCATGCCGGCCGGCGTCCCAACCCGCGGCACAAGCAGCTCTTCGGCCATAGGTTCGGGCAACTCGGAAAAACCCCGCGCATAGATCCGCAACCACTCGCCGTCCGGCTCCGGCAGGATTACGCTGGCGTAATCGCAGCGCATCGCCCGCCGCACGTTGGAGGATACTGCACGCAACAGCTCCCGCAAGTCCAGATTCGGCGCCAGCGTATTGTTCAGGTCCAGCAGCAGCCGGAGGCGGTCGCGTTCCTCGGCCAAGGCTGCTTGTAATTCGCAAGCCTCCTCGTGCGCCAGAACACTGTCTACCGCCACCGCAATTTGCCGGCCCACTTGCCCCAGAAACTCGACGTCGGCGCCCGAATAGGCATGGGGCCGGGCATGGCCGAAGCCTACCGCGCCCAAGCGCCGGTGGGCCGTGGTCAGCGGCAAAATGCAGCACGAACGGATGCCGTTGTCCAGCAGCAACTGAAATGCCTTCTGGTAGCGCGTGTCTTCCTCGACGTTGGAAACCACCAGCGGCTCCTGCGTGCTCCACGCTACCGCGCTGGGCGATTCCTCCATCGTCCTTTCCAGCGGCCATGCGCTTTGCTCGGCCGCCTCCCGCGCCGTCCCTACCAGTACGTGCAGCCGCATGCGGTTGCGGTCCGCATCGTGCAGCACCAGCCACAGCGCTTCGAAACTGACCACGCGCGGCAGGCGCTCCACAAGGTCCCGGAACAGCGCGGTCAGATCGCGGTGCAAGGCTATCGCTTCCGACACTTCCAGCAAAGCCTGGTATTGGCGAGGAGCGTCGGCCAATACGCAGAACGGCGCGGCCATATTATTGAGATTCCGACACAGAGCTGGAAGATGCACCTCGACGAACGAGATGCCCCAAAAACGGCACCGACGAGTGAGCACAATAACCATGTCGAGCGGAACTGAGAATAAAAATACTGCCCTTTGCCCTCTTCTTCCAACGAAATCCCGCAATATGGTGCCAGCCAAGGCAAATGCGGAAACTCCGGAAGTCATTGGGAGGACTGAGAAAGCTCGACTGTATAGAGGATCACGTCTAATATAATCATGCTATTCCCCACCGCCGTCGTTGCCTGTAAAATTACTACCCATGAAGAACCGATTTGCAGTCGTGGCTGTTCTTGCCATCGTCGCCAGCACGTCAGGCCTTGCGGCCGAGCAGAGAACGATTACCGGGTGGGTCCTCGACTCGGCGTGTGCTTTCACTAAAGGACTGAAAAAGCCCATCAGTGCCGAGTGCGCGATAGCTTGCGCCAAGAGCGGATCGCCGCTCGTCATCTTGCAAGACGACGGCACCATTTACTGGCCGATCGCGGAAACGATGCCGGCGGAAGGTCAGAATAAACGGCTCATGCCGTTTGCCGGCAAACGCATCAGGGCGACAGGCAAGATCTATGTGCGCGGCGGCTCCAACGCGATTGTCCTCGACAACATCGCCGAAGCAACTGGCCAGTAAATCCACCGCCTTCGCTGATCGCTGACCGCTGGGCAGCTATTCGTATCTGAGCGCGACCATTGGGTCTACGCCGGCGGCGCGCCGGGCAGGCAAGTAGCTCGCGAGCAATGCCACAACTGACAGCCCGAGAGCTACGTCGGCTGAAATCGTCGGGTCGGTGGCGCGCACCTTGTCAACGACCGACAAAGAGTCGAGTGCGAGCTGCGCCGGTGGCTGGTGAGTCACCACCATGCCGAAGTGATTGGGCAGTCGCGCGATCTGCCGACACCTGAACGACTATCGATGAAACTGGTCACCGGTTGCGAGCAATGTCAGGGCACCGGAAAGACCTATCGGGAGTGCCGCTGCCACCAGTGTGACGGCCGAGGAACCGTATGGGTAGTCGTACACGCCCCAGGTTTCGGGCCATCCTCTGAATGAGCCGGTGCTGAAGACGGCGAGCCACGATGGTCGACTGAATCACTATTCCAGGAGCACTGCATTCTGACATCGGAGTGGAGTCGCCAGCGAAGAGCGCCCCCCGGATTTCGCAGGACCCGCATCACAGCAGGTTCATCTTTCAAGGACGTCGTCAAACCACAGAATTGCCGCCGTCCCGGTGCGGACGGCGCCAGTTCTGCGGGAGCGTTATGAAATGATATCGCTGCGGCTACTCGCGCTCTTTCGTATTCGAGTTGAGCCTCCGGCTCGCCTACTGCTACGAAGAGGCACGCCCTCGATTCGGGATGACCATTGGCTTCTCCGGTTGAACGGCGTCGTTGCCGAGGAGGGCTCGGCGGGCCGTGGTTCGGCACCCGGTCGCCGCGACGACCTCGGCGAGGAGAGCCGCCGGTTTGATGGGCTTGGTCACGTAGCCATCCATGCCCGCATCGAGACAGCGTTCTTTGTCGCCCTTCATGGCGTGCGCCGTCATGGCGAGAATGGGAATACGCTGGCCCGTGGCCTTCTCTTTGGTGCGGATGGCGGCGGTGGCCTCGAAACCGTCCATTTCCGGCATCTGCACGTCCATCAGGATGACGTCGAACGCTTGCTCGTCGAACAGATCGATCGCCTGGCGGCCGTTGCAGGCCACAGTGACTGTGTGACCGCGTTTCTCCAAGAGAATACTAGCGACGCGTTGATTGATGCTGTTGTCTTCCACGAGCAAGATTCTCAGCGGGCAGAGTCCCCTCCCTTCTGCCGTTTCATCGCATTGCGTTGCCGAGGCGGGGCTGGAGGCCGCCGGTTGCAATCCTTGATGGAGCGCTGCGATCAGGGCGCGGCTCAGCCCTCGCCGCGTCACTGGCTTGGCCAAGTGAG
>Ga0224555_1002845_pt1 | contig 19169 bp, 18 predicted proteins | sample 714S23034metaG_FD_180687 | JGI IMG/M metagenome (GOLD analysis project Ga0224555, IMG submission 180687) | Peat soil microbial communities from Stordalen Mire, Sweden - 717 S2 30-34 | ecosystem: Environmental > Terrestrial > Soil > Wetlands > Peat | place: Sweden: Norrbotten County, Stordalen...
GACTACGAAAGCTAAGTCTTGCATTCTTATGAATGTCCATTCGATCTCCGGAGGAACCGATTGCTCGTCACAATCAGCTTCTCCGTTCTTGATCGAATGGAACAACCTCTTGAAAGATCACAGGCGCCCCGATACCCCACCTTAGCGACGATGATGCCGTCGCGAAGATGGGGCACCCGGCTTCGTCTCCCACCCTTCCGCGATAAGACTGAGGAAGGATGGGGCACCCGGCCTCTTCCTAAACTTTTGGCTTGTCGCGGTCTTTAATGCCCTTGAGCTTATCGTCGGGAATCTTTTGGTAAAGTTCGTCAATCAGTTTTGGCTTGCTGATTTGATCATCCACAATGAAATTTACTAGCGCGAAGAGTTTTGCCGCAATTTCTGGGTTATCGCGCACGTCTAAAGTTCCCGGATGGACTTGTTCATTACCAACAACGCGGACGACATCCAGAGCCTTTTGTACTTTTGGGGACAAGCCCTTGGCAACCAGGCTACCGATGTCCTTGTTTATATCCTTTCCCGGTTCCCCGAGTTCAATACAAAGTTTCTGTACGCAAAGACGAAGTAGAGCTGCGGCTGACCGGGGAGAAGAATTAAACACACTGCGGGCTTCCCGGTAATCTTTCGCTATGTCAGTTGGCATATCATCATGCTCCATTGGAGCAGTTGACGCGTTCGGCCAAAGCATTAAATCTGAAAGCCAGATGGAGGCACGACCACAGTGTGAGCACGAAGCAAAGCTAAGCTCCTTGCTCCATTTTTCGAGCCTGTTGCCTGACGGGATGAGGGTGTAAAAGGACTGCCAAAGCTGTTCTGCGTACGCGTTGCAAAATGGGCAGTTAAATGCCCTGAGCGAAAGTTTTGGCACTGTGTATGGCTGACTCATTTGAGCACCCGTGTGAAGATGGCGTCGACGTTGGCGAGTTGGCGGTGGTAGTCGAAGGCGCGGACGAGCTGGGCGGGGGTGAGGCGGGCTGTGATCTCGGGGACGCGGGCGATCTCGTCGCGGAAGACGAGGTATTCCTTCCAGGCGCGCATGGCGTGAGACTGGACGAGGCGGTAGGCGTCTTCGCGGCTCATGCCGGCGGCGGCGAGATCGAGCAGGAGCTGGCCGGAGAAGATGAGGCCGCCGGTGGATTCGAGGTTGCGCAACATGCGCGCGGGGTAGACGAGGAGCTTGGCGATGAGTTGCTCGGTCTTGGCGAGGAGATAGTCGGCGAGGATGGTGGAGTCGGGGAGGATGATGCGCTCGGCGGAGGAGTGGGAGATGTCGCGCTCGTGCCAGAGGGCGATGTCCTCGAAGGCGACCTGGGCGTTGGCGCGGACGACGCGGGCGAGGCCGCTGATCTGCTCGCTGGTGACGGGGTTGCGCTTGTGCGGCATGGCGGAGGAGCCTTTTTGTTTTTCGGAGAAGAACTCCTCGACCTCGCGGACCTCGGTGCGCTGGAGGTGACGAATCTCGGTGGCAATTTTGTCTAAAGTCGAGCATAGGATGGCGAGCGAGGCGATGTAGGCGGCGTGGCGGTCGCGCTGGACGATTTGTGTTGCGACGGCGACGGGCTTGAGGCCGAGTTCGGCGCAGATGGCTTCCTCATGCTCCGGCTTGAGGTGGCCGAAGGTGCCGACGGCGCCAGAGAGCTTGCCGACGCGGAGGTCTTCGGCGGCGGTGTCGAAGCGGGTGAGGTTGCGCAGGACCTCCGAGTACCAGATGAGGAGCTTGAGGCCGAAGGTGGTAGGCTCGGCGTGGACGCCGTGGGTGCGGCCGACGATGGGGGTGTGCTTGAACTCGATGGCGCGATTTTTTAAGGTTTCGGCGAGGGCGAGGATTCCGGCGCGGATGAGGTCGGAGGCGGCTTTGAGTTGAAGCGCCTGGGCCGTGTCGACGACGTCGGTGCTGGTGAGGCCGAAGTGCAGCCAGCGGGAGACTTCGGGATCGGCGATGTGTTCGGCGACGGTGGTGGTGAAGGCGATGACGTCATGGCGGACTTCGGCCTCGATTTCGTTGATGCGATCGACGGTGAAGTTGCCGCGGTCGCGGATGGCGTCGGCGGCGGCTTGCGGGACGAGGCCGAAACGGGCGAGGACTTGCGAGGCGGCGGTCTCAACGGTGAGCCACGAGCGGAACTTGTTTTCGTCGGACCAGATGCGGCCCATGGCAGGACGTGTGTAACGGGCGATCATAAGGACCTTTAGGTTGCAGGTTACAGGTTGCGAGTTGCAGGTTGACAGACGCTAGACGTTGAAGAGGGCGGACATTTCGTCGTGCAGGAAGCCGTGGCCGGGACGGTAGGGCTGAATCCAGCGGCCGTCGAGGACGAACTGGGGGATGGCATGCTTGCCGGTGTGGGCGAGGACCTCGGCTGCGGCGCCGGGAGTGGAGTCGATGTCGATGTCGGTGTAGGGGATGGAGTGAGCGGCGAGGAAACGCTTGGCCTCGCGGCAGTCGCGGCACCAGGCGGCGGAGTAGACGAGGAGTTCCATGCCACTATTTTACGACGCGGGAGCGGTTTGACGGGGAGGCGTGTAATCGCTGCGAGAAAAACAACGTCTAATGGGGTATGAACGGACCGCGTGCGGTACAACTTTATCTTCGGCTGGGCTTGATCGCGCTGGGAACGATTGGCTCCTCGGTGCTTGCAATGGGACAGAGTACGGCAACAACCGCGCAGACGGCGACGACGGCCAAGGCGGAGTCGCTGACGGTGGCCAACAAAGCGTACGACGCGGGCAAAGAGCTGCCGCGCATGGCGAAGCGCTACAGCCTGAGCGCGGAGCAGATGAAGAAGATCCAGCCGCTGCTGCTGGAGCAGCAGAAGCAGATTCATACGCTGGGCGAGGATGCGTCGCTGACCAATGCGGAGTGGGCCTCGGCGGTGCGCAAGGTGCACCAGAAGACGGTGGCGCAGGTGAAGCTGCTGTTGACCGACGAGCAGTTGAGCAAGTACGTCCAGGACGAGGTGAAGCGGGCAAAGAAGTCAGGGAATGATTCGGGGGACGATGACGACGACGGGCCGCCGTATGGGCCTCCTCCGGGCGGCGGGCCGGGCGGGCCGGGTGGGCCGGGCGGCGGCGGGCCAGGCGGTGGGGGGCCTCCGGACTAGGTGCGGCGGGCGCGGAAGAATGCGGTGAGGAGCGAGCCGCACTCCTCGGCGAGGAGGCCGGAGGAGACTTCGACCTGGTGGTTGAGCTGGGGGTGGTTGAGGACGCTGAGGACTGAACCGCAGGCGCCGGCCTTGGGGTCGACTGCTGCGTAGACCAGGCGACTGACGCGGGCGTGGAGGATTGCGCCGGCGCACATGGCGCAGGGCTCGAGGGTGACGTAGAGGGTGCAGCCCTCGGGCAGGCGATAGTTGGCGAGGGCGCGGGCGGCGTGGCGGAGGGCGACGATCTCGGCGTGGGCGGTGGGGTCGTGGTCGCGCAGGACGCGGTTCTGGCCGCGGGCGATGATGTCGCCGTTGTGCACGATGATGGCGCCGATGGGGACTTCGCCATCACGCTCGGCGGCGCGGGCTTCGGCGATGCAGGCGTGGAGGTAGTCGAGGTCAGTCATCAACTGGCTATTCTCCTGCGCTCTTGGCTTTGCATCCGGCCCAAATACGTTGGCAATCTGTTCCGCGAGATTCTGTAGAGCGGGACGCCGAAGAGCTAACTCCTTGTCGTCGTCGATAAAGTTCCTGCGCCATATTGCTTCGAGTGTTTGGAGCAGTTTGCTGACTGTTATCTCACTGGTTTGAAGCTGCGCGATTGTGGCATGAAGAGTTTCGGCTTCCTTATCGTATTCATTGTCGGGCGCTCCATGAATTTCGATGAGACCTTCAACGTCGGCTTCGCTGACGAGTTTACGAATCGAATCAAGATCGATAGTTGGAGGCCGAGTGTTCATACGGGTTCCTGCTGGGTTAGGCAATGGAGGGTGCCGAGGCCCCAGACGAGGTCGACGGCGTGGATGCCGACGATCTGGCGGGTGGGGAAGCAGGAGGCGATGATGTCGAGGGCGCGGCGGTCGTTGGGGTCGTTGAAGGTGGGGACGAGGACGAGCGAGTTGGCGATGTAGAAGTTGGCGTAGCTGGCGGGGAGGCACTGGCCCTCGAAGACGACTGGCGCGGGCATGGGGAACTCGACGATCTTGAAGGGCTGGTTTTTGTTGGGGGCGTGGGTGCGACGGAAGGCGTGGAGGCGGTCGAGATTTTCGGCGAGCGGGAGGTGGTTCGGGTCGGCGGGGTTGGGTTCGACGCAGGCGAGGATGGTGTCGGGCGAGACGAAGCGCGCGATGTCGTCGACGTGGCCGTGGGTGTCGTCGCCGGCGCAGCCGCGATTGAGCCAGAGGGTTTGGTCGATGCCGAGGTGGCGGTGGAAGGCCTGTTCGAGGAGTGCGCGGGTCTCGTCCGCAGAGCCGAGGCCGGGATTTCGCTGCTGGACCTCGGAGAGGAGGCATTCTTCGGTGGTGAGGAGAACGCCCGCGCCGTTGGTGTCGATAGAGCCGCCTTCGAGGACGATGCGGTGTGGCTTACCACCCCGACGAGCAAGTGCGCTCGTTGGGGGCCCCGGTTTGGATTCGGCATCGGCGGGAAGGACTTCGGGCTGGATCTCGGGGAGGTGGTAGAGCTGGGCGACGCGGTGGGGGACCTGATCGTCGAGATGCCAGTTCGAGTACTTGGCCCAGGCGTTGAACTTCCAGTTGAGGACGGCGAGGTTGGCGGCGGAATCCTTGACGGAGCCTTCAGCTTTTTTAACGGAGCCTTCAGCTTTGACGAAGATGGGGCCGGAGTCGCGCAGCCAGACGCGGTCGGTGGGCCAGTGATGGAAATGCACGCGCGTGAGATTCGCTCCGCCGCGCTTTAAAATTCCAGTGGCGCGGCGCTCGGCGGCGAGATCGTTGACCAGGATGTGGACGCGCTCGACGCGGGAGAGATGGCGGACGATCTCGGCGTAGACCCAGGGGATGGGCTGAAACTTGCCGGGCCAGTCGTCGGGGTTGTGGGGCCAGGCGATCCATGTGGCGGCGTGAGGGGACCACTCGGCGGGCATGCGGGTTCGGGGGGTGGTCATGGTGCGGCGCTCCTGCGGCGTGATGCAGCTACCAGAGTAACAAGGCGCGAGGTTCGAGGTGCGAAGTGCTGGATGCGCGGCATTCGATGATCCGGGGCTAAAGCCCTGGGAATCGATGGACCTATTCAGGGGGCTGAAGCCCCCTGCTCCCTCCGAAGAAAAGGAGCAGGGGCCAAGACAGAAGCAGATTCCCTACGGGAATGAAAAACAAAACAAGCATAGGCATCCCACCCATCGCAAAGAGCGCGATGGATGGGGCACCCAGATTGATTGTCCGTGGGATCGGGTATTCTGTGGGCTGGAGGAAGTATGAAGCGAATTCGTTCCGCCCATTCCGCACCCGTTATTCCTGCGCCGCTGAAGGTGCAGGGCGCGCCGCCACAGGTTGGCGCAGGCCAGCCGTACACCATTGAGTACTACTACAAGGTGCAATGGGGCCATCAGGAGGAGTTTCTGCAACTGTTCCTGAAGAACCACTATCCGCTGCTGGAAAATATCCGGGGGACGGGGCGGATTCTCGCGCTGAAGATCGAGACGCCGGCATACCACACGACGGAGGACGGGCGATGGGACTATCGGGTGACGATCCGGTACAAGGACTCGACAGTGGCGACGACGGCGAATCCCGATGAAGAGGCGTTCAAGAAAGAGCTATGGCCGGACCAGGCGACGTTTGCGAAAGAGGAGCAGCGGAGATTCGAGATTCTGCTGGCGCATTGGGACCTTCCGGTGACGGATATTACTGCGGCGAAGTAGGGTGAGGCGAGGTTCAAGATTCGAGGTTTGCTACCCCACCTTAGCGACGATAAAGCCGTCGCGAAGATGGGGCACCCGAAATCCCACCCATGACGATGAAGCTGTCATGGATGGGGCACCCAGAACGTGAGAGCGCTTAGGGCAGGGGATCCATGAGAACTTCGATGTCAAGGCGAGTTGTGCTGCCGGGGATGTCCATGGAGCCGAGCAACTGCGGCTTTCCGGGTGCGAGGAGGGCCACGCCTTTGAGCGAGGACTGGCGCACGATCGGCTCCTGAACGCCTCCTATGTCGGACTTTTCCGGCGCTACGCTGGACTGCTCGACGGAGGACTTCAGCATGGCGTTATTGCCCATTCCGGTCAAGGTTGCGTCGAAGTTCATGCCTACATCGAGATAGGTGAACTGGGTCTGCACGCCCGCGGGAGCGTGCTCGGTGGCCTCGCCGCTGTAGGAGCCGGTGACAACGGGGATTTTGCTGCCCTGCTTGAGCGTGGTCGTCTGCCCGGAGGCCACGACCATGGCGTAGCGCTGTGTGCGGACCAGCTTGGCGCCGTCCTTCTCGCTGACGGTGTAGGTGAGGCGGTAGGATTTTTTGGGGCGGTCGAGGTCGTTGATGAGCTTCTGCGCGAGCGCGATATCTTCGGGAGTGGCGTGGACGACAATGGCGTTCTGGTTGGCGATCAAGTAAATCTTGTCGTCTTGCGGGAGGAGATTGCGCAGAGCGGTGACGACCTCGTTGGCGTCGCTCTGCTGGCTGACGTTGTTGAGGTAGAAGGTCTGGACGGGGCAGAGTTCTGAATTCGGTCTCGCGCATGGGGATTGCGGGGCCGGCTTCGCGGCGATTGCGGCGGGGACCGGCTTATCGGTTGCGGGCGCGGCCTGCGCGAATGCGATGGGACTGCACAACGCCACGGCCAGAGTCAGGGTGAAAGATATCCTTGCGAAGTTCATCACGGGTCTCCCTTATACGTTCAATTTAATTTCATTGGCGATCATCTTGCGGATTGCGGTTTTGCCGGCGGAGCAAGAAAGCTCGCAGGCTCTAACGCTAGCCAAGTTCCGGTTGATGTAGTTATTTCCTGCTATTTCGTAGACGCGCGGGGAGACGATCTGCTCAGAATTATTTTCAACGCGCCCAAAGAGGCGGGGCTGCGTCTAAGCCATTTTCGATAATGGTGTAGACCGTTGCGCAGCGAGCAAAAGCAGATTCCTCCCCCTTCGACTTCGCTCAGGGTGCGGAATGACAAACAAGTTGGTCTATAGCAACTCAGAAAATACGTCTAAGCCAATCGCGCCAAAGGCGGGGCTGTCCCGATACAATAGATCGGCAGCGGTACGGGTTGCAAAAGCGGCAAGGATTTTGCAGAGGATGCGCGGATGAGCTGGTTCAAGCGGGAAGACAACGAGATTGTCAACGATGCGCAGAAGACGGTGCGCACCGAGGGGCTGTGGACGCAGTGCGGAAGTTGTCACCTGGCGATCTTCAAGCGGGACCTGGAGGCGAACCTGTTTGTGTGTCCCAACCCGAAGTGCGGAAATCATTTTCGCATCGGGGCGCGGCGGCGGATCGGAATGCTGCTGGAGCCGGGCTACGAGCTGGTTGACCTGGAGCTGCGCTCGACCAACCCGCTGGACTTCACCGACCTGAAGCGCTACGAGCACCGGCTGACGGAGGCGCGCAAGAAGACGGGACTGAACGACGCGATTGTGAATGCGGTTGGAATGATGGGGCCGCACGCGGTGACGGTGAGCGCGATGGAGTATGGGTTCATCGGCGGCAGCATGGGCGCGGTGGTGGGCGAGACGATTGCGCGGGCGGTGGACCGCTCGCTGGCGACGCGGAACCCGCTGATTATTGTGGCGGCGTCGGGCGGCGCGCGGATGATGGAGGGGATCGTGTCGCTGATGCAGATGGCGAAGATCTCGGCGGGTCTGGCACGGCTGGACGACGCGCGGATTCCGTACATCTCTGTGATGACGGACCCGACGACGGGCGGGGTAACGGCGAGCTTCGCGATGCTGGGCGACCTGAACATCGCCGAGCCGGGCGCGCTGATTGGATTCGCAGGGCCGCGGGTGATTGAGCAGACGACGCGGCAGAAGCTGCCGGAGGGATTCCAGCGGTCGGAGTTTTTGTTGCAGCATGGGTTTCTGGATGCGATTGTGGAGCGCAAGGATTTGAAGGGGTACCTGGTGCAGGCGCTGGGGTGGATGGGGGCGGAGGGTGCGAGCGCGGCGGGCGAGAAGAGCGCGGCGGTTGGGACTTAATCCATTTTCCGTATGGCGAACCCTGAAACAAAGACAAATACAGAGATTATGGCTTCGCCAGAATGACGACATCTGTGGGGCTTCGCCAGAATGACGACCTCTGTGGGGCTGCGCCAGAATGACGAACAAGAACAAGCAACGACGAAATGCGGGGATTCTTCGCTGCGCTCAGAATGACAATTCTTGATGAGCTGCTCCAGAATGACAATTCTCAATGCAGAGCTGCGCTAAGAATGACAAACCATCGATTAGACCCAGGCGCTGAGGAGTCGTGCGGCGGTGGCGTGCAGCTTGAGGCTGTCTGAACGGGCGGCGAAGTAGCGGGCGTTGATCTCTGGGGAACCGAGGTCTTCGATGGTGTGGAAGGCGGCGAGTTCGGCGGCGATTTCGGTGGGGGTGAAGAAGAGGTGGAAGGGCTCGCCGGCGAGGTGCACGCGGGAGGCGAGCGAGTCGCGGGCGAGCTGCTCGTTTGGGGAAAGCGCGGCGCGGGGCTGGGTGTAGTCGAGGATCACTCCGCTGCCGTGCGGTTGCGACGCGATGAAGGCGAGCGTGGCGCGGAAGGCTTCAATCGTGAGGTAGGGCACGACGCCGAGCCATGCGAAGAGGCTGGGCGCGGTGGGATCGAAGCCTGCGGCGCGGAGTTGAGCGGCGAGGGAGTGGCGCTCGAAGTCCACGGGCGCGTAGGCGAGGCGCGCGGGGGAGGGAAGGTTGGAGGCGCAGAGGAGATCGCGCTTCCACTGCTGCGTGGAGGGGTGGTCCACCTCGAAGACGCGGAGATGCGGGAAGGGATTGCGGTGGGCGAAGGTGTCGAGGCCCGCGCCGAGCATGACGTACTGGGTGACGCCGCGCGCGACTGCTTGAGCGAGGAGGTCTTCGGCGTAGCGGCTGCGGGCGACGAGGAATGCGCGCAAGCCGATGGAGTGGGGACGCGGCTTGTGCGCTGGATTGCGGCCTGGAGTGCGCTGCAACTGGTCGGCGTAGGGGCCGAGCATGGGAATGGCGATGGGATCGACGAGCACCAGCGGGGGCGCGTCGTAGATCTGGTGGGCGGCGCGGCGCAGGGCGACACGCAGTGCGGTGCGCGATGGGCGGGAGCGGTCCATCAGATGCGCCGCAGGATGCGCCGGAGCCAGAGCGTGCCGAGGGCGCCGAGGGCGACGGCCATGACGACGAGGCCGATGGGAAGGCCGACGCGGCGATAGGTGAGCGCGAAGTCGAGGGCTGAGTGCGTGGCGCTGTTGTAGATGAGGATGAAGACGATGGCGCAGAAGGTGGCGGCGAAGAAGGCCATGAAGCCGGAGGCGACGGCCATCAGCAGGCTGGCGAACCAACCGAGGTTGCCGAGCGGCACGCCAAAGAGGTATCCGGCGGCAAAGGTGCGCTGGGTTGCGGGCGGATTTGTGGGGGGATTGCGCGACATGCAGGTAGAATACCTTCTTATGGTGGAAGGCGCGAAGGCGATGGCTGAGAGCATCCAAAGCGGGCTGGTGCAGGCGACGCAGGTGGCGCGGGAGGCGACGGTTCGGCGGGCGGCCAACGGCGTTTATTTCGCCACGTTCGGCGAGACGGGACTGGACGACGCGGACCTGGTGCGCATGGTGCAGGCTGTGCCGTCGGCTGTGGCGGCGGCGCTGGGGCGCAAGACGTACTACTTTGTGCCGCTGGCGCTGGCCGAGGGACGCAATGCGGAGAGTGCCGGGCACCGCAGCGGCAACGAGGAGACGACGATCTCGCCGGTGTACACGGCGGAGCTGGCCGAGCAGGCGATCTGCCACCGCAACGTGGCGCTGGGAGGGGGCGCGGAGAAGGGCGCAGGGAAAAATGACGAGGGGAGCGAGGGGGTCTTCATCTCCACGCGGCTGCTGAGCGACCGCTTCTCGCTGGCCTTCGAGCTGTTCATCAACGTGGGACACGCGTTTGTGGACGCGGCGGGCGTTGCGGAGAGTTTCAGCGAGCTGGCGTGGAACCAGGCGGTGGCCGACGTGAGGGGCGAGACCAGCCTGGATGCGTGGGAGTGCCGGGCGCAGGCGGTTGGTGGCGGACAGAATGCGGGGCGCGAGGGCGGGCCGAAGATCGACGAGAAGGCCAAGACAGAGTTCATCGAGGCGGCGTTTTCAGACGCGATAGCAATTTATTTGCTGTCGCTGTCGGTGGACTTCGACTACTCCGAGCTGCGCGAACGCGAATACCCTCTGCTGGCGCCGCAGGCCCTGGCGGAGCGGCTGCGGCTGGTGGCGCGGCTGTTCCCGCCCAATGCAGAGTACGAGTTCGCCATTCGGTATCGACGGCGGGCGTGATGCATTGGGGAGGGTTACGTAAAAGGCCCGGGGCTAAAGCCCGGTGAATCCAGTGGCTTTTTTCAGGGGGCTGAAGCCCCCTGCTCCCTCCGAAGAACAGGAGCAAAGGCAAATACAGCGGTCCTTCGCAACGCTCAGGATGACAGACAGGTGGGTGGGATGCGCCCGGTTTATATCACATCCGGGTTCAGCCGTAGTTTTCGGGGAGGCCGGAGGGCCAGGTGAGGTTGGCGACCGGGGCGACGGTGACGCGAATCTCTTCGAGCAGAGCTGGATCGTTGGCGAGCGTGAGGCACTTGAGATTGCCTTCGACGTGCTTGCGCGAGGACATGCCGACCAGGGTGCTGGCGACGCCGGGGTGGTCGAGGCAGAAGCGCAGGGCGAGCTCGGAGGCGTCGACGCCGCGGGCGCGGCAGAGGGCGACCACGCGCTGGCCGGCGTCGCGGACCTGCTGCGGCGCGGGGTGCCAGTCGGGCGCGCCGCGCTCGGTGATGATGCCCATGTGCAGCGGAGATGCGTTGATGATCCCGATGCCGTTCTGCTTGGCGAAGGGGATGAGCTCGGAGTTGATGTCGTCGATCATGAGGTTGTAGCGGCAGTAGGTGAGGATGCTGTCCACTTTGACCTGGGCGGCGATGGCCATGAGGTTCTTGAGCGAGAAGCCGGTGATGCCGATGAAGCGGGCCTTGCCCTGCGCTTGCAGCTTGCGCATGGCGGGGACGGTCTCTTCGACGATCTGGCGTGCGTCGCCGAACTCGACGTCATGGGCCTGCAGGAGATCGACGTAGTCGGTTTGCAGGCGGGCGAGCGACTCGTCGAGGCCGGCGGTGATGCGTGCGGCGGAGAAGTCGAACTGGTCTGCGCTGTAGCGGCCGCACTTGGTGGCAAGGATGACCCGCTGACGCAGGCCGACGAGCGCCTCTCCGAGACGCGTCTCGGCGAGGGTGAGGCCGTAGTAGGGAGATACATCGAAGTAGTTGATGCCGCGCTCGACCGCGAGATGGACTGCGGCCTTTCCCTCGGCGGGATCGGTCTGGCGAAAGGCGTTGCCCAGCGGCGAAGCGCCGTATCCAAGGATTGAGATGCGCAGCGATGTATTGCCCAGTTGACGGTATTCCATGGTTTCCCTCGTGCAGTTTGGATTCTAGGTTGAAAATGGGTTGAAGATCGTGGAGCTACAAGCGGTTTCGGGGGTCCTTCGACTCTGCCTCTCGCGATGAGACTGCGAGAGGCTCCGCTCAGGATGACACATTTACATTAATCGATCACTTACGCGTTACGAAGACCTCGATTCAGCTATATTGTTCCGCAGAGATGGACTTCGATGCCGAGTTCGGCCATCATTGCGGACTTAGCGGCGAGGGCGCGATCGGCTTGCTCGGCGGTTTCGGTGTATGCGACGTTGATGTGGTTTGCAGGATGGCGCGCCATGAACTGGTCGCGCGTGATGCCATGCAGCAGGACGTTCATGATGGGCCACTGCGGCGTGACGGCTTGCAGGCGGCGCTCGGTCTCTTCGGCGGGAAGCTCGACTGCGGTGGCTCGGCCGATGTCGGCGTGGAGCTTGCCTCCTTCGCTGAAGACGCGGCTCCAGACGACGGGGCCAGGCTTGCAGACGCCCTTCAGGGTCCCTCCGCCGAGGCGGAAGTACATGGGCGGCTGGCGCTCGCTGGTGGCACCAGCGTATCCGCCGGCGATGTGCGAGGCGGGGACGGCGCCGGAGATCTGGAAGAGCCAGACGAAGTCGTCTTTATACTGCTCTCCCCAGCGCACATCGTGGAGGGTTGTGGCGGGGTCGAGGTGCATGGCGGTCCAGACGCGATTGGTGAGGATGAGGTCGATGCCGGCGCACTCGTCTGCCTCGTTGAAGTGGGGTAGCGGCCGGCCGGCGTAGAGTTCCTTGCCCGCGGCATCGAAGACCGGAGGCCGCTCCACGTTGTTCAGCAGGCCTTCGGCCAGGTCGGATGCGGGGACGAGGTCCTTCAGACCCTGCTGGTAGGGGATGCCGATGGAGTCGCAGCCAAACTCGTCGGCGATGCGCATGGCAGCGATGTACATCTTGCACTGTTGGAGAATCTGGGCGTCGGTGAGGTCGGTCTCCTCGTTTGGCCCGGTGAGGAACTTCATTCCGCTGCGGTCCAGCCACTGGCGGACCGAGCCTGCTTCCTCATCCGAGACGGTGCGCATGGCGGCGACCAGAGCGGACTGGCTCATCCTCTCCTTGAAGACGCTGGCGGCGTTCAGAAGATCGTCGTCGATGATGGCGTTCATCATGCCCATGCAGCCCTCGTCGAAGACGCCGAGGATGGCCTTGCGGCTCTTAAGAACCTTGGCGAGAGAGACGCCGAGCTGACGTTCGGCGGCGGGCAGTTTGGATGCGTCGAGCGGGTGAACGTGGCTCAGGTCGTGGTCGATCCTGCCCTCGCGAATCCACTGGCGCAGGCCGTTGACGAAGAAGGGATCGGTGAAGTCCTTGCTCCAGAGGGTGCTGTACTTGATACCCGCCTTGCGCATGCAGCCGTTGAGGTTGAGCATTCCGACGAGGCCGGGCCACTGGCCGGACCAATTGGCGATGGTGAGGATGGGACCGCGATGGCTGAGCAGGCCGGCGAGGATGTGGTGGCTGTACTGCCAGACGGACTCGACGACGACGAGAGGGGAGTTGGGGTCGATGCGCTCGAAGACATCCATTCCCATGCGCTGGCTGAAGATGAAGCCGTGCTTGAGGTCGTCGCGGTAGGGATGGGCGCGGCGGACCTTGAGGCCCTCGGCGGCGAAGGCCTGGATGACGGCGCGCTCGGCCTCGGCCTGGGCGGGCCAACAGACCTGGTTGGCGGATTGACGCAGATCGCCGCTGGCGATGAGAACGACTTCTCCGGGGACGGCTGCGATGGGGGCTTCAATCTGAGGAATGGAATACGCGGACATTTTTTTCTCCTTATGTACTTGGTTGAAATCCCACCCATCGCAAAGTGCGCGATGGATGGGGCACCCGTCAATCCCACCCATCGCAAAGTGCGCGATGGATGGGGCACCCGTCAATCCCACCCATCGCAAAGTGCGCGATGGATGGGGCACCCGGCGTCATCGGTTGTCACTCCTTCGGTGGCGCCGATGAAGATGCTTCCAGAACGGTGTAGCGCATCTGCGCGTCAGCCCAACTGACGCTGGGATGCGGGGCGTAGGAGACGCACTGGAGCGACTCTCCGATGGAGGCGCGACCGGCTGCGATGCCGGGCAACGCGCCGGTGGCGACCGCCTGCAGCATGACATTGCCCAGGGCGGAGGCCTCCACAGGCCCGCTGACTACGTTACATCCGCAGGCGTCGGCTGTCATCTGGCAGAGATATTGATTCAGACATCCGCCGCCGACGACGCGGAGGGTGCGAATCTCGCGGGAGGTCAAGGACTGCAGGGCGTTGAGGGTGGACCAGTAGGAGAGGCTGAGGCTCTCGAAGCAGCAGCGCGCGACATCGCCGACGGATTGCGGCACGGGCTGGGCGGTGGATTGGCAGTAGGAGCGGATGGCCAGCAGCATGTCGGCGGGCGCGAGAAACTGATGCGCATCGGGATGGATGAGCGAGCGGAAGGGTTGGGCGGCGGCGGCCGCGGCGATCAGGTTGTCCCAGGTGTAAGTGTGACCCTGCTGCTCCCACTGGCGGAGGCACTCCTGCAGGGGCCAGAGGCCGGTGAGATTGCGCAGGAAGAGCGTGGAGTTGCCGCAGCCGCCTTCGTTGGTGAAGCGCAGCGAGCGGGCGCGCGGGGTGGCGATGGGTGCGTCGAGTTCCATGCCCATGAGGCTCCAGGTGCCGCTGCTGATGAATGCGCTGTGCTGGTCGAGATTTGGAATGGAGGCGACGGCGCTGGCTGTATCGTGCGATGCGACGGCGATGACGGGGAAGGACTTGCTGAAGCCGCAGAGGTCGAGGACGCTGCGGCCAACATTGGAGAGGACGGTGGCGGGCGCGACAACCGGGGGCAGAATGCGATCTGGGATGGAGAGCTTGCGGAGCAGATCGCGGTGCCAGTCGCGCGCGGCGTGGTTGTACATTTCTGTGGTAGAGGCTTCGGTGAACTCGACGGCTTTTTCGCCGCAGAGGAAGAAGTTGAAGAGGTCGGGAATCATCAGCAGGGTTTCGGCGGATTCGAGCCTGGGGTCGCGCGCAAGCACCATGGAGTAGAGCTGGAAGAGGGTGTTGAACTGGAGCGTCTGCACACCGGTGGCGGCGTAGAGATCGGCTTCAGGGACGCGCTGGAAGAGACGCGCCGGGATGCCGTTGGTGCGGGGGTCGCGGTAGTGCGAGGGATTGTCGAGCAGATGGCCACTAGGGTCGAGCAGGGCGAAGTCGACGCCCCAAGCATCGACGGCGATTCCGGCGGGAGGCTCGGCGAAGCGCGAAGAATACTTGGTGAGGCCGGTTTGGACCTCCGACCAGAGCCGCGGCGCGTCCCAGTAGATGCTGCCGTGCAGGTTGACGCCGCCGTTGGGGAAACGATGCAGTTCGTCGAGAGAGAACCGGCGACCGTCGCAGTGGCCGACCATCAACCGGCCGCTGGCTGCGCCCAGATCGACGGCGACAAAGTGTGACATATGAACCTCAGGGGCTAAAGCAAGACGATACTCTTCGGCTAATTGTCGTCGAAGAGGAGGATGGCTCCGGCGATGGTGGTGGTCCAGCGGCCGTTCTTGTCACCGACGGCGGACTGGGTGACGTTGGCGGTGCGGACGATCTTGTTGGAGATGCGGTAGATCTCTTTTTTCTCGTCCCAGCTCTTGTCGGGGTCGAAGTCGACGTCGAGAGTCGTCGCGAGCATTTCGGCGGCGAGCTCTTCGGCGTAGTCTCCGGCCTGGTCCTCGGTCTCGCCGAAGCTGTGGTGCTCGGAGAGATAGCCGTAGGTGGCGCGGTCGGTGGGGATGGCGACGCCGATGGAGCTGACGACGAGGCGATGGGCCTCTCGGGTGGAGTTCTCGGCGATGACGGCGAAGACGACCTCGCCGGGGTTGAGGTACTTGAGGCCCTCCTTGCGGGTGATGAGCTTGCAACGCGGCGGGAAGATGGAGGAGACGCGGACCAGGTTCTGGGCGGCGATGCCTGCGTCGCGCAGGGCGAGCTCGAAGCTGGTGAGGCGCTCTTTATGCTTGCCGACGCCCTTGGTGAAGAAGAGGCGCGTGGGAACCATGTTCATGCCCAATTTGGAAGACCCTCCGGGGAAGATTCAGGATGTGGCGCTGGGGCGACCGCTGTTGCGTAGACCGTGTCAAAGTTATCACAGCGGGGCGGGGGAGTGGGTTATTACGGGGTGACGATGGGGAAAAGGCGGGTATTGCAGGCGGGCGCGGAGCAGGGCTTGAGAGGCGCAGCAATGTCCGGCAGGGCTGGACGGGGAGGGCGGCTTCGCGCGGAAGCGGGCGATTAGCGGTGGTTGGCGGCGGAAAAGATGTAAAAATGCCATTAAGTTGGTGCAACAGCGAGATCAATTTGGGTGGAATCTGTTATTTTTTAATTACCACTGTTTCACTTTGGTCATTGGAACTCACCTGCTTCGATGCGGGGCAGGGTGAGTTGCAGACGCCGCGTCAACCCAAAAACCTACGTAATAAGGAGCACCATGACGAGCGAATATCGCGATTTTCTGGAACTTCCGTATGCAGAGCTAGAGGAACTCAACCTGAAGGCCAAAGAGCAGCGCCGAAAGCGCGTGGCGATCGACGTCATCCAGGAAGAGCGGCTGAAGTATTTGCGAGACGAGAAGCGGATCAAGGCGGTTACGGTACTGTTCAGCGACCTTGAGGGCCGTCTGCACATGCTGGACTATGACAAGAAGTTTCTGGTGAAGAGCTGGGACAACCTGACGTTCGACGGGTCGTCGATCCGCGGGTTTACGGCGCAGAAGGAGAGCGACCTGCGGTTGGGGCTGGATTGGCGCGCATTCTACTGGGCACCGGCGGATGTCTTCGGTGCGGGCAAGGTGCTGGTGTTCGGCAACGTGATCGACAAGGACGGCGGGACGTACAGCGGGGACATCCGCGGCGTGCTGAAGCAGTACTCGCAGGAGATGTTCGAAAAGCACGGCTACACGATGAACGCGGCCAACGAGATTGAAGGATTCCTGTTCGCCGGGATTGATGCGGAGCAAACGTATCGCGAGACGGGCGCGTTCGAGTACACGAACATGGGCGGGTACTACCACTCGCTGCCGGGCGACCCGCTGCGGGAGTTCATCGACCGGACGGCCGAGGTGCAGCGTGCGATGGGCTTCGAGAACGAGAAGGACCATCCCGAGGTTGCGCCGTCGCAGTTCGAGATCAACTACGGATACTGCGAGGCAGTTGCGGCAGCGGACCAGATCCAGTTATACAAGCTGATCTGCCGCCAGGTGGCGACGCAGGCCGGGATGACGGCGAGCTTCCTTCCCAAGCCGGTGGTTGGCGTGAACGGCAGCGGGATGCACACCAATATGTCGGTGTCGAAGAACGGGAAGAACCTGTTCTGGGACGCGAAGGGCGAGGAGAAAGTATCCAAGATGGCGTGGCAGTTTGTGGATCGGATTCTGACCCATGGACTGGACCTGTGCCTGGTGATGAATTCGAGCGTGAACTCGTATCGCCGGCTGGACCCGCATTTTGAGGCTCCAAACCAACTGAATGCGTCGGCGGTCAACCGTGGAGCGATGGTCCGGATACCGATCGGCAACGAGAAGTCCGCGCGCATCGAGGTGCGGTCGGTGGCACCGGATGCGAACCCGTACATGGTGCTATATACACTCTTCAAAACCGGACTTGAGGGCGAGACGTCGAAGATCAAGAACCTGCGCTCGGCGAGTCGCTACCTGCCGGACAACATCTACACGGCGATGGAGGACTTCCGCAGCGCGGAGTGGACAACGACGCTACTGAGCGAGGATGTGAAGGCCCGCTATGCCGACCTGAAGCAGGCCGCGGCCGATCGCTGCCCACGGTTGCTGGGGACGATTGTGAAGACGTCGGAGATCCAGTTCCACCACGCTGTTTACAACCAACTGCTGTGGAACCAGTTCTAGGTTCCGCCGCATGATTTGAGGAAGAGGCCCGCCGCGCGCGGGCCTCTTCTGTTGTGGCAGCCTTGCGGCGTCGTTGCCATGCGCGGAGGTGGGTGGTAGGCTGCGAAGGCTGGTCTATTTCTGGCCATTTCTTCTGGCCTAACCCCTGGAGCGACGCGCGCATATGCAGACGAATTACAACGGCATTCCTGTTCCGGCAAACGGCAAGGCCATCGAGTATGCGAACGGGGTGTACACCGTTCCCGACCATCCGATTATTCCGTTCATCGAGGGCGATGGGACGGGGCGTGACATCTGGCGGGCGTCGAAGCGCGTCTTCGACGCGGCGGTGGAGGCGGCCTACGGCGGCAAGCGCAAGGTGGAGTGGTACGAGGTGCTGGCGGGCGAGAAGAGCTATCGCAAGAACGGGGAGTGGCTGCCCGACGATACGGTGAAGGCGACGATGGACTTTCGCGTGTCGATCAAGGGACCGCTGACGACCCCGGTGGGCGGCGGGATCCGCAGCCTGAATGTGGCGCTGCGGCAGTTGATGGACCTGTACCAGTGCATCCGGCCGGTGAAGTACTACGCTGGCGTGCCCAGTCCGGTGAAGCATCCGGAGAAGCTGAACGTGGTGATCTTCCGCGAGAATACGGAGGACATCTACGCGGGGATCGAGTTCCGCGAGGGGACGCCGGAGGCGGCGAAATTAATTGCATTCGTGAACGACGAGATGCTGAAGGGGACGAAGAAGCGGGTGCGACTGGACTCGGGCGTGGGGATCAAGCCGATCTCGATTACGGGGTCGAAGCGGCTGGTGCGGGCGGCGATTGCGTTTGCGCTGAAGGAGGGGCGCAGGACGGTGACGATCGTACACAAGGGGAACATCCAGAAGTTTACCGAGGGGGCGTTCCGCGAGTGGGGATACGAGGTTGCGGTCGAGGAGTTCCGCGCCGAGACGGTGACGGAGCGGGAGAGCTGGATTCTGGGGAATCTTGAGGCGAACCCGAAGCTGACGGCGGAGGAGAATGCGGCGCTGATCGAGCCGGGGATCGAGTTTGCGGCGAAGGAGTTTGGCGAGGGTGTGGTGGCCGAGGTGAAGGCGGTGCTGGCGTCGATCGGCGAGACGCACGGCGCGGGGAAGTGGAAGCAGAAGGTGCTGATCAACGACCGGATTGCGGACTCGATCTTTCAGCAGATTATTCTGCGGCCAGAGGACTACTCGATTCTGGCGACGACGAACCTGAATGGCGACTACATCTCGGATGCGGCGGCGGCGCAGGTGGGCGGGTTGGGGATTGCGCCGGGAGGGAACGTGGGCGACGGCTACGCGGTCTTCGAGGCGACGCACGGGACGGCCCCGAAGTACGCGGACAAGGACGTGATCAATCCCGGCTCGTTGATTCTATCGGGAGTGATGCTGTTCGATTTTCTGGGCTGGAACGAGGCGGCGCGGCTGATCGAGTCGTCGATAGAGAAGACGATAGCGCAGAAGTTTGTGACGTACGACTTCGAGCGGGCGATGCAGGGCGCGACGAAAGCAAAGACGAGCGAGTTCGCTACGCGGATGATCGAGAACATGCAGGGCTAAGAGATCAGCCTTTGGGGAAGAGAAACGGATTCACAAGGGGAACCTCGAAGCGCTCGAAGTCACGGGTGTTGCGTGTGGCGACGGTGAGGCCGTTGACCTTGGCGATTGCGGCGATCATTGCATCCTCGATCAAGAGCTTCGATTGCCGCGCCATCAACCTTGCTGCCTCACGGGCGGACACGCCGTC
>Ga0224555_1002847_pt1 | contig 19164 bp, 15 predicted proteins | sample 714S23034metaG_FD_180687 | JGI IMG/M metagenome (GOLD analysis project Ga0224555, IMG submission 180687) | Peat soil microbial communities from Stordalen Mire, Sweden - 717 S2 30-34 | ecosystem: Environmental > Terrestrial > Soil > Wetlands > Peat | place: Sweden: Norrbotten County, Stordalen...
TGATCACCAGACCCGCACTGATCTTCCTCGATGAGCCCACGACCGGTCTCGACCCCCGGAATCGCAGCCAGATGTGGGACACGATCCGCGACCTGGTCGCTGAGGGATCGACCATCATGTTGACCACCCAGTACCTCGACGAAGCCGACGCACTCGCCGGGCGGATCGCGGTCATCGATCGCGGTCGGAAGGTCGCCGAGGGCACACCGAGTCAGCTCAAGGCCCGAATCGGCACATCGAGCCTCCGTGTCCAGATGGCCGAGGGCGCCGACACGGCAAAGGCAGTCGCACTGGCTGCGGAACTGACGCGTGTCACACCGATCATTTCCCCAACCAGCTCGGGATTCAGCCTCACGCTGAGCGACGCCAACCAGGCTGCCGACGTCCTCATCGCGCTGCGGAACCACCAGCTCGATATCACGAGCACCACCATCGAACAACCGAGCCTCGACGAGGTGTTTTTCGCTCTGACCGGCCACACGAGTGAAACCCGTATCCCTGAAACCGAGGCGAGCCAGTCATGACCGCAACCACCACCAACCCAATCACCACGGGCCGACCGGTCGCACGCACCGTGCAGGCGTCAGTACCCCTGCGTGACGCCCTCACCCAGATCACGACGCTGGCATGGCGCGCCCTCATAAAGATGAGTCGCAATCCCGAGCAGCTCGTCGACGTCACCTTCATGCCCATCTTGTTCACGGTGATGTTCGGGCTCATGTTCGGCGGGGCCGTCTCCGGCAGCACCGCCCACTACCTGCCGACCCTCATCCCGGGCATCATCGCCATGACCACCATCACCGCGTGCGTAGCCGCCGGCATCCAACTCCGCGAGGACATGGACAAGGGCGTGTTCAACCGCTTCCGGTCGCTGCCAATCGCCCGGATCGCCCCGCTCGCTGGACCGATGATGGCCGACCTCGCCCGCTATGCCATTGCGGCCGTCGTCACCCTGACCGTGGGCGTAGTCATGGGCTACCGCCCCGGTGGTGGTGTTCCCGGCGTGTTCGCCGGAATCGTTCTCGCCGTCATCACCGGCTGGTCCATCGCCTGGATCTTCCTTTGGATCGGCACCAAAGCCAGGAGCGCCGGCGCCGTCCAGGGGATGTCCATGATGATCATGTTCCCTCTGGCCTTCCTCTCCAACGCGTTCGTTCCCGTCGACAGCCTTCCGGGATGGCTCCAAGTCGTGACGCGGGTCAATCCCGTCTCGCATGTCGTCTCGGCGTTGCGTGACCTGATGAACGACGGCGCCGTGACTGCTCAGGTCGGATGGGCTCTACTCGGATGTGCCGCGGTCGCCGCGATCTTCATCCCACTTGCCGTTCGCTCGTACTCGAGGCAGGTTTGACCAGCCCGGCGGCGGCGCGTTTACTGCCGGGCTGCTCTTGCGACCACGCCGTCGATAACAACGTCGATGACGAAGCGAAACCGTTCGCCGCCCTCGCCGGCGACCATCTGCGTGGCATGGGAGGCGAGAAGAGGGAACCGGTCTGGCGGTAAACCGGCGAAGGTCTTGTAGATCTCGTCGACCTGATCTTGGCGGGCGCCGTCGTCGCGATGGCCGCGAGGGCGCCGCACGTCGTCCTCACGGGCGACGGCCGTCACCAGCATCACGAAGATGTCGCAAGCCCAGGCTGCGTCTTGGGGGTCAAGCCCGCCGGCGAGCAGGATTCCCAGCAGGTTCTCGGTCAGGCGCAGAACCGATTTGGTCGTGGGTGAATCGACCAGGGTCATCGCTGCGATCCCAGGATGAGCAACCAGTGCTTGGTGCATGCGCTGAGCCAGCGAGTGCAGCTGAGCGCGCCAATGTGAAGGGTCCGGGGCCTCGAGTTTGATCGTGGCGGTGACACGATCCAGCATCGCCTGGAGCAGGCCCTCACGGCCGGGAACGTAGACGTAGAGCGAGGCAGCTCCCGTGTCCAGGGCGGCTGCGACCCGGCGCATCGTGACTGCCTCGAGGCCGTCTGACTGCAGGATCGCCAGGGCCGCGTCGACGACCGCGTCCTCGCTGAGCGGTGCCTTTGCGGGGCGGTCACGAGTCGAGCGATGACGGACTGAGTGCATCGGTGGCCGACCGTCGGCGAGGGACATCGTGGACCGGACTCTACTTGGCCGGAACGTTGTTCGCCACGTACACTGTTCGTTATGACCCCCGACCACAAAGTCCTCTTCGGCCTCGGGCTGGAGGCCGGTGTCCACCAAGTGGGCGAGATGCTCGCGCACGCGCGGCTTGCAGACGAGGCGGGTCTCGACCTCATCAGCGTCGGCGACCATCCCTACTTCGCGGAGCGCCTCGACGCCTACGCAGCACTGGGGTTCGTTCTGGGCGCAACGAGCAACATCACCGGAGCGGTGATCATGACCAACCTGCTGAGCCGTCCTGCTCCCATTCTCGCCCGGACCGTCACGGGGCTGTCGACGATCTCCGGGGGTCGCGTCGTTCTCGGAATGGGTGCGGGCGGGATGTGGGAGGAAATCGCCGCCCTCGGCGTCCCCCGCCTGTCGCCCGCAGCCCGAATACGAGCACTGGAAGAGGCGATCGTTGTCGTGAGAGCGCTCTCCGGCGGCGGCGATCCGGTCACCTTCGACGGCGAGTTCTACCACGTCACCGAGCTGACACCAGCGGCCGCACCAACGCCACCGATCTGGATCGGATCGCTCGGCCCGAAAGCGCTGGCAGTAACCGGCCGACACGCCGACGGATGGATACCAGGACACCTCGCCGACTGGCGCAGCACGCAGGTTGCCGAGTCACGGCCCATCGTCGACCAAGCGGCTGCTTCAGTAGGGAGAAACCCTACTCAAGTCGACACCATCTACAACGTGTCAGGGCGCCTTACCCGGGCTCCGCTACCAGAGACCCGCGACGCCGAGGGCCGCTGGATCGGGGGCGGAGTGACGCAGTGGGTAGCGGAACTGACTTTCGCCGTGCTTGAACACGACGCCGCCGCTTTCATCTACTTGGTCCCTCCTGGCGACACCATCAGCGACACGACACTGAACCTCTGGGCACACGAGGTCGTGCCCGCCGTCCGCGAAGCAATTGCCGAGCGCTGACTCGCCGGCCGTGGCGTGTTGGTCGGGTCCGTAACCCGAAGGCCGCCGAAGGTCCAGTGGCGCTGGGCGTTCATGGGGACTCCAAGCTGCGGGGACCGACCTTGAGTAGAGCAGCGCCTGGGCGGCTGCGTATGCACGTTCCCGCCACCGCACCCTTGCGCTCGGTGAGGTCCGGGCGGTCTTCGAACCAACGGAACCCCCGCCACCAGGAGGCATTCGTGCTAGCGATCACAAAGAGTCATCGAAAGTCCTGAACAATGCGCCGGGTCTAGCCCACCGCTGGACGTTCGACCATGGCCGCGCCGTCGACCTTGGCTGCATGTATCACCGAGGTGCCCGCGTCCATCGCGATGAGTGAAGACACCGTCTGCTCCTGGGACTCGAGGCGGCTCTTGCGCAGGCGCGCACAAGGATGCACGACGTAGCAGTAGCGCACGAGGTTTGCTCGCGAGGCTCCGTCCATCTCAGTGATTGAAGCGCCGATTCGCCATCCTGCCGACTGGTCGGATCGCACAGACTGCACGGCGACGGCGAGCGTGACGGTGAGGATCCCGCCGTCGAGGTCGGGCAGCGCGAACTCGAGGTGCAGGAGAGATCCCTCTTCGATCTCTGTGGCGACCAACAGCCCGACGCCAGACACCGAGACGTCGATGACTCGCCCGTAGGAGAGCTCGTTCGCCTGGTTCGCGATCGTTGCCGGCGCTAGGCAGCCGAACCGGGGATGCGCGCGCCGCTGGCGTCTGCGAAAGACGATCCTCAACGAGTGGACAATTCGATAGAGCTCCCAGGTGCCGAGGGCCATCACGAACGTCGCCGCCCACTGGGGAAGGGTCCGCGCGTGGACGTACCCGAAGAGTGCCAGCGCTCGCCAGACGAGCGATAGCGCAAGCGTGACGCCGAGGACGGTTACGAGCCGGAGGCGCGCAAGCGAATGGAAGCCGCCGGCGTCGACGCCGACCTTCGGGGTGACCTTGAACTTCGCCCGAGAAGGGAGCACTACGCATCGAAGCGCCCGGGTGAATACCGCGGCGGCGAGGAGCGTGTTGTGAGAGGCCTCGCCGAGCCGGAGGTGCCCCCGGCAAAGCGCGTTTGTCGAGACGACTGCGAGCATCGTCCAGGGCGCCCAGAGCACCGCGAGACTGAGCACGCTCATGCGGGCTGGTAGGACGCCGCCCACGAGAACCGCCACTAGCAACCCGATCAAGAGCAGTCGCGTCACGCCGGCCCCGTAGGCGAAGACGCTGCCTATGTAGGAGAGTCTCTGGCGCAGACCGAGACCTGGATGACAGCTGAGCGGTGACTCCGGCAGGTGGAGCACAGCGAGGTTGCCGCGCGCCCAGCGGTCCCGCTGCAACAGGTAGCCGTCGAGGTTTTGAGGTGCAAGCCCCTGGACGAGGATTTCGTCGTGGTAGCGAGTCGTCCATCCCGCCCGGTGCATCTTGGCCGTCGAGTGAAAGTCCTCGGCGATCGTCTCTATGCTCACCCCGCCAATCTCGACGAGTGCGGCTCGGCGCAGAAGCGCCGCCGAGCCACACCAGAACACGCCGTTGTGCCGGTCCTTGCCCGGGCAGATCACTTCGAAGAACATGCTCTGCTCGTGGCGGCCGGCCTCGTAGTGCTGTACCGAGTCCTGGTTGTAGAAGTCGTGCGGACTTTGCACGAGAGCGACCTTGTCGTCATCGAAGTAGCCGACCAGCGCGTCGAGCGCGTCTGGAAGCGGGACGTGATCAGCGTCAAGACAGAAGATCAGGTCACCGTTCGTAATGCCGAGCGCGTGATTGATATTGCCCGCCTTCGCATGGGTGTTGTCCGGTCGACTCATGTAGCGCGCCCCCCACTCTTCCGCGAGAATCGCCATCTCGGAACGTCGACCATCGTCGAGAAGGAAGGTCTCGTGCGGGTAGCGGAGGGCCGCGCATCCCGCGAGCGTCGCCTCGACGACGTCAACGGGCTCGTTGTAGGTCGTCACGAAGACATCGACGCGATGGCCGGGCGTAGCCGAGGGTCGTCGCGGCTCTGACCAGCGCCAGCCGAACCAGGCCAGGAGCACGAGGGAAAGAAGGCTGTAGAGCTCGACCACCCAGAGGAGATAGAACGCTTCCGGGTTGGTCCCTCGCCCCGTCTCGAGGAGACGCCAGCTTATGTAGCCGCCTCCCCAGGCGAGAGCAACGACTGTGACCGTTCGCAGCGCCGCGGGGTGAAGCTCCCACCAACGACCCCACCGGGTCTGCGGCGCCCTGGTCACCTGCCAGTCTCCCGGCTCGTCGTCAACGAGGGGTCCGGACAGTTCTTTTCCCGGCTCTTCCATTTCGACACGCGCCACGACAAAAGTCATCGGCTCCGCCGCGATGGTGCTTTAGGAGCTCGGGGTGCCAATACGGTCGCACTCCGCGGCTGACATTCGACCCGCTGCTTCGATCGGCCTTCAGCCAAGCAACGAGTGTGGCCTGATTCTCGGTGGGTTTTAGCAAACTAGTACGGACGACTTCGGCAGCTCAAGCGGGCTGGCCCAACAACTGCGACCCCTGCAATCAAGGGCGAATGTGTCGCAAATGGATGGCGAGACCAGTTGGAGAAGGTGGTTCGGCCCGCTTTCCGCTCACGAATAGTCGCGGGTAGTGCATCGACATCGGGACTCTCCGTAAGTTCCCGGAGCTGCTCCGGTTGCTTGTATCACAGACGAAATGCATGCAACTGGCCCGTACGCTTACACGCCAGTCTCACGCGAGAAGGCCCTTGGCAGAAGACAGATCAGGCGGGGCCTTCTCGTGTTCAATAGGTGCCCGACCGGGCGTGTGAAACGCGCGTTTTTCCAGCGGTGACGGCCTTCAGCTCGTCAGCCGACTGTCGGATGAGCTGTGGCAAGTCTCGCCGGCTGGTCTCGTTGACCCAGCGTTCGAACGCGACTTTGAAGACCGTGATCCCCGCCTCGGCGCTCAGCGTCGCGGCGGGGTCTTTGACGCCGCGTCGGCGCAACGCGTCGGCGAGCGCCGAGGCGAGTGATGCGAGCTTGACCAGCTCGCGCTCGCGCAGTTCAGCGCTTGCAGCAATCACACTCTGGCGCTGTCGCGCATATTCGCGGCGGTCCTGGAACATGACGCCGGCAGCTTCGAGGGCGTCAGTGACCGCGGTGAATGGTGCCGCGGAGCCAGGCGCGCCGGCGACGGTGCTCACGAGGAACTCCTGCAGCGCGCCTACGCCCCAGAACAGCACCTCCCGTTTGTCGGCGAAGTGCCGGAAGAAGCTTCGCTCCGTCAATCCTGCGCGTGTGGCGATCTCCGCAACGGTGGTGTTTTCGAACCCGCGCTCGCCGTAGAGAGCGAGGGCTGCCTGCTCGAGCCTGCCGCGGCTGTTCGGCTCCCAACGCGCCATGCTTCGATCGTAGTACTTGATGACAGCGACTGACATCGCTGTATAGTGATGGCAGCAACTGACATAGGACTGTCCCCATCACCGAGGACGGTCACCAGAAGGGGGTCTCGTATCATGCGTGTTTTCGTAACCGGCGCGTCCGGCTGGATTGGCTCCGCTGTCGTTCCCGAGCTCATCGGCGCGGGCCATCAGGTCATCGGGCTCGTTCGCTCGGACGCCTCGGCTGCTGCCCTCATTGCTGCCGGGGCAAAGGTGCATCCCGGCACGCTCGATGATCTCGACGGCCTGCGGGATGCAGCTGCCGCGTCCGATGGCGTGATCCACCTCGCGTTCAAGCACGACATAGCGTTCTCAGGGGACTTCCAGGGCGCCGCCGATGCGGATCGCCGCGCCGTTGAGACCTTTGGCGAGGCGCTTGCAGGTTCGGATCGACCGTTGGTCATCGCCTCCGGGACGCTCGGGATTGCACCTGGGCGCGTTGCGACCGAGCGGGACGGGCAAGGTCCCGTCCCGGCTGTGACAGGGTTTGGTGGCGGTCCGCAGACTCGGTTGGCCACTGCCCAGTTGGTGCTCTCCTTCGCTTCCCGCGCCGTCCGCTCGTCGGTCGTGCGACTCCCTCCGACCAATCACGGCGAGGGAGACAGCGGTTTCGTCGCGGCGCTGGTCGGCATCGCCCGTGACAAGGGCGTCTCCGGCTACATCGGCGACGGGGCCAACCGCTGGCCTGCCGTGCACCGGCTCGATTCCGCGCGCCTCTTCCGCTTGGCACTGGAGGGGGCGCCGGCGGGATCGACGCTGCACGCGGTCGCGGAGGAGGGAGTTCCGATCCGCGACATCGCCGAGGTGATCGGACGGCATCTCGAGGTTCCGGTGACCGCCATCGCTTCGGGGGACGCGGCCGAGCACTTCGCGTGGCTAGCCGACTTCCTTGCGATCGACGGCCCGGCCTCCAGCGCGTTCACCCGCGAGTTGATGGGATGGCAGCCCACACGTCCTGAGCTCATCGACGACCTTGATCAAGGCCACTACTTCCACAAGCCACCCGCATGAAGACGTTGGCTCCTCCCATCCTTGATCATTCCCGTCCAGCTGACCGCCGAGAGCGACACCGTCGAAGGGCGATGCGAGACACATGAGTGGCGCCGTGTTCGACGATAGGCGGCGTCACTAGCCCCGGAGCCCGATCCGGGCAAGCAGGGAGAGCGATCGTTTGGTTCAGGGTGCGAATCAGGCAGCGAGGAGGGTCAGTCACCGATTGGTCGACACTCTCCCGCCCGCGTAAGCACTGCTTGGGTTGACAGGCTCCAGAACGCCACGAGTTCCTCGGCCCATAGGTTCCTCCGCGGGCGCCACCCGGCGACCTCGTTAGCCTCTTCGGCATGTCAAGAGCACGATGTCGTCAAGCGCGCGAACGCGCTTTGGCCGAGCGCCGGAACGGCGGGGCCATCGTGGCGGCGATCCTGATCCTGCCCCTCGTCTTGGGGATCACCTCGTGGGCCTCGCCCGCGACAGCAGGGCCAGTCCCGACGATCTATGTGGCAAACGCCGGCAATCCCAGCACCGTCACAGCGATCGACAGTGCTACGAACTCGGTCGAGAAGTCGATCGCGATCCACGGCGGCATCGCGGTAAGCGTCGCCGTCACGCCGAACGGGACAAGGGCGTACGCCCTAGTCGTCGGAAACGACGAGGTCGGCTCCCCGGGCGTGCTCGTGCCGATCAGTACCGCGACGAACATCACCGGCAAGGAGATCAGCGTCGGGGCCAATCCATATACGTTCGGCTTCAATCCGAACGGTAGGTACGCGTATGTGGTCGATGGATTCGACGCAGCCACGACCGCTCCCAACGAGCCCGGGGCGGTTACCCCGGTCAACCTCGCCGATGAAGCCGCAGGCCGGCCGATCAAAGTAGGCACGAACCCCGGAAGTATCGCCATCACGCCCAACGGCAGGACCGCGTACGTGACCGACTCGAATGCCATCAATGGGGACCCGACGACGATCACCCCGATCAACCTCGCCACGGACACGCCCGAGAAGGCGATCCACGTCGCCGCGCAGGGCATCGCGATCACGCTGAACGGCGTGACCGCCTACGCGTTCGACCAGGACGCGGTGATCCCGATCGCAACCGCGACGAACCTACCCGGTAGGGCCATCGCGCTCGGGGGCATCGCGCAAGTCATCGCCCTCGCACCCGATGGCCAGACGGCCTGGGTTCTCACCACACCCGCCCCCGGCCTCGTGGCCGGATCCAGCAAGGTCGATCTCACTTCGATCAACACTGCAACCAACCAGATCGGCAAGGTGGTCCCACTCACTGGCATGCCAACCAAAGGGCAATTCTTCGTCGTTATCACGCCGAACGGCGCCCACATCTACGTGCTGGGGCAAGGCGCGGGCAAGACGGCGAGCACGCTCGTGGACCTCGACGCATCAACTGGTCGCGCGGGACGGCCGATCAAGGTTGGAACCGACGACACAGCCCTCGCGGCCAATCCCGACGACAAGTTCGTTTACGTTCTCACGCCCGGCAGCGATTACCAGGGGCCACCGATAGCCTCGCAACCGAAGAAGGCCCCGGGAAGCGTCATCCCGGTCGCCACGGCGACCGACACGGTAGGCAATCCGATAAAGGTCGGGCTACTGGCCAGCGCCCTTGCGGTCACGCCGTAGCAGCTAGACAAGGCGAGCTTCAAAGGACGGGAGCAGTCGATAGGTCGGCCGAACGCTGGCCTCGAGTGCGCTATCAGGTCAGGGACATGCCCGAGGTCGGGAACGCGAAGCCTCCGAACCCACAGCGAGGCGTTGGCACTGCCCGGCGATTGCCGGAACAGCTCTCGAGGCTCGCCTTCGCCACGGCCTGCCAATGTTGTGTCGCTACTCGGAACGGACCCGCAAGGTTCGGTCAGGCCTCGATATCCTCCACCTCGGACCCATAGCCGGCGTTTCTCAACATGCGGCGCACGTCGACGACCTGCTGCACGTCGATGTCCTTGTTCCTGGGACGTTCGAGCGTCTCGGTCTCGGATCCGAGAGTCACGAGGAACTTACCGTCGTGTTGCTCCTCGACAGAAGCCACGACATCGAGGAGCGACATGACGGCTAGCCACTCAATGTTGTGGCCTGCCGGGTGCTGAAGAATTTTCAGAAGGGTGTCGCGGTGATGGCTGCTCAGTTGCATTGGCTCGGGCGTGGACGTCATGGGGGCTGGGTGACCTTGCTTTCGCGATCCTTCGAGACGCCGAGCGCCTCTATTGACCCTCGCTGTAGAAGGCGAGGTCCATTCTAGCGCGACAGCGCGGAAATCGGTCTCCTCTGATTCGGGGATCACAGGGGTTGAGGCGATCCGGTCTTTGGTCTCTCGCCGGCATCGACGTGGGCGCTTATCGGCATCTGTCGTGGATGTCGATTCGTCTCACTCATTCGACTAGTTCCAGCTGCTTTCTTTCCACCTGGCCCCGCCCCTCGTGCGGCACGACAAGAAGCTGTTGGCTAGCCCGCGCCCGCCAGCGGCAGCACCATTGGCTGGTTCATCGCTGCCAAAGAATGGTATTCACTTCCAGGGGTACTGCAACCCCGGCAAAGTGGGGTATGACTCGCGCTGTATAGTCCGTTGCGGGACGGGTCGCCAACACCGATACGCGATAGGTGTCCCCAGCCGCATTGCCGGTCGGCCCGCGGTCCCGCTCCATTTCCTTTCCTGCAGCGTCGTTGGTGCCCTCCGCGTAAAGCTCCACCCTCACCGCCTCAGGGTCGATGTCATCAGGGAACAGCTCGACCTCAAACACGTGGTGCCCATCACGAGTCGCCACTTTCAGCTCTCCAAAGTGCAGCGTGGGCCACTTCTCCTTTAGATGCTGCTGCCAACGGACAATTTGCGTGCCAATCGCGGACTCATTGGCCGTGCGTAAACGATAGGCAGCAGCAGCTGGGATGTAGCGCTGCTCGGTGTACTCGCGCACGGTGCGGTTGGCGGAAAAGCGCGGTGTCAGCAGTGCCATGCTTTCCCGCATCCGCGCCACCCAGGCGGTAGGGATACCCTGTTCGCCGCGGGCATAGAATTCAGGGACCACTTCCCGTTCGAGCCGCTCGTAGAGCATTGTGGCTTCGGCTGCGTCCCAGTCCGGGTCGTCGCCGTGCTCTTGCCCGTCTCCTAACGCCCAGCCCACCTCCGGCGTGTACGCCTCGGCCCACCAGCCGTCCAGTTCTGAGAGATTGACGCCTCCATTTGTGAGTACCTTCATGCCGCTTGTGCCGCTCGCCTCCCAGGGCCGCCGTGGCGTGTTGAGCCAGACGTCCACGCCCTGTACCAGGCGCTCGGTCAACTGCATGTCATAGTCACTGAGGAACATGACATGGGGGCGGGCCTCGGGTTGACGGATGAAGTGCATCCACTCTTGGATCAAGGCCTGCCCCGCCTGGTCTGCCGGATGAGCCTTGCCGGCAAGGATGAGCTGCACCGGGTGCTCCGGGTTCGTCAACAGACGAAGCAGACGCTCTGGGTCATGCAGCAGCAGGTTGGGCCTTTTGTAGGTCGCGAAGCGCCGCGCGAAGCCCAGTGTCAACGCGTTGGGATCAAACAGGTGCTCCGCCTCACTGATCGCCTCGGACGACGCGCCGGAGGCCGTTAGCTGCCTGGACAACCGCCCGCGAGCGTATTCAACAAGAGACTTGGTGCTGGTAGTGCGCAACTGCCAGAGCCTGGCGTCGGAGATCTGGCGAATCTCATGCTCCAGGTGTTCTGTCGGCCCCAGCCAGCGGTCCTTTCCACAGGCTTCGGTCCAGAGGTCGTCGGCTGCAGCCGAGTCCCAGCTCGGCACATGAACCCCGTTAGTCACGTATCCGACGGGTACTTCGTCTGCTGGCCAGCGGGGGAACAGGGGCTCGAAGAGGCGCCGGCTGACCTCCCCGTGCAACCGGCTCACGCCGTTGACTGCGCCGCTCCCGCGGATTGCCAGATAGGCCATGTTGAAAGGTTCCGACGAGTCATCCGGGTTCTGTCGGCCAAGCGCGAGTAGATCGTGGAACGATATGCCAAGGCGCTCCTCAGAGTATCGACGGAGGTACTGCTCGATCAGGTCCGGAGCGAATCGGTCAAAGCCAGCTGCTACCGCCGTGTGGGTAGTAAAGAGGTTCCCGGCCCGCGTGACCGCCAGCGCGACGTCGAATGGCTGTGAGGTGTCTTGCATGAAGCTACGGGCGCGCTCCAGCACAGCGAAGGCTGCATGCCCGTCGTTCAGGTGACAGACTTCCGGTTGGATGCCGAGCGCGACGAGCAGCCGCCAGCCTCCAATCCCGAGAAGCAGCTCTTGGGTGAGGCGCAGCTCTGGGCCACCGCCGTAAAGCTCGCTGGTGATCCCTCGACGGGCGGGGATGTTGGCGGCGTCATTACTGTCCAACAAGTAGAGCTTTACGCGACCAACCTGGACCTGCCAGGTGCGGAGCCAGACAGAATAGCCGGGCAAAGCAATCTCGAGCCTGAGCCATTCGCCGTTCGGCTGGCGTAACGGGGTGATCGGCAACTGTCCGGGATCGTTATAGGGGAAGAGCGCCTGTTGCGCGCCGTCGTTGTCGATGACCTGGCGAAAATAGCCTTGTTGGTAGAGCAGGCCTATGCCGACGACCGGCACCCCCAAGTCGCTGGCGGCTTTGAGCTGATCGCCGGCGACATTGCCGAGCCCACCGGAATAAATGGGCAGCGCTTCGCTCAACATGAACTCCATGCTGAAATACGCTGCGCAGGTGAGAGGCGCCTGTGCATGATGCTGCTGAAACCATGCCGGCGTCTCCGTCGCGTGACGCTTAGCCCGAAGTAGGGCAGAGATGTTCTCACGGAAGGAGGGTTCTGCCAGCTCGCGTTCGAGTTTGTCCCGCGAGACCGTTTGCAGGACAACCCAAGGGTTCTGCGTGAGCTCCCAGAGCTCAGGATCCAGTAGCCGCCACACTTTGTCGCCGGCGTGGTTCCACGAGGAGCGCATATCCAGAGCAAGCTCAGCGAGACAATCAAAGCCCTCGACGTCCCTGGGTAGAAGGCTGTATATGGGGCGGTCAGCTGGTGGTTGTCTGCTCATGGCCTATCCTCTGAACGAACTGTACTGGGTTTGCTTCGGGCAGCGATGACCGTCGTGTGCGCACCGCATGCTGCCAACTCGGACCGAAGGTATGAACGCATCGGTCGAAAAAGGGCGATCTCAAAAGCGCGAATGTTGTCCCTTTGTAAGGAGCAGAGGATGCAGACGTGCCGCATTCGGAGGCCAAGGGGCGAGCTTTACTGCGCGGCAACTCGGGGAGAGACCGGGCCGTGAGCGACATGGGTGCCGAGCAGGTTGCCGAGTTCATCTAGTCGCGGCGCGTCAGGCCCGGCTCGGCGGTGACGCTTGTGATGCCGCGGACCCCGACGTCAGCTCGGATGCGTGCCGGCGTTGCCAGGCTCATTTCGCGACCTCCGGGGTCCCGCTCGGAAGTGTGCCGTCCGCATCAAGCTGGTACGGGTGCTCCTCGTCCAGCGCGGTCGGGTGCTCTTCGAGGTAGCCGAGGAGCCTTGTAAGGCTTGCCTCGGCCACGCACACGACGCTGTCGGCGGCGCCGTAGTAGATGTGCAGGGTGTCGCCGTCGTCGCGCAGGATCCAACCGCAGGGGAACACGACGTCGGGCACGTCTCCTGATCGTTCGTAGGCTTCCTCGGGGCCGAAGATCCACTCGTTTCCCCTCGCGAGCACCTTTGTCGGGTCGTCCTTGTCCAAAAGGGCCAGGCCGAGCCTGTAGATCGACCCGGATGCGGTGACGCGAACCCCGTGGTAGCAGAGCAGCCAGCCGTCCTTGGTGAGAAGTGGTGGTGGACCGAGCCCGATCTTGTTGGAGTCCCACCAACCACCGTGACGTGCCGCGAGCAGCACGCGGGCATCGCCCCAGTGGCGTAGGTCGGGGCTGAACGACAGCCAGATGTGGGCGCCCACCCCTGACATGGCCGGTGCCGGCCGGTGGATCAATGCCCACCGCCCACCGAAGGTCGTAGGGAACAGCGCCGCGTCCTTGTCCTCGGGCGTCTGCAGGACACCGCTGCGCTCCCATTGCACGAAGTCACGCGTCCTGGCCAGGCAGACGAGCGGCCCGGCGGGGGAGTACCCGACGTAGACGACGAAGTACTCGTCACCGACGCGGGTGATCCTCGGGTCCTCGATCCCCCAGTGCTCCTCGAATCCATCCTGGGGCTTCAGTCCCGCGACGGGGTCGATCTCCCAGTGTGTGAGCCCGTCCTGGCTGGTCGCGACTACAAGAGAGGAAAGGCCGGTGCGGTGCTCGACGCGTAACAGGAGCAGGGTTCGACCGTCGATGACCGTGGCGCCCGGGTTGAGCACCGCGTTGACCATCTCGGGAAGGTCGTTCGGGCGCAGGATCGGGTTGCCCGAGTACCTCTGCAGCAGTTCTCGAGGATCGGCCTTTCCGCTCATCTGTGCCTACCACCTGACTTGATCGGACGGGCTCGTTTGGTCCCGACGCGGCCTGTGCTATTCCCACAACGATCCGAGCAGAAGGCGCTTTCGGGGTTGAGGACGCCTTCAACCTCCAGCGGGTTGCCCGGTTCCGGCTCCATCACCTGCCCCAGGGGCTGCAACCGAAAGCCCGTCATCGGCTGTCGCCCGACGAAGTCGAGTCCTGATGGCAATTGAGACAAGCGGCGATGGCCTGAATCACAAGCTTCGTCTCCCCGGGGCCCCTGACCGGGATGCAGGCAACGCCTGCCTCTTGAGCCGGGTAGTCGTTGCCCCCGGGGAACAAGGCGTCACCTATGAAGATCATCTCTGCCAATGAGATTTTCAGGATGTCTCGTAGCTTCCTGATCCCGTAGGCCTTGTCGATGCCAGGCTTGGTCACATCAAGCGATGTTGTGCCGCCCATCCGGACGGAGAACTCAGGGATGAGGGTGTCAAGGGTCGCCTTGACCCTCTTCCTCTTGCTGAAGTCGGGGTCCCACTTCTCTTTTTCTTCCAGAGGGGCCTGCTGTCCCAACGCGGAGAGCGTCACCTGGCTTCCGCGATCCTCGATTACCTCCCCCCAGACCCTTTCGCTCCTGAGACCGTTCGATTCAAGGGCCTTTGCGAGGGAACTGACGATCTTTGCCTTTTCGTCTGCGCTCAAGTCCTCCGAATAGAGCTTCTTCCAGCCGCCCGCGTACTGGAAGAACTGTGTGCCACAAGTGGGCAGGATGGACAGGTTCGCCAGGCGTTGGTCACCAGGGAGCACGGAAAGCAACTGTGCCTCAAATTGCTCCCAGTTACCTCCGGAGATCACGGCCACTTTGACGAGACCAAGAAGGTCATCAAGTAGCTTCGACATTTCGGAATCAGGTGCTGATTTGCTCTCGGCAAGTGTGCCGTCCAGGTCAAAGACAATCAGCCGCTTCACTGTTCCTCCGACTGCTGTTTGAGCATTGCTTGCGGTAGCGCAACCTCCAACAGGTTCACCGAAGCGTCCGGCCGGAACAAACAGGTGCCGACCACCGCCGGCAAGACCATGACATCGCCGCGGGCGAGGGCATAGCTGCCGCCGCCGTGCTCGACCTGGCCCGCGCCGTCGGTGCATACGAGCACGCGGGGCGCTCCCTCGGCGCCAATGGTGAAGGGCGACTTCGCGTGGATGCGCCAAAGGCAGAAATGCTCACATTCGAAGAGCCGCTCCCGCGCCGTCGGCGTGGTCTCCTCCACGACCGGCACCACCGGACCCAGCGCACCTTGGGCAAAATCGATACAGGCGATGGCCTGATCGACCTGGAGGGCTCGAAGCTTGCCTGTCCTGGCGTCAACATGGTCCCAGTCGTACAGGCGGAACGTCACGTCGCTGTTCTGCTGGATCTCGAACACCACGACGTCGCCGCCCAGAGCGTGAACCGTCCCGGCGGGCAGGAAGACTGCGTCGCCGGGCTTGGGAGTGAAGCACGGAAGGTGGTCCGCCAGCGCCTTGTGGGTGAGGTCCAGCTGCAGGCTCTCAGCAGTGGTACCTGTTTGGAGGCCCGCATATATGCGGCTTTCCGGCCCAGCCTCCAGCACGACCCATGCTTCGGTCTTGCCGCTCTCGCCCGCGGGAAGGTAGTTCGCCTGCTGGTCCGATGGGTGTACCTGGACCGAGAGCAGGTCGTGGGCGTCGAGGAACTTCAACAGCAACGGGAACCGAACAAAGCGCGGCGCCAATGTTCCCAGTAGCTGTTCGGGGAACTTCTCCATCAGCTGGCGGAGTGTCCACCCCTCGAGCGGCCCATCTAGAACGCGGCTTTGATGGTCAGGGCGGTCGCTCAGCACCCATGCCTCGCCGAGGTGGGTCTCGGTCGGGAGCGGAGTGCTGAGCAGGTCAGCCAACTCGTGGCCGCCCCACGGCCGGTACTGATAGATGGGTGCGAATCGCATGGGGCACAGCGCTACCCGGCTCGCGGCGGATGCTGTTGTCGTCGCTTTCAGGTCTCGGCCGTCGCGGCGCAGAGCCAGCGGCACGCTCACTTGGTGTCTCCCCACTTCCAGTCCCGGATCTCGGCCATGTCCTGACCGTAGGTGTCGATGTAGCGCTTGTGCTCGACGAGGCGGTCCTTCATGGTCTGTTTCAGGTAGCTCCCCGTGGCGCCCAATTGCGGCAGCCGGTCGATCACGTCCTGGACGAGGTCGAACCGGTCGAGGCCGTTCTGCACCCGCAGGTCGAACGGGGTGGTGATCGTGCCCTCCTCTTTGTAGCCGCGGACGTGGAGGTTCTGATTGGTCCGACGGTAGGTGAGGCGGTGGATCAGCCAGGGGTAGCCGTGGAAGCCGAAGATGATGTGCTTGTCCTTGGTGAAGATCGAGTCGTATTCCGCGTCGGTCAGCCCGTGCGGGTGCTCGGTGTTCGGCTCGAGTTTCATGAGGTCCACTACATTGACCACCCTGACCTTGAGATCGGGCAGGTGCTCGCGGAGAATCGAGGTGGCGGCGAGGATCTCGAGCGTCGGGGTGTCGCCGCAGCAGGCCATGACGACGTCGGGCTCGGCCCCCTGGTCGTTGCTCGCCCACTCCCAGATGCCGATCCCTTCGGTGCAGTGCACGACCGCCTCGTCCATGGTCAGCCACTGGGGCAGAGAGTGCTTGCCCGCGACCACGACGTTCACATAGTCCCGGCTGCGCAGGCAGTGGTCGACGACAGACAACAGGCAGTTCGCGTCCGGGGGGAGGTAGACGCGGACGATGTCGGCCTTCTTGTTGACGACGTGGTCTAAAAAGCCCGGGTCCTGGTGGGTGAAGCCATTGTGGTCCTGCTGCCAGACATGGGAGGCGAGCAGGTAGTTAAGCGAGGCGATCTCCCGGCGCCACGGCAGCTCCTTGGTGACCTTCAACCACTTGGCGTGCTGGTTGAACATCGAGTCGACGATGTGGATGAAGGCCTCGTAGCAGTTGAAAAGCCCGTGCCGCCCGGTGAGCAGGTAGCCCTCCAGCCACCCCTCGCACTGGTGTTCGCTGAGCATGGAGTCGAGGACCCGGCCCTCGGGCGCAAGGAACTCGTCGTTGGCCAGAGCTCGTGCGTCCCACTGACGGTCGGTGGCCTCGAAGACCGCGCCGAGCAGGTTCGAGAGCGTCTCGTCAGGACCGAAGATCCGAAAGTGCCGATGGTCCTGGTTCGCTTTGACGACGTCACGGAGGTACTCGCCGAGCACGAGGGTGTCCTGGCCCTTGACAGCACCGGGAAAGGGCACGTCCAACGCGTAGGCCCCGAAGTCCGGCATTCTCAGGTCACGCAGCAGGATGCCCCCGTTCGCATGGGGATTGGCACCCATGCGCCGGTCGCCCTTCGGTGCCAGCTCGGCGAGCTCGGCCATCAGCCGGCCCGCGTCGTCGAACAGCTCCTCGGGCCTGTAGCTCTTCATCCAGCTCTCGAGGAGCCCGACATGGTCAGGGTGCTGCGGATCGACGAGCAGCGGCACCTGGTGGGAGCGGAAAGTGCCCTCGATCTGCAGGCCGTCGACGACCTTCGGCCCCGTCCAGCCCTTGGGCGAGCGGAGCACGATCATCGGCCAACGCGGCCGCGCGGTGTCGCCACGGTCGCGTGCATTGTCATGGAACTCGTGAATCTCGGCGATGGCCTCGTCCAGGGCGGCCGCCATCAGCTGGTGCATCGTTTCCGGGTCGTCACCCTCCACAAAGTGCGGCGTCCAGCCGCAGCCCCGCAGGTACTGCTCCAGCTCCTCGGGCTCGATCCGCGCGAGCACCGTCGGGTTGGAGATCTTGTAGCCGTTCAGGTGCAGTATCGGCAGCACGGCCCCGTCGCTGACCGGGCTCAGGAACTTGTTGGAGTGCCATGCGGTCGCGAGCGGGCCCGTCTCGGCCTCGCCGTCACCGATGACGCAGGCGACGATGAGATCGGGATTGTCGAACGCGGCCCCGAAGGCATGGCTGAGCGAGTACCCGAGTTCGCCACCTTCGTGGATCGACCCCGGAGTCGTCGGTGCGACGTGGCTGGAGATCCCCCCGGGAAATGAGAACTGCGTGAAGAGCCGCTTCAGGCCGGCCTCGTCCTGGCTGACGTCGGGGTAGATCTCGCTGTAGGTGCCTTCGAGATAGGTGTTGGCGACCAATGCCGGACCGCCGTGACCAGGACCGGCGATGTAGAACATGTCGAGGTCGTACTGCTTGATCACCCGGTTCAGATGTACGTAGATGAAGTTCTGGCCCGGCGTCGTGCCCCAATGGCCGACCACGAGAGGCTTCACCTGCGCGAGCTCCAGCGGCTTTTTCAGGAGCGGATTGTCAAAGAGGTAGATCTGGCCGACCGACAGATAGTTCGCGGCGCGCCAGTAGGCATCCAGCTTGTGGAGAAGGCTCGGGGAAAGCGGTGCTGTGCTCATGGGTGGAGTCTCCGTTCGAGGACCGGCAACGATTCACGACTTCGGCGGCGTAGCAGTCCTACGCGGTCACGACACCGGGCAGGTTGAGCTCTGTCCGGTCTCATGCCACAGACAGGCGCGCTGTCACCTGTCCGGTCACAGACCCGTTCAGGCCCACGATCAGAGGCCGGTCTTAAGAGAGGACCGGGCATCTCGGAAACAGCGGGGGTGTCCGAACCGGGAGCCGGGAGACAGGTCGCCGGCCAACAGCGATGAGCTGGACACGAGACCTCCGAGATCGCAAGGAATGGCGCCTATCAAGCCCTCACTGTCGAAGGTACCCGGCATGCTACCCGCGCCTTGGAGATCGTCAACCGCAGCAGGCGCCACCGCGTCGGTTCGCTGTCGAAGCTACGCCTGAGCACCGCGCGAGGCGGTAGACGCCGAGGCTCTGCACCCGAGGTGGCGGCCGTTGTGTGCTAGGCGAGCAGTTCCCGAACGTGACGGACGATCTCGATATCCTCCCGGGCTTCGACAACGATCACCGCCGGAGAGGCATCGGAGGGCGATACCACACCATCTCCGGTGCAGCCTTCGTTGGTGGTAGCAAGGAGCCTCACGCCGAGGAACGAAAGACCCGCGCATGTGTCGGCTCGCAGCCGGGTGGATGCCTCGCCTGCTCCGCCTGTGAACACCAGGCCGTCGATTCCCTCCATGGCTGCGCACATGGCGGCAACGCTGGTTTGGATCCTGTACACGTAGACTTCGTAGGCAAGGCGCGCTTTGGAGTCCCCGGCGTCTGCTGCGTCGATGACATGACGGAGATCTCCGGATTTGTCCGTAAGCCCGAGCAGACCAGACTCGCGCTCGAGGATCTCCTCGACATCGGCA
>Ga0224555_1002848_pt1 | contig 19161 bp, 14 predicted proteins | sample 714S23034metaG_FD_180687 | JGI IMG/M metagenome (GOLD analysis project Ga0224555, IMG submission 180687) | Peat soil microbial communities from Stordalen Mire, Sweden - 717 S2 30-34 | ecosystem: Environmental > Terrestrial > Soil > Wetlands > Peat | place: Sweden: Norrbotten County, Stordalen...
GTTGGCCGACGAGAGCGCCGGTGATGGCATCGCACGCGCTAATCCCCGCGGTCACTGCGCTACCGGCAGCGACATCCCATCGAGAGGCGTCGAGGCTTTCGACTGCCGCTTCGAGCCACGCCTCCGACTTGGACAAGTAGGCCCGGGCGTCACTTGGGGAGACGGGGTGACGGATGTTACGGCGTGGAGTCATCGTGCACCGCCTACAAGGTCGTCGAATTGCGAACCAACGAGCACGATGGCATCGCGGCGAACCGCGCGCCAGAATTCGCGTCCCTCCTTGGCTTTCGGTCCCGCTTTGCGACGCAGCTCCTCGAGGTCGTAGTCGAGCAGCTGAACCTGATTGCCTGCGAGGACTTGGGCCTGTTCGGCGAAGCCGGACAGCGAGGCCGCCCATTTCTCAGGGTTGGCTGTCGGCGAGCGTACGGCCAGCACATCGAGGTCGCTGTCGGCGTCGGCTTCGCCTCGCGCGAACGATCCGAAGATCAGTAGCGTCTCGGGGGTCGGCTCGATCTTGGCGGCGAGCGAGCGAAGCCGAGCGATGACCTCCGAGCCGAGGTGGGCAAGGCGATCGATGAGTTCCCCGGCGGCACTGTCTCTCGCCAAGGACACCAGGACTGTGCGGCCGACCTCCCGACGTTCGACGACGCCTAAAGCCGAAAGCTCCGCGATGATCCCCGATGCGCGAGTTCGGCCGACTCCTGCGATGGTGGCCAGAGTGGAAACCGGCAATTCCGCTTTCACGCGAGCAAGAGCCGCTAAGAGTTGACCCATGGCCCCGGGGATGACAGCTTCGACCGGCCGCACGTAGTCCATATGTTCAGTATAGCGAACGTCAATGTCCTATTTGCTGACATGTCGCTCCTGGCTGGTGGGACTCCGCGTGGGACCCCGCCTATCTGCCCGTAGTAACGCGTGTTACTACGGGGCGGATTTGGCAGCACTTCCCGGACGACGAAGCGGACGGAGCCCACGTAGGCGGACGGAACAACACTGGACGCACTGATTCCAACACCTTGCCAAGGTGAGGGTCGCGGGTTCGAATCCCGTCGTCCGCTCCAAAGAAAGTGCAGTTCAGCCGAGGTTTGCGCCTCGGCTCTTTCTTCGTCCGCTGAGCTTCATCGCGCGTCTATCGTGCGGTCCGCTTCGCCGACTTGACACTTCGCCGACGTTCGCTCTCGGGCCGGTCGGCGTCGGCAAAACGTTCATTGCCACCGCACTCGGCCACATCGCCTGCCGGCGACGCGTCGGCGTGCACTTCGAAAGGGCCGACCGGTTGCTCAAGAGATTGAAGGCGGCACGTCTCGACGCGAGCTACGACGCCGAGATGCGAAAGCTCATCGGCGTCGAGCTCCTCCTGATCGACGACTTCTGTCTCCAGCACCTCGATGCCGTCGAGACGACCGACGTCTATGAGATCTGCGTCGAAAGACATCACTGCGCAGCAACGGTGCTGACCTCGAATCGTGACCCGAGCGAATGGCTGGGCTTCATAGCCGATCCGCTGTTGGCCCAGTCCGCAGTCGACCGGTTGAAGAGTGCCGCCTGGGAGCTCGTCATAGAAGGCGAGTCCTACCGTAAGAACGAAAAGCCGGCCATCGGAGCGGACCAAACGGAGACTCCGCCGCCGCGCCGCCGCCGCGCTTGACAAGCCGACCGGCTGCCGGGATCATCACGCCAGCCGGTCGTTGTGGGGCGCGAGGTGGTCCCATGCTTGTGGCAACGGAGCGGTCCCTTGGGACTGGCAAGCGACACACGCGGCGTTTGAGTTTCTCGCTGGCGAGCCCGAACTGAACAGGCAGGCTCGCTCTCGCTTACGACAAACCGAGAGCGCTTGGAGGCGGGCCGTTGCCGTCGAGCTGGAAGCTCCCGGAGTTGCTCGAGATTCCGGACCGGGCGGGAACTCCGCACGTTGACGTCAGGTGCCTCCAGGCTCCATTGCCGCTGGTGGCCAGCACGTGCACCTCCTCGGGAGGGCTTTGCTCAGTCCCATTTTGCAAGGCTGCACTTGATCCTTTAAGTCCGAGCCAGAAAGGGCTCTAATTGAGGGTGTGACACTATTTGACGACGAGCTCATCGCTCGTTCATGCGAATTGGCGGCTGAGCTCGAAAGGCGCGCGCGATCCCTCGCCGGCCCCGGCGCCAGGCGCCGTCAGCGGCGCTTTCGTCGGCTCCTGGCCAGCCCCTCGGGCGCAAAGCTCGTTTTCGCCATCGCCGACCGCGTGCTGCGCCCAGTGGACGCCCGCACCGCGGCTGCAGAGCTGGCCATGATCGCCGCGGGGCCGCTGGAAGGCTTTTCCGCCACGGACAGGGCATTGCTCCGGGTCGCGGGGGTGGCAGGAAGACTTGCTCCTTTCCCCGTCGTGAAGCTGGTCACGGCACGCCTGCGCAGAGAGACCCGAGGGCTCATCTACCCCGCGGAGCCCCGGTCGCTGAGGCGGCACCTCTCCAGGTTGCGGGGCCGCGGCAACCTGAACCTGCTCGGCGAGGCCGTGCTGGGCTGGGACGAGGCCACCCGACGGGCCCGGGCGGTAGAGGCGCTCCTACGCCGCGACGACGTCGCGTGCGTGTCGGTGAAAGTGTCGTCGGTATCCTCCGGGCTTTCACTCGTCGACTTCGACGGTTCGGTGGAGCGCGTCTGCGGCCCGCTCCGGCAGCTTTTCCACGCCGCCGCTTCGTGCCAGCCCCCCAAGCTCGTCAACCTTGACATGGAGGAGCACGGCGACCTCGACCTCACCCTGGAGGCGTTCTTCCGGACGCTGGGCGGGAAGGAGGGCGCGGGGCACACGGCCGGGATCGCCCTGCAGGCCTACCTCCCGGGGAGCCACGAGGCGCTCGAGCGCGTCCTTTCCTTCGCCGCGGAGCGCCACCGGGCTGGCGCCCCACCGGTCCGCGTGCGGTTGGTGAAGGGCGCCAACCTGGCCATGGAACAGGGAGATGCCGAACTGCGCTGCTGGCCCCAGGCGTCCTACCTGACCAAGGCCGAGACGGATGCCTCGTACAAGGCCATGCTCGAGCGGCTCTTGGAGGCTGCTCGCAACGGCACGGTGGAGGTCGGCGTGGCCTCGCACAACCTTTTCGACGTGGGGTTCTCCCTCGTGCTCGCCGAGGACCTGGGCGTGAAAGTGGAGATCGAGATGCTGGCCGGAATGGCGGACGAGCAAGCCGCCGCGATCGCCGAGCGGACCGGGGGGGTGCTGCTGTACGTGCCGGTGGCTGCCAAGAAGGACTTTCGCAACGCTTTGGCCTACCTTTCCCGGAGGCTGGACGAGAACACGAGCCCGGAAGGCTTCCTCCGCTACTCGCTCGACTTGGAGCCGGGCAGCGCCGTCTGGGAGGAACAGGCCTCCCGCTTCGCGACCGCCGTACGTGCTCGCCATGAAGTGAGGACCCGGCCCTACCAGGAGCAGGACAGGCAGGCGCAATCACCGGCGAACGGCAGGACGGAGGCTGGCACGCCGGCTGGTGTTGGGGCAAGGGCGTTCCGGCCTGATGGAGCTCGGTTCTCCAATGAGCCCGACACCGACCTCACCGTGCCGTCCAACCGGGAATGGGCGAGGGCCCTGCTCGACCGGCCCCGCCCCGAGGCGCCGGCACCGGTGAGCATGGAGGACGTGGAGCAAGCGGTGAGCGCCGCCCGTGAGGCGGTGAAGGACTGGGAACAGGCAGGGCCGGCCGAGCGCGCCAAGCTGCTCACGGCGGCCGCTGAGGTGATGGCGGCCGGGCCGGCCCGGGCGGACGCCATTGCAGTGATGGCTTCGGAGGCGGGCAAGACCTTCGAGGAAGCGGACCCTGAGGTCTCCGAGGCGGTGGACTTCGCGCGGTGGTACGCCGAGGGTACCGGTTCGCTGTCGTCGCTGTTCGCAGAGCTCGACTGCGAGGTCGCAAGCTCGCCCCTGGGCGTGGTGGTGGTGTCGCCGCCGTGGAACTTCCCGTTCTCGATCCCCGCCGGCGGGGTCCTGGCGGCACTGGCGGCTGGCAACACGGTGATCCTGAAGCCCGCTCGACCGGCTATGGCAACGGGGGCCGTACTGGTGGAGCAACTGCACGCGGCGGGTTTCGGGGAGCACGTCCTCCAGCTCGTCGCCCCCACGGACAGGGCTCCCGGCCAGCGCCTGGTAACGCACCCCGACGTTAATGCCGTGGTCCTGACCGGTTCCTGGGAGACAGCTAGCAATTTCGCCCGCTGGGCACCGAGCCGCAGGATCCTGGCCGAGACGAGCGGGAAGGGGTCGATCATCGTCGGTTCCACGGCCGACGTCGACCAGGCGGTCCGGGACGTGGTGCACTCGGCCTTCAGCCACGCCGGTCAGAAGTGCTCGGCCGGCAGCCTGGCCATCGTCCTAGCACCCCTGTACGACCGGAGCCCGTTCCTGCGCCAGCTAGCCGACGCCGTGCGCAGCTTGCGGGTAGGCGGGACGACAGACCCGGCCACGGAGATGGGGCCCTTGGTCGGGCCCTTCACCCCGGACCTGGAGCGGGCGCTCACCCGGCTCGAAGACGGCGAGTCCTGGCTCGTGAAGCCGGCCTGCATCGACCCGGAGCGCAAGTTGTGGTCCCCCGGGGTGCGCATCGGAGTGCGGCCGGGGTCATGGGCGCACATGACCGAGTGGTTCGGCCCCGTACTGGGGGTGATGCGAGCGGAGACTTTCGAGGAGGCGTTGGCATGGCAGAACGCGGTCGCTTACGGGCTCACCGCCGGCCTCTCCTCGCTCGACCCCGAAGAGCACCGGCGCTGGGCCGCAGAATGCCAGGCCGGCAACCTGTACATCAACCGCGCCATCACCGGGGCGATAGTGGGCAGGCAGCCTTTCGGTGGCTGGAAGCGTTCCATCCTCGGGCCGACGGCGAAAGCAGGAGGACCCAACTACCTGATCGCGCTGCGCCGCTGGCACGACGCCGAAAACATGAGCGTGGCGTGGTCTGTGGCGAGCTACCGCCACTGGTGGGAAGCACACTTCTCGCGGGTGACCGAAATGGCCGGGTTGGCGTGTGAGTCGAATGAACTGTCGTATGAACCGTTCGCACCCGGAGTGGTCTTGCGGGCCGGTGGGGACGTGACCGACGACGAGCTGACCAAGGCCGTTTTCCTGGCAGAGCTGACCGGCACCCCACTGCGGATCTCGGTGCCCGAACAACGTCCGGCTCTGCCCGCGCTCGCCGGCGGCCTGGCCAAGGCGCCGGTGCCCGTCACAGTTGAGAGCGCGGACTCGCTGGCGGCGTCGTTGGCCGCAGTGGGAGCCGGGCGGGGCGCGGGAGCGGCACGGCTGCGCGTGCTCGGAGAGGCCGAACAACAGGTGGTGGCAGCGGCCGCAGAGGCCGGGGTAAGCGTGTTCGACGAGCCCATTTGTTCCTGCGGCCGCATCGAGCTGGTCCGCTGGCTGCGGGAAAAGGTGGTGGCGCGGAGCCTGCACCGGTACGGCAACATCGTCTACTCGCGCTGGTAGACGCGCCCTGGGCGCGACGGGCCGGTCCCGGCGGGCTCTGAGCACACGGCGAACATAAGCGCGCACCGAGGGCGGCCACCCTTGTAGCAGCAGCCTCGGCCGCAGGTGAACCCGAGAGATGGAGCAACTAGGATGTGCGCGAGGTGGAATGCACCTGAAGGACGGAGGTAGCCCGACATCGGGCAGGCCGGTGACCCATCGAGGCGAACCTCAGAAGGACTCGGAGGTGTCCCGATGACGACGACAAGCGCGCAGCAACCGCTCACATTCCGCACTCAGGCCTTCATTGACGGCAACTTTTGCGACGCGGCGTCCGGGGAGCAGTTCGTCAGCATAAACCCGGCGACCGGGAAGACCTTGGTCCAGATCACGTCGTGCGATAGGGCCGATGTGGACCGGGCCGTCGGTGCGGCTCGCCGTGCCTTCGAAGACGGCAGGTGGTCGCGACAATCGCCCGAGCAGCGGAAAGAAACCCTGTTACGGTTCGCGCAACTCTTGGAGGAGAATGCCGAGGAGATTGCGCGCCTGGACACGCTGGACGCGGGGAAGCCGATCACGGATTGCCGGACGATCGACGTCCCCGAGACCGTCAAGTGCTTCCGCTGGTACGCCGAAGCTGCCGACAAAGTGTTCCATTCCGTCGCCCCGACCGGGCCGGGGCACCTGGGGTTGATCGTCCGGGAACCCGTCGGCGTCGTCGCGGCTGTCTTGCCCTGGAATTTCCCGGCCCTGATGTTCGCCTGGAAGGTGGCGCCTGCCCTGGCCGTGGGGAACAGCGTGGTCGTAAAGCCGTCGAAGCTGACCTCGTTGAGCGCCATCCGCATGACCGAGTTGGCGGCACAAGCCGGCGTCCCAGACGGCGTGCTCAACATCGTGCCCGGTTCCGGCGAGAAGGTCGGACAGGCCCTGGGCTGCCACAAGGACGTGGACGCGGTATCGGTGACCGGTTCGACAGAAGTCGGTCGCCTGTTCCTGGGCTATTCGTCGGAAAGCAACCTGAAGAAGGTGGTCCTCGAACTAGGGGGCAAGAACCCCCAGATAGTGCTGGCCGATGCGCCAGATTTCGAGATAGTCGCCCAGGACGTCCTATCGGCGGGCTATTGGAACATGGGCGAGAACTGTTCGGCGGGGTCACGCCTCCTCGTTCACGACTCGATCAAGGACGAATTGCTGGAAAGTGTCGTAAAGCATGCGACCGAGTGGACCGTCGGCGACCCGCTCGACCCCGTTACGAAGATCGGGCCCCTGGTGGAGGAACGGCACATGGAAAAGGTTCTCGGGTACATCGAGACGGGTCGGGACGAGGGTGCCAACGTGGTCATTGGTGGTGAGCGCGTACTGAAAGAGACGGGCGGCTACTTCGTCGCCCCCACGATCTTCGACAACGTCCGTCGCGACATGCGAGTCGCCCGCGAGGAGATCTTCGGCCCTGTCATCTGCGTCATCCCGTTCAAGGACGAGGAAGAAGCGGTGGAGCTCGCCAACGACACGAATTATGGGCTGACCGCGTCGCTTTGGACCAGGAGCCTCGACAGCGCGCTACGTGTCTCTCGTGCTGTCCGGGCGGGAACCGTGTCGGTGAACTGCTTCTCCGAGGGAGATATAACGACGCCGTTCGGCGGCTACAAGGAATCTGGCTTCGGTGGTCGCGACAACGGTCTGGAAGCCTTCGACCAGTACACGGAGGCGAAAACGATCTGGATGACTATCCGGTGACGCCGGCGTTGGCCAGGGCGGCGGCCAACTGCTTTCGAGTCTCGTCGTCCAGGAGCCGGACCGGGAGCCGTGTAGGTCCGGCCGGGATCCCGGCCAGTTCGCAGGCTGTCTTCACCGCGCTGGCGTAGTTCGTGCTCTCGAGGATATGGCAGATGGGCCAGATCTTGTCCCAGACGGCCCGTGCCGCGTCCAGATCCTTTTCGACGACCAGGTGGCGGTAAAGCTCCACCGTTAGCTCGGGGATGAAGTTTGCCGCTCCCCACACGGCACCCGCCGCACCCGCCGCCAGGGCACAGAACGAGAGTGTGTCTGCGCCGTTGAAGATCCCGAGCCGGTCGCCGTACTCCTGTAGCAGGCGCGTCAGCAGGACGGCGTCTGCACTGCTGTCCTTCATGTACTCCACGCCGGGGATGCTGGCCAGGTCGTCGATGTTCTCCACGGTCATCCGGGTACCGCTGGCGGGGATGTTGTAGACCATGATGGGTATGGCGATGGCATGGGCCACCGTTTCGTAGTGCCTGAGGAGGTCCGCCCACGCCGGCGGCTCGTAGAAGGGCGGGACCACCATCACCGCCGCGGCGCCTACGCCCTCGGCGTGCTTGCTCAACTCGACCGCTTCGTTGGTCGTCAGGGCACCAGTCTGAGGGACCACGGGCACCGCGCCCGCCGCCGCCTCAGCGACGACCTCCGTAACACGCTTGCGCTCCTGGGAAGAAAGAGTGGCGAACTCGCCGGTACTGCCGCAAGGGACGAGGCCGCCGACTCCGGCAGCGACGAGCCGGGACACCAGCGAGCGCAGCGCAGCCTCGTCGATCGAACCGTCGTCGGTGAACGGGGTCACCAATGCCGGCAGTATGCCTTGCAGCTGTTGGGCGTTACTCACGGGAGCTCCTCTTTCCGGCCGGGTGCGGGCACACTTGGGAGGTGGGGCCACAGGACGGCTCGCCGCCCTGACCCGAGCCCATTATCGCTGCCTTGGGGAGACGGCGCACGAAGCGTCTCCAGAACGGCGCGCGCCATGGCCAGGTCCTCGAAGGCGACGCCCACCGACTTGAACAGGGTCACGTCGTCCCCGTCGCGGGAGGGGACAAGACCGCGTGCCAGCTCGAACAGGTCGGCGGCCACCAGTTGCGGGCCGAACCCGCCCTCCTTGATGGGGATGATGAGGTCGCCTGCCTCGGCCAGGGCGCTCGCTCGGGTTTCCACTACCACGACGCTCCGAAGCACCGTCGCCGTGTCCAGCTCCCGGCGGTCCGGGAGGTGGGAGCCGATGGCGATGACGTGAGCGCCCGGCCGGAGCAGCGCGCCGTCGAAGAGGGGCACGGGGCTGGTAGTGCAGCAGCAGACGATGTCCGCCCTGGCGACCTCGCTGGCACCGGCGCGCGTGGCCCTGATCCCCAGGCTCTCCGCCAGCGCCAGTAGTTCTGAAGCGCTGCGGTCGTCCAGGGTCACGAGGCGCATCTCCTCCAGGGCGCGGATGTCGGCCAGCGCACGGAGGTGAGCGTGCGCCTGCGGCCCGGAGCCGAAGAGCACGAGGCTCTTGGCGTCAGGCGGAGCCAGAACGTCCGTTGCCCAGGCGGAGACGGCGGCGGTGCGGACCTCGGTCAGTGCGGCCCCGTCGAGCAAGAGCACCGGGGTGAGGCTGAGAGCCTCGAAGAGCACGTAGATGCCCTGCGCGTGGGGACCGGGAGCGTCGGCGCGGGACGAAGGGGATGGAGTGCCGACGCGAGCCGCCGGGCCCTTCGGGGAAGCGGAGCTCGGGGCCAGGGTGAGGATCTTCACGCCGGCGAGGTCCCGGTCCTCGGCCGGCATGAGCAGTAGCTCGCCGGCGCCGAAGGCCAGGGACATCCGGGCGATCGGCCTGCTCTCGCCTGCCCGCAGCGCGGCACCTATGGCCTCACGAGCCCGCGACGGGGACAGGGCCTGCTCGATCGCTGCTCGCCCGATGACTGAGAGCTCATCCATGGCGCTCGAGGGGCCGCCGGAGCTCGAGGGCCGCCGGGCCCCCGGTACCCGATGTCGGCTCAGCAGCGCAGGAGCCGGCGGACCGGCTCACGCTAGGCGTCGTCGGCGAGCGCCTCGAACAGGCGCTCCCCAAGCTGGTCCTCGTCGACCTCGATGCCCAGGCCGGGGCCCTCCGGGACCGGGCCCCATCCTCCGGCCGAGCGGGGCTGGTAACCGGCCACGTGTTCCAGGGTCCAGTCGTTCATGAAGGACGCCGCCCACAGAGCCGAAGGAGATGTGGACCCGGCCAGGGCCGCCACGGCCGCGCTGCACAGGTCGCCGCCCCAGGTGTCCTCGATCAGGAGATCGACACCGAGCTCAACGCAGACGTCACGCATCACCCGCGCCGGTAGGAGCCCCCCGACGCGGCTGATCTTGAGGTTGATGCCTTCGACTGCCCGCTCGCCCGTGGCCCGCAGTAGAGCCTGAATGTCCGTGATGACCTCGTCGAGGACCATCGGCAGCGAGGTCCTGCGCCGCACCTGCAGGCACTCTTCGAACGACCGGCACGGCTGCTCGATACGCAGGCGGGGCGTGCCCTCCAGCATCCCGACGACCTGGACAGCTTCGGCCAGGCGCCAGCCGCCGTTGGCGTCGGCGACGATCGTGTCGCCTTCTCCGGTGGCCTCTACCACCGCTCGCACCCGCGCGACGTCCGTTTCGGCATCCGCGCCGACTTTGAGCTGGAACCGACGGGTACCTCCAGCCCGCTCGGCGAGCACGAATTCGACCATTTCCGCGGGCGGCCCGAGCGGCACGGCGACGTAGAGGGGCACTTGTGCCACCTGCCGGCCGCCTAGCAGTTCACATGCTGGCACCCCGCAGAGTTTGCCGAACAGGTCAAAAGCGGCAATGTCGACCGCGCTCTTGGCGTAGCCATGACCAGCCAGCGCTGCGTCCATCGACACGTGCAGCTTGCCGATGTTGGTGGCGTTCTGGCCCACCACCACTCCCGCGATCTCCCGGAGGGCGGCCCGGGCACCGGCCGCGGACGAGGGAAGATAGGTGCTGCCCAGCGGGCAGATCTCCCCGTATCCGGACACGCCGTCGGTGGTACGCAGGACGACCACGGTGCTCTCCAGGGTCGTGATCGTCCGGTTGGCCGACATGACGTAGGTACCGTGGGCATAGGTGAGAGGGCAGCTGTAGACCTCCATCCGGTCGACGCGGTCCGCTGGCAATCCCATGTCAACCTCCTTACGGCGGGCCAGGTCCTCTCCCCAAGCCTGGCCGAAGCCGAAGCCTAAGCTAAGAACTCGCGACCCTGCCCAAGAAGACGGGTACGGCCACCGGTCGATTGTGCAGGTCGCCGACCTCGTTGAGCGGCCGGCTGGCGAGGGACGAGATCGCCATCTGCAAGGCTGGCCCGCAGGTCCGGCCCTGGCAGTAGCCCATTCCGCAGCGAGTGACGCTACGCACCTCACGGGCTGTCGTGGCGCCCCGGGCGATGGCGGCCTCGACTGCCTCCCAGGGCACCTGCTCGCACCGGCAGAACACTGTCGACGGCTCGAGCCCCGAGCTCCAGCCGTCGCGTAGGGGATAGAGAGCCAACAACCGTGCCGTGAAGGCGCGGCTGTGGCGCAGGCGGCGAAGGAGCCGCTGTTTCTCGGCGGGGCCACGATTGTCGACCAGCCCGAGGTACGAGGCCGCAGAGTGTCCGGCGAGCTCGCCTTCGAGCTCGGCTACCTCGGCTCCGGCGACTCCCGCCAGCTCCCCGGCGACGAACAGGCCGCGGACAGGGGTGCCCATGGTGGCGTCCGTCACAACGCCTACCGCTAGCTGGTCAGGGTGGTTAAGGACGGGTGCGCCGAGCTGGAGTGCAAGCTCGAGGCGGGGCACGAACCCGTAAGAGACGCAGACCGCGTCGGCAGGGACGGTCCGGCCGGGTCCCGGCAGCCGCTCCCAGTTCGGCCCCAAGCGGGCGAGAAGCGCCCGCTCGACACGGCCGTCGCCCTCGCAGCCGACGACAGCCCAGCCGGCAAGCATCGGCACCCGGTGGCGGGCCAGCACCAGCCCGTACCCGGCTGCCTCCCTCAGCTTGTGGGGGTGCCGTAGGAGGTTGGGCACGGCCCGGGGCGCCGAGCGGGCCGGCGCCGCTTCGGCCACCAGCACGCGGGCCCCCGCTTCGGCCAGGGCGGCCGCCACCGGTAGCAGGAAGGGCCCGGTGCCGGCCACCACGACCTGCCGGCCGATGGGGACGTGCTGGGACTTGAGCAGAGCTTGCGCAGCACCCGCTGTGACGACGCCGGGGAGCTCCCATCCGGGAAACGGGAGCGTCAGCTCGGACGCTCCCGTGGCCAGTACCAGTGCCGACGAATGGAGCGTCGCCGGCGCACCGTCGGCGACGAGGAGGGTGAAGCCCGATGGGCCCTTCGACACCGACCAGACTTCGCAACCGAGCCGGAGCTCGATGGCAGGGTTTGCTGCCAGGTGACGAAACCTCGCCGGCAGCCGCAGGCCGGCCGGAGGTGCGGGCTGGTTGCCGTTGCTCGTGGGCTCCACCAGCGGTTGACGGAAGTACTGACCGCCCAAACGAGGCGCGCCGTCGACCAGGACCACACGAGCACCCCGGCTGGAGCACGCGGCGGCGGCGGCCATGCCTGCCGGACCGGCGCCCACAACTATGACTTCAGACATCCTGGGGGGACCCCGTTTCGCCCACCGCCGGCTGCACTCCCCCGATGCCCGGCGCCGGCAGCTTCATTGGGGGGCCACCGAACAGCCTCCCAGTGCCAACCGAGGCTGAACTAGAGACTTCGTCCCCTTCCTGGAGCAGGGCCACGCAGGCGCGGACGGCTTTGTCGCCGTTCAGGTCGACAAGGCAGTCAAAGCACGTGCCGATCCCGCAGAAGAGCCCCCGTCGCTGGGCGCCCGTTCGCGTCGTCCTCCATGTCCGCTCGCCGTTGGACAGCAGAGCTCCTGCGACGGTGCTGCCGCGTGGAGCCGTGAGCTCTCGACCGTCGAATCGAAAGTGCACGAGCGGCGGGCGGGCTGACGTGGGTGAAGAGGGCCCATGGCTCCGGGAGCGAAGTGCGGTGAGCAGCCTTCGTCGGTCGCCCCGTCTTGACGTCGTGAAGTGGTGCGCGGGGGCAGTACCGGCGCTGGCCAGCGGTGTCGCCGTCTCGCTTTCCGAGGCTTCATTCGGCTCTTCGAGAGCGCGGGGGCTGGTTGCGCCGGTCTGCGGGGGAGCGGCGAACCGCTCGGGGGCGAACGGCGCCAGGTCCATGGAAGGCGTCTGGCCGAGGACGAGGGTCTCTACGATCTCGGCGGTGACCAGTGCCAGGCCGATGCCCGCTCCCTCGTGGCCCGTGGCGTGGTAGATACCGCCGACGGAGCGGTCCGCGCCGATGATAGGGAGCCGGTCGGGCGTCGTCGGGCGGAAGCCGACGTAGGCCCGCATCAGGCGGGCCCGGGCAAGGTCCGGGAACAGGGCCACGGCGCGAGCCGCGATTGTCCTGATAATTTCGGGGTCGAGCTCCCTGGAGAAGCCCACGAACTCCCGGGAGGAGCCGAGAAGCACGGTGCCGCTCCGGGTCGCCTCGACTACCGCAGAGCAGGCTAGGCCGGTGCCGTCGTCGTGGACGGTGCTCACGTAGCCGGCCTCGTAGACCTTGTGCCGGACGAAAGGAGGCTCCGGTTCGGTCACGAGCACATGGCCGCGCCGGGGCTCGACCGGTATGTCCGTGCCCAAGCGCCGGGCCACCTCACCCGCCCAGGGGCCGGAGGCGTTGACGACACACGTCCCGACGGCAACGGTGCCCATGGTGGTGCGGACCGAGCGGAGGATCCCCTGCCCGTCGTGCTCCGCCCCGACGACCTCGGCCCCCCTTACCAGGCGGCCACCGTGTGCGCCGAACTGGCGGACGAGGAAGTCGACGGCCGCCATGGGCTGGACCTGGCAGTCCTGCTCGTAGTAGGCCCCTCCACTCAGATCCTCGGTGAGGGCAGGCTCCAGCTCGTGCAAAGCGCCACCGGCAACGAGCTCGACGTGGGCTCCCAACTGGCACTGCGATTCAGCCAGGGTGAACAGGGCGTCAAGTTCCTTCTCGCCGTGGGCCACCACCAGGCCGCCCTTGGCCTCGAACTCGACCCGCTCTCCAGCGTCTCCCGCCTCTCCCGCCAGCTCGTGCCACAGTGCCACCCCCCGCAGGGCGAGGGCCAAGTCCGGGCCGGGCACCTTGTCGGACACGAGCACGTTGCCCTCGCCGGCCGAAGAGGTGCCCGCGGCCGGGCCCAGGCGATCGAGGAGGCAGACGTCCAGTCCGGCAGCCGCCAGCCTGCTCGCGACGGCAGCCCCGATGATGCCCGCACCGACTACCAGCACCTCGACGCCGGCCGGCAAGGGCTGTGGACCAGAGCCCAGGACGCGACGACCAGGGCCGCCGCCCACGACTCGCGACCAGGTACCGGTCAGGTCTCTCGCCCCAAGAGGAATCCGGCGGGAAAGGGGTCGTCCGGGTCCAGGAGATAAGTAGCCAGCCCGGTGAGCCAGGCTCGGCCCTGCACCGTGGGTATAACGGCGTCGAACCCGCCCACCTTTGTGGTGCCGATCAGGCGCCCGGTGAAGCGCGTCCCGAGGACCGAGGCGTGCACGTAATCCTCTCCCAGGCTTAGTTCCCCGCGTGCGTGGAGTTGCGCCATGCGAGCGGACGTCCCCGTACCACAAGGTGACCGGTCCAGCCAACCCGGGTGGATGGCGACCGCAGCGCGACCGGAGACGGCCTCGTCACCCGGCTCGGTGAGCACGACGTGGTGGCAGTAGTTGATGGACTGGTGCTCGGGATGGGCGAAGCTGAGCTGGTCGTTGATCGCGGCCATGACCGCCAGACCGGTTCTTACGAGGTCGTCGTGCAGCGACGGTCGCACGGCCAGGCCAATCGAGGCGGCGGGCAGCAGGGCATAGAAGTTGCCGCCCCAGGCCAGGTCGATCGCCAACTCGCCGACCCCGGGCACCTTTACTGTGGCGTCGCGCAGGTGCAAATAGGCCGGCACGTTGCGAAGGGTGACGCTCTTGGCCCTCCCGTCCTCCACCTCGACCGACGCTTCGACGAGGCCGGCAGGGGTGTCGAGGCGGATCACAGTGACGGGCTCTGTGACCGGGACCATGCCCGTCTCCACCAGCACGGTAGCCGTGCCGATGGTCCCGTGGCCGCACATCGGCAGACACCCTGACACTTCGATGAAGACCACCCCGACATCGGCGTCGGGACGCGTCGAAGACTGCAAGATGGCACCCGACATGGCGCTGTGGCCGCGGGGCTCGTGCATTAGGAGGGTACGAAGGTCGTCACGTTGGTTCATGACGTACAGCCGCCGTTCAGCCATGGTGGCGCCGGGCAGCTCGCCAACGCCGGAGGTGATCACCCGCGTCGGCATACCCTCTGTGTGGCTGTCGACGGCTCCGAAGACCAGGCGAGACCGCATCAGGAGAGGTTAGAGGTTATCCATCGGCGCTCGCGGCCGCGGTACCGGCGCCCCAGATGTCGCCGACGGTGAAACCGGCTGGGAAGGGGTCCTCGGGGTCGAGCACGAAACGGGTGTGGCCCGTGACCCAGGCGGTACCCGTGATGGTCGGGACCACTGCGGGATGGCCGGCCACCCTGGTCTCGGCCACCAGCCTGCCGGTGAAGACAGTTCCCAGGATCCCCTCGCTGCGGAAATCGTGGTCGAGCGGCAGCTGCCCCCGGGCGTGGAGAACGGCCATTTGAGCGCAGGTCCCGGTCCCGCACGGGGAACGGTCGAGGACACCCGTCCAGGTGTCCGGCCGGCGCCAGTCGAGGGCGCCCGTGGAGACGACGACGGCGTTCCGCCGGTCAGCGTGGGGACCGCTGGCCGGTCCCACCAGGCAGGCGATGGTCGGGCCCACCAGCTCGGGTCGTTCGGGGTGGCACTGAGGCACCTGCTCGCGGGCGGCGGCCTTGATGCACTCACCGACGCGCACAAGGTCGCGGGCCTCGTCCGCGGTGAGGCGCAAGCCCACAGCTGCGGCGTCGGCGATGACGTAGATCATGCCGCCGTAGGCCAGGTCGACGCTAACGGTGCCGAGTCCGGTTACCTCGACCGGGGCGTCGAGCTGCATGGCAAAGCAGGGCACGTTCTCGAACCTGACCTCCCGGGCACGTCCTCCGGCCACTTCAGCCTCGAGGTGGACAAGGCCGGCGGGAGTTTCCAGCGTGAAGCTCGTCACCGGCTCACTCACCTCCACCATGCCTTGGTCGATCAGCACGGTGGCCACGCAGATGGTGTTGGTGCCGGACATCGGCGGGTACTCGACCTGCTCCATGATCACAAAGCCGGCAGCCGCGGTGGGGTCGGTGGGCGGCAGCACCAGGTTGCAGTTGGCGGCCGGGTAACCCCGGGGCTCGCGAAGCATGAGCAGGCGCAGGTCGTCGTGGCAAGTGGCGATGTGGCGCATCTTCTCGAACATGGTCGCCCCGGGCACGTCCTCGACCCCGCCCACGATGACCCGCCCCGGTTCGCCACCGGCGTGGGCGTCGACGGCGGTGATCTCTCTCCCGGGAGTCGGGCAACCCGGCAGTAAGCATGGTTCCGCTGCCGGCAACGGGCTTCTGTCAGGTTTCATGCTCGAGGCGCCTGTCCAGGAGGCTCGGCGCGCGCGCCGAGGTAGGCCGCTACGACCCGCGGGTCGTCGGCCAGCTCGCGGCTGGGACCCGATAGCACGAGCCTGCCCTGCTGCAGCACGTAGGCCCGGCTCGTGATGTCGAAGGCGAGCGTCACGTTCTGCTCGACGAGCAGGACAGCGGTGCCCTCGGCCGCTATCTGGACAAGGTGGTCGTAGACGGACTCCACCATTTGCGGTCCCAGGCCCAGGGAGGGCTCGTCCACCATGAGCAACTTCGGCTCTGCCATCATCCCTCGGGCGATGGCCAGGACCTGCTGCTCGCCGCCCGAGAGCATTCCCGCCAGTCTGGGCATGTGCGGGGCCAGGATGGGAAAGCGTTCGAGCACCGCCTGCAGCCGCTCGCGCCGGCGCGACCGGTGCCCGCCGAACCCGAAGCCCGCCAGTTCCAGGTTCTCGCTGACCGTGAGGGAGGGGAAAATGCGCCTCCCCTCGGGCACCTGGACGAGACCAAGGCGCACCCGGGCGGCCGGCGGGACCCGTCCGAGGTCGCGCCCCAGGAACGACAACGCGCCAGAGCGGGGCTTTACCAGTCCGGACAGTGCCTTGAGGACCGTGCTCTTGCCGGCGCCATTGGCGCCCAGCAGGGCGACGATCTCGCCCTCGTCGACGCTGAGGCTGACTTCGGAGACCCCCCGGACGGGGCCGTAGTACACAGTCATGCTGGAGACCTCGAGGACGCTCACCGGCGACGCCGCCCCAGGTAGGCCTCGATGACCCGCTCGTCGTTTCGGACAGCCTCCGGCTCGCCCTCGACGAGGAGCCGGCCCCGGTCCAGCACTGCCACAGTCTTGGCCAGCTGCATCACGAGCTCGACGTCGTGCTCGATGATCACCACGGTCACGCCGCTTTCCCACGTCCTTCGGATCACGTCGGCCAGCTCGTCGCGCTCGACCGAGCTCACCCCAGCGGCAGGCTCGTCGAGCAGCAGTACTCGCGGTCGGGCGATCAGTGCTCTCGCCACCTCCAGGCGCTTGCGCACGCCGTAGGCGAGGTCGGCGGCCAGGACACCGGCCTTGTCCCCGAGCCCTACGTAGTCGAGCCAGTGCTCCGCCTCCTCGGCGAGGGCACGCTCGCGCCGGCGCATACCAGGCGTCCCGAGCACGGTTCCGAAGGGGCTGGCGCTGGCCCGAAGATGTGCCCCGATGAGGACGTTCTCCCGTGCCGAGAGGCGCGGGAACACTCGCACGTTCTGAAAGGTCCGCCGGATGCCGAGCGCGGCCACCCGATGGGCAGGGAGCCGCGTGATGTCAGCCCCGTCGAAGGTGACCGACCCGCCGGTTGGGCGGTAGAAGCCGGTGAGGCAGTTGAAGAAGGAGGTCTTGCCGGCGCCGTTGGGACCGATCACGGCGAAGAGGGAGAGGTCCGGTATCTCCAGGGTGACTCCGGAGAGGGCGTCGAGGCCGCCGAAGCGCAACGAGAGGCTCTTCGTCGCCAGCAGCGCCGTCACGGGGCCCCCTCACCGGAGCGGTGCGTGGAGGAACGGGCGAAACCGCGAACGGAACGGGCGAGCGAGCGCGCACGACGTTCGAGACCGAGACCAGTCTCAGGCCACATGCCCTGGGGCCGCAGCACCATGATGAGAACGAGCAAGACGCCGAAGACGAGCAGGCGGGCACTAGCGAACTGGCGGAAGATCTCCGGGCTGGCGATGACCACCCCCGCTCCCAGGAGTGCGCCCCAGATGCTGCCGATACCACCCATGGCCACGGCCATCACTACCAGCAGCGACTCGTTGAAGCCGAAACTTGGCGGTGCTATGGCGATGAAGGCAGCGCCGTACAAGGAACCGGTGATGGAGCCGTACACGCTGCCTGCCATGTAGGCGTACAGCTTGAAGCGGTAGACCTTGATGCCCATCGCCTGAGCGGTGTCCTCGTCTTCACGGATCGCGAGCCACGCTCTCCCGAGCCGGGACCGGCGCACGCGGTAACTGACCCAGGTGAACAGCACGGTGAGCACCAGGAAGACGTAGAAATACCCGGCGGTGCTGGTTATCGTCAGTCCTGCCAAGCTGAGGGGTGCGATCCCGGAGATCCCCTCGGGCCCACCCGTCTGGTTGAGGTTCGTGGCGATGTTCTGGATGATCTCGCCAAAGCCGAGAGTGATGACGGCGAGGTAATCGCTGCGCAGCCGGAGGGTTGGAGTCCCGATGAAGACGGCACCGATCAGCGAGGCCACCACCGCAATCGGCACGGTGGCGAGGATGGGCCAGTGCAAGTCCACCGACAGCAACCCGGTCGTGTAGGAGCCTATGGCGAAGAAGGCGGCAAAACCAAGGTCGAGCATGCCGCAGAGGCCGACGACGAAGTTCAGCCCCAGCGCCAGGCACATGAGGATCTCCACCTGCATGGCCACGCTGACGACGTATGTGTTCTGGACCAGAGATGGCAAGAACGCGGCCACGCCGAGCGCCACGAGCGCTACTGGCAGGCCCGGGTGCGTCCGGGACAGCGACACATGAAGACCGCTGGCCGGAGGTTGCTCTAGGTTCCTCGGCGCCGTTGGCGCTTTCTCGCTCGGGGCAGAGAGGCCCTCAGACTCTCTGGGCAACGCGTTCGCCGAGTAGTCCGGTGGGGCGCAGCCACAAGGTGAGCACCAGCGCCCCGAAGGCGAACAGCAACGCCCATTGCGCGCCGAATTGGCCAGTGCCGACCGACTCCAGGATGCCGAGCAGCAGGCCGCCGACCGCCGCGCCGGCTACGTTGCCTATGCCACCCATCACCGCCGCGGTGAAGGCCTGCAATCCGAGGGAGAAGCCCTCCAGGTAGTTGATCTGCCCGTAGTACAGGCTCGAGGTAACGGCCGCCGCTCCCGCCAGCGCTCCCCCGATGAAGAACACGAGAGAGATGATGCGGTCGGTGTTGATGCCCATCAACGTGGCCGCGGCGCGGTCCTGGGCGACGGCCCGCATGGCGGTGCCGAGCATCGTGCGGTTGACGATCCACCACACCGCCGTGATGAGCACGACGGCAATGGCCACGATGACCACCTGCGTCCAGGTGTAGTGGACTCCGTCCACGTTGAAGCCGGCGCTGGGCGGGGTCACTGGGAAGGGGAGGTAATTGGAACCCCAGGCGGGGATGTTGAGGACGCCGTTCTCAAGGACCTGAGAGACCCCAAGGGCGGCGATCATGACAGACAGGACCGCCGCCCTCCTCATGGGCCTGTAGACGAGCCTTTCTACCGACATGGCGAGGACACCGCCGGCGATCATCGTGACGATGCCGACCCATACGACATTGCCCCAGTTGATCTTCGTGCCCACAGTCACCGCGGCTAGAAGGGTGTAGCTCACGAATGCCGACACCATGTAGAAGTCACCATGAGCGAAGTTGATCAGCCGGAGGATGC
>Ga0224555_1002850_pt1 | contig 19157 bp, 15 predicted proteins | sample 714S23034metaG_FD_180687 | JGI IMG/M metagenome (GOLD analysis project Ga0224555, IMG submission 180687) | Peat soil microbial communities from Stordalen Mire, Sweden - 717 S2 30-34 | ecosystem: Environmental > Terrestrial > Soil > Wetlands > Peat | place: Sweden: Norrbotten County, Stordalen...
AACGTCATACTCACTTGTCAGCCGGCGCTGAGCCGCACCGCCAATCTGTAAAGAAGTAACCGGACGATGTACTGGTTCCCCTCAGAAGCTCAGTAGCAAGTGCCAGATGTACAAATACGCCAGCCCTTCGATCTCATCCCAGATGCGGCGCGGGATATCGGGATCGCCGCAGATCGGCGGCAATTCCTTCAGCTTTTCCTCCCACGGGATGCACACGCCCGGCTGCGGCTTAGGAGCCGTGGCCCATAGCGGAAGACCCGCCGCCGTCCCGGCCGGCTCCGGTGCCGCCTTCCCCGATGGCGACGGCGACGACGGCGAACGGTACACGCCAAATTCCATCGCCGCGTCGGTCATCGCCCGCAAGTTCTCCACCGTCGCGTCGTTCTGCAAGATCGCGCTTGCATCCAAAATGTAGCCGCCCTCGGCGCCAATGGTTTCGATCAGCCTGCGGCAGTGCGCCTTTACCTCTTCCGGTGAGGCGAAGGCCATCAGCGTATTCGGCACTCCGCCGCTCAAACAAAACTTCTTGCCCAGGATGCGGTGAACCAGCGCGGGATCGCTGCGGTCGATATGATAAACGATGCTCGCCGCCGGGAGTTCCGCGAACGTCTCCAGGTGCCCATCCCACTTGCCTTCCGCGTAGAACAGCACCTGGTTGCCCTGTGCCCACAAAGCGTCCACGATGGGCCGCAGCGTCGGCCAGTAGATGGTCCTGAAATGCTCCTTAGAGATGAACGGAGTGCAGCCGCGATGCATCCAGATGGGAATGGGAACCTGCTTGGCGGGATCCGCGCCTGTCAACGCAAGATACCCAAGGTGCGGCATCATCGCTTGGCACGCCGCCAGCACCTTGTCCGGGATCTCCATCAAGTCGAACGCCAGCCCGAGGTATCCGCGCAGCTTGTCGGCCAGCACATCGAGCGGCGCCTTCAGCATGCCGCAAATGGCGGAAGGCGTGCCGCATTCGGTGCGCATCCGCTCCACTTGCGGTCCGAATGCCTGGAAGTACGCCAGTGTCGCCATCGCGCCCTTCACCAGCGAGAGGTTGTTGCGGTACGACACGGGCTGCCCCTTCGCGCAGGCGTCGCCCGAAACGCGCGGCAGCCAGGTCTCGTACAGAAAACGCGTGGGGTCGGCAATCAGTTCGTCGTACTCCTCGCGCTTCATGAACGCGCCCTGCTCATCGGGCTCCCGATACTGGAACGCGACGTCCGGGCCGACGTCGATGCCCGGCACACCGTAATATCGAAGGCCCGCGGCCTGCGTGAGTCCGGTCCACACGTAGACCATGTTGGGCACCGCGGCGTCCCACGCGAAATCCTTGCAACAGCGGATCACGGCCTCGAAAGCTTTCCGGTAGTCGTGTGTGACTTCCTGGCAGGTGAAGCCGGCATACTTCGCGGTGATCTCGGCCGCCAGCGGCCGAACCGGTACGCGGTCGGGCTGCCCGTTCCGCATGGCCGTGACGTAGCGGTTCAGCCGCCGATTGTAGAGTTCATCGAGATGGTTTGACATAGTCCCTCCACGCGGCGTTTCTCCACGCGGACATGGAGCGCCGCAGGTTCTCGCCGGGCTCGATCCCCAGATGATTGGCGACGTCGTATCCCTGCAATCCGATCGGACCGCGATAGCCCAGGCGTTTGAGTTCGGCGAGCAGCGCGCCGATGTCGAAGTCTCCTCGGTCGAGCGGTTGGATCAATTGTCCCCAATCTTTCCCGTTACGGTCGGCGCCGTTGATGGTCACGAGCGATAGCCGCGGCATAGCGAGCTTCAGCACGCAAGCCATCGAATCGGGGCCGTCGGTGCGCAGCCAGTGGCACAGGTTGAACGTCACGCCGACGTTCTGGCGTCCGGTCTTCTCCGCGATGCGCACGGCGTCGTCCACCCGCTCGATCAGGTTGCCGAAGTGCGGGTAGAGCGAAACCGACAACCCGTACCTGGCGGCCGCATCGGCCACCTCGCGCACCGCAGCAACGGCCATGACGTCACCGGCTGGATCGGACGGCTTGAAATCTTTACTGGTGACGGGCAGCCAGATGATGGTTCCCCGCCCCTTCAACGCGGCCAGGTTCTGCCGGATGCCCGGATCGATGTCGAACGCGCTGCGGTCCACGCGCGCGCTGCTGTAGACGGCGTACAGCTTCAGCTTGTTCGCGTCCAGCAGCGGGATGAGGGTTTCGGTGAGGCGCTGCCAGGCCGCCGGATCGGACGCGATCGGCGCCACGCCGCGATAGCCGAGCGCGGCCAGCGCCTCGATGTCGGAGCGTTCGAGCGGCGTGCCCAGTTTTTTCACCATGGCGGTGTCCATGGCGAAGAACTCGTACGACGGCTGCGCTCCAGCCGCCACCGCCAGGATCGCGGGGAGCGCCATGCCACAGAGCCGGATTCGTATCATGGACCTCAACGTATCATCAGAGCACGAAGAGCGGCCTGGGAGGCCGCCGGGCCCAGAGGGCACCCCCGAGGGCCTGCCCCACGATGTGCTACGCTGCGTTTCAGATAAAGAGGTCCCGGTGTGATCGAAATCGGTTTTCATACGGACGCATTCAACTCCAGTTACTGGAACTTCGACCAATGCCTCGAATGGGGACACCGCCAGGGGCTGCGATTCATCGAGTGCGGCTCCATCGACGGCGTCAGTTGGATTCACGGGCTCGGGTATCAGCCGCACATCGCGCTGTGGCAGGACCCGCTCGAAATGCGCCGCAAAATGGAGCGGCTGGGCATCGCGTTTTCCCAGATTGACGCCGCGTTCCCCGTCTCGCTGCCCGAAGGCTCCACGCTGGGCGTCGAATACATCCTCCACACCATGCGCTGGGCCAAACTCGCCGGCTGCCCGCGCATCGACACCACCGACGACCGCTTCGCTCCCCAGGAGCTTTCCGAGCGCGAGGCGCTCGACATGATGCGAGTCATCTACCGACGCGTCGTGCGCGCGGCCGAGCAGTACGAGATCGTCATCAACATCGAGCCGCATGGCCACTTCACAACCAAGCCGGAATTCATGGCCGAGATGCTCGCCTTCGTCGATTCCCCGTATCTGCGGATGAACTTCGATACCGGCAACACCTTCATCGCCGGCCAGGACCCGGTCGCATTTCTCGCTCGGTTCCGCGACAGGGTGAGCCACGTCCACATTAAGGACGTCAGCGAGAGTCTGGCTGCGGCGGCGCGCGGCGAACTCACTGGCATCGCCGTCAGCCACGTGGCGCTCGGCGATGGCGTCAACGCGGCCAACATCGTTCGCTGCCTGGAAATGCTGGTCGAATCCGGCTACGACGGTGTGCTCAGCATCGAGTGCGAAGGCCAGGGCGGGCCGATGATCGAGCGCAGCCTAGCCTGGTTGCGCGGCGTTTTGGCGAGGCTTTCATGAGACACATCGCGCTTCTGCTTGCATTGGTCAGCTTCGGGGGCGGGACTAAGAGTCCCGCGCAGGCCACGGGCCTGCCCCACTTGAAAGCGTTGATCCTGACCGGCGAAATCGACAGCCAGTATCACGACTGGCGCGCCTCCACCGCATTCCTGCGCGACCTCCTCGAACGCACCGGACGTTTCGATGTGCGCGTCGAAGAGCGGGTCGCCGGTATCTCCGCCGCCACGCTCGCCCCGTACGATCTGCTGATCCTCAACTATAACGGTCCCCGCTGGGGCGCCGAGGCCGAACGTGCCGTGGAGCAGTTCGTTCGCCAAGGCAAGGGCTTGATCTCGTTCCACGGTGTAACCTACGGCCCGCTCTACGGCATGGTCTTCGCGGACAATAAATGGCACGCCGGCCGCGACCAGGGTTGGAAAGCCTATGCCGAATTGATCGGCGCGCGCTGGGACGTGGCCAAAATCGGCCACGGCAAACGCCATGTCTTCTCCGTCGTCTGGAAGGACAATGACCATCCCATCAGCCACGGCCTGCCGCCGGATTTTGTCGCCAACGACGAACTTTATCACCGCCTCGAACTGCTGCCCGGCACGACCGTTTTAGCCACCGCCTTCGACGACACAGCCATCGGCGGCACGGGTCAGGACGAGCCTATTGTCTGGTGCCGCCGCTTCGGTTCCGGACGCACGGTGCACCTCACCCTCGGTCACGACCTGTCCGCGCTCAGCCAACCGGGCTTCACCGCCGCCTTCGCCCGTGGAGCCGAATGGGCCGCCACCGGAGCCGTCACGCTTCCCGCCGTCATGCCCCAGGCGCACGACCGGACCAACCCCGTACGTGTCCTCGTCGTCACCGGCGGGCACCCCTATCCGGCCGCGTTCTACTCGCTATTTGAAGGCTACGCCGACGTCGCCTGGCAGCATGCCACCACGCCCTCCGAAGCGTTCGGACCGGATCTCGCGGCGCGCTACGACGTCATCGTGTTGCACGACATGCATGAGGACCTGCCCGCCGACGCTCGCGAACGCCTGCAAGCCTTCGTCGAATCGGGCAAGGGCATCGTGGCGCTGCACCACGCCATCGTCGATTACACGGCCTGGCCCTGGTGGTGGCAGAACGTCATCGGCGGCAAATACTTCGACAACGAGGCTTACGACAAAGCCTATCCGGACCATCCCAAGTCGGCCTATATCGAAGGCGTCGACGTAGTCTTCAATCCCACGGCGCTGGGCGCGACCCACCCGGTCACACGCGGCGTCGGCCCGCTCGTACTGCACGACGAAGTATACCGCGGCATGTGGCATTCGCCGAAGATCCAGGTCTTGATGGAGACCACCCACGAACAGAACGACCGTCCCGGCGTCTACATCGGCCCGTTCGAAAAGGCGCGCGTGGTCTACATTCAACCCGGTCACATGGAATCCACCATGTACAACCCCGCCTATCGGAAACTGGTCCACAATGCCATTCTGTGGACCGCCAGGAGAGATACCCCATGAACGACAATCCCAACTCCTCACGCCGCACGTTTCTCAAAGGCGCCGCCGCCGTCGCCGGCAGTCTCGCGCTTCCCGCCGTGCATGCGGCGGGCACCGGCATCATCCGCGCCGGCGTGATCGGCTGCGGAGGACGCGGCGAAGCGGCGGCGATGAACGCGATGAATGCCGGCCCCGACGTACACATCGTGGCGATGGGCGACATCCTGCTCGACCGCGTTCAGGAGAAGCGCACCGCGCTGAAGCTCAAGTACCCCAGCCAAATGGATGTCCCCGACGCGAACTGCTTCGCGGGCTTCGACGCCTACAAGCACGTCATCGAAGCCTCCGACGTTGTCATCATAGCCAACGCCGCCAAGTTCCACTCGTTCCATGCCAAGACCGCCATCGAGGCTGGCCGGCACGTCTTCGTCGAAAAGCCGCACGCCATCGACCCGGTCGGCATCCAGCGTCTCCGCCAGGCCGCCGAGCTCGCGCGCCAGAAGGGACTCAGCCTCGTCTCCGGTCTGCAGAGCCGTTATCATCCCGGCTACATCGAGACCATGCAGCGCGTGCACGACGGCGCCATCGGCGATATTGTCGCGATTCAGGAAACGTGGCTGCGCCCGCCCTACGTGCTTTACCCGCGCCGCCCCGGCATGCGGGAAGTCGAATACCAGGCGAGCAACCAGTATCACTTCCACTGGCTCTCGGGCGACGATGTGCCGCAGACCCTGATTCACAACCTCGACCGTTCAAGTTGGGCGCTGGGCAACGCCGCGCCGGTGCGCTGCTATGGCATGGGCGGCCGATCCACGCTCCACGGCGAGATCTATGGCAGCGTCTTCGACCATCATGCCGTGGTCTACGATTTCCCCAAAGGCGTCCGCGTCTACGCTTTCTGCCGGACCATCGACAACTGCTACAACGAAAATTCGAGCCTGATCCTCGGCTCCAAAGGCCGCTGCGACCTGCTCCAGCTACAAATCACCGGCGAGACCAACTGGACGCATCCCGGCACTAAGTCCAAGATGGACGCCTACGACCTGGAACACGTCGCGCTGTTCAACGGCATCCGCACAGGCAAGCCCGTCAACAACGGCGACTACATGGTGCGCAGCACCACCATCGGCATCATGGGCCAGCTTTCCTGTTACACCGGCCAGCAGGTGACTTGGGAGCAGTTCGAGAAGTCCGGCTTCTTCTACCCGCCCTTGCCCGAGGATGTGAACATGGACACCGATCCGCCGGTGAAGCCCGGCCCCGACGGAATTTACCCGGTCTTTGTCCCCGGCGTGACGAAGCTGTTGTGATCTTTGATTCTTGTATTACAACTGCTCAGAATCTTCGCAGTCTGGCGCCGATTTTTCGTGGGGCAGGCCCTCGGCCTGCGGCGGCCTCTCAGGCCGCTTCTTTGGTTGCGGCTATGCTGCTCTGTGGGGCAGGTTGTCAACGGGTTGGCAACGAGGTTGTCAACGTTGTCAACCTGCAGGTTCCTCCGACCTGTTCAGCCGCGTGGCTTCCTGCGCGACGCCTGCCGCACGGGCCTGTCAGGCAGCCTCATAAAGTTCTCGGGCCGCAGCAGACTGGCCACGGAAATGTCTTCGTCGATTGCCTCCCAATGAATCCCGATGCCGCCTCCGATCAGCTCCCAATCGGATCTTTCGCGGTGTGACGCGTCAGCCAATCTAGGGAACCACACGAGAGGCGCCGAAACCACCCTTCCGTCGGACAGCGTGACCGACAGCGCGTCGCGCGAGCATGACACGTCGACCGCCAGCGTTTCAGCTTTTGCTACTAAAGTACCCATGCCATTTCTCCAAGAAGAAGGATGCGTTCTCAATGACGAATTCCCGAACCTCGGTAATCTCGTGCGACCGGAAACCCCGCACGTCGGCGACCGACACGGGTTCTAACCAAAACTTCGCGTAACGCCCGGCATGAGCGACGTGGATATGCGGAGGCTCCCGCCCCTCCATGCTGAAGAAGAAGAAACGATACCCACGAACTCTCAGCACTGCGGGCACTCCTACAGTTTACCGCGCAGGCGTCTAGCAGGAAGCCAGTCTGTTTCGTATTCCGATTGATCAGCTCCGTCGCATGCTGAATATAAATCTCGCCGGTCATCTCGCCCAGCGATACCCGCGAAATATATCTGTAGGCGGGAAAGCTGTTGAAATCGACCTTCGTCAGTATGTAGCCAAACGCGTCGTTGGTCAGCCCAAACAGGAAATTGTGTTCGCCGCGCATCTTCCGCTTCAGGTAAAAGCCGATATTCGGCAATGCCTCGCCGGGAATCGTCAGGATCTGCGCGTTGCCGAGATCCACCAGATTCACGCGCGTGCCGATCGTCCGGTCCGTGCGGTGAGGATACTTGAGAGGCGAGCCTTCCACCACCTGCCACATCGCCTCAGACTCCACCGGGAAGCGCACTTCCATCGAATCGTTGTGCACCTTGGGACTCTTCTGCCAGACGGCGGAATCGACGATGCGCAGCGCCTCCGCGGCCAGCAATCCGCCGATCCTTTCGCATTCTGCCCAAGTCCGGCTGTCAGTCCAATAGGCGCGCAGAGCGTCCCTGGGAGGGTGTTCCAAGTTGCGGTTGTCGGCCGTAATCATGCCGCCTTGCGCTCCATTCATGAACAGGGCGATCCCTCCAGCGGCCTTCTCGATGAAATCGTAAAGCGGCCCCACCAGATCGGGGCTGAGGATGCCCAGATCGCTGCCGAGTACCTCCGGGTGAATGGCGAAGTTCACCAAGGTCCCGATGGGCTTGCCATCCAGGCCTCGAACCTGCAGCACGCCGGCGCGCCGGTCGTAGAGGTCGGGAGCGTAATAATTGTAAGCGATCTTGCCCTTGGCTTCGCCCGAGGCCACCCGCAACTCGGCCGGCCGCATCCGGTCCAGCGCTTCGTTGATCGCTGCCGCAACCTGTTCGGACACAAATTGCATGTACTCCAGCGATCCGGTGTGTCCGCCCTTGCCGTCGGGATAGGCATAGCAGTCCGGTGCGCTGTGGGTGTGGGTTGAACCGATGAGAATGCTCTCCGGCGCGAGGCGCGGCACCAGCGCGCGGGCGCGATCGCCTAGCACCGACGGGAAGCCGAGCAGATCGACACCCACAACGGCTATGGTTTCGCTGCCGGCCCGGAACACCAGGGCGCGCGCGGTCAACTCACCCTGCTTGGATTTTGCGGGTGAGGGCATGCCCATTCCGCCGCTAACCGGCAACAAGGGGTCTGGGGTGATGGTTCGCATCGCTGCCCCAGCCTCGAAAGCGGGCTGCGACTGGCCGCGCATCGCCGAACCGCCCCCAGCGCACCACAACAGGGCAAGGCAAATGGAACCGCAGTGAAACCGTCTTCGAGTCATATTTGGCATTTTCGTCATCGGGCACCGTCGACGCCATTAGGCGCGCCGCGAGGATCAGGCTTAATGGTAACCGGCTGGCTGTAGGCCTGCCCGTCCACGGTCAGTCGCACGGTATAATCCCCGGCCGGCAGGCTGGGAGCGCCGCCTCGTCTGCCGCCGCCCGGTCCAGCCGCCGGTGGGCTAGCCGCCTTCGCGCCCGCCGGCGGTGTGCAGGCATCCGGCGCCGTCGGCGGCCCGCTGGCGCGTCCGAAACCGGCGAAACCGCCGAAACCACGCGCCCCGCCGAGCGCATAGCGATGCATTCCAGCGGCGGCTGACGGCGGCTGCAGCGGTTGTACCCAAATTGCCTGCACGCTCAGCGTTTCGGTATCCACCGGGCGCACCGGAGTGTCACTGGCTGCGCAGGCGCGCACTGCTCCGGAACTATCCAATAACTCCAGCTTCAGTGGCTGTCTGGCGGCCGTCTGCAGCCAGTAGTAGGTCAGAACTCCAGATGGCGGATTCTCCATCTGGGGTTCCTCGTGCGGCAACGGTGTGCCGTTCATACCGCCCGCCCGGATGGCGTAGGTCTCACCCGGCTTGAACAGGTAGGCGTTGGCGGAAACGATTTGAGCGCCCTGCGCAGCGATTTGCCGCAGCGCGCTCATTCGGTCCATCACCCAAAATCCGCGGCCGTGGGTGGCGACCGCCAGATCGTCGCCATGCACCACGATATCGCGCACCGAGGTGACCGGCATATTGTTCTGTAACGGTTGCCACTGCCCGCCGTCGTTGAAGGAAACGTAAACGCGCAGTTCCGTGGCGGCGTAAAGCAGCCCCTTGGTTTGCGGATCTTCCTTCACCGAGTTGACATAGGCGCCTTCGGGGATGCCGGCCACCACGTTCTGCCAGGTCTTGCCGCCGTCGTGCGTGCGATAGATATACGGCTTGTTATCGCCAAGGCGATTGCGATCCACCGAAGCGTAGGCGGTTTCGGCATCGAAATGCCCGGCTTCAATTTGAGAGACCTTGCTCCACGTCGTCATTTCCGGCGGCGTAACGGCGACCCAGTTCTTGCCATCGTCGCGAGTGACATAGATCAAGCCATCGTCGGTGCCGACCCAGACTGTGGCGGCCCGAAGTGGCGAGGGGCCGATGGTATAGACTACGCCGAAGCGCGTGGTCATCGGCTGGTCGATGTCCTTGGCGGTGACCGGATCGAGATTCGCGGGCACGGCCGGATTCAGCCGCGCGAGGTCGGGGCTGATCTTCTCCCAAGTGCGGCCGCGGTCGCGCGATCGCATCACGAATTGGTTGGAGTAATAGAGCGCTTCGTCGGCTTGGGAGAATACTTCCGGAAGCGTCCAGGTTCTGCGGTTGGGATCGGCGGGATCGGGCGCGGGCAACTGTCCCCCAAGCGAGGCAGCCGCGTTAAAGGACTGATCGCAACGCCCGCCGCCGCCATAAAGGATGTTGCCGTCCTTGGGGTCGGGGACGACAGCATCGCTTTCGCCACCTACGCAAATGGGCTGCCAGTCGCGAAAAGAGAGCACGCCCTCGGGCGACCAGGTGCGTACGCCGACCGCGCCGCTGTCCTGTTGCGCGCCATAGAGCCAATAAGGGAAGCGATTGTCGGCCGAGACGTGATAGATCTGCGCGGTGGGCTGGTTGTACCAGGTGCTCCAGGTCTTAGCGCCATCCACGCTGACCACCGTGCCCTGGTCGCTGCTGAGCACCATGCGGTTGCCGTCGGTGGGATTTACCCAAAGCTGATGATAGTCGTCGCCGCCGGGCGCCCCTTTGACCGGGACAAAAGTCTTGCCCGCGTCCGTGGTCATAAAGGTACCTGTGTTCATGACGTAGGCGCGGTCGGGATTGGTGGGATCGACAGTCACGGCTTCGAAGTACCAACCGCGGCCCCACAGGCGGTTCTCGGCGTTGACCAGCTTCCACGAGGCGCCCGCGTCATCCGAAATGTAGACACCTCCGCCGGGCTTGGCGCCGCCGCCTGCAGCCACCGCGCGGAAGCCGGCCGGTACCGCGCTGCCGCTATCGTCCACCACTGCCCAAAGGCGTTTGGGATTACTGGGCGAGACTGCGATGCCGATCTTGCCGACAAAGTCGTCGGTGGGCAGCCCGCCGGTCAATTGCTTCCAGGTATCGCCGCCGTCGGTGGACTTGTACAGCCCGCCGCCGGGCAAGTTGGTGGGCGCATAAACGGCCCACGGCGGCCGGCGCGTCGCCCACAACGAAGCGTAAAGCACACGCGGATGCTTGGGATCGATGGCCAGTTCAACCGCGCCAACGGTATCGGGCGCGCCGGCCTTGAAGAGCACCTTCTTCCAGGTGGTCCCGCCGTCGGTCGAGCGATAGACTCCACGCTCCCCATTGGAATCGTAAATATGGCCGAGAGCCGCGACATAAACGCGGTTCGCGTTCGTCGGGTCCACGACCACGCGTCCAATCTGGCGCGTGTCTTCGAGGCCGATGTGGCTCCAGGTCTTGCCCGCGTCGGTGGATTTAAACATGCCAATGCCGTAGGAGTTCTGGCTGCGGATATCGGGCTCGCCGGTGCCCACGTAGACGATGTTGGGGTTTGATGGAGCAACCGCGATGGCTCCAATCGAGCCGATCGGAATGCCTTCATCGGAGATGGGAAACCAGGTGCGGCCCGAGTTCTCGGTCTTCCACACGCCGCCGCCCACGGAGCCGGAGTAGAAGGTGTCGGGCTGGCTGGCGTGACCCGCAACGGCATACGTGCGTCCGCCCCGCATGGGACCGGCATCGCGCCAGCGCAGGCCCGCGAGCAGGCTGTTTGGATATTGCCCCGGGGGGCTCGTTTGCTGGGCGAAGATGGGGAGTCCCAGTGCCAGAAGACAAAGGTGACGATGTCGAACTCTCATAGCGGTAGCTCCCATATTACGTCAGTTCGCCCAGGCGGGACAGGCCTCCTGGCCTGCGCCTGCGCGGGGCCCGCGGCCCCGGTCTTCGCGCGGAGAAGGCGAAGAGCGGCCTGAGAGGCCGCCGCAGGCCGAGGGCCTGCCCCACAATTTACGGAAGCGTCACACCTGTGAAACTGCGCGGCATTCTGGTCGATCGAGGCAAGGTTCACAGCGCCGTAGGCTGCAACGGAACTCAGTTCCCGATGCGGACCGTCACGCCATTCTGCGCGGCCACGCCGCCCACGCTCACCTCCAGCGGCACCGCATCGCCCGTGGGTGCGCCTGCCGGGACACAGGCGTTCACCTGCGTCACGCCGGCGTAGATCATTCCCACCCAGTTCGCGGAACAGCCGCTCGGCACGCCGCCGATCTGCACACTGACCTGCGACGCGGGCGTGGGGAACAGCGGCGCAACGGGCAGAAAGCCGTCGGCCCACGGTGCCGCGGTTTCGCCTTCGCCGGTGATGAAGAAGGTGAGATACCCTCCGTGCGGCGCGGGACTATCTACGTTGAAAGCGACTGAGCCGTCGGCAAGTGTATTGACGGCCACCGCCTGCCCCGCTCCTCCCACATAGCAATAAACGCCGGGCGCGGCGGTGTTCACTGGAATAGCCACCGGCTGGCTGCGCAGGCCCGCGTATTCCACCTGCACCTGTGCGGTTCCGGATATCTCGTACGGAGCCACGGCGCTCACCTGCTGGCTCTCCGAATAGATCATGGGCGCCGCGATGTTGTCGAAGTACACCCGCGTGTCGCCCACTTCCACCGGCAGATATCCATCGCTCCCGTAGCCGGCCACGGCAATAGGGTTCGCTCCGAAACCTGTGCCGAAGATGGTCACTAGCTCGCCGGGCGACACTCCGCCGCCCACGTAGCTGGCCGCGTTCACCACTCCCGCCGCGGGAAACGCGACGCTGCCGCCGATCGCCGATTCGTAAGCGCCGCGGTTCACCGTGCCAGGCTGCTGCGGGCGCGACAGTCCTTCCAGATCGTCGGGCGGCGCTACGGCAAGGTTGCCCGAGCGCACCGCCGGGCTGCCCACCAGCGGGTGGAAATCGGAGGTCGCCGGATCAGTCCCCAGCACGTTGAACTGCGGATCGGCGGTGAGATCGTGAGGCCCCGCCGTATTGTTCACCGGCCCGTTCCAGTAGATGTTGTAATCGAACTGCACATCCGAACTTCCATAAACATACACCGCGATTCCAGTGGCGGCCGACTCGACCACGTTGTTCCACACGTTCACCGTGCCCGACTGATTCACGAAGACGTCCGCGTAATCGACCACCAGCCCGTTCCCATACACGGTGTTGTTCAGGAACGTGACGTTATCGCTCTGGTAGGTGAGCAGCCCGCCCCCGCCGTTGTTCACGGAGAGATTGTTCTCCACCAGAAACCCGCCTTGATACGCTCCAATCGGGTCCGAGCCGGACTGGTTGTTGCGCGAGGTATCGATAATGATGCCGTCGCCGTCGGTGGGCTTGCCAGTGTTCCCATAGGGGAGCAGCGAGCGGTTGTTGAACACGCGGTTGCGCCGGACAATGGTACGCGGCGCAGGTCCGTTGTCGTAGTTCCAGGATTCGAAAATCGAGATGCCGCTGTTGCCATAGCGCGAATACCAGGCGTTTTGAAAGACGAAATTGTCCTGTATGGTCACGTAATCGGCCTCTTCAGTGCCGATCCCGCCGCCCAGGCAATCGTAAATATAGTTACCGGCGATCAGGATGTGATGCGGCTTGTTCGCGCCATCCTGGCGTCCGTCGACGTCGATGCCGTTATCGTTGCAGGCCGGGTCCGGGGTGGGCTCCAGCGCATCGGCCGCGCACTGGGCCTCAGTCACGTTGGACAGGTTGCCTTGCACCTGGAAACCCGATATCTCGATATAGGAAGCTCCGCCATGAATCTCGATGGCGTTCCAAGCCGCGCCGGCATTGATTTGCGGCTGGTGGCCGGGATAGGCCCGGTAGGCGATCCAAGCGTCGGCTGTGCCCGACCGGCTGATGTCCACCACGTCGTAGACGCCGTTCATCACGTAGACCACATCGCCGGGCAGGGTCAGGTTTGCGGCCGTCTGAATTGTTCGGAAGGGGGCGCTCACGGTCAGTCCGCTGTTGGAATCGCTGCCCGTCCCGCCAACATAGTAAGTTGCGCCATAAGCGGAGACAGTGAGGGCCGCCATGGCAAGCATGCGCATGTCACCGGCATTGTATCGCAGCGCGGTGTTTGGGCGCTTGGGGGACCGCTCCCTGACGGTCGCGGCTCGGTAACGGTCGCGCTCGGTTCGTAAGGCCTACCGAGCCGCGACGGTCAGGGAGCGGTTGCGGCTTGCCCGTCTTTGGTCGTGTACATTTCGCCCGGCCCCAGCCGGTCATACCACGTGTACTTCAGTACCGCGGAAGTGACCGCGCAGACCGCCAGCGAGATCCACATCTCTTCCCAGTGTTGGATGGCGAGATAGATGGGCGCAGTCACCAGGCTCGTCTGCCAGATCAAACCCACCGCGATGTTGAACAGGTCGCGCTGGAAATCGCGGTTCGGCTGGAACGCCGGATCTTCGGCCTGGCACTTACGATACACCGGACCCCACCAGCCCCACGGCCGCACGCTCTTGTAGAACCCTTTCAGGACTTCGTCGCTCTCCGGAGCCGTGACGAGGCAGACCAGGATGGAGGCGGCAAAACTGATCAGGAGGATGAGCAAAAAGGCAAACACCGGATGCATGGTGATGAAGACCTTCAACACCGCTGCCGCCGTGCCCGCCACCATGCCGGCGAAGAAGCCATAACCGTTGAAGCGCCACCAGTGCCACTTCAGCACGTTCGGAGCCACGAACGCCGGAACCAGTGCCGAGACGATCCATTCCGTGACGCCGTGTACCGACTTGGTGACCAGGCCGAACAGAATGCCGAGAACCACCACCGCGCTCGAGGTGATCCAAGCCGCCACCACATATCGCCGCGCGGGCGCGTGCGGGTTGATGTAGCGCTTGTAGATGTCGTTGACCACGTACGCCGCCCCGGAATTCACCGTGGAAACGAAGGTGCTCATGAACGAGGCCAGCAGCGCCGCGATCAGTACCCCTTTGAGCCCGATGGGAACGTATTTGTTGAGCACGCCCGGCAGGATCCTCTCGAAATTCACCTTCGCGCCCATCGCGGCGAGGTCCGGGCTGAAGTAAACGATGCCCAGCGTGGCTATGCCGGCGATCAGCAGGAACCGCGGCGTGAGCGATACCATCGCCATCACCATGTTCTCGAGTGCGGCCTCGCGCGGGCTGCGCGTCGAGAGAATGTGTTGGATGGCGTAATTCGGCGTCGGCCCGGCCATGCTGACCAGCACCCCTTTCAACAACAGCATCGCCGTGAAAAACATGAACAGGGAGTATCCGTCTCCGCCCGCTGTGATGGGCCCATAGATGCGCTGATTCAGTTGCGGCATCAGGTGGCTCCAGTCGAGCGACAGCTTCCAGCCGAAGAACAAGTGGTCCCAGCCGGCCGGCACTTTCGCCATGATCTGCTCGGGCCGGATGCGGACCATCGCGATCGCCACGATGCCCACCGCCGCCGTCACCTTCAGCACAAACTGGATCAGGTCATTCATCACCACGCTGTACATCCCGCCAACCACGCAGTAAACGCCGGTGATCAGGAGCATGCCCACGCCATACCATTCGTCCGCCACATTCCACGGGAAAAACGGCCGCGTGAATTCGCCAATGCCGCGAAAAGCGTAGCTCAGGAATCCCACCACGTGCACCAGCGCGTAGACCACCACGCTGATGTAGGCCCACTGGGCGCCGCGGCTGAACCCGAAGCGCGTCGTCATCCACTCCGCGCCGGTGAGTACGTTCGAACGCCGCACCCAGGTGCCCAGATACATCATGCGGAAAACCACGTTGAACAGCGGCCAGACCCACAGCAGCCAGGTAGCCTTGACCCCGTAGATGTAGAGCATCATCACGAACCACATGGTTCCGGTGATATCGACGCCGCTCGATCCGTGCGCCACGCCGATCAGCCACCAGGGCAGGCTTTTGCCGGCCAGAAAATAGGATTCCGCGCTGCGTGAGGCCTTGGTGGCCGACCACCAGCCGACCAGCCCCATCAGGACGATGTAGACCGTGATGATCGTCAGGTCGATCGGGTGCATGCTCCCTCACTATGCCGGGCACGACAGCAGGTGATCGATCAGCCCGTCGAGCGGGCAGGTCGCCAGAGCGCAGTACCGGTCGCCCGCGCCATAGTAAACGAACAGCGTCCCATCGATTACCACCGCGCCGCAGGGGAAGATCGCGCCGCGATAGAAGCCTTCCAGCTCATAAGGCGCTTCCGGCTCCATCAGGAAATCCGGCGTGCGGTGCAGCACCTTGCCGGGATCGTTCAGGTCCAGCAGCAGCGCACCCAGCCGGTAGAACTGGTCCGCTCCCACTGCGTGGTAAATCGTGAGCCAGCCTTCGGGCGTGCGGATAGGAGGCGTGTTGATGCCCATTTTGAGCGTCTCCCAGGGATACTTGTTACGGATCAGCCGGCGATTTTCGGCGTGCGGGAAGCCCATCAGGTCGCCGGCCTCGCAAATCCAAACGCAGGCATGCTCGGTGCCGTACTGCTCGCCAACCCATTCGAGCGGCCGATGCATCAGGACAAATTTGCCGCCGATCTTTTCGGGAAACAGAATGGCGTCGCGGTCGTCCAGCAGCGGATCGGTGATCCAACCCGCGCGGACCCAGGTCTTGAAGTCGCGGGTCATCGCCAGCCCCGTCAACGTAGCGTTGGTGCGCAGGTAATGCGGAAACTCAGGGCCGCAATCGGGCTGGGCGTAGCGGTCGCGGCCGCCGGGAATCCAGAATTGGCCGAACGGGAAATGCCGGCACGCATAGGTCACGTAGAACCAGTCGCCGATCTTGATCATGCGCGGGTCCTGGATGGTAGCGCCGTCAAAACCCTCGACGCTCAGTTCGAACGCGGGCTGGTCGCTCACGCGCTCGAAGTGGTAGCCGTCCTTGCTTGTCGCCAGACCCAGCCGGCATTTGTAATCCGGCGCGGACTCCGCGGCCCGGTAGAGCAGCAGGACCTCCTTGTTTTCCTCGTCGTGCCAGGCGGCGGGGTTGAACACCGCCAGGTCCTCCCAGTCATGGTCCGGATGCGGGGAAAGGATCGGATTACCTGAAAACCTCTGCAGCGTCATAGGGCGGTCGCCGCAAGTCAGCTTAACACCCAGACGACGCCTGAATCGAACACGATGCCGGCAGCCCCGCCGAGCGGTGGAAGGTGTAGGGACGCTGTGTCGCTGTTCGGCGGTCGAATTGGCGGGCTTTCCGGAATGCCGTTTCGGTCGGCGCACCGCAGCGGGGTGCCACTTCTCCTGGTAGGGCGTCATACCCAGTCTCAAGCTGCCAAAAGAAGGAAGTTGCACGGATCGGAATCTCCCGTCGGCAAACCAATCGAGGGGACCGTTCTGCGGTGGAGGGAGCGGGCGTGGGAGGATTTCAGGACTCGGGATGCCGATCGGGGGAGTGGCGGATGTGCTTTCCGGGATGTTGGACCGTTCCGTGATCCACAAAACGGGCCTGACCGGAACATTCGATTTCCAGGCCCAATTCACGTCCGACGATAGCCAAGCGCCGGATCCCTTTTTCGCAGCCCTTCAGGAACCGCTCGGACTGAAGCTCGAACCGCAGAAAGGACCGGTGGAGATTCTCGTTATCGACGGCGCTCAGAGGCCCACGGAAAATTGAAGCGAATTGCGGCATAGCCCGGCGTTGAGCCCGTTCTATCGCCTGCAACCGAGAGCCTCCGAATAAAACACAACCGGATTATTTTGTCTTCTCACAAAGGACCCTTTGTGTGACTGTTGCGAACTGTTGCGAAACACTGGATACTGAGTAGGTGGATGATCCAGCCTCATTGCATTTCGTTTCTGTGTGGGTTCCGATCATCGCTGCGGTTCTTGGCGCTCTGGTCGGCACGATTGGCGGCGCGGTCGGCCCGGTCATCGCGGGATGGCTGAAGGGGCGGTTATACGGACGCCGGGATAACCTGCTGGATTATATGCTGTCACAGGTCGAGTGGTACAGCGAGCGCGAAAGCAAACTGAACGTATTAGCGTTCGAGCTCGCCCATGACCCTGCGCCGGATATGTATAGGCGGCAAGTGCTGGTTTCGCAGCTAGATCACCACGACAGGCAAGGGGCCGCACCGTTCGTTATGAATGACAACGATATCGGGAAGTTGAGAGAGTGGGCGGAATGGAAAGCAGCAGAGTGCCGGGACAATGCGGCGCAGCTATCCCGAAACGCTGAACAGGTGGACAACAAAACGCTGTTTCGGTTCTAGGGGGTCGGGTTTCCGGTCACAACAGATATTCGCTAGAATGTTCGAAGGAAGGTGTTTTGTAGTGAGAGATAACCTTGCTCGATTGCGCGGCCTCATCGGAAGGCGTGGCCTGCTGCCTGTTCGATCTGCGGATGGGTTCTCCGGGGAGGTGCCTTTTACCTTCGTCGCGGTCGCGCCGCCGCGACACGTCCCAGAAGAAACCGACTTCGACACGTTCAACGCTTTGATGAGCCGGAGCGAGTTTCTAGTCCGCTTCGATGATGGAACGCTTCTAGACGGCAGGAATACACGAAGCGTCTCCGGGTTCTACGTTCTCCCAGAACCGCAAGCGCTAGTTTAGGCATGCCTATCAAGAATTGGCCGGTCCTCGGTATCTCGTCGGGCGCGGCGCTGTTTGTGTTCGCGGTCTTTTGGTCCGGCTTCGCCTTCATCAATCGGCATAAGCGCGGCGGGTTCTTCCTCGATCCTCAAGACAGTTATGCCGAAGGGCAACCGGGCCGGGAGTTTCCACTATCGGCGCAACAGGGGACCTTTGAACCTCTGCTGAAACACTATATCGGCGTTGCGCAGTTGGTTTTCACTGTCGCGGCGGGTTCGATAGCCTTGGGCGGATCAAACAGTCAGCCGATGCCGGTTCTAGTGGCCGGGGCGAAGCTGGTCCTAGCGTGGTGCATTCTGTACGGCGTCTTGTTTTGCGGTCTGCTGCTATGGCGCTATGACGAATACGGCCAAGATAAAGCGAGTTTCACATTGTTCTGGTATTCGCTCGTTTTCGCGCTCGGCTTTTCCTGTCTGTTGTGTTTCGTGTTGGGCTACTTGGCCTGGGGCGTGGCGGTAGTTTTGTGAGTTTCTCAAAACTTAAGGGTTGCGCACCGCCCGTTTTGAAAGCGGGTTATGCTTCATAGCTGGAGGGTGGAAAACGTGAACGCTATAGTCCGGCTCATTCTCGTGTTGCTAGTCTCGCAGGCACAACCGGCGCCCGGTCAGATAAAGCAGGCACAATCGGCGCTCGGTCAGACGAAGCCGCCTCTGCCGTCAGCAATCACCATTGGTAGTAGCGAGATTGCAGTTGGAAGCCCTGCGCCACGAACGATCGCAACGTTGCAAGAGGAATTCAAAGTTGACGGCGGGGAAGGAACTTCGCCAGTGCGGCAGTGGTTTGTACAAAGAACAGAAAAGCCAAACCAGATAATCGGCATCCTTTATGTAAAGGAAAACGTCATCGTTGGCGTCGAACACCTCGTTTCAGCGCAACACCTCATCTCCGCAGAGGACGCATTCAATGCGCTTTACGAGGTCTCCTCCAAGCTGTCCCCGGACAAGGCACGAATAGCTTGCGCGATTTCTCCGTGGACGAACTACAACCCAACTGGTTTAAGTGTTGCGGGTATCCACTTCGATTGTGGACCTTATCGAATTCGCTTCCTCCGCGAGCAATTCAAAGACACAACTGGGGTTGAGGTCTGGGAGGACCTTGGCGCAACAAAATAAGGTCGGACGGCCGCTCCGGGCCGGAGGCCAATTAAAGGTTTGCGTGTTCGCCCTGTTGCAAAGAGGACCCACTACTGTCCGGTTAGAAGTCGAATAGAATCAACTGGTTGCCGGGATCGAGTAAATCGGTATCGGAAGCGGGTGCGTGGAGTGCCTGCAAAATGGGCGTTTTTTCAAAAAGTGTGACGCTCAAAAT
>Ga0224555_1002851_pt1 | contig 19153 bp, 14 predicted proteins | sample 714S23034metaG_FD_180687 | JGI IMG/M metagenome (GOLD analysis project Ga0224555, IMG submission 180687) | Peat soil microbial communities from Stordalen Mire, Sweden - 717 S2 30-34 | ecosystem: Environmental > Terrestrial > Soil > Wetlands > Peat | place: Sweden: Norrbotten County, Stordalen...
ATGGAAACAGGCGTTCCATTCGATATCAGGCCGAATATTCAGGCCGAAGTGTCGGCAGTCGTCAGGCTCTTCCGGTCGGCGAGTCGCCGACCGGAACGGGCGAGTCGCCCGTTCTACCCATTCTTCAGCCTGCCCGAAATTGTTTCACGGCTTCCACGCAGCGACCGCAAATCGTCGGATGCTCGGGGTCTTTGCCGACGTCCGTTTCCCAGTGCCAGCAGCGCTCGCATTTTTGGCCGTCAGCCTTGGAAACCAATACGTCCAGCGAATCGGAATCCCTGGGATTCACCTCGAGACGTAGTTGAGAAACATTCAACAATTCACGGATGTCTTCGATCGCGTCTATGCCCCCGACGGCCATGAAGAGCAGTCCCGGAACGTGCGCTGTGATCTTGGCTTCAAGACTCTTGCCAATCTCCTTGGACTGCCGCGCTTTCTCGAGCGCCGGCAAAACCTGCTCGCGCAGTTGGAACATACTCTTCCAAGCAGTTTCATCTGCCGGCGAACGATGGAAGCCAGAGGATTTCCATTCTGCTCCGTGAATCGACGCTGCCTTGCGTCCAGGCACAAACTCCCACGCCTCATCCGCCGTGAACGCCAGGATCGGCGCCAGCATCTTGCACAGCCCGGTCACCAGCCGATGCAACGCGGTCTGCGTCGAGCGGCGGCGATGCGAATTCGCCGGGTCGGTGTAAAGCCGGTCTTTGATCACGTCGTGATAGATCGACGAAAGCTCGACGGCGATGAACTGGCTGACTTTTTGGTAAACGACATGAAATTCGTAATCGTCGTAGGCTTTGATGACTTCCTGTTCGAGCTTCGAGAACTCGCCAAGGATCCACCGGTCCAGCCCGGTGAGCTTGTCGTCCGGAACCGTATGTTTGGCTGGATCAAAGTCGTAGAGGTTCGAGAGCTGGTAGCGCAGCGCGTTGCGGATGCCTCGATAGGTCTCCGCCACCTTGGTGATGCGCTCCTCGCTCACGACAATGTCGTTGCGGAAATCCTGCGATGAAACCCAAAGGCGCACGATGTCGGCACCCCATTTTTTCACGTAAGCCTCGGCCGTCTGCGGCTTTTCATAGACGCCCTGGGCTTGCTTGCTCTTGGAAATCTTTTCGCGGTCGGCATCGACCATGAACCCATGCGTCAGCACTGTCTTGAACGGCGCGGCGCCGTTGCCCGCCAGCGATAGCAGCAGCGAGGATTGAAACCACCCGCGATGCTGGTCGCTGCCTTCAAGGTACATGTCGGCCTGCCAAACCTCATCGCCCTTTTTTTTCTCATGCTGCAATTCCTTCCGAGCTTTCAACACCGCTTTCGACGACGAGCCGGAATCAATCCAGACGTCGAGCGTGTCGTTGGATTTGGCTGCAGCTTCCGCACGTTTCCAGCCCTTTGGTTTGAGCAACGACCAAAGCTCCGTTGCAGACTTTTCGAACCACACATTTGAGCCGTGTTTTCCAATTAAGACGGCGGCGTTTCGGACGATTTCTGCAGCAAGTTTCGAATCCTGGGTCGGATCAGGCAATGGATGGCCTTGGGCATCGTAGAAAAACGGAATCGGCACTCCCCACGTTCGCTGGCGCGAAATGCACCAATCCGGACGTGTCAGGACAGCGCTTTGAATTCTATTCCTACCCCACAAAGGCACCCAATCGATTCTTTTACCCGGCTCTTGGGTTGTTATTGCCTTCATTGCGAGTGCTCTGAACGACTCGGGATGAAAATCCATCGGCCCTGAAGCTGCCGCGGTCTGACCTGTGGAAACGCCATTTGCGTCCAGAAGAACGTCCATCGCGATAAACCACTGATCCATCGCCCGGAAGATGATCGGTGTCTTGCTGCGCCAGCAATGCGGATAGCTGTGGTGATAATCTTCCTGGTGCAGCAGCGCATGGCGCGCACGGAGCTCATGAAGCACCGCCTCGTTGGCGTCGCTCTTGCCGTGCTTTTCCAGAATGGATTTTCCAACCATTTCGGGCGGCATTTGCTGGTCCACCGGCAAATCATTCGTGTAGGCAAATTTGCCATCATCATCCACCGGCGAGTAAATCGGCAGGCCATGCTGGAGCCCGACGCCGTAGTCTTCCAGCCCATGCCCCGGCGCGATATGGACGAATCCCGTGCCGGTATCGCTCGTCACAAAACTGTCGCCTGCATACAGCTTTCCCGTGCGGTTAGAGAATGGATGTTGGTATTGCAACTTCGCCAGTTCCTGCACGCTGACTGGTTGTTCCGTGTAACCGCTCCAGCCGCATTTCTCTGCAACCGTGGGTAGCAGTCCGCGGAACAAAATGTAATCTTCCTCGCCGACGCGCACCTTCATGTATTGGAACGTGGAATTGTAAGCCACGGCGAGGTTCGCTGGCAGCGTCCACGGCGTCGTCGTCCATATCAGCACGAACGTGTTCGGCTGACCGACAACCGGAAACTTCACGAAGATGCTCTGGCTGACGTGGTCTTTGTATTCAACTTCGGCCTCCGCGAGCGCTGTGCGCGCGGGAATGCTCCAATACACCGGCTTTTTGCCGCGATAAACAAAGCCCTTCTCGACAATATCCGCGAACAGGCGCAGTTCGTCCGCTTCGTATTCCTTGTTCAGCGTCAGATACGGATTGTCCCAATCCCCGAGCACGCCGAGGCGTTTGAATTGCCCGCGCTGGATATCAATGTATTTGCGGGCGTAAGCCTCGCAGGCCTTGCGAATCGTCGCGGCGTCGGCGCTGGTGTCACCGGCCTTCCGCATGTCCTGCGACACCTTGAACTCGATCGGCAAACCGTGGCAATCCCAGCCGGGCACATACGGCGCGCTTTTCCCGCGAAGCGTCTGGTATTTGATGATGATGTCCTTGAGGATTTTGTTCAACGCGGTGCCGATGTGGACGTCGCCATTGGCAAACGGCGGTCCGTCGTGCAACACGAATTTGTCCGCGCCGGACCGTTGCTCCTGGATTCGCTCATAAAGCCGCGCCGCCTCCCATTTCTTCAATCGCTCCGGTTCTCGCGCGACCAGGTCGGCCTTCATCGGGAAATCCGTCCGCGGCAGGTTCAATGTGTCTTTGTAGTCCATCTCAAAGAAGGCGCAAATTAACAGCGCGGTCCGGGGGTGTCAACGAAGCGAGGACGAACGAACATCGAACAACCAACATTCAACATCGAACTTCCATGGCTTGCACCCCCCGTTGGATGTTGGGCGTTGAATGTTGAATGTTTCCCCTTCACAATGTTTTAGAAGTGTCCCCTTCAGAATTTTGACTTTGCGGCTTTCATCCTCTAGCCTGTTCGCGCATGAAAGTGATTCGTCACACGGACGCGGATTTCCCCAAACGACTGCAGGAACTGACGGCTTCGTCGAGTCTGTTTGACCCGGGAATCGAGCAGCGCACCCGTGCCATTCTGGGTGCCGTGCAGGCGCGTGGCGATGCCGCGTTGCTGGAGTTTACGGAACGGTTCGACGGGGCGAGATTGAGCGTCGATCAACTGCGTTTGAACCATGCCGAGTTGATGGCGGCCTCGCTGAAAGCGGACGAATCCCTGCGTTCCGCGGTGGCCGAGGCGGAAAAGAACATCGCCACTTTTGCGAGGAAATCGAGGCGGCACGGTTGGCAATCCAAGAATTCCCACGGCGCGAAAGTCGGCGAGAAGTTCGATCCCTTCCGGCGCGTCGGCGTTTACGTTCCGGGCGGCACTGCACCGCTGGTATCGACGGCGCTGATGACGGTCACGCTGGCGAAAGTCGCGGGTTGCCCGGAGATCGCCGTGTGCACGCCGTGCGGCAAGGATGGCTCCGTGAACCCCGCCCTCCTGTTCGCGGCGCGCGCGGCGGGTGCGACCGAGATTTATCGCGTCGGCGGGGCGCAGGCGATCGCGGCCATGGCCTATGGCACGGCGACGATCGGGCGCGTTCAGAAAATTTTCGGTCCCGGCAACGCTTACGTTGTCGCGGCCAAACGTCTGTTGGTGGGTCAGGTCGCCATCGATCTGCTGCCGGGACCCAGCGAAGTGCTGGTGCTGGCGGATGACACGGCCATCCCCGCCTTCGCCGCCGCGGACATGCTCGCGCAGGCCGAACACGGCTCCGGACACGAGCGGGTCTGGCTGGTCACCACGTCGGCGAAAGTGCTGAAGGCCGTGCAAAAGGAGATCGCGAAGCAACTGCCAAAGCTGGCCCGCCGCCGTTTCATCGAGCGCGTGCTCGACGACAACACCTGGCTCGTGCAGGTCAAAACGATCGAGGACGCGGTGGCGGTCGCCAACCAGCTCGCGCCGGAACATTGCGAAGTGATGACGCGCAACCCGCGCTCTCTCTCGGAGGGCATTTTGACCGCCGGCGCAATTTTCCTGGGCCCCTTTTCACCGACGGTGTTGGGGGATTACGTCGCCGGACCGAGTCACACGCTGCCCACCGGCGGCGCCGGCGCGTCCTTTGCCGGACTGACCGTGGACCAGTTCCAGCGGCGGACGAGCGTGGTGGAGTACTCCCGCGCTTCGCTCAAGAAGGCCCTGCCGGCGGTGCGCGTCTTTGCCGGGATGGAGGGCCTCGGGGCGCACGGAAAATCGGCGGAGGCAAGGAAGTAAACTGCTGAACAGGCTTTAAACACCGAGTTCCGGCCTGTTTGCAGTCCGAGGCAGTGTCAGGCTGCGCCCACCCGTCACTCCGCACAACTTTGAACTTTGAACTCCAAACTTTGAACTGCTATTCTGTGGTGATGGCACGAAAGGCGTCGGCGGACTCCGAATCATCGCATGGCTTCAACGACATTATTGGCGCCGTATTGATGTGTTTTGCGGCGCTCCTGTTGGTGGCGTTGCTGTCCTACCAGCCGCGGGACGTTTCCGCCAACGTGGTGCCCACCAACCCTTCCGTGCACAACTGGATCGGCCCGTTCGGGGCGGGGATGGCCTATTACTGTCTTCTCTGCGTCGGTGCGGCGGCCTATTTCCTGCCGGTCCTCCTGTTCTTCCTCGGTTTGGGGTATTTCCTGGAGGGCTTTGCCTACCTACGCCGACGCTGGGTCTGGCTCGTGGTTTTCATGGTTTGCGGCATGGGACTCCTGGATTTATACAAGGATCTGCTCCGAAGCGTGTCGCAAAACCTCCACATCCCCATCGGAGGAATCCTGGGGGTCAACCTGAACCAATACTTCTTCGGCTATTTTGGTACGGTCGGGGCGACCCTCATATTCCTGACGCTCTACTTCATCAGCCTCCTGTTCCTGACCAATTTCCAACTGGGCGAGTGGATGCGGAGAATCTGGACGCGCAGCCCCGACGAGCCGCAGCCAAGCGCCCCCAATGAACAGGCGCTCGAACGCCGGGCGCGCGACCTGCATCAACAGGCAAAAAAACTTCAGGAGGAGGCCACCCGCACCGGCCTGGGCGCCGACTTGAAACCGGTCCCGGAGCCGACCGTGCGCGATCTCAGTGTGCCGCAGGCCAGGCCGTCCCGCCCGAAAAAAGCCCAACCCGAGCCGGGCAAAGAACCCGCGCCGGCGGACGAGGGTGAGGTCATCCCGGCGCGCGAAGTCGCCGCGGCCACCACCGCCGAGGTTTTAGGCAAGCCGGCGGAGGACGCCAAGGCGGAGGAGAAGCCCGAGGCGCCCCAGCCCGAGCCGGTGGTTCACATCGCCGACGGCTCGGCGCCGCGCGCCGCGACGAAGCCGAAGCCCGCGCCCAAAAAGCCCAGGAAAATCGCCGTCGCTGCCACTCCCCTCATCGGCAATTACCAGTTGCCGCCGATTGATTTCCTGCGGCAGCCGGATCCCACGCTCAAGCCCACCGAATCGAAGGAGGAATTGATGGCCAACGCGCGGCTCATGCAGCAGACGCTCGCCCAGTTTGAAATCGAAGTTTCGCTCGGGGACATCACGAAAGGCCCGACCATCACCCGTTACGAACTGCACCCGGCGCCGGGCGTGAAGCTGGAAAAAATCGCCGGGCTCAACAACAACATCGCCGCCGCGCTCAAGGCCGAGCGCATCAACATCCTCGCCCCCGTGCCCGGCAAAAGCTCCGTCGGCATCGAAGTCCCGAACACTGTCAAGACGGCGGTCGTCATTCGCGACCTGCTCGAGTCCGAGGAGTGGCGGAACACCAAGGCGCGGATTCCGCTGGCGCTGGGCAAGGACGTTTACGGCCATCCCATCATCGCCGACCTTGCGGAAATGCCCCACCTGCTGATTGCGGGCAGCACCGGCTCGGGCAAATCGGTCTGCATCAATTCCATCATCACGTCGCTCCTTTACACCTTCTCGCCGGACCAACTGCGGTTTGTGATGATCGATCCGAAAGTCGTCGAGCTGCAGCAATACAACGCCCTGCCGCACCTCGTCGTCCCCGTCGTCACCGACCCGAAGAAGGTCATCCTCGCCCTGCGCTGGGTCGTCAACGAGATGGAAAAGCGCTACCAGATCTTCGCCAAGGTCGGCGTCCGCAACATCGCCTCCTTCAATTCGCGCCCGAAAAACAAACCGCTGCCGCGACAGGACCCGGAATTGCCCCTCATGGCAAAGAAGGAAAAAGTCGAGCCCGGCGCCGAAGGCTTCGCCGTCGAGGTGGACGAGGAAATTGTCGTCCCGCGCGAGGACGACATTGTCATCCCCGAGAAACTCAGCTACATCGTCGTCATCATCGATGAACTGGCGGACCTGATGCTCGTGGCGCCGGCGGACGTCGAGATGGCCATCGCCCGCATCACGCAAATGGCGCGGGCCGCAGGCATCCATTGCATCGTCGCCACCCAGCGGCCGAGCGTGGACGTGATCACCGGGGTCATCAAGGCCAACATCACCGCGCGCATTGCATTCCAGTGCGCCGCCAAGGTGGATTCGCGCACGATCCTGGATGCCATGGGCGCCGATAAACTGCTCGGCAAGGGCGACATGCTCTACCTGCCGCCGGGGTCGGCCAAGCTGATCCGCGCCCAGGGCGCGCTCATCACCGACCAGGAAATCCAGAGCATCGTCGAGTTCATCACAAAACAGGGCAAGCCGAGCTACGAGTTGGAAATCCACCGGCAGCTCTCCAGCCCCACCAGCACCCTCGACAGCGAGAATGGCATCGACGAAGACGAAGATCTGATCCAGCAATGCATCGAAGTCATCCGCAGCGAGCAGAAGGCCAGCGTTTCACTGATGCAACGGCGCCTGCGGCTCGGCTACACCCGCGCCGCGCGCATCATGGATGAACTCGAGAACCGCGGCATCGTCGGGCCCAGCAAAGGCGCCGAGCCGCGCGACATCTTGATCGACCTGGATGGCGGCGGCGCGGATGGCGCGGGGCAATGAATGACGGGGTGGGGCCTCGTCCCCCCTGCGGTCGCGGCCACTCAAGGCATCCTGGCGACGAGCGCCACCCCGTGGCGCGGAAAATCCGGGATTGCAAACTCCCGCGTAAAACCGCAAATAATAGCCAGCATGTCCACGGTTGCCGAAAAGCTCCGTCAGGCGCGCGAGGCGCAAAACCTGACCGTCCATCAAGTGGCCGACGTCACGAAAATCCGGACCGACCACATCCGTGCGTTGGAACAGGGAAACTTCAACGTCTTCTCCGCGCCGGTTTATATCCGCGGATTTGTCCGCACGTATGCCACCTTGCTCAAGCTCGACGTGCCGGAGACCATGGCCGCCCTGGATGCGGAACTGGGACGCACGGAAAAATTCAGCGAACCGCCGCCGCTCACGGACCAAAAACGGGGATCGCTGGACTTCGTAATGCTCCAGCTCTCGAAAGTGGACTGGCTCAAAGGATTGATCGGCGTGGGCGCCGTGGCCGGGATCGTGATCATCAGTTCCCTCTTTTTTACCTGGCGTCATTACCGCGCCCGCGATCCGCTCGCCGGCCTGAAACCGGGCCTGTATCAGCCGGCGCAAAGCAATGCCGGCGAAACAGTCCCCGTGCCGGCGCCGTCGCAACGGCGATAAAATCAATAGGTGAGGACTGCCTTTCCGGCGTGGATGGCGAGCACCACCCCGTTCACGTACACCGCTGCAAGCGCATCGTCCACGGTGACGCCCCAACCTCCGGGCAGCGATTGGCTTTGGTGAACAGGCCAGGGTTTCACCACGTCGAAGAACCGGAATGCGGCGAATACGGCGACCGTCATCAACCAGGCATGGCCTGAAACAAAGCTCTCCAGGCCCGGGAAGGCGCCCGCCTTCCCCAGCGCGATTCCAAGCCAGCCGGCAAAGCAGACGGGCATCGCCGCAATTTCATCCAGGACGACCGACCCTGGATCCTTCTGGTTGAGGGTCTTTTCCGCTTTCCCGCAGAGCCAGACCGAGAGCGCCAGTCCGGCGAGGGTTCCGCCAAGAAAACACCACCCGTTCCCGGTGAGCAGCAACAGCGCAAACCAAACCAGGCCGAGAAGCGATCCGAATGTTCCCGGCGCGATCGGAATCCGGCCGATGCCAAAGCCCTGGGCGATCCAAAGAAGAAGGCCTTTCACAGGCGGATCACATGTCGTGGAGGTAAAGGACCCGGTTTTTCCAGAGATAAAGCCACCCGGAAATGAATGTCAACAGGACGGCCAGCCATTTGGCTGCTTCCGCGAACCACCGGATCCAGGGTTCGCCGAAGAGCTGCCAGCCAAACACGGCCCGCCCGGCGGCGCCCCATTGGGCGTAACTCGCCAGGATCAGGATTGCCACGATCGCGACGATCTGGGAAACCGTTTTGTGTTTGCCGTAGCGTTCGGCGGCGAGCACGACACTCTTGGACGCGGCGAGCAGTCGCAATCCGGTGATGGCCAGTTCGCGGGCCACCACGACCACGGCCATCCAGGCGGGAAGCCATTCAAGACCGACAAATGCGATGAAGGCGGTGCAGACCATGATTTTATCCGCAAGCGGATCCATGAGAATGCCGAAGTTGGTGATCAGCTTGCGGCGGCGGGCAAGTTCACCGTCCAGGAAATCGCTCACCCCGGCCACCAGGAACAGCGCCAGAGCGATGGTCTCACGGAATGGCATGCGGGAGAACATCACCACCAGGAACGCCACGGTCACCAGGAAGCGCGAAACGGTCAGCTTGTTCGGCAGATTCATTCCCGCCCTTTTTATCGCAAAGCCGCCATGGCGCAAAGGTTTCCTTTCACGGCTCCGCGATCAAATCGTAATCCGTGCACCCCACGATCCTCACCCGGGCAAACTCGCCGGTCGGCAGCGCCGCTTCACGCGTGCCGGGGGTGGCGCGGACGTACACACGCCCGTCGATGTCCGGCGCGTCGGCTTCGCCGCGGGCGATCAGATGGATTTGAGATTTGAGATTTGAAGTTTGAGATTCGTTTCCGCGCAAGAGGCCATGCTCCCATGAACTCACATTCGCGCTCCGGAACTGCTTCGGGTTTGCGTTGCCTTCGACAAGCACTCGGATCGTCCGGCCGACGAAGGACTCCGAAACGTCGCGGGCGATCCGGCGCTGGGCAGCCATCGCCCGTTTGCGGCGCTCTTGCTTCACCGTTTCCGGCACCTGACCGGCCATGGCTCCGGCGCGCGTCGCCGTCTCCTGCGAGTAGGTGAACACGCCCAGCCGCTCGAACCGGGTCTCCTCGATGAAATCCAGCAGCGACTGGAAATAGTCCTTCGTCTCGCCGGGAAAGCCCACGATGAACGTCGTGCGCAGCGTGATGCCGGGAATGCCGGCGCGGATTCGGCCCAGCAGATCCACGATGTACTGCCGCGAGGTCTCCCGGCGCATCCGTTCGAGCATGTTTTCGTGTATGTGCTGGAGGGGGATATCCACGTAGCGGGCAACTTTCGGACATTCGGCGATGGTCTCAATCAATTCGTCCGTCCAGTGCGCCGGATGGGTGTAGAGCAGGCGAATCCAGAAATCGCCCGGCAGCGCGTTCAACTCCCGCAACAAGGTGCAAATCGTCGTGGACCCGGCGGCGAGGGACCGGACGGCCGCCCCGAACTGCTGCGGAGAGGCGATCGCGCGGCTGTGGTTCGCTCGCAAATCCAGCCCGTAGTAGGTCGAGTCCTGTGAAATGAGATTCAGCTCCTTCACCCCGCCGGCGACGAGCGCCCCTGCTTCCGCCACCACGTCCGGTTGCGGACGGCTGCGATGGGAACCGCGCATGCGTGGAATGATGCAGAAGCTGCACGGATGGTTGCACCCTTCCGCGATCTTCACGTAGGCGAAATGCCCCGGGGTCAGCCGAAAACGAGGCGTGGCGTAGTCCGGGATGTACTGCGGGCGGAGCGTGACATCGAAGATGGGCTGAGTGCTCGGGGCGGGGGACGGGAGTTGCGGCGCGGTCCGTGCCGTCCTGCTTTCGGCGCCGACGCGGGGGCCCTCCAGCTCCGCCAGCCGCCCCACGACCTTGGACTTTGAACTTCGGACTCCGGACCCGGACTTCTCCGCCCGTCTGGCCATCGCCTTCTTCACGACCTCGGAAATATGCGAAACCTGATCGATGCCGATGAAGGCGTCCACCTCGGGCAGAAGCGCGGGCAGCTCGTCGCGGAAACGCTGGGGCAGGCAACCGGAGACGATCAAAGTTTGGCCCCGGTTTTTCGCGTTTCGCAGTTCGGCCGATTCCAGGATCGTGTCCACGCTTTCTTCCTGGGCCGAATCAATGAACGAACAGGTGTTGACGATCACCACGTCCGCCTGCCCGGCGTCATTGGTGATCTCCAAGCCGGCCTGCAACAGGGTGCCGAGCATGATCTCGGCGTCCACCAGATTCTTGGCGCAGCCGAGCGAAATCATCCCGACCCGCACGGGCCGTTCGGTGGAATTTGCTGTCATTAAAGGCCGCTCACGTTACGACAGGGAAATGGCGGAGGCAACTGTGGCATGACAAAAACTGTGTCCCGGGCGACGGGCATCGGCGTTCGGACAGGATCGCCGGCTAAAACCCGCGGATTTCGTCCCAAAGGGCTTCGAGGTCGTGGTCCTCGAGAGCCATTTGCTTGATCTTCTGCTTGTCTCCCGCTTTCAGCGCCCGCTTCATCCAGGTACGCGCCTGTTCGAGCTGCTGCATCTGGCAGGCGTAACAGGACAGATTGTAGGCAATGGTCGGTTCGTGGGGGAATTTATCGTAGGCAGGAAGCAAGGATGCCCAGGCCTGCTGGAGCCCGTTTAGGGACGCGCGACGCAGCGAGTAAGCCTGGTGTAACCAGCCGGAGCATCGGTTCGGCGCCTTTTTCAACACGGCGCGGGCGACCGCCAGTGCTTGGTCCCAGCGCTTCAACTGGGCCAGGATCAACCATCGCACTTCGAGAATGTCCGGGTGGCTCTGAAGACCGGCCGAGATCTTGTCGAGCTCGGTTTCGGCCTCGGCGGGCACACCCAGCTCGAGCCATCCGACGGCGGCGGACAGGTAATGGGTTTCTGGCGGCCCAATTTGCTCCATAATTTGATCCTGACCAGGCGTCAAACAGCAACACAGATGCCAGCCGGCTCACCCGCGGAAGCCCGTGAGCGGGGGGGTTGAACGAAAAACACCGATGAATCGGCGCCTGAACCTCTTGTAGCCGCCAATGTGAATTGGCGGACCCGTCCCGCGGCGGCGGTCTCCGCCGTTTCACGACGGCGGCTACGAAGGCTCGGTTCACGGAGAGAATCCCTACCGATACCACGCTTCGAAACGCCAGCGAGTCAGCCGGCTTGACTCCACCCCGGCAACGGAGGTCCGGTCAACCCAACGACTTGACCTTCTTCACAATCGCGGCTGCATCAATTCCATATTTTGCCAGCAATTCTTCGGCTTTGCCGGAGTGCGGCAATTCCGTGACTGCCATCTTATGGACTTTGATTCCGTCCATGCTCAACTCGCCCGCTACCGCGTCGCCCAATCCGCCTTCGGCGTAATGGTCTTCCACCGTGATCACGGTCAGTTGGGTCTTCTGCGCGGCGGACTTGATGACATCCTTCGCCAGCGGCTTCACGCTGTAGGCATCGATCACCGTGATGCCGATGCCTTCCTGCTTGAGCGTGTCCGCGGCCTTCAACGCTTCGAACAGCGTCACGCCGGCCGCCACCACCGTGACTTTGTCGTTGCTGGATTGCCGCAAAACCTTGGCGCCGCCGATCGGAAACTGTTCGTCATTGTTGTAAATCACCGGGGTCTTCGGCCGGGACGTGCGCAGGAAACAAACCCCCTTGGTTTGGGCCATTTGTTCCACCAGTTTCTCCGCGCAAACAGCATCGCTCGGATACAACACCTTGCTGCCCACAACCGCGCGCAGCATCGCAATGTCCTCCAAACCCATTTGCGTCGCGCCGTCTTCTCCGATGCTCACGCCCACATGGGAGCCGACCAGTTTGAGGTTGGCCTGGGAAATACCCGCCACACGGATCTGGTCGTAAGCGCGGGTGAGGAAGCAGGCGAACGTGGAGGCAAAAGGCACTTTGCCGCGCACCGCAAACCCGGTGGCCACACCCACCATGTTCTGTTCCGCAATGAAACATTCGGTGAACCGCTCCGGGAATTTCTTGTAGAACTTGTCCGAATAGGTGGAATTCTTCGTGTCACCATCCATCGCCACCACGCGCGGGTCCGCTTCGCCGATGCGCAACAGCGCGTTGCCAAACGCCTCGCGCGTCGCGGCTGAATCCCCGAGCTTGTAGTTCAACGGGGGATACGTTGCGGGGGCGGCGTTGTTGGGGGCCGGCAACGGACTGGGGGCCTCGATGGAAACGTCAAGGCCCGACTTTGCCTTGGGTTGAAGCTCGGCGATGGCCATCGCCGCTTCTTCCTTGTTCAACGGCTTGCCGTGCCATCCTTCCTTGTCCTGGATGAAGGAAATCCCCGCGCCCTTGAGCGTTTTGGCCAGAATGACCAGCGGACGGTCTCCCAGACCCGCCGCGGCCAGCACTTCCAGGATCTCCTCGATGTCGTGGCCGTCGATTTCCTCCGTGCGCCAGCCGAAGGCCTGGAAGCGCCTCTGGTAAGCATCCAGATCCTGGCCGAATGCCGTCGCCTGGCTTTGACCGAGGCGATTCACGTCCACGATGGCAACGAGATTGTTCAACTTGTGGACTCCGGCCAGAGAGGCGGCTTCCCACACGGAACCCTCGGCTATTTCGCCGTCACCGAGCAGTACGTAGGTCTTGTAATCCAGCTTGTCCAGGCGCGCGCACAACGCCATGCCGACGCCCACGCTCAGACCTTGGCCGAGCGAGCCTGTCGCCACATCCACGAACGGCAGCCGGGGTGTCGGATGTCCTTCCAGATCGCTGCCCAGTTGACGGAGTTTGAGCAGCTCTTCCGCCGGGAAAAAGCCCAGCTCGGCCCAGGCCGCATACAGCAGCGGCGCGGCGTGGCCTTTCGACAGAATAAATCGATCGTTGTTGTAATAGTGCGGGTCCTTCGGCAAATAGCGCATGTGGCCAAAGAAAAGCGCGGCCACGATGTCCGCGGCCGAACAGCACGAGGTGGGATGTCCGCTGCCCGCTGCCGTCGTTGCCGCAATGGAATGGATCCGCAACTGTTGGGCGATGCCCTGCAATTTCTCGATATCAATATCGTTCATGAATCTGCAAACTGTATTCGTGGAAAGACAAAAGGAAAGCCGAAATAAAAGAGCGATAAAACACTCCGCCCGGGTCAGGTCCCGTCCGCAGCTTCGTTCCACTCCGCCAGCCACTCCTCCGCCGCGCCCGGCTCGCGGAAAACCCTGATTGGGAAGAACCCCGACAGCAAATTCGCAAACATGCGGGTCATGCCGAACACCGCATCATCCCGCACAATGACCGCCCGTGGTCCGAAGTGACGTTCGGATGGCGTGTCCAGCACCAGGCGCACCAGGTCGGCCGCGCGCCAGATGTCGTGGGTGGAGAGGAAAGGCGGGGTCACACCGCACGCGTCGATCAACTCTTCATAGGCCAACACACCTTCGCGGATCGCGGCCTGGAATTGACCCAGAATGTCCTCGACGGAGATGGGCCCGGTGACGGTGGTCAGCACCCGCTTCCGCGCCTTGTGAATCTGGTAAGAAATAGGCATTCGTGCATCGTCGCCCCGCCCGTCGCCCGCCCAAGGTTTGTTGAGGTCGGCCCGGCAAGTCAAGCTCCCGTTGCGCCGCGCTTCAATACCGGGCCACGCCCGAGTCGATTTCCTCCGACCACGCGAGGATGCCGCCTCTCACGTTCTTGAGGTGTTTGAATCCATGCTCGCGCAGGAAGTGCAGCGCCTTCATGGAACGCACGCCGCTCTTGCAATGGATGTAATACCGCTGATTCGGATCCAGTTCCGTGAACCGCTGGGAAAGCGTGCTCAGCGGGAAAAGGGCGGCGCCGTCCACATGCGCAATTTCGTGCTCGTCCGGTTCGCGGACGTCGATGACCTTGACCCCCAGTTGGGGATCCTCCAGCGCGCATTTCATGTCCTGAACGCTGACTTCGTCCGGGTTGGCCGCCGCCGCCGCCGGCTCGGGCGTGATGCCGCAGAACGTCTCGTAGTCCACAAGCCGGGTGATCGTCGGATGCTCTCCGCACAGCGGGCATTCCGGATCGCGGCGCAACTTGAGTTCGCGGAACTTCATGTCGAGCGCGTTGAAGAGCAGCAACCGCCCGATGAGCGGGTTGCCCTTGCCGAGGGCGAGTTTCAAAATCTCCGTGGCCTGGATGCAGCCGATGATGCCGGGCAACACGCCCAGCACTCCACCCTCGGCACAACTGGGAACCATCCCCGGCGGCGGCGGCTCCGGATAAAGACAACGATAACACGGTCCGCCCAGGTGCGGCGCAAACACGCTCGCCTGCCCCTCGAATCGGAAGATGGAACCGTAAACGTTCGGCTTCCGCAGCAGCACACAGGCGTCGTTCGTCAGATAGCGCGTCGGGAAATTGTCCGTCCCGTCCACGACGATGTCATAGGGCTGGATCAGCTCGAATGCGTTTTCGCTCGTAATGCGCGTGTGGTGAATCACCACCTCGACATTCGGGTTGACGCCCTGGATGGTTTCCTTTGCCGACTGCGACTTGGGCCGGCCGACATCGGCTTCCGTATGGAGGATCTGGCGCTGCAAATTGGAATAATCCACGACGTCGAAATCCACGATCCCGAGTTTGCCGATGCCGGCGGCGGCGAGGTACATCGCGATCGGCGAGCCGAGTCCGCCCGCGCCAATGCAGAGGACGCTGGTGGAGCGAATCTTCTTTTGGCCGGCCAGCCCCACTTCGGGCAGAATCAAGTGTCGCGAGTAACGGCGGATTTCGTCATTGTTCAATTGCATAGTGGGCACCTGAGCGTAGTGCACCCGGAAAAAAAATCAATTGAGAAACACCGCTGAACCCGTAAGCTGCAGGTTTGGAAACCGGTGATGAAGTCGGATGTTGTTTTTGCCTTAGAAAATGCCGGGTGGCCGGCGCTCCTCCTGGACGGAACGGGCACGATCCTGCGCGCCGCTCCGGCTGCCGCCAAGACTTTTGGTCCTGTGCTGGAAGGAGAGGCACCCCGACTCTCCGCGATTTGGGCGCCCGAGAATGGTGTGACGGCCGAGCAGTTCCTCGTGCAATGGGAACGTTCGCCCACCGCCGCCCTCCCGCTGAAATTCCGCGTCAAAGGCGGCAGCGTCAGTCCATTCATGACCGCGATCTGTTCCTTCAGCAAGGATTCCCAGAAGTATTTCGTTCTCCAATTGCTGCCGGAGACCGCGCCGCTTCCGGGCGACTCCAAGGGACCGCCGACGGACTCCAGCCAGAAGCAGAAACTGGAATGCGCGCTGCAACTGGCCCGCACCGTGTCGCTCGACTTCAATAACGTCCTCACGACCATTCTCGGGCATACCTCGCTCCTGCTGAGCCAGACGGACCAGAAACATCCGTGGCGCAACTCCCTGATCGAAGTGGAGAAGTCCGCCGTCAAGGCCGCGGAAATCGCCAACGACCTCGGAGCCTTCAGTCTCCAGGAGCGGGAGCCGCGCCCCCAGGTCGCCGGAAATCTGAACTCGATCCTGGTGCGCAACGTCGAGTTGCTCCAAAAGGCACAGAAGGAAAAGATCGAGTGGACACAACAACTGGAGCGGAAACTCTTCGCCGTGAAGTTTGATGAAGCCAAAATACAGCAGGCGTTCATGAAAGTCCTCGAGAACGCCGTGCAGTCCGTCGGCCCCAACGCGCGGGTCACGGTCCAGTCCCGCAACCTCGAATTGACTGAGCCGGCGCAGGACCGCGATCTGCGACTCGCGCCGGGCACCTATGTGTGCGTTGAGATCACCGACAACGGTTGCGGCATCCCCCTCGAGGTCCTGCCGCGGATCTTCGAACCCTTTTTCACGACCAAAAAAGAGGGCAATCACCGCGGCCTGGGCCTGGCCTGGGTTTACGGCATCGTCACCAACCACGGCGGCGGCGTGGCCGTGTCGAGCCAGATCGACGCCGGCACCTCCGTGCGCGTCTATCTGCCGGCGGAAAAGCGCATCGCGCGCGAAAGCAGCATCGATTCCGGCAACCTGAACGGCGACCAAACCATCCTGATGGTGGACGACGAAGACCTGTTGTTGACCATGGGACAGACCGTCCTTTCCGCTTACGGCTACAAGGTCCTGACCGCGAACAGCGGCCCCAAGGCGCTCGAGATAGTCTCCCAGAGCAAAATCCCCATCGATCTGGTCATCACGGACCTGGTGATGCCGACGATGAGCGGACAGGAGTTGGTGGAGCACCTTCGCCGGCTCTCGCCCCAAATCCGCGTGCTGCGCACCAGCGGCTTCGTCCGCCCACTCCACGACGACCAGAACGATTTGATTTACCTCCAGAAGCCCTTCACCAGCCAGGAATTGCTCTCCAAGGTCAAAAATGCGCTAATCTCTTCTGAGTAACATTAGTTGACGCACTAGATTTTGTCGTGTATTCAATCGACTTATGCAAATTGAAAGCCTGAAGGTATTCTGTGATTTGGCGGAGACGGAAAGCTTCACCAAGGCCGCCCAGATCAACAACGTGACCCAATCGGCGGTCAGCCAGCAGATCAGCTCGCTCGAGCGCCTGTTCAAATCCCTGCTCATTGAGCGCAGCAAGAAAAAGTTCCGCCTCACGCGCGAAGGCCAGATCCTGTACGACTTCAGCAAGCAGATCATCCAGACGTTCGACGCCCTCCACAGCAAATTGCAGGAGATCAAGGATATCATCTCCGGCACCATCCGGGTCGCCACCATCTACAGCATCGGCCTCCATGACTTGCCGCCTTATATCAAGAAATTCATGAAGGATTACCCGACGGTGAACGTCCACGTCGAATACCGCCGCGCCAATCAGGTGTATGAAGATGTCCAGGGCAATGTCGTGGACCTGGGATTGGTCGCCTATCCCTCGCGCGATTCAAAACTGGAAATCGTCCCGCTTCGCAAGGATCCCCTGGTGCTGATCTGCCATCCCACTCACCCGTTCGCCAAAGCCAAGAGCATGAAGTTGAAGTCGATCGCCGGGCAGAAATTCATCAGCTTCGAGCCCGACATCCCGACGCGCAAGGCCCTCGATAAAATTCTCCGGGAATACAACGTGGAAGTGCAGACCGTGATGGAGTTCGATAATATCGAAACCGTGAAACGCGCGGTGGAAATCGACGCCGGCGTCGCCATTGTCCCCCTGGGCACCATCAGCCAGGAGATTTCCAAGCAAACGCTGGCGGCCGTGCACCTGGACGACGGCGACTTTTACCGGCCGATCGCCGCCATTTACAAAAAGAACAAGGTGCTCTCGCCCGCGATGAAACAGTTCCTCTCCATCCTGAAAGAGGGACACTGAGAATTTTTGATTTTTGATTGCCGATTTGGGATTTCGACTCGGTTCAAGGTCCCAATGCGTCCGATATCTGGGGTGGGAGGCTTGCATTGAGGAGTGCGGACCTTCCTGTCCGCTAAACGCGCAATGCCCGGAGACGGTCCGGGATGCCGGCCCTCCGAGTGTGCAGGGTCTGGCCTGTCAGGACAGGGCGGAGAAGAACCAGCCGCATCCCGACAGCTCAAAACCTGGCCCGCGGGGCTACGGAATCGCAAATCAAAAATCAAAAATCCAAAATCACTTCAGTTTCGCCGGGTTCAACCCCTTCAGATCCCTCGCCACGAACAGGCCGTTCTTGCGGACCAATTCGTCGTCGAACCAAACCTCGCCTCCGCCCCATTCCGGCCGCTGGATCAATACCATGTCCCAATGCACGGCCGAGCGGTTGCCGTTGTCGCATTCCTCGTAAGCCTGCCCGGGCGTGAAGTGCAATGAGCCGGCGATCTTTTCGTCGAAAAGGATGTCGCACATCGGGTTCAGAATGTACGGATTGAAGCCGAGCGAGAACTCGCCGATGTAGCGCGCCCCCGGATCCGTGTCCAGGATCTCATTCAACCGCCGCGTGTTGTTCGCCGTGGCCTTGACGATCTTGCCGTCCGCGAATTCAAGCCGGACATTCTCGAACTTCGTGCCCGAGTAAAGCGTGGGGGTGTTGAACTGGATCACCCCGTTCACGGAATCCTTCACCGGACAGGAAAAAACCTCGCCGTCGGGGATGTTGCGATCCCCCTTGCACATCTTCGCCCCGATGCCTTTGATGCTGAAGGCAAGATCGGTGCCGGGCGCCTTCAGCCGGACGCGGTCCGTGCGTTTCATCCGGCGTTCCAAGGGCACCATGGCCCGCGCCATCCTCCGATAATCCATCGTGCAAACATCAAAGTACAGGTTCTCGAACGCTTCCGTGCTCATGCCCGCGGCCTGGGCCATGCTCGGCGTCGGCCACCGCAGTACACACCACCGTGTCTTGTTGACCCGATGGTTCAGCACCGGCCGGAGAATGCGCGAATACATCGCCATACGGTCGCCCGGCACATCGGCGGTTTCGCTGGCGTTTTCGCTGCCCCGAATCGCAATATACGCCTCCATCTTCTTCATCCGGAACAACTCGAGGCCGCTCGCCAATCGCGCATGCTTCTCGTTCGTCCCTCGCAGCAATTCGCGTCCAACCCTCGTATGGCGCGTCTCGACAATCGGGAGCGCGCCCGCGTCCCGCGTCGCCCGGATCAACTCAATCGTGAACTCATCCGGCACATCGATCATATCGAGCAGGATGCGGTCGCCCTTCTTCAGCGCGGTGGAATACTCCACCAGCAGCTTCGCCAGATTGCGGTATCGAGGATCGGTCATATGCCCGCCACAATAACAAAACATCCTTCTTTGGAAATGCCGGAATTAAAGATGAGGACACGGACGCACGTAA
>Ga0224555_1002853_pt1 | contig 19143 bp, 14 predicted proteins | sample 714S23034metaG_FD_180687 | JGI IMG/M metagenome (GOLD analysis project Ga0224555, IMG submission 180687) | Peat soil microbial communities from Stordalen Mire, Sweden - 717 S2 30-34 | ecosystem: Environmental > Terrestrial > Soil > Wetlands > Peat | place: Sweden: Norrbotten County, Stordalen...
AACCCCCGCCATCACCAACCCAACTTCCTTTCAAGCTCCCTCCTGGACTCCACACCCCCGGCACTTGCGGATAAACCGGACCCTTGTCAACGCAGAGTTGACACTGGGGCCGTGCACCGAGGCATAAGCCCAGGCCACAGCGGTGCAGGGCGATTCGGCCCAAATAGCCTGGATCCGCCAGTGCCTTCTTAGTAGAGGCGCTCGTCGCGAACGCCTCCGCAAGGGAGGCAGGGCGCGTGATCTCGATCCGGCGGGTGAGTCTTGGCGGCGGCTATCGCTACCTCATCGACTATGTCGCGGCCGGCGACGGGAACCCGGAGCCGTCGAAGGGTCTCGCCCACTACTACGCCTCCACGGGCACCCCGCCGGGAGTCTTCCTCGGAGCCGGACTGGCGGATCTGGACGGCGGGAGGGGGATCGAGAAGGGCTCGCAGGTGAGCGAGGAGCACCTCTTCAACATGCTCGTCGCCCTCTGCGACCCGGTATCTGGCGAGTCGCTCGGAGGCCGGCTCACCGTGCCGGGAAACAGTGCGCCGGTCGCCGGCTTTGACCTCACGTTCAGCCCGAGCAAGAGCGTATCGACGGCCTGGGCGCTCGCGGATGAGGACACCAAGGCGGTCATCGCCGACTGTCACCGCCAGGCGATCGACTACGTCCTTTCCTACGCCGAGGCCAACGTCTTTCACTCCCGATCGGGGGCCGGCGGCATCGTCGAAGAGGACGTGACCGGGGTCATCGCCACCTCCTTCACCCACTTCACAAGCAGGATGGACGATCCTCAGTTGCACGACCATCTCGTGGTTTGGAATCGAGCGAGATCGGTATCGGACGGTAAGTGGAGGACCCTTGACTCCAAGGCCATCTTCAAGGCGACGACGACGCTCTCAGAGCTCCACCAAGGAGTCCTCTCTGACCTTTTGACCTCCGCGCTCGGGCTCGGCTGGGAGGCGCGGGGACGACGGCACTCGTCAAAGCCTCGTTATGAGATCACCGGCGTCGCCGAGTCGCTCATGGCCGAGTTCTCGCGCCGCTCCGAACAGATCGCGGAGCACTCAGAGTTCCTCCGGGCCGAGTTCAAAGCAGCGCATGGGCGAAGTGCCACGGCCGTCGAGGACATGAGGTTGCACGCGGTGGCGACGATCGCCACCCGGCCGGACAAGACCAAGCACAGCCTGGCCGAGCTCACCGAGGAGTGGCGCGAACGGGCGGCAAGCCACGTCGCGGAGGACGAGCAGATCGCCTGGGTCTCGAGCCTGAAGGACAGAAACGACCTACCGCTGCTTCACCGCCATGACCTCGGCGAGGCGATCCTCACCGACGCCGCCCATGCTGTCGTCACAACGGTCGCCGAGCACCATTCCACCTACGGACGCCAGAACCTTCTCGCAGAAGCCCACCGCCTGCTGCACGGGGTCCGCTTCGCCTCTCCTGATGACAGGGTGGCCGTCGCTGAGCACATCGCCGAGCTCGCGATCGCCCGCTCTGTGATGCTCACGCCGTCGTCGCTGCACCACACACCGGAGCGCTACGTCCGTCCCGACGGGTCGTCGCGGCTTCATCCTGAGAGCCGGATCGTCTACACCACAGAGGCGCTGCTTGGCGCAGAGGCCCGCCTCCTCGAAGCCGCGAGGAAGCTCGGCGCACCCCGGGTGGGCGTCGCGATAGTGGCCGAGGTGACAGAGGCGAACCTGCCCGGGCGGGACTACAAGTTGAGTGTCGACCAGGCCCTCGCCGTCGAGAAGATCGCCACCTCCGGTCGTGTCCTTGACGTCCTCGTGGGCCCAGCCGGTACCGGGAAATCAACCGCCATGGCTGGGCTTCGCGCCGTGTGGGAAGAGGCCCACGGTCCGGGGTCCGTGATCGGTCTCGCCCCCTCCGCGGCCGCGGCCCAGGTGCTCGGAGACGAGCTCGGGATCGAGACGGAGAACACGGCCAAGTGGCTCACCGAGTGGAGGCGCATCCCCGAGCTGACCGCTCGCCGGGAGCGTCTCGCTTTGAACCTCGCCCGGCACGCGTACCCACGTTCTCCGAGCGCGTCCAGGCTCCGCGCCCGGCTCGCAGAGACGGATCAGGCCATCTCAGAGCGACGCCTGAAGCCGGGACAGCTCGTCATGATCGATGAAAGCTCACTGGCGGGGACCTTCACCCTCGACGAGCTCGTGAGCGCCGCTACGACAGCCGGTTCCAAGATCTTGTTGTTGGGAGATCACGGCCAGATGTCCTCTGTCGAAGCCGGCGGGGCCTTCTCGCTCCTCGTCAAGGACCGTGGTGATCTCGTCCCCGAGCTCACCGATGTCCGCCGTTTCAACTCTGAGTGGGAGAAGGCTGCCAGCGTCGAGCTTCGAGCCGGGAACACCTCGGCCATCGACTCCTACGAGGCCCATGACCGCGTCACATCCGGCGATCGGGAGAGCCTGTTGGACGCCATCTACGCGGCCTGGAAGGCCCACGACGAGGCCGGCAAGTCGAGCCTGATGATCGCCGGAGACGCCGCCACCGTCACCGAGCTGAACCGGCGCGCGAGGACCGGTCGCGTGGCTGAAGGATCGGTAGCCAGCGCCGGCCTTGCGATCGCGGACGGCCAGAGGGCGGGCGTCGGTGACGAGATCGTGACCCGCCAGAACAACCGCTTGCTGACGACAGGAAAGAGCTGGGTGAAGAACGGCGACCGCTTCGTCGTCACCGCCACCAACCCCGACGGTTCCATGGCAGTGCGCCGCGTCTCCGGTGGCACCGAGGTGATGCTGCCGGCCGACTACGTGGCCCAGCACGTCGAGCTCGGCTACGCCACGACCGCCTACCGGAGCCAAGGCCGCACGGTCGACACGACGCACTCGCTGGTGTCGCCGACCACGACCCGCGAGGTGCTCTACGTCGCCGCCACGCGCGGGCGCGAGTCCAACATGATCTATGTCGACACGAGCTTCGACCCGGATCCCGCCACTGGACACGACGGCACACTCGCCCAACAGAGCGCCCGCGAGGTGCTCGCCGGCGTGCTCGCCAACGAAGGTGCCGACCTCTCCGCGCACGAGACCCTCGAGAGGGCACAACGCCACACCGAGGACTTCAGCGTCCTCGCCGCCGAGTACGAGACGCTGGCTCGTGCCGCTCAACAGCAACGCTGGGACGACCTGCTGGACCGCTCAGGACTCGAGTCCCGTCGTCTCGAGCAGGTTCGTCAAAGCCCCGCCTACGGTCCCCTACTTGCTGCCCTCCGAGACGCCGAGGCGCACGGCCTCGACATGGAACAGACTCTCCCCCGGCTTGTGGCAACACGGCCTCTCGATGACGCGGAGGACCCCGCGGCGGTCCTCCGCGACCGAGTCAACCATTGGGCACATGTCGTCGGATCGTCGCGTCGAGCCAGCACGAATCTCATTGCAGGGCTGATCCCACGAGCGGTAGGGCTCACCGACCCAGACATGGCCCGGGGTCTCGAGGAACGGGACGAGGCGATGCAGCACCGGGCGCGGGCACTGGCCGAGCGGGCCATCGAGCAGAATCAGGTTTGGGTGCGCCGGCTCGGTGGCCCACCTCCCGACCGGGTCGCCAGAGAACGTTGGATCGAAGCCGTCACGACGGTTGCCGCCTACCGAGAACGCTGGAACATCGGTGACGACCACCGACCTCTTGGCTCGAAGGTCACCGCTAGGACGATCGAAGCGATCAACCAGCGCAACCTTGCCCAGGCTGCCGTCAACAGGGCGTCGCGGCTTACCTACCCACGGGGAGCGCAGTACCCCGAGTTGCTAGCCGTCGCCGTCGATATCAGCCCGGCCGGAAGGCCGGGACTACAAGACGAGCGCTCGATTTGAGCGTGGTCACCGTCAGCCATCCTCGGGTTATGAGCTCTAGAGCCCCTATTCGGACCCTCCAAATGGCTCCGTCCTCGTCTGCATTGTGGCCCTCTGAGCTCGTACTTTGCTACGGACACGTGTCCGGGGCAGGGAAGAGCCATCTGACATCCCCGGAGCAGTTTTTGGGATTTTTTTGGGATTCTTTGAGTGGATTCATGGCACAGACCCACCACCCCACAGGCATCCCCCAGCCTGCCACCACGGCAGCACGCGTCGCCCGAGAGCTGCTCCACGGCCGTCGGGAGGACATCACGCTCGTCCTTTACTTGGACGACCGTCACCGCTTCGTCGGGCACGCCATTGTCGCCACGGGCTGGGTCCAGGCAGCTCGCCTCTCGGCCCACCCGATCCTCGTAGGAGCGCAGGCCAGCCGTGCAACCGGCTCCGTCCTCGTCCGCTATGGCCGCTACCGGGTCCTCCAGGCCACGGACGCCGAGACAACCTCCCTCCGTGCCATCGCTGCAGCGTGCAGTCGTCACGGGCTCGCTGTGGCGGATCACCGGGTGGTGAGCGGCACCAGCACCGGCTTCAGTTCGGCCTTCCTCGGAGGGCCGTGAGCTGGTCCAGGCCAGACGGCACATCCCTGTCGTACCATCAGTGCATGTCAGGCAGCATTTCGACCACTCTCGCGGCGCCCCCCAGGCACTTCGTGCTCGTCTCAACTCGATGGAGCACCCACACGAATGCCGAGGCTGGTCGTCTATGAGCACGATGGTGTCTGAGCGTTCCCTGGAGTCCTGGCTGTGGGACGCCGCGAACATCCTCCGAGGCCCTGTGGACGCATCGGACTTCAAGGCGTACGTCTTTCCGTTGCTCTTCCTGAAACGGATCAGTGACGCGTTCGATGAGGAGCGCGAGGCAGCGCTTGCGGATTCCGACGGCGATGAGGAATACGCGTCGCTTCCTGAACAGCACCGCTTCCAGGTGCCAACCGGGTGCCACTGGTCAGAGCTTCGGAACCGGAGCACCAACGTCGGACAAGCCATCCAACGGGCGATGCGGGAGATCGAGAAGGCGAATCCGAACACGCTCTACGGCATCTTCGGTGACGTCCAGTGGAGCAACAAGGACCGGCTGTCCGACGCTCTTCTTGTCGATCTCGTCGACCACTTCAGTCAGATGAATCTCCGGAATGCTGTGATTCCGAACGACATGCTTGGCGACGCCTACGAATACCTCATCAAGAAGTTCGCTGATCTCACCAACAAGAAGGCGGGCGAGTTCTATACACCCCGGTCGATTGTGCGCCTCATGGTGAACATCCTTGACCCGCAAACCAGCGAGACCGTCTACGACCCAGCATGCGGCACTGGAGGCATGCTCCTTGAGACGCTCCATCACATCCGTGAACACGGCGGCGATGACCGACTCATGCTGGGAAGGCTCTTCGGACAGGAGAAAAACCTGACGACAGCAGCGATCGCCCGTATGAATCTCTTCCTCCACGGAGCGGAGGACTTTCAGGTTGTACGCGGTGACACTCTGCGAAACCCAGCCTTCTTCTCTGGAGACCGACTGGCCACGTTCGACTGCGTGATTGCAAATCCGCCGTTCTCGCTCAGTTCATGGGGCGAGGAAGCCTGGGCAACCGACCCCTGGGGGCGCAACCTGGCCGGTACCCCACCCAAGAGCTATGGCGACTGGGCCTGGGTGCAGCACATGATCGCCTCGATGGCCCCAAAATCAGGTCGACTCGCAGTCGTCCTGCCCCACGGCGCGCTCTTCCGACTGGGGGCAGAAGGCAAGATTCGCTCCAAGGTGCTTGAGATGGACCTTATCGAGGCAGTCATTGGACTCGGCCCCAATCTCTTCTACGGCACTGGCCTCGCTGCATGCATCATCGTGGCCCGCCGCAGCAAGGCACCGGAGCGCAAAGGAAGCGTTCTATTGGTCGAAGGGTCTGACCTCTTCCGGAAGGGACGCAATCAGAACACACTCGAAGCCGAGCATGCAGCTGAGCTGCTCTCTGCGTACCGAAGGTTTGTTGATCTGGATGGGCGAGCCCGTGTAGTCCCGCTCGACGAGATCATGAGGCAAGGTGGCAGCCTCAACCTCGCGGGCTATATCACCAAAGCTGATGACGAGCCCACCCCGAGCGTGGCCGAAGCTACGACTTCGCTACGAGAGACTTTCGAGGCTGCGTGGCGAGCTGAGGACCGGCTCAACGCTCTCTTGGCTGAGCGGGGTATCGGATGAGCGAGCGCATCAGTCAAACCGAACTGGAGTCCTACCTCTGGGGAGCAGCCACCCTGCTCCGGGGAACGATCGACGCAGGCGAGTACAAAGCATTCATCTTCCCTCTGCTGTTCTTGAAGCGCCTGAGCGACGTATTCGATGAAGAGTATGCCGTAGCCCTTGAGGAGTCCGGTGGCGACAAAACATACGCCTCCATGCCGGAGCAGCACCGCTTCCAGGTGCCCGACGGCGCTCACTGGAATGACGTGCGGCAGGTCACCAGCAATGTGGGCAAAGCCCTAGCCAGTGCAATGAGGGACATCGAGGTGGCCAACCCCAGGCTCTACGGCGTATTCGGTGATGCCCCATGGACTAACAAGGAACGGCTGCCCGACCCCGTCCTCCGAGACCTCATCGAGCACTATTCGACGGTCCAGCTCAACATCGAGACTGTGCCCGAAGACGAGTTGGGCGTGGCGTATGAATTTCTGATCAAGAAGTTTGCTGATGATTCCGGCCACACGGCAGCAGAGTTCTACACGAACCGCACCTTGGTCCACCTTATGACGCAGATGCTCGACATTCAGCCTGGCGACAGCGTATATGACCCAACCTGCGGGTCAGGTGGCATGTTGCTGTCCGCCGCAGACGAACTCCGTCGCCAGGGCAAGGAGCATCGGACCCTCAAGCTCTTCGGCCAAGAGCGGAACCTCACTACGTCGGCCATTGCTCGGATGAACCTGTTCCTCCACGGCATTGAGGACTTCGACGTCGTGCGAGGCGACACGCTGGCCAACCCCAGCTTCGTCCAAGGTGACCGGCTCCGGAAGTTCGACGTGGTGTTGGCTAACCCGCCGTACTCGATCAAGCAGTGGGATCGCCTCGCTTGGCAGTCAGACAAGTGGGGCCGAAACGTCTTCGGTACACCTCCGCAGGGGCGAGCAGACTACGCCTTTTGGCAGCACATCCTGTGCTCCATGGACGAGTCAACTGGACGATGCGCAATCTTGTTCCCGCACGGCGTGCTCTTCAGGGATGAGGAACGACAGATGCGCGAGCGAATGTTGGGGGCCGATGTCATCGAAGCCGTCGTCGGACTCGGACCCAATCTCTTCTACAACTCGCCCATGGAGGCCTGTGTGGTTGTATGCAGGTCGAAGAAATCGCCGGACCGGTCAGGCCGCATTCTCTTCATCGACGCTGTCACTGAGGTGACGCGCGAGCGCGCTCAGAGTTTTCTGACCGCCGATCACATTCTCCGGATCGCTGACCGATATCGCAGGTTTGAAGCTGAACCTGCATTTGCTGCTATCGCAACTTTGAGCGACATTGCCACCAATAACTACAATTTAAGCATCCGGTTATACGTAAAGCGAAATCCGGATGATTACAGTGCAGCCGATCTCCCCGGGGCTCTGCTCACTTGGCGAGTGAGTTCATCCGATCTTCGAGTGGCTGCAGAGGACTTGTTCACTCTACTACAGAGTAAAGAGGCCTAGTCGTGAGCAAAGCGCAGATACCTCGCGATGGCTGGGGTGCGAGGCGTTTCAGTGACGTCGCCGAGAGCGTTACCGAGCGAGTGGATGATCCAGCTAGTGCAGGCGTACAAGCATACGTCGGGTTGGATCATCTCGATACGGACACTATCAAGATCAGCCGATGGGGTTTGCCGACCGATGTCGAAGCCACCAAGCTGAAGTTCTTTCCGGGGGACGTTATCTACGCCAGACGGCGTGCCTACCAGCGGAAGCTTGGGGTAGCTGAATTCGAGGGCATCTGCTCGGCCCACGCGCTGGTGCTTCGTGCCAATCCAGAGGTCTGCTTGCCGGGCTTTCTCCCTTACTTTCTCCAGAGTGACCAGTTCCACGAGCGTGCATTGGACATTTCAGTTGGTTCGCTATCACCAACCATCAACTGGAAGACGCTCGCGATGCAAGAGTTCCTCGTGCCACCTCTTGAAGCGCAGCGCCAGATTGTTGAGGTTCTCGACGCTATTGGGGCTTTAGAAGAGTGTCTCTCCGCTGTCGTGAGTTCAATTCGACATTTGATGGCTGCAGTGGCACACGAGGTTGCTGAGCTGAGTGCAGCTACGGGAGCGCTCACGCCGGTCGGCCGTCTTGTCGAAGACGACCGACCTGTTACGTATGGAATCCTAAAGCCAGGAACTGGACATCCGGGAGGTGTCCCGGTCATCAAAGTACGCGACTTTCCGAATGGCCTTGTCGAAACCGACAACCTGCTGCTTACGTCACCGGAGATTGACGAGGAATACAAGCGATCACGATTACGAGCTGGGGACCTCTTAATCTCGATCAGGGGAACGGTCGGTAGGCTCGCGGAGGTTCCGAGTGAGCTTGCGGGTGCCAACATTACTCAGGACACGGCCAGACTCACTATCCGTGGGGAGCATGATGCGAAGTTCATCCGGTGGATGCTTGCCAGCAACTTCGTTCAACGACAGATTCAGAGTCGGATAACTGGTCTGGCAGTGCAAGGAATCAATCTCGGTTCCCTCCGGCTAGTCACTGTTCCGACTCCTCCTCCTGAAGATCAGCGTGCTCTGACCGTCCGGTTCGCTTCACTCGATTCACTTCTGCAGCTAAGCCAGTCTCAGCTGCAGGCGACAAGGGACATCACGAGGTTGCTGAGGCACCATCTCCTGGGAGGCGAAGCCAACCATGTTCAATGAAGCCAACGCAGTTGAGGAATTCATCCTCGACCGAATGGTCCAGGTGGGTTGGACGTACGTCTTTGGTTCAGAGTTGCCTCGCACGAACGGTGACGTCCTCCTTGAGTCTGTCCTGACAGAAGCACTGTGTTCGCTCAATCCCGAGATTGCCGAGGACCCCGCTAGGGCGGAGGAGGTCATTTACAAGCTCCGTGCCATCATCCAGGGAGTCGGTGGCGATGGCCTCGTGCGAGCTAACGAAGAACTGATGGCCTGGCTGCGTGGCGAACGGACCATGCCGTTCGGCCCACACGGCGAACACGTGACGATCCGTCTGGTCGACTTCGACGATCTCAACAACAAACCCTTCATCGTCTCGAACCAGGTGACGTTCACTCAAGGCCCGCAACGCCGATTCGACATCGTTGGTTTCGTCAACGGCATTCCGCTCGTGGTTGGAGAAGCAAAGACTCCCGTGAGGCCGGCGGTGAGCTGGGTGGATGGTGCTGCACAGGTTCACGATGACTACGAGGTCAACGTCCCAGGGTTCTTCGTGCCGAACGTGTTTTCGTTTGCGTCGGAAGGGAAGACCTTTCGATTCGGTGCCCTCCGGATGCCGATCGAGATGTGGGCTCCCTGGCGAGGAGGTGGCCCTGAACTCGCAGGGCTCCAGGAGCTTGAGCGAGCCGTGTCCTCGCTTCTGCGCCACGCCGTGGTGCTCGACATCGCACAGAACTTCACAGTCTTCGCCACCGACCGCCAGCACCGGAAGATCAAGCTCATCTGCCGGTACCAGCAGTTCGAGGCGACCAACCAGCTCATTGAGCGGGTTGTCGAGGGGAAGATTCGCAAGGGCTTGATCTGGCACTTCCAGGGGTCAGGCAAGAGCCTCCTCATGGTCTTTGCCGCCAACAAGCTCCGGCTCCACCCGGAGCTGGGAAACCCGACGGTTGTGATCGTGGTTGACCGGATCGATCTCGATACCCAGATCACTGCCACCTTCAACGCGACAGATGTCCCCAACACGGTGACAGCTCAGACTCGTGACGACCTGCAAACGCTGCTCGCTCACGATTCCCGCAAGGTGATCATTACTACGATCCACAAGTTCGGCGAAGCAGGTGGTGTACTCAACGAACGGGGAAACATCGTCGTTCTGGTGGACGAGGCCCACCGAACACAAGAAGGCGACCTTGGTCGCCAGATGCGGGACGCCTTGCCGAACGCTTTTCTCTTTGGCCTAACCGGGACCCCTATCAACAAGAGGGACCACAACACCTTCTACGCATTCGGTGCCTCTGAAGACCTCGGCGGCTACATGAGTCGTTACTCGTTCGAGGAGTCCATCCGTGACGAGGCGACACTGCCGTTGCGGTTCGAGACCCGCGACGTGAAATTGCGGATCGATCGCGAGGTGCTCGACGAAGGGTTCGCCAAGATCACCGAAGGTCTCACCGACGCAGACCGGGCGGAAGTCTCGAAGCAGGCAGGCAAGTTCGCACTACTTGTGAAGTCGCCTGCCCGTGTCGCCGCTGTCGTTGAGGACATTGCGAATCACTACGAGGAGCGGATTGCACCAGAGGGCTTCGGTGCCCAGATCGTCACGATTGACCAGGAGGCATGCGTTCTCTACAAGGAGGCGCTCGACTCGATCTTGCCGCCAGAGGTGAGTGAGGTCGTGATCTCGGTCGGCCAGGGGGCACCCCGAGCGTGGCGGGAACGCTTCAAGCGCTCGAAGGACGAGGAAGAGCGTCTCCTCGACCGATTCCGTGACCCCAGCGATCCGCTCAAGATTCTGATCGTCACTGCCAAGCTGCTGACAGGCTTCGATGCTCCGAACCTTCAGTGCATGTATCTGGACAAGCCCTTGCGTGACCACACGCTCCTCCAGGCAATCTGTCGGACCAATCGCCCGGCACCTGGCAAGTCCTACGGACTCATCGTCGACTACTTGGGCATCTTCGACGACATTGCTCAAGCTCTCGTCTTCGACGAAACCTCGATCACGACTGTCATCAGCAACCTTGACGAGCTGAAGTCGCAACTCGGACCGTTCTTGGAAGCCTGCCTTGCTTGGTTCCCCGGTGTCGACCGTGAGCAGGCTGGCTGGGAGGGTCTGCTCGCTGCACAGCAATGTCTTCCTGACAATGAGAAGCGAGATGCGTTCGCTGCGGACTTTTCCCGGCTTGCAATTGTGTGGGAGGCGGTTTCCCCCGACCGGGTGCTCACGCAGTACGAAGATGACTACCGCTGGTTAGCCCAGTGCTACGAGTCGCTCAAGCCCCCCTCCGGCAACGGGAAGCTGCTCTGGCATGCGCTTGGGGCCAAGACGATCGATCTCATTCACTCGAACGTGACCGTGCAGGCCGTGCGAGACGACCTGGAGACGCTCGTGATGGACGCCGACGTCATCGAGGATCTCTACGACGACCCTGAAACGAGCAAGGTGCAGGTTGAAGTCAAGATATCTGTCCGTCTTCGGCGCCACGGCAACGACCCCAAGTTCGTTGCTCTGTCAGAGCGACTGGAGAACCTTCGTCTCCAGCACGAGCAGGGCGTCCTGGCGTCCATCGACTTTCTCAAGAGTCTCCTTGTCTTGGCGAAGGACGTTGTCGAAGCAGAGCGGGAGGTACCAGAGGAGGAGCAAGAGGACCGAGGCAAAGCGGCACTTACCGAGTTGTTCGAGACGGTGAAGAACACCAACACTCCCGTCATCGTCGAGAGGGTCGTTGCCGACATCGATGAGATCGTTCGTCAAGTTCGGTTTCCCGGTTGGCAGCAGACGGCGGCCGGCGAACGCGAGGTGCAACGGGCTCTCCGAAAGAGCTTGCTCAAGTACAAGCTGCACTCAGATCAGGACCTATTCGACAGGGCCTACGGCTACATCGTCCAGTACTACTGACCAGAGAAGTGCTCCTCGGCGTGTTCCCATCGGCCACGACCTCTCCCTGAGAGCGCTTGCCTGGAGGCTTGTGTCACAGTGGAAACATGCGCTGGGATGACCTCCAACTCCTCCGACGGATCGACGAGATCGAGCAAGCTGGCTCTCACGTTGGGAACGGCCAGAACCTACTGCAGCAGCTCAATCAAAAGGACAACCTGCCGTGGAATGATGGGACGGCGGAGTTTGCCACGGAGCTGGCGCTCGCTCGCAATGCTGACCTTCTGACGTGGACTGATCGCAGTTCCCAGTGGGTCGGGAATTACAGCCCAACGACAGACCCCTGGAATTGGTTGCAGACCGTTGACGACATCAAGCTCACCATCGCCGGGCGAGACAGAGCCCGCGGGCGCGTAGTCCAACTAGACCTGCCGGACTCCGACGAAGACGATGGCCGCATCATCTCCGGCTTGACCTTGGAGGAGATCGCACGGTCCATCGGCAACACCTACGCCCCAGCCCAGTTGCCTCGGTATCTCCGAGATTCTGGAATCCCAGCGGAGCTTGTTCCCTCAACGGTATCTGGAGACAAATGGGAGTTCGTGTTCGAGATTCTCTCGGGGCTTCACGAAGGTGGGTCGGCAGCTCGCCGCTCGCTCCGGGAGTTCATCGGGGGATGGTTGGACGGTCGGTACCACGCTCCACCCGCCGCGGACGTTCGGAAGCGCATCGTCGCCCTGCTGGGTCAACAGGGCTGGCACGTTCGTGATGGCCGCCTGGTCATAGGAGAGCGGCTGTCCATGGAGCCGGGAACCGTTACGCCACTTGGGCGTGATGCGTTGCTGGCAGGGCTCCATGTGGATATCCGGCAGGTCATCGAGAGGTTCGTCGACGACCACCTTGACGTAGCCATCTTTGAGTCATTCAAAGCTATCAATAACCGAGTCAAGCAGATGAGCGGTCTCGCTCTTGATGGAAGCAAGCTAATCGACGAAGCACTGGGCAAGTCCAGTCCCATAATCGTCTTTGCAGATCAGTCGAGCCAAACAGGTCAAGACATTCAGCAAGGACTCCATTTCATGTTCAAGGGTGCTGTGCAGGGCATTCGTAATCCTGACGCACACGAACAGTTCCAACTTCTCGACGAGCAGGAAGGTCTTGAGGAGCTGGCATTTGCCAGCATGCTGATGCGAAAGCTCGACGCAGCAGATATCAGGCAGAAGAGCTAACGTCCACTGCCCAGCAGTCGACGCAGTATAAGTCGCCATCGTCGGCGTAGTGGGTGGCCGTCAGGGTGAATGAGGTCGGTGTCGACCGAGCACCCACACCGATCGCAGAAGACCCACGACGCCTCCCGCCACAGCGGGAGGCTCGCCATCTCCTCGAGCTGGGCGAGGTTGGCGTCGGCCCGATCGTCGTCGGGCTCGGCAAGAACGAGGTGGTAGCGGACCAGCTCTGCAATGTCGGTGATCGTGCAGGACATGACTGAAACTCCCTCCCCCTCATCGGGTTCATGGGTGCGGAAGGGGACGGAGGGGAAGCAGGGAGTGAGGGGAAGAGAACGCAGTCCTCCGGGAATACCGGAGCGAAGCGGCGGCTCGGACCGCCTTGACGCCCTGCGGCTCCGTGTAATCCTGCGGAGGATAGGCGCCAGCGGTTCGGTGCTGATATAAATAGTAGAAGTAGTCGAAAGGAGCCTCTCGTGCCGGACTCCATCGCGTTCACGGTAAGGGGACGGCCCCTCCGCCTGACTCAGGCGGACGTGGTTGGGGTGATGCGCGGGGTGGAGCCGGAACCGATCCGCGCCCACGGAGTGTACGTCGCCGGCCAGGCCTATCCCGTCAAGCAGGTCTTCGCAGCAGCAACGGGGCTCGACAGACTCGACTTCACAAGTGAGGTCGCGAGACGACACCTTGACCATCTGGGGTTTGAGCTGGTGCGGTCGGAGGCTGCTCGATGATCGGGGCGAGGCAGCTCGACGAGCGACTGCCGCCCCACGCTGGCGACAGCAGTCCACGGGTCAGGGTCGCGCCGTCACCGGGAACCCTCGACGACCATTACCGGGCCGTCGAACGGCGGATGCCGGTAAGCCCGAGTCGGGACTACGCGCCTCTCGTGACGCCGAATGGGAACGGCCAGGAGAAGGTGCATCGCTGGTTCCATTTCAAGGAGGCCTTCTCTAGCCGGCTGCTGCCTCGCATCCTGAAGGACACCGAGCTGCGCGAACGCCGGGAGCTGCGGATTCTCGACCCGTTCGCCGGCGTCGGGACGACCCTGGTATCGGCGGGTGATGCCATTGCCACCGGAGAGCTGCGTCACGCGACGGCGTATGGGATCGAGTGCAACCCGTTCCTGCATCTGGTGGCGTCATCGAAGGTTGCGGCACTCCAGCAGCCACCGGCAGGACTCCTCAAGCTGGCGCACAAGCTCGCCGCCGCTGCGAGTCGCAGACCGACGGAGCACGAGGTGGCAGTGCCGGGCCTCTCAACCTTCCAACGCGCAGAGTTCTTCGACCAGGGTGAGTTGCAGCGCCTGCTGCTGATCCGGGAGGCCATTGAACTGGAGGCCGCTTCAGGAACGTCGGCCGATCTCCTCAACCTCTGCAGACTTGCTCTCGGAGCGGTCGTCGAACCCGTCAGCAACCTTCGTCGCGACGGCCGTGCCTTGCGATACGTTCCAACGAAGTCCCCTCGACCCACGGCGATACAAGGGTTCCTCGACAAGGTGGAGCAGATCGCCGACGACCTGCCGAGGTCGCGGGTGAACCTGACAGGCGCGGTTCTGTCCGGCGACGGGCGCTCGCTGAGCCCGCTCGACAACCGGTATCGGGCCTTCGACCTGGTGCTGTTCTCGCCGCCGTATCCCAACAACATCGATTACACCGAGGTCTACAAGCTGGAGAACTGGCTGCTCGGCTTCATCTCCGACGGCGAGGAGTTCGCATCGCAGCGGCTGAGAACCGTCTACAGCCACCCGAGTCTGCTTCGATCCGACCCTTTGCCGTGCTCGGAGCTGAGCGGTCGGGAGAACCAGCTAGTGACGAAGACGGTGGCCCCCCTCATCGAGCATCTGCCGGAGGACCGTTACTTGTTAGCCCGGACGCGCATGCTTCGCGGGTACGTCCTGGACATGTACGTGTCGCTTCGCAGCGCCATGTGCCGCGTGACGCCAGGCGGCTATGTGGTCTACGTGGTGGGGAACTCCGTTCATGGGACCAGCTCAGCTAGCCTGGTCATCGCTGCTGACCTGCTGATCGCAGAGCTTGCCGTGGCACTCGGCTACGACCTCGTCGGAATAGGGGTGGCACGTCAGCTACGCCGCAGGTTCGTCGAGTCCCCGTTTCTGCGCGAAAGCGTTGTGACCCTACGGATCCCGACGTGACCGTGGCGACGGGCACTCGGACCGTCCATGCCTCTGGCGACCGATCGAACGCCGACACTCTCTCGTTCGAGCCCTCCGCTCGCCTTCAGCGATATCTCGGGCGCGAACTCATCGCAGATCCGAATCTGGCCGTCGTCGAATTCGTGAAGAACGGCTACGACGCTGGCGCATCGCGAGTCTGGATCCGATTTGAGCTGACGAGATCCCCCACGCAGCTGCGCATCGCCGATGACGGCACGGGGATGGACCTCGAAGGCTTCAGGAAGAACTGGATGCGTCCGGGCTTCAGCGCCAAGTCGCCCGACGCGCCGAGGGGGGTCGTGGACCGTCCGCCGAACAACGATGCCGGGCGCCGGCAGCGAGCGCGGACGCAGGTCGGAGAAAAGGGACTTGGTCGGCTCTCGGCTGGTCGCCTCGGTAAAGCGGTCGACGTCTTCACACGCAAGTCCCCGGCGGACAAGTGGCTGCACGTCCATATCAACTGGAGCGACTTCGACGACATGACCAAGGCCATGTCCGACGTGCACATTCCTTACGACTTCGTCGACGTGGTTCCGGATCTCGACGTCCAGCTTGACCGCGGCACCGTCGTTCAGATCACGGAGCTGGACGTCGACTGGGCGCGCCGTCTTCCCGGCCGGCCCGCATTCGGTCGCAGCCGAACCCGGCTTGGCCGCCTGAAGCAGGATCTCGACCTCATGCTGCGGCCCCTTGATCTGGCGGATACCGACTTCACCATCGACCTGCAGAGCGACTCGATTCCAGAGGACGGATTGCTCGGGGCGATAACGCCACAGACGGCGGCACAGACCGCTGACTACGTCATGGACTTCGAGTTCGGCACCGATCGGCAGGGGCGGCCGCAGGTGAAGCGAACGTTGCATCGCAGTGCCGAGATCGCCAGGCAGTTTGGTAGCTCTCGGAGTCAGAGCTTCAAGCCGGAGCGCCTCGACGCACCATCCTCCAAGAGCCCATCCGCGCGGCCGGACGAACTGGCATGCAGACCCTTCAGTGGGAAGTTTCTCTACAATCCACCACCGCCGGGACAGCGGGCCAAAGCCGACACTTTCGTCGCCCACGGCGTGCTGCTCTACCGTGACGGTGTCATCGTCGAGCCCTACGGCTTGGATGAGAACGACTGGGTCGGGGTCGAGGCTCGGAAGGCGCAGCGCCAAGGTCATGACTTGGTTCAGCCGGCAACCTTCTGGGGCGAGGTTCACATCAACCGGGCTGACAATCCGGCCCTGGTCGACATGGCCAACAGGCAGGGGTTGTTGGAGAACGAAGCCTCGCTTGAGTTTATTTCGCACGTTCGAGCGGAGTTCGACTTCTTCGAGCGCCAGGTCACTGCCGAGTTGGAACAGCGCTGGGAGAAGCCTGAAGAGACTGCCGCGAAAACGGCGCGCACGCAACTGAGCGCGGTCACGCTGATGTCTCGATCCTTTGCCCACAATATCCGGCAGCCCCTGATGGCGATGGGAACACAGCTAGTGCGACTGGAGAGCGTGGCGTCGCGGTCAGACCTTCCCCCCGACGCGAAGGATCGTCTGACGGAGATCCATGACAGCCTCACGCGGTACCTGGACCGGGCGCAGCGGCTGGTCGCTGGGTACGCGGAGACGCCCGAGCCAAAGTTCGAGGAGACCAGAGTCGCCGAGCTTCTGGCCTCCGTCGAAGCAGAGGTTGAGCCGGTCGCGTTGGCCGCCGGGGTCGATGTGCAGTTTGTGGGTGCGCGCAGCAGCCAGCCGATTCTTATGCCCCGAGAGCTGGTCCGGGCAGCCCTGGGGGAGCTGATCCTGAACGCCATCGAGGCCGACCGCCCCGACGGGAGGACAGCGCTGGTTCGTGTCAAACAGCAACAAGATGCGCGCGACCTCGTTGTCGAGGTCGAAGACAACGGCAGCGGTATCCCCGGAGTTGCGCCCGGCACGCCACTAAGCGATGTGCACGTAGCGTCGACGAAGGGACGCCAAGCCGAGGGGATCGTCAACGTCGCGCAGGTCGTCGCCTATTCACGCGGCACGGTGCGAGTGCTGCGGTCAGATTTCGAGGGTACTGCCATCCTGCTCAGAGTTCCCGGGCGGATCGGTGGGCTGGAGTCGGGCGAATGATGGACAACTACGCGAAGGAGCGATGATGGCGTCTGCCCTGCTTATCGACGACGACGAGGACCTTCGCACGAGCCTGGAGGCCGCCGCCAATGATGAGGGACTCGGGTTGCGTACTACAGGCGATTGGAACGAGGCGCTCGCCCTCTTTCACGTCTTCTCACCGAACCTCGTGATTGCCGACTACAACCTGCCTGGATCTGAGCACGGTCTCCGTCTGCTCGCGGAGATCAAGTCGCTCCGACCCTCGGTACGAGTCATCCTCATCAGCGGGGTAGTGGACGCGGCCCAACTTCGCCAGGCGGAGGATCTGGGTGTCGTGGAACGGGTCCTCTCGAAGGGTGACGCCGTGGCGACTACAAAGGCCCTGCTGGAGGAGATCCGCCGAGCCGAGGAGACGTTCAGCGCGTCGAGCGATTGGCAGGCGGTCGCGCAAGCGTATGTGCAGGGTCGAGCGGTCGATCAGGGCGCATTCGAGGAGTTGGATGCTGCGCTGCGCCGGCAGGCCGAGAATCGTCCATGAGTCGCTACGTCTACTTCGACACCTGCGCGCTGGCGAGATGGGCGGAGGGTGACGTGACCACGCCAACTCTCAGAGCGCGTCACGGCCGTGCCGCGGTCCAGACGCTTCTCGGCGAAGCCGAGACAACCTTGGGGCTCTCTGAGGTGACTGTGCTGGAGTACAGCAGCGTCCTGGCACAACTTTGGCGTCAGAGCGAGTATCCGGAGCACGATCAGGCGTGGGCTGATCGCTGCCTTGATGCGCTTATGGGCCAGATAGCTTCAGGGAGGATCGAGATCATTCCCGTGCCACCCAAGGCGGCTGAGCAGGTGATGTACCTGATGAAGATCGCTGTGCGTGACCGACAGATTGCGCTGCGACCCTGGGATGCGCTGCACCTCATCAGCGCAACAGCATGGGCGGAGCAACTTGGCCACGACGTGGAGTTAGCCACGTGTGACAGCGATTTCGACCGCTTCGTGAATGCTTTTCCGTACTTCAGGCGGTTCGTCACGATTCTGATGACCGTGTGACAAAGCACCGTGGGCCTGCTCCGGCGTCGACCGGTGTTGCTGGCGAGATCAAGCTCATTGGCAAGGAGTCGAACCGGCCCGAGGACCGGTTCACCGGACTGCTGACGATCGACGAGTTGGACGAGCGGTTGACCGTCTACCACGACAACGACGGGTGGAGACGGATCACGTCGCCGAGATTGCGCGAGATTGGAGCTAGGAAAGTTGCTGAGGCGACCGGGATTAGCGAACGGCGGGCGAGGGACCTCCTGAAGGCGCGAGCGACGCCGCACGGTAATCATCGAAGAAGGATCGAGGCGTTACTCCGAGAGGCACAAATCCAGGAGGTGATCGAGGTAGGGACTTCCGACCAGGTCTGAGAAGCCAAGCACATCCCGCGACTGGAGCAGCGTCGGTCCCCCTCCTGGAACGACCGAACCCAAAATCTCCAAAGTCTCAAAGTTCTTATCAGGTGAACCGCACGCTGCCACGATGGGTAACCTCGGAACGCGGAGCTGCTCTCGAAGGAGATTTAGAAAGTGGAGTTCTCCAGCCTTCCAGCCGATCACTAATATTCGGTCAACATCCGGCAGTGATGCTTTCAGGGCCGAAAAGTGCTCAGGCGGACATTCGAATATCGCCTTGCGCTCGATCGGAATCGCTATTGCAGGGACCCGGTAGAAAGTGGCCAGCGCCTCCTGCGAGGCGTCAACCGGCGTCCATACTGGATCGGCAATGCCCAGCAAGCCAGCATTTAGGATAGTTTCTTCAACCGTCCCACTGAATCCTGTCGGCACCTGCGTCACGACTCGAACCCATTCGATCGAGCCGTGAAGTTTGAACAATCTGAATCTGCGTGCCGTGTAATCACCCGACACCTCAAACCGAAGCCCGAGTTCATCGCCACAAGCTGACTCAAACAACCTGTCATAGTTGAACGTCGCGACGTGCGGATTCCGAGCCATTCCGTACACCCGTTCCGATCGAATCCGTACACCGATTCCGACGTTTTCGTACACCCGCTGAGGAGACTCTCCTAGCAGCTGGCGCGAGGTA
>Ga0224555_1002857_pt1 | contig 19115 bp, 23 predicted proteins | sample 714S23034metaG_FD_180687 | JGI IMG/M metagenome (GOLD analysis project Ga0224555, IMG submission 180687) | Peat soil microbial communities from Stordalen Mire, Sweden - 717 S2 30-34 | ecosystem: Environmental > Terrestrial > Soil > Wetlands > Peat | place: Sweden: Norrbotten County, Stordalen...
TGTTTGGTGATCATGATCAGCAGCACCCCCCAGACCCTCTGGCCTCGGGCGAAGCCACTGCCACATCATTCCCAAACCACCGGCAAACCGATAATCGTCACTGGAAAATTTTAATTGTCGCCACGCAGATTAGAGGAAAACTCAGAAAATAGATGCGGAAACCAACCTTACTGCAATTGGAATTGCCCTTTTTATATGTGGGGCGATTTGTTCGGCGCATCCTGTTTCGTCACATCCGGCAGCTTGCTGATCGCGTCCATGGTATCGTCGGCGCTGAGGTGGGTGTAGCCCCTGGAAACCACTTCACTGTCATGGCCCACGATCATTTGAGCGAGTGCATTGCTCGCACCTGATGCCTTCAACCAGGTTGTGAATGTATGCCGCAGCGAATGGAAAGAGAGCTCGCTGGTTTGCCTTTTAGCGTCCCGTCCTTTGCCACCGATCCTTGCAACAGCTTTCGGTCGCGCCTCAACCAGACCGGCTGGCGCAAGAATTTCATCATAAAACTTGGTGGAGATAGTGCCGGTGTGCTTTTGAGCCATTACCGCCGCCTTGGGAAAAACACAGGCGTCTGGCTTGTCGCTGGATGGAAGGCTTTCAAAATAGTCTGACAATGGTTTTGCCATATAAAATGACAATCTCTTGGCAGTCTTGCTGGTCACGAACGATATGCGCCGTTTGCCCAAGTCCACCTGCTGCCACGTCAAACCAGCCACGTCTCCCAGTCGTTGGCCTGTGTATAAACCCGTCAGAACCAGGCCACGCCATTCTCCACCAGCCTCGTCGCAACGCGCCAACACCTTTCCAACCTCGGCCAAAGTGAACCCACGGCGCTTATTTTCACCTCGTTGTTTTAGGATGTCCACTTTTGTAGCCACGTTCTTTTCCACCAAATCCTGTTTCTGTGCGGTGTGGAGACAGGCACGAAGGACTTTCAAATCCATGTTCGTGCTCGTAGCGGACAACCGCTGGGCTACGAAATCACGAAATCGCAAAACATCGTCCACGTTCAAGGCATTGAGGTCTTCATCCGCCTTACTGCCAAGAACCTCCAAAAACCGTCTCAGGCTGGTTTCATAGCGTTCGTGGGTGCGCGGCTCTGCTTCAAGTGCCTTCGTCTCAAGCCAACGCTTGCACCAGTTGCGGATTGTGGCGGAAGGCAAAGTCTGGCCGGATGCCATGAGAACATCGGCCACGCCTTGCGCAATCACCTGTCTGGCCTTGTCAGGTGAGAGTTTTGTGCCGAGGGCCGCAGCCTTGGCCCATGTGTCGCAAATCTGCCTGGCCTGCCTCTTGTCCATGGCCTTGGTGCTCCTGAATCGCCGCGCACCATCCTGGGTATTAAAAGCGCAATACCAGTAAGGCGACTTTCCTCTTGGGTCTTTATGCAGGCTTGCCATAATTTATGGTCATAACATAAGTCATAACGCACACCCTTGTCAACGGCGTTCCAAGTTGTCGTAAGTGCTTGCAAATCAACGCATGGCCCTTGACCATTCGAATCGATAAAGGGTGCCCACGCTGCCGGAGATCTGCATCCCAGGATAAAAGTTCAGGTTCAGGAGTTGGGTTTGGAAGGGTGCCAGCGAGTCTCCTAGCAGCCGGGCAATGCCCCACATGTTCGTTCCGTCGACGCTGTTGAACGAACCGCCAACAAGGAGTCGCCCATTGGGTTGGATGGCCATGCAATTCACGGAGGAGATTTGCGGCGTAAAGCTCGTATCCACGCTGCCGTCGGTGTTGACGCGCATCATTCCACTGCCCGTGGTGAATATTTTGCCGTCCGCTTCAACGCCCAACAGCGAGCCATAGGTGGTGGATGGGTTGGGCCTGAAATTGATGTCGACGTCTCCATTGGTCAAAAGTTCCGCGATTCCATTCCGGGAATACCCGTCGATTTCGGCAAATCCCCCGGTCACCACAATTTCTCCATTCGGTTCGAGCGCAACTTGGCTGATTGAGCCGTTCAGGGGGCCGACGGCAAACGTCTCGTCGAGCGATCCGTTGGGCGTTAATCGGGCGGCTTCGTATTGGTTTGTGCCGATGACGATCGTGCCAACGACAATGAGGTTTCCGCTGGCATCCAGGGCCATTGAGTTGATGTATGAGGAGCTGGATAACCCTGGGTAGAACGTGGAATCCAAAGCGCCGTTGGCCGTGAGTTGCACGAGGCCGTTATAGGTCTGTCCGTTGACCTGCGTAAAACCGCCATTGAGGATCATCGCTCCGTTGTTCCTTTGGAGGATTGGGGTGTACACGTAGCCGTTGAAATTGGGGGTGAAGCTGATGTCGAGGCTTCCATCCACGCGGAGCCGGGCCATGTTTGGCTGGCTGAACCCGTTGACTTCTCCAAACGATCCCCCCACAAGGATCATCCCGTTGGTTTGCGCGGCCACAGCAAAGACGAATGCCTCAGGGCCTTGTCCTACGTAAAAGTTGGTGTCGATGCTCCCATCCGAATTCAACCGCACTACCCGATCACATTGGGTGCCGTTGAATAGGGTGAAATCGCCGCCCAGCACGATCTGGCCGTTGCTTTGGACGCAAATGGACCGGACAGCAGCGCTTTCCGGCGGATAAGAATTGGCGAGGGCTCCCGTGCCTGGGTTGAAGTTGGGGTGCAGTGCCGCCTGGCCGTGGACCCTGACAGCGTTAGTCAAAATCACCGCGAGGAGGGTTCCGTACGCCCATCCTCTACCCAAAAGTTGTTTGGACATAGGTGCATCGTAGGCGTGATAGGCTTCCAAACAAACGAAATATCTTGGCCGGTTGGACAGCCTTTGTCCAACTGGGTCAGGTACGGTGGGTGCATGAAAACTGAAGATCCTCGTCCGCTGATCGCCAATAAGCAGGGACTTGACCTGGAGCTTTTTCCAGATGAGCAATTATTCGCTTGGTTGATTCAGCCGCGCAACCCGGTATTGGCGTCTGATTGTCCACTGGCCACTCAGTTTATTGAAGCGATGTTGACCGGGAAGCCCATCCGGTTCATCTACACGGGCGGGTCCGATCCAGGAGCCATGCGAACGGTAAGCGTTTCCCTCGTATTTCAGCATGAACAGGAAGGGCCAATTTACGTGGCGGGATTCTGCCACGAGCGCGCGGCCAACCGCGTTTACGCGCTGGACCGGATCATTTCGGGCCTGTCGTGGAACTGAAAAGGGGAAGCTGGCGAGGAGATCACCGGGATTCAGGAACAAAAGTAGCGATCACTTCCCGAAGTCCTTTTCCAGCGCGGCCAATCGTTCTGCGTCGTCTTTTGTGAACGCATCAGCGTCAAATGCGGCCTTGTCGTCAGCGCCGTCCAGCCGCGTCACTTCGACTGTCAGAATTGCATTCGCCGGAACATCCCCCTTTCCCCAGTCTCCAAAGGAATTTGGCGCCAATTCCCAGTCTTTGGTCTCGCCAGGCTCGATGCCGCCAGGGATTTATGGTTGAGCTTGGGAGACGGCTACGTCAAAAAGCGCAGTCGTTCGGGAATAAAGCGTTTGTCGCCATCTCCACCTTAGCCTCTTCCAAAGAAAATGAAATCTGCCCCAGTTTCGCCAGTGTTGGACACGGCGGCAATACTGCAATGCTTTGCCCGATTTGACCGTGGGCGTGCCCGATACAACCATGGGCTTGTTCGACCAACTCGTTGGCTTTTCTAACCTTCTCCTGGGCTTGCCTGATTTGCTCATTGGCCTGCTCGATCAGTTCATTGGCCTGGCTGATCCTTTCGTCGGCCTCCTTGATCGTGCATTTGGCTTCGTCTGACCACTGAATGACCTCGGGGCTGATCTTGATGTCTGGCGCCCTCGCGAACTCTCCGGCCACCAGCAGTGCCCGGGAGAGGTCTGCTTTTTGAAGGACCTGTCTGGAGGCTGCCGTGGTGATGTCGTTTACCAAGGGAAGGCGGGTCCGGTCGGTACGGGTATAAAGCCGGTAGTGGTTGATGCAATAGTGCGGGTCATAAAGCGACCACAGCAGTTTTCTCAGATAAACACATTCCGGTGCGTTCGGATTTCTCTGGATGTGCATCGCAAGGCGGTGCAAAGCGCTCTCATGGTCTTGCATGGTCTCGGAGTATGGTGCATAGGGCTAGTACTGACAAGCAGAAACGGTGCGATGCTCGTCTGTCACGGGGCAGACTAAAGAGTAAAGAGCGATGCGATATGAGCCAGTGGTCGAGAAAAATGCGAGAACGGGCCGGCCGGTATGTGGGTGAGGCAAAGCGGAAGAGGACACTCCGTTGCCCTTTGCGCAAGGTGGTCGGCTTCGGTCCGATGCCCAGCCACCCCGCTGTGCTGGTCGAATTCCTGTCCTGCGGACACTTTATTTTGCCCCGGCGGGATTTATTTGGGGAAACGCACGCCGGCCGGCGGCGTTGCTGGAAATGCCGGGATCAGGGAACTCGAAGCGACAATTTATAGGAATCGGTATTGTACCCGTTCCAATACTTCGGCTGCCTGGGGCCGGCCCAGCTATATTCGCGGCGGGGAGGCTCATGCCATTCCCAGAGGGATCCGTGCTTGGCCACGATGGCTTTGAGCTTCGCCACGATGCCGGCTAACGGGACCACGAATTTGATGAACTGGGACGAATACGGTTCTCGTTTGAGTTGAACGAAAATGTCGAAGCCTCCGCTGTCATCCCAGTCGTCCACCTGTGCTTTTTCCACTCCAGGCACAGCCACCATATCGGCGACGACGGCTTGGGCCTTTTGTCGTTGCGAATCTGTTGTCATGTTATTTTGATTGGCGTGGAAACCCGCCAGGCCGAACTTTGGGAACAAAATCAAGCCGATATTCAACAAACGACAGGCCCGAAAGTCATCGTAGCCGAATACGATTTGTTTGTGGCCAGCGCATTGAAAGCCCTTCTCAAGTGCGCGGGCTTCGCCGTCACCGTTGTTTCCTCCGGTGAAGCGGTCCGGCGGCTGGTGAAGACGGATGACTTTGCTGCGATCCTGTTGGACAGTGAACTGTCCGACGTCAATTCGTTTGCGCTTTGCATGGAGATGGTCAAGAGCTGTCCGAAAACCCTGGTGGTGATCACCTCAGCTTGGCCAGACTTGACCGCCGAGGCCATTCAGGCGGGAGCTGCGGCATTTGTTGAAAAACCGCAACTTTCAAGTGTTCCGGGTCTCCTCAAAAAACTGATTCCGTTTGTTTAGATCTGAACCTCGTCCAAGACAGGCTGGGCCGCGGGCTGTTGAGCCGGCTTTTGCGTGGCCGCTTTGTGAACCAGGTATGCGTCGATGAGGCCTTTGGGGTCTTTGAGCGCGTTCGCAGCCGCTTCCGCCGTCGGCTCCTTTTGATACCCCAGCCAATACATCAAGGCAGTATTCAGTTGGGCTTTGGAGACATCGGAGGTTTGGACCGCCAGGTCAAGCTTGGACGGGCTGGTCTTGGTTCCCTTCGTAATGCTGGCAATGATGGTTTCAAGGGGTGTTTTGGGGCGGCTGGCCTGCTGGGCCCGCTTCGCTTCATAGTCCGTCACCAGTTGCCTGGCATTCTTGAGGAGCAGGCCGACTTCTTCGGCCGATTTCGGCGCGGCTTGGAGGAGTGCATTATTGAGGGAACCACGGTTAACGCCGGCTTCCCTTGGCCACGACTTTAATCCCAGCCTTCATCTCTTTGAGAAGGCCACCTGCATTGAATTTGGCTGGCTTCATAAAATTGTCGCAAAATCGTCACACTCATTATATATTTTTCCGGTCTGAGTGGGTTGGAAAGCAGTCGTGTACTCAGTCATGGCGGCATGAGCGACATTTCAAGGTAAGTAGAGCGGTAATAAACAACTGTAAGAGCCTTTGTGCAAGGCTGTTATGATGATTGTGTTCGAGTCAGTGAGTACCCAATTTGTGTCAGAATCTGTCTTATTGGAAAAGATCGTGGAGCAATTTCCTGACTCTTAGGTAGATTGCCCTTAAACCCCCGATTGTTCCACGGATAATATTCTGCAACTAGCGTAATGTCAATGGTTTAAGAATATAATTTTCCGGGCCAGAATTCCTGTGGAACAATTTGGATGATGTTGGCCCGGCTGGTTAATGATTGGCAAGGTGTCGCTGTGCGTGACTTGCTCGCAACCATTGATTCGGGGTCGGATTGAAAGCTCTTGAACGACCGATTGAGGTTCCTTCGTTGGCCAGTGGGTCCCCTGCCCTGCCCCTGCCCTGTCCTCTGCTGGATCCTTCTCCCCCTCAGATTACGCGGAGGTCCGGTGAAAGGAGACGGATTTCGATGCCCGTCGGTATGTTTTTGAAGCCATGGATCCGTAGAGCCGTAGAGCGGTAAGGTTCCCTGGCTGCGCTGTCGGCACCGATTGCGGTTCTATCGTTGGACGGTGGTTCCCTCCCCTGCCCTGCCCTCCCGATCCTTGTCCCCCTCAGATTACGCGGAGGTCCGGCGAAAAGAGACGGATTTCGATTCCCGTCGGTATGTTTTTGAAGCCATAGATCCGTAGAGCCGTAGAGCGGTAATGTTCCCCGGCTGCGTTGTCTGCACCGATTTCGGTTCTGTCGTTGGTCGGTGAGGTCCTCCCCTCCTCTGCCCTGCCCTCTCGATCCTTGTCCCCCTCAGATTACGCGGAGGTCCGGCGAGAATGGACGGATTTCGTCAGAATTTCCAAAATCGATTTTGGTCGATATGTTTTAAATCCATAGACACGTAGAGCCGTAGAGAGGTATGGAGGGAGGGAGAACAAAGGAGCGGCAGAGAGTGCGGGAGAGGTGGCAAAAGTTATGTGTTTCGCCCGTTTTGGTGCTTTTCAGGTGCGATTGGCCTCAGAATTGGTCAATTATGCAGGTAGAGGGATGGAAAGCAGCGCATCCGCAGTTATAAATGGCGAACCGTAGAGAGGTAAAGCCGTAAAGAGGCCGAGAGGGAGAGAGGTAATGTGGAACAACTGCACGACATGCAATAAACACGGTGATAGTAAAAAAGAGTTGCAATGAAAGAGCGTTTGCAGTAATCACGAATCGGCTGAGAGAATGTTGAATGAATTGACGGAGCACTAACAAATGAGCGACAAACAGACCTTAACAACAAGAAGGCCGGCTCGATGTAAAGAGAGTGAGACCGAGCAAGCCGGTGCATGCAAACTACGATGCAGAGGGGAGGGGCTATGATTTCGATTACGATTGCCAATCATAAGGGAGGCAGCACCAAGACAACAACAGGCCTTCATCTGGCCGTCGGGTTGGCACGGCGGGGTTACCGTGTGCTGTTCCTCGACAACGATGCCCAGGGTAGCGCAACTCGCTGGTTTGGCGCCGAGCAACCAACGCTCCCCGATGGGGAATGGCCACTGTGCATAGTGGATGTGATGCTTAGCCCGCTCCTCGCTCGGACGGAGGACCAAGTTCAGTGGGAGGAGCTCATTCAAGAGACCAACATCGAGCATCTTTCGCTCATTCCGTCCACGGAGAAAATGCAGGAAGTCGATCCAAAGATTATGGAAATCCTGCAGCGTGCCCTCCAGCAAGACCCCACCGTGGTCACGCGTCTGAAAAACCAGCGGCTGGATGCTACCGACCTGGACACGATGCTCCTCAAACGGCTGCCCGACCTTCCGCCTAAATGGGATTTTTGCATCATCGATACCCCTCCAGGGATGAACCTGGTCACGCGAAATTCCCTGGTTGCTACCGATTGGATCATCATCCCGATCGATATGGCACCACTTACTCTGGACGGGACTGGGGCCATGATGAACTACATGCGGGAATTGGAAAAACGCAACGGTAAGAAGCTCCACACCTTGGGCGTGCTGGCAACCGTAGTTGAGGGCAATACGGTCCTCAGCCAGAAGCTGCTCAACGATCTGCACTCGTTCTTCGTCGAGAATCTCTTCGGAACGAAAATTCGAAAGACCGTGAAGATGAAGGAGGCTTCAGGTTTCCAGCAACCAGCGTACGATTACGCTCCTGAAGAGATGGCGACCTACGAGTACGATCGCTTCTGCGACGAAGTGCTGGCCCGGTTGAAGGCGCGAGGCGTAGCTGTGCCGGATCCCCCGTATCCCGCAAAAGAACCCATTCCGCTGCCGCGGTCGAACCAGCCCAAGCCAGCACCAAAAAAAGGCAAACCCCGGCGAAAATCCATGATCTCAACCAAGTCCACAGGTGGTGGTTCAGCCGGCAGAGCCAACATGCCAGCGCAACCAGTTGGAGCGTCCGAAGGGAATCCTCATATCCCGGAGGGAGCTTCGCATGAACAAGTCGCTGCTGCTTCCGAGCAGGAAACCAGGAAAACCGTATGAGCGAGACTATCGGACAATCCAAAACGCCAAAGCGCAGCAGATTCACCAACATGCCGCAGTCGCGTCTTCAAACCGCTGCTCCGCTTAACAGTGACGATGTCATGCCCTCGGTGACGCAGCCGGTCCAGCCGCCCGTGCAACCGGCGTCGCTTCAGCGGTCTGAAGCGAGTCGGAAGGGAGATGCGGCAGGGCAGGGGAGTGAGGCAACAGAAAAACGCGAAACGTCCCAGCCCGCCAGCCCTGTTCTTCCCAAGGCCCTGCCTGCGGCGCCGCCAGCCCCTGCATCCCCGGTCACAGAAGCGAGTCCTACAAGGCCGGTAGCTGCTTCCGGCGCCCGACCGGAGGAACCCCGGCCGCCTGCCGGGGAACCATCACAACCGGCGCCAGAAAAGGCAGATGAGTCGAAGCCGAAGATAGCCTCGGAAGCGGAAAAAATCGAAAAGATGCTCCAGCTTATCCGCCTGGATTTGCCCCCCTCCAGCGGTCCGGGACAACGGATGTTCTTCCCGAAGGAACTTCCTGACCGCCTGACCTTGGCACGCCAAACCTTCCTCCAGTACAAGCACAAGATCCCCGAGCGCTCCATCGCCCTGACCGGGGTCCTGAACCTGCTGGATCAAATGGAAAAAGTCCATGGCGGCCCGTTCGACTCGCCGGTCGGGTGGGACGAAGAGGAGCGGATGCGTCTCCGTGAGATGGTGGGAGAGTTCAAGGACAGGCCACAGGAATCCTTTTCCTTTGGGCTGGATAACGACCTCCAGCATCGCCTGCGGATGGTAGCGGAATACACCGGGGTCCGGATCCGCCAAGTGGTAGCTACGGGGATCGCGTTGGTTTTGAAGGAGATGGAGGATATTTACGGCCGTCCTTTTAACGACGTGCCCAAGCGGCGGCTACCTGTGCCGACGGAAGCCCAACGGTCGTGATTCGTGGCCCATCGAGTTCAGATTAGTCAAACTCGCGAACTGCACCCCTATGTGTGGCAGTTGTTGACACTGGAGTTTCCTTACTCCGGCTGGGGGACGGCGGGCTCGGCAAAATACATCCAGTTTGCGTTCGATGATCTCCAATGGGGCTTTGAACTCATTTCCTCTGTGGAGATCAGGCAAAGCGACGTTGCTTCGGATTTCATAAGCCAGGAGCGATTAGTTACCGTCCAGGGCCGAAAAGAACCGCTCGGCGTTAAGTTTCTGTGCGCTTGCGTTCGCCTTGAGCCGGAAGTCCTGGCCGATTGCCGAAAGCGTGGGATAAATTGCGTGGACCTGTCGGGTCGCATCTTCGTTAAACGCCCCGGTTTGTGGATCGATCGCCAGTTGCGTCCCCGAGCGCGAATTACCACTGCATCAAAAAAACGGCGCAGGCCTCTCGGCAGCCAGGGGCAGCAAATCCTTCGACTCCTCTTAAAGGAGCCTTTGCGGTCCTGGAATATTTCGCAAATGCACCAGGCCTCTGGTGCGAACGTTGGATATGTGTGGAGGATGTTCAAACGATTCTCCGGCGCAGGGTGGATTACTCAGGTTCGCAAAGGGGAGTGGCGTGTTGTAAAACAAGAGGAGCTGCAGGCGGCAGTGGACCTTCAGCCCGGCCGTATCGTCGTCCTCTCCCCGGCGTCTTTGTTGTCGCGGTTTCACAAGCTCGTGGTGCCGCGCTTTCCGAAGGGCATGTTTGTGGCCTGTGAAGGCAAACGCTTGCGGCACATGTCGGGTAAAACGGCGTTCGATTTCCAGCTGAAACCGGTTCTGAACGTGACGAAAGCGGACCTCGACGAGCAGTTCGTTCAGCGGAATCCGAAAGTGCTGGTCCTGACAACTCGCCTGTCCGAGGGCGTGATCAAGCACTGCATTCGTTTGGGGATAAGCTGCGCCGATCTGACCGGCCGCCTTTTCTTGCGGTCTAAAAATCTTCTGATTGACATCGATGGAAACGAAGGACTGCGACGAATTCGGTTCCGGACTCCCTGGAACGATCCTTCTTATTTGCGGGGAACCCGCATCGCGCTGCCACGGATATTTTTGAAACAGCCAAAACGCAAATGGGATTTGAAGGCATTGCTCGCTGAGATTTCAGTGACCGAACGTTCCCTCAGGCGCTGGTTGACCTATATGCAGGAACAGGGCTGGATAAAATGTGAACGACGCGGGCTTTGGAAATTGACCAACAAAGCCTATTTGCTCAAAGCGTTAAAACGCGCAGAGGCGGCCGTCCGGCCCAAAACCTCGAGTTTTCTGAAGCCACGGCATCGTTTCCGCAAAGCGATCGAGCCAGAGCAGGGCAGGGCAGGGGAGGGGACTCCCTCCGCCCAGGAGCCGATTACCAGCGGCCAGCCAGATACTCCCCAAGCCTCCACTGCCGGCCAGTGACGTGGTCCTCGACAGTCCCTCGCTGGCAGGCGATGGTGCGGCGTTTGTCTCCTCTCATGCCGGTCCCGATTTGCTGTCTCCGCATGGTGTTGATGGAAAGGTGGTGCTGCTCCTGTCCGGCCGCGTGGAGTTTCGAACGCAGCACGTTCAAGGCAAGCTCCCGGTTCTGAAACTGGGAACGTTCCGTCTCGCAACGAATCAACATGCCGGTCGGCAAATGGCGCACCTGCACGGCCGTGTCGACTTTGTTGCGGCGCTGGCCGCCTGGACCCCCGCCACGGCATGCAGTAATTTCCAAATCGGCATCTCGCAGCTTGACCTCTTCCGGTCGGGGGATCTTCAACACGGCAACGGTGATGGTGCTGGTTTGGACTCGGCCGCGGCGTTCGTTGGGAGGAACTCGCTGCCAGCGATGTCCGCCGGTTTCATTGTCAAACAAGGAAGTATTGCCGCCTTCGATGTTGAGGACTGCGAACCCGGGCCGGATGTCAAGAATAGTGAGTCAGAGCCCCTGCTTTTGGCAAAGTCGGGAGTAAATGCGGGTTTGCTCAGTGACCAAAGACTTGGCGTCTTCGCCACCTTCCGCGGCTCTGATTTCGACGATCACACTCATGACAGTTTTCATTGTAACATGGTTTGGTCTGGTTTTCAACCGACCGCGAGCAGTGACACCTTGTCGAACTCGGGGTGGGGCGCCGTACCATCTGCCTTCGGGTCAAGGAGCATCTGCCCGTCCACCTCAAAAGCGTATTCGTAGCGGCCGGGAGGAGCAAAATCTGCAGAAACCAGTTTCCGTCCGGCAGGCGGTTGAAGGAAATGCCCGGCTCCTTCCACTTCGTGAATGTTCCCACTAGGCTGGCCGTTTTAGCCGCGGGGTGTCGTAATACAACTGGGGTACTCGGATTCCCATCCGATAGAGGGTGCCGGCCAGTGCCTGGCCGTGCTCCTTGCTGGCCGCGGCGTGAGCGTCTTTTGGCCGTCCAGGCTCCTGCCGATCGATGATACTCCCTGGGAGTATAGGCTATGGAAGGCCTGTAGATCCCAGGCCTCCGTTCCAACCACGGCGTGCGCAACTTCATATCGTCTTCAATTATTGTATTTGTGGGAGGCTGGCTATTTCCGCAGATTTTTGCATCAGCAGACCCCTTCGGGTTGGTATAATAACCCATGCAGATACCGTCTGATTACATGGTTTTGGCGTCCGCGCAGTCCTTCCTGCAAAAGGAGGCTGAGATTTTCGCCAAGGATAATGAACAACCTTTGCAGCTGGTTACTGCCTGCCTTCATGTGGAAGATGCATCGGGTAAAGGATACGGAGCAGACTGTCCCGTTTACCGCCGTCGAGGAAATCGTGGATGAAGGAACTCTGGAAGAATTTTGGAACCACCGGGAGTCGCCGGAAGGCCCCACCAACGGGCAGAAATGGGTCCACAAGCTGTGCTCCGAGCAGGACCGGCAAATCATCCAGGAAGCGCTGGCTGCCCGGAAGGTCGAATCCAATCTCCACCTGGTGATGACGGCGCAGACCAAGCTGATGAAGAACAATCCACCCAATCCGAAGTGGATCAGCGACGTGACCTATACCCCGACGATGCTGGAGCAGCGCCGGGCCAAGATCATGAGCGAAGTCGAGGCGCCCCTCAACCTGCCCAAGCCTGGGACCGAAAAGCCGAAGCCGGCAAAAGAGGAAAAGCCCCGGGAGCCGGCGATTCAGCTCGGCAACAAAATCGAGGTCAGGCGCGCGGAGCCCAGGGACGCGGATGAGTTTTTGACCTTCACTCCCCGAGGAGGAAAGATGCTGTTACTGAAACGGCTGGACCAGGAATTTTACTATGCGATTCTTCGAACTCCGCAGGGACGGACGCTGCTGAACTACGGCAGTTACAGCCGCAACCCTTACAAGCAGGAGCACACCTTCAAATCCAAAGGGGACATTGTCCTCTCGGACACCTTGGTGACCAGCAAGCTGGCGGACAAATGGGATCAGTACCCGGACCGCCTGATGATTGAGAGCGACTCTTACGAGGACCTCAAGCAAGTCTGGGGCGCCTTGGCTACCGCGGTGCCCGACATCATGCCTACCGTAAGAAATGAGCCGGCCGCTCCCAAGCCCGAAGTGGCCGCCGTCGCGCCTGTGGCGATTGATCCGTCGCCGTTCTAATCAGTGGATGTCCTGGAGGGTGGTCTGACCGTTTGTGCTGACCATCTTCATCATTTCGGTGATGGCGACAACGCGGTCCTTGAGCGAATAGGTAAGCTTTTGCATCTCTCCACCTTTACGCATGGCGTCATACTCGTCTGAAGTGAAGACGTGGTTGAGCCAGGGCAGACCAATAACGGCATAAGGATCGGTCAGCACAGCTGGTTGTTCGTTGAAGGTGCCGACATAGCGAGTAGTGTAAAGAATCCCCGCGCCCTGGTTGCACTTGTTCCGCTTGGCAAGTTTTTGGATGAGCTGATCAAACCGGCCGACGACCTTGGTGTATCCGGTCAACGGCCTCAGTTCCACAAAGTTGTCGTTATACGTGCCGAGAATGACTGTAAGCATGTCGCCGGCTTCCACGCGCCTCGGATCCTTCTGCGGTGGTTTTCCGTCAATGAGCCAACGATCTTGCGACAGTTGTTTCAGGTCCGCCAGAAACGGTTGAACATCTACTCCATCACCGCAAACGTGGTTGGTGACTGCCACCGTCGCGTCGTTCTTGGATTCGCCCTGGATCAATTCAAATCCGCCGGCGGTGTCGAGGCGGAAAAGTGTCAGGGTGCCCGTGGAGATGTTGACGTTATTGTATGTGAAAACAACTCCGGCCTGTAAAAGGGCAGGGGAGAGCAGGGCAATGATCGCAATCCATTTTTTCATAGTTTCAGTCTGGTAAGGAGTCGGGTTCAATATCTTCTCCGTAAATTAACATCGCAGCTACCACAAAAGCATGTCCCATTATCGCATGAGGATTGTTGAGAACCTGCTTCAGCGATAATCCATTTCCGTGGTGGTTGTAGGCGTCGAAATCCCAAAGGTTTATTCTTGCATTGTTCCCCTGCGCGGAAACTAATTCCCGGTAGATCGCCTGTAGCCGTTTCCATCCCTCAGTCGTTTTCACCGAATCCCGGTATAGCGGAAAGTAGATTTGCTTCCGGGCGTCGATGTAGCCGAGTAGCTGGTTCTTCCACCAGCTTCCTTCCGGTTTGGCACCGCGTCCCATAGGGTATCTGACTGCCTTCGGATTGGCAAACCCCGCGCTGGACCATTCCCACCAGGTGGCATTTGGCTTCCCGTCTGGCCCCAGATGGGCTTTGTAGACTTTGCTGAATTGCCAAGAATTTTCCATTTTTTGAGACGTGCGACCATCCCAGAGGATGTTTGATCCAAGCTTGAACGGGGATAAATCGCTCTGCCAGTCACCGATATGGTGGCTGGTCGTGTTGATGGTCCGGACACCGGGTTGGCCAACCCGGTACCGCGGGCCGGTGATCACGATCGTCTGTTCTTGCGAGTTCACCATATTTGGTCTGCCTTGGTATTATCGCATGAAAGCAGCGCGGAGAAGGAAGTACTCATTGTAGGGTTTGTCGTCCGTCACCTGGACGGCGGGACTTGTCGCGCTGAGCTTCGGAATACGGTATTCGTTTTTAACCACGTCATCAAGATACCGCGCGGCGTCAGCAGCGCCGGACCATTCGAGCAACAATCGCGTCGCACGATCGTGTGGCGATTGGCCTGAAAGAGCCGCGCCTCAAAATCCTGGCAGAAGAAAAGCGACCAGGTAATCACGAGCACTGTGCCAAATTCGTAAACGATCCGGTAAACAGGCGCCAACTGGTGCGCCATCGATGCGCGGCAAACGAGATATGGCGCCATCAGGACCGCGAGCGCGATTCGTTCGCTCAGAGCCGGCAGCAAAATGTAACAGGCGGCCAGCGGGCCGAGAATGCAGCCAATCACGTTAAGGGCGTAGGCCCGCCCCGCACGGTTGGGATCACCTGCTGAAAGCTCGTCGACCAGACTGGGTGTTAGATAGCCGAGCAGCGCGCAGAACGGAACGATGCTGGCCAGCACGTCAAAGGCGCTCGATGGCGTGATCGCTGATGCTGCGTAATTCGCCGTCACCCAACGCATGTCGTTCACAATACCGGGCAGAAAACCGGCGATTACCAGCCAAGCCATGATCTGGGCTTTGGAGCGGACAGCGTTCGCCAGCAAATGACGGCGGTAAAACAAGGAGCCGGCGAACATGGCGCCCAGGTAGGTGAAAACGATCATGGCGAAGGAGTAGACCTGCGTTTTCAAGACCGGCGTGAAGGACCGGGTCCAAACAACTTCCATGGCCATTGAGGTGAATCCGGTGCAAAACAGGATGGTGCCGGCAACGCCAAGTTCCGGAAAAACCGGTTTGGCCGGTAGAACAGGGGAGGCATTGGTTGTCGAGCCCGGTCTGGAACGCCAGCCCAGAGCGCAGCTGACGCAGAAGATGGTACCATTCATGGCAGCGGCAACCCAGAGTGTGTGATGAAACCCCAACAGCTCGATCAGCGCGACGGCGGTGAGGAGCGTCCCCGTGACGCCCAGGACGTTGGCAAGGTAAAGAAAGCTGAAGCTTTGGGTGTTGGTTTCATCCACCTCGCGAACGTAGGCCATCATGAATGGGAAGGTCGTGCCCATTGCGACGCACCATGGAAAAACGGAGATTGCCGGTGCTGCGGCAGAGCGCGACAGGTAGGCGCCTGAATTCATCGCGCCATCTGGGAGTAGAACCTCCTGGCTGATGCTGAACAACTTTGGTACGGCAAAAGCCCCCAATCCGATGATTCCTTCTGCCATAGCGTAGAAGAAGGCCGCCGAAAGCCGGCATCGATGGACAGCCGGCCCAATCAGGCGGCCGCCAGCCCACGAGCCAGCGGCCAGGCCAAGCATGAACACCGATATTACAACGGAGAGGACTGGGGTTATGACACCGAACGATGCGAACGCCATGCGGATCCAGACGACCTGGTAGACCAGCCCGGAAAAGCCTGAGAGGAAGACCAGGACAAAAAGCAGGCGTCTTACAGAGGTACTTAACCCTGTTACTGGTAATCGAGCGCGGTCGTGGTGGCCTTTCATAATCGCGGATCAGAGCGTTTTGCCGGTGGACGCTCATGGTTCCTCCGTAATTATAAGTTCTCAGCTTTACGTTGCTCCGCGCCTATTCATCCACTTCTGCATGGGCAAAACAAAAAGGACGGCCTGTTGAGCCGTCCTTCGTGATTGAATTGTGCGGGTTCCGTTACTGCGGCGGATTCTGCGCCGGTGGCGGAACTTGACCAGGTCCAGGGCTGCCGCGGCGGCGACCGCACCAATTTGACCGGGTGCAGACTGGCCATCGGCCAGGGAAAACCCATTGCCGTTGTCAATGCTTGCTGAAACTACTTCCCAAATGGCGAGCTGAAGTCCACCGGCCGCGCTGCTGGAAGTGAGGGCCGAATTGAAGTACATGGCCCACAAGTCTTCAACCTGGAGGGCGGCTTGGGGGCTCATGGGACCGGGCGACTTGGGCGCGTCGGAAAGGGCCAGCGTAGGTGCCGGACGCGCTCGCATGGTAGGGGTCGATGCAGAAGCCCTGAGCGTTAAAAGTTTGCACGTTCGCCGTGACCTGCAACGTATTGATCCCGGCATAGACCGCGCCGTTGTACCCTGCGTAAGACAGGTTGACGTTGACATCTCCTGTGGACAGTTGGCAGTTGAAGGAGTGCTCAACTCCTAGACAACTACTGCACATCTACAATACATTCTATAACACGAGAGGCAAAGTGTCAATCGGCTATCTACTACAGTGGAACTAGAGATAATAGCGAGGTACTTCGAACGTCACCAGGGTGCCGACTCCTTCGAGGGATTCGATCTGTACGTGGCCCTGGCCTGGCTGATGATCCTGGAGCAGAGCGTCAGCCCAAGCCCGTTGTTCTCGGCATGGGTGGTAAAGAAGGGCTCGAAGACGCGCGACCGCCAAGCTTCATGTCTGGCGCTGAGGCTTACTGCGGCGGGCGATGGGCACAAACTTCTTGGCGGCCATGTGCGCCCTGACTTCCTCAAAGGAAAGTGGCCGGTAGTTATTCGGGTCCACACCCACGTCCATGGCCAGGGTGGCTTCATCCACCGGCAGCCGACCGTGGTGGTGGCCGAAAAGGCTCCAGGTGCCGTGGTGCGAGCTTTTCCAACTGCGCATCGAATAATGGCAGAGCGTGATGCCCTGCCCGTGAACTTTGATGTCGAGCAGGGGGCTGACAGCCTTGAAGAGATGCGGCAGCTTGGCGGCGAAATCCTCATCGTGGCTGCCAGGGATCAGGATCAGATTGCGGCACCGGATTTTCTTGATGGTCTCCTCAGCCATGGCGAGCGTCACTCGGGCCGGGTGCCCGTAAACGATGTCGCCGACAAGATAGAGGGTGTCGTCCGGCTGGACCAGCGTATTGATGTTGTCCAGGAGGGCAGTGTTCATCTCTTCCACGTCGGCAAAGGGCCGGTCACAGTACTCGATGATGTTTCTATGATGAAAATGTGGGTCGGCCGTAAAGTAGGTTTTGCTCATCTTTGTTGTTGTCTGACTGTATTTCTCAAAAAGTCCGCTTCGTTTGGCAGGAGGCACCAAGCTCCATGCAGATTAACCTGCCATCCCCCGCCGGCGTTGGCGGCCCTTCCGTGGATAACCACGCGCTGCCCTGCGAGCAGAACAACGCAGCCCTTGGAAAGTTCCATGGGATCATCAGGGGTAAAATAAGCCTGCCATTCCGCGTAATTGCTGTATACGGAAATGCTCGGGTTGCCCACGAGCTTAGGACCTTGGTAATTCTGCGCGATGGCTGCTTCGGCTTGTGGCATCAGGTTGGGTGTGCCTTGGTCCGCCACCATAAGATTCGCTTTGGACTGCCGTTCCGAGAAAGGACGTTGCTGCTCAGATAAATTGACAGTTTTTGTTCAGCTAAATTGATCGAGCTGATTAAGCCACTTTTTATTCTTTCCAAGTAGTCCGCCCTTTTGAGCGACTGGATCACTTTATGTGACCACAGGCTCAGGAGGACCCCTCCGCTCGCGCGAGCGGTCTCGTGGATTTTCGGTGCTATGACATTGCGGACCAGATACTTAGGACTTTTTTGTTACAAGTTCATGCGCATGAACTCCAAGCATTTTAGTAGAGATAGTAGGGTAATCCACTCTGGTGCGTCAATTTAGCTGAACAAAAGCTGTCAATTTATCTGACCGCCATAGAAGGATAGGCCATGCTCAGGGCTTGAGCTCGGGCGGCGATCCCTTTAGCCGGGATCTCTCCGACAGCCAGCTGCTGGATTTTGCCGGGCAGGTGGATGTGGCCGACGGTGATGACCGCTCGGTGCGTGACAGCCCCGCCGCAGTTCAGGTAAATTACCCCTTCAACAGTCGCTGTGACTTCAAGAGTGCCATCGGGGTTGACGTGGATGGACCCGCTGCTGGCCTTCAGCCCTGCTGCCGAGCATTGGTCCCGGATGTTTTGGGTGACTTGGTTGATATCAACCTGGCCGTACGCAAGGCCAGTCGAAACAAGCCATAGCGCAACGGCACCAATACGAAAATGATCCCTCATACCCCATTTTACAGGTTGGTGAGTGGCGCGTCCAGGGCCACCCGCAGTTTAAGGCTTCTTTGGAGGAGGCACCGACAGCTTGAACCCCATTTGATTCGCGGTTTCCTGGATGGTTTGCAGGAGCAGCATCAACTGTGGAAAGTGGTTCCAGGGAACGGGCCGGGAGACTTCAAGAAAAAGGTCCTGTCCAACGTGCTGGAAGGTGACGCTCATTCCGGCATAGATGTAGGACGGGCCGCAGTTGAGATGCAGGCCGACGGTTCGGCTGTGCGTGCGGTTCCAGGTGTCGACAAAATCCTCCCATGAAGCAGGAGGCTGGGCCGCGCCGTACCGGGCTCGCAAGTATTTAGCTATTTCCACGGGGTTGTCATCCGCGGCAAAGCGATGAACAACCTCGCATTTATGCAAGGAATTGACGCTTTGAGGCCGGTCCAGCACTGCGAGTGGTTTAGGGTCGTGGGATCCCAGCGCATAGCCCAAAACGGGGTCTCCGGGCTTCTTGCCGAGAAGGAGCACGGTTTGAGTTCCGCACCACTTGGGATTGAGCGGGCGCAGGAGATGGGCCACTTCACAGAGCGTGTCCAGGGCCTTTAAACCTGCGAGGTCCAAACTGTTTGCTGAAAAGCAAATTTTCCGGGATACGGCCATTTCCACGTCGAGGCCATACGTGTAGTTGTTTGTGAGCTTTAACGAATAGCGCGGCCTTGTGACGATAATCTCGTGGCCGTTGTCGGTGAATGGGACGCCTGCCTGCTGCAGCGTTGCCCTTGTTTCTTTGAGATATACTGCGGATTCCGATGAAAGCGGACACCTGTTCCAATCCATATCGGACACCGTTCCAATCCTGTCGGACAGTTGTCGGAGCGAAGCGACGCTCTGAGTCACTTATAAAGGGGTGTCCGACAGCCGTCAA
>Ga0224555_1002858_pt1 | contig 19110 bp, 14 predicted proteins | sample 714S23034metaG_FD_180687 | JGI IMG/M metagenome (GOLD analysis project Ga0224555, IMG submission 180687) | Peat soil microbial communities from Stordalen Mire, Sweden - 717 S2 30-34 | ecosystem: Environmental > Terrestrial > Soil > Wetlands > Peat | place: Sweden: Norrbotten County, Stordalen...
TTACCTCCCTGCTTATTATATACCCCGGGGCTTAATGCCATTTCCTTTTCGCCATTACCGGGCGATAAAGCAATAACCGGCGCTGATTTTGGAGCGGTTTTGTAAATAGAAATTAGCCTGGTTGTGTAATCTACAATGTCGTAGTTTTTTGCAAATGCCCCGGCATTGACCGACAAGGAATGGTAAGTATCTTTGTCCTTTAAAACCTTTTCAATAGCATCGGCAAAGTATTCTGGATTTTGGTCCTGAATCATATACCCTGTTTCGCCTTCTTTTATTAATCCGCGGTTTCCTTTGGCATCCAGCGAGACAACCGGCAAACCGCTGGCCATGGCTTCTAAGAAAACCAAACCGAAGGCTTCGTGCGTACAGGTATGTACATAAATGTTGGCACCGGCATAATAGTCGGCTACATTAGACTTTGTACCGGGCATTGAAATAACATCTTCAAGCTTAGCCGCTTCTACTTTGGCTTTTACCGTTTCAAATTCGGGGCCGCTGCCCAACATCGTAACTTTTACCCGGTGGCCCCGCTGAACCAGGATATTGGTAATATCAACCAAAAGCTGCTGGTTTTTGATTGGAATAAAACTACCCACGTTTAGTATCCTGATAACCCCCAGGTCCTTTTCGTTTTTGCTGCGGTTATTATAAAAGCGCTTAGTTACAATGGCGTTGGGAAGGAACCTGACGTTTTTTTTTAGCCTGGATGGAAGAACAGTTTCGAAATATTGCCGGGTATCTTCAGAGACGGCGATGAAGTTATTATTACACCGCAGGTATCGTTTTATCAAATGCCTTCTTTCATAAAAATTGGTAAAGAAGTTTTTCCGGGTAAAAGTTCTGAGCGAAAACCTGCGCAACTGCGACATGTTATCATGGCAGTGGGTGATATAGGTAATGCCCGGGAACACAATTTCGTGCGCCACTAATTCGCTTAGAAATAAATGTGAATGGATAACATGCGGCCTGAAGCTTGTTACGATATCTGTGAATTTGCTAACATCAACTCTATCGCGTTTAAGCACCGAGAAGTTGATATTACAGTCGCAATCAGAAAAATCAGGGTCTTTTAATAAAGCCTGTTCCAGTTCCGGAATTTCAAAACCAGTTGGTGAGTTTTCGCTTTTTAGGGTTACCAGTTTAACTTTAATGCCGGGCCGGGTTTTTAAGGCATGAAAAATATTTAATACCAGCGACTCAGACCCGCCGCTGATAGATAAAGTATTGGTAATAAGCAAAACCCGTAACTCTTCTATATCATCAACGCGCACGTAAACTGAATTTAAATCAAATTTAAACCCCTTTACTTAGATTACAACTTTTGAAGGAAGAGTGATTAACGCGGCGCACTAATAGCCGTAAATAACTGGTTAAGACAACTATCGATACTATAAATACCGTACCGTTTTTTTATATCGGGGTTATCCGGGGCCTCATTAAAAAGAAAGTGATCGGCAGCAAGCTGAATTGTAAAACCCGATTGCCTGGCCGATTGCACTAACTGAGGAGTATAGGAGCCATCAGGATAAGCCAGTTCCTGAATATCGTACTGTGTCAATGCCTCTAAATATTTTTTTGATAACGTTAGTTCGCTGGTGGCAATTTGATTGGATAAAGTGCCGAGATTATTGTGATAATACCCATGAGAACCGATTTTTATAAGGGGAGAGCGGGCGGTTTCAGTTATCTGGCTATCGCTCATCAGCTGCCAGTATTCTTTGACAGCCGGGTTATCCTGAAATCTGACATGCTTAGCGAAGGCCTCCTTTACCTTTTGCTTAAAACCGTAATCTGGTTTTTGATGTTTGATAATATGGTAAAGCGATTTCTCCGAGGAAACGGAGTAATAAGTATTTCCGGTTTTGCGGAACAGTTCGCCTTCAATTTCTATATCGGCGTTAGCAAGCGTGGACGCAATGTTTACATAATCGGCCCAAAGAATATTGTCGTTGATTTGGTTTAAGCCGGTAATGAAAAATGTGGCCGGACAGTTAAACTCCTCCAATATGGGTTTAGCATTTGTAAAGTTATTGAGGTAACCATCATCGAAAGTAATTGCGAAATTTGCTTTACCGGTAACAAATTTCTCTTCAAAAAAATCCTGCAGGCTTATTACGGCGCAATACTTTTTAAGAAAGGCTATCTGTTTACGAAAACAGGGAATGCTGGCGTGCCTGCTGTTAAACCTGGTGCTGCCTGTAGTGGTAACGCCATGGTACATCAAAATATAATTTCCGGATATTTTTTTAGCGCTTATGCCGCCCAAAAATGACCCTGCAATTTGCTCGTTGGCAACACGTTTTACTTTTGAAAAAATCCTGGCAGCAACCGGCAATTTGATATAGTTATATTAAACAGATAAAAGAAAAATATTTTAACCGCAAAAAGTAGTTTTAGGCCGTTTTTCAGGATTTTCGGCCCAGCAAAGCCGTTTTTATCCGCCATAATTCATCCTTAGCTTTCATTTTTTCAGTACGCGGTACAGAAAAAATAAACCTGCTGTAATAAGCCAGAAATTTAAAAATGCTCCTTTTTTGTAAATAAATGAGCGCCAATTCGCGGTTCTCCCACCACAGATTTTTTAAAGAATCATTATACCTGAAGTTAAGGTATTTGTTCATTGCAACTGCTGTGGCAATACCGCTAAACAGGATTTTCTCTTCGCTTTGGGCGTTAAACGCTGCTCCGGGATGGCGCCTGTAAGCCAGGGTTATAGCATCGATATAACCGGCTTTACCATTTATAAGCTGCAAAACATGCAATATCCAATCCCAGTTAATGGCATCATATATCCAGAGGGGAAATATTTCGGGGTGTGCCGTTTTTCTAAACATTTTGGTGTTGTTTGGAATAATGGGATGATACCAGATATAAAAATCAAGGTCAAGTTTTTCAGGTGGTTTTTGGGCTGATGTAAAGAAAAAGTCCTTCCTGAGCGGCTCATCTTCGTAAAATATGTACCCGTTGGTGTAACAGATAACACAATCTGTATTCAAATCCAGGTAATCTGCCTGCGCCTGTAATTTATGTTCATCTGGCCAAAAATCATCGCCCTCTAAAATAGCAATATAGTCTCCCCGGCATTGCTTTATAGTATCCAGGGCGTTTTTGACCATTCCCAGGTTCTGTTTTCGGTAAATTGGCTTTATCAGTTCCGGGTATTTTGAAGCATAAAATGCCACAATTTCAGGCGTTTTATCGGTTGAGCAATCATCAGAAACCACTATTTCCAGGTCAAAATTTACAAGCTGTTTCACTATTGAATCCAGGCAAGCAACCAGGTATTTCTCATGATTAAATGTAATCAGGCTTACACTTACTTTTGGTCGGCTCATTAAGCAAATGTAAATAAATCCGGTTTGCAGGGCCCGCACCCTGGGTTAATGAAGTGAAGCTAATGTTTTAACAAAACCATTTAAGGGCAAGATAAAATTGAATTTTAAGAGATTATTTAGCGCACTACTTTTATATTTGCAAACTGTTGAAAAACAAAGAACATTGAAACCGGGCCAAAGCCCCATTTTTTTCAGTTAAACGGAACTAATAACTATATGATTAAAAGACTTACCCCACTTATTTTGCTGACAGCACTTTTTTCGGCACAGGTATTTTCGCAATGTACTGTTAATACCCTGACCGGTAACCAGGTAATAAGCACCAATACCACCTGGCCTGCGGGCACTTATAACATCAGCGGCGATTTTACAGTTAATGCGGGTGTAACCCTTACCGTTAGTTACAGCGGTAATTGCCCCCTAACCATTAACGCCAATAACATTAATATTTTAGGAACCATTAATGCTAACGGCGCGGGAGCGGCCGGTGGTGCAGGTGGTGGAGGTGGAAGCAGTTCGGGCGGCGCCGGTGGTGGCAATGAAGCTGGTGGCGGAACCGGCGGCTCAGCCGGTTCTGGTACCGGTGGCGGTACAGCGGGTAGTAATGGCTCGGCGGCAAGCGCCGGTTGCGGTATTAATTGCGGAAACTTTATTTGTGTAGGTGGAAATGATGCCGACCGTGCAGGTGGCGGCGGTGGTGCAGGCGGTGCAGGCGGCTCGTTCGGAGCAGCCGGCGGAGCTGGTGGAGCCGGGGCACAGGGAAGATTTGAGTCGGAACCCTCTAATTCGGATTGTGGGTCAACACCTGTAGTAGGAGGGGGAGGAGCCGGAAATAACGCACCTGCCGCTTACGGTAACGGAGCTGTTGCAGGAGACCTGGTTACCGGTTCAGGCGGTGGCGGTGGTGGCGGCGGCGGCGGTGGTTTTGCCGGCGGTACGGTTGGTGGAACTGGCGGTGAAGGTGGCGGAACAGTTAATTTGGATGCTTCTGGTAACCTGGTAGTAAGTGGAACCATTACTGCTAACGGTGCAACTGGCGGAGCAGGCGGAAACGGTGGAATTCGTTCAGGTAATGCGGCCAACTGGAATTGCGAAAGCTGCAGTAATGCAGACGGCGGCGGCGCCAATGACTGTCGCAATGCAAGCAGTTGTGGTGCGTGTACCTATTATACCTGGAGCTGGCCCGGTGGTGCTGGTGGCGGTGCTGGTGGCGGGTCAGGTGGTGGTATAAAACTACAGGCCACAGGATATATGAATGTTACCGGTGCGTTACAGGCCAATGGCGGAAATGGCGGAAATTCCGGTCATCCTACGGCGGCTGATGCAAGCTGCAATAACTATGCTGCAGGTGGGGCTGCAGGTAGCGGTGGCGTAATAAAATATGTATACGACCCATGTGCACCTAACGTTTTCACTCCTTCGCAAATAGTAGCGGCTGCCGGAACACCCGGTCTTGGAACAGATGGAAACGCCAGTACTGATACCGGTAATGCAGGAACAGTTCTTACTCAAACGCGTGATATTTATACTCCGGGCTTTACTCCTTTTACAACTTTAACGGCATATCCTAACCAGGTGCTTTGCGGTATCGGCCTTACACCGGCTAACGGGCTTAATACATTTGCTATAAGCGGTGGTGGCGGCACTTACCAATATCAATGGTATTATTCAACTACCAATGCGGCAGGTGATAGCGGCGCTGAAATTACCCCGGCCGCGGGGTGGACAGCTGTTGCAAGCGGAGGAACCGCTTCTTCATTACCGGCTGCGACTATAGGGGCTTTAAACCAAACAACTTATTACCAGTTGCAGGTTTTATCGGGCCCTTGTGCTACGTGGTCGAATGTGGTTACTATTTTAGTTGACTCTTTACCTGCCGTTACTAATGTTACTGTAAGTAATGTTTTGTGCAACGGCGGAAACACCGGCGCAATAGCTGTTACAGCAACCGGTGGCGATCGGGGTTATACTTTCTCTTCTGATAGCGGGCTTCTGTATTTCAATAGTATAACGGGCCTTTACCAGGGCACTTATAATGTGTTTGTAAAGGATACCAACAACTGCGCCACACCTTATGCTTCTAATCCGGTAACCGTTAATCAGCCACCGGCACTTACGTTTGCAGATGTGGTAACCAAAGCCAATTGTTCAGGTTTATCTAACGGGGAAATTGCCGTTAGCCCATCGGGTGGAGTTTCGCCATATCAGTATGCTATCAATTCGGGCGTTAACCAGGCAGACAGCGCGTTTACCGGGTTGGCAGCCGGCGGTTACCTGATATTGGTTACTGATTTCAACGGATGCACTGACACTTCAACAATTGCTGTAGCCAATGCTTATGTATTTACGCTGGCTATTGATACACAAACAAATGCCAGTTGCTTTGGCGATAGTAATGCAACAGCTACTTTAGCCGTTTCCGGTGGTATTTATCCATTTTCATATACGTTAAACGGAGCGGGCGATACTTCGGGTTACTTTACAGGTTTGCCGCAAGGATATTATGTAGCCACAGCGGCAGACTCGGCGGGCTGTGCCAGCCAGGTAAACGTTGCAATAGGCCAGGCCGGGCAGATGTTAGTGCAGATTGATGCACAGGTAAATATACCATGTAATAATTCGGCTAAGGGCCAGGTATTTGTATCGCCTGTGGGTGGAACTCCATCTTACGCATACTTATGGAGTACCGGTGATAGCACGCAAAGCGATACTGCTTTAACTATCGGCGCTTATACGGTTACCATAACCGATATAAACCATTGTACGGCCAGCGCTACCGTAAGCGTTACTTACGATGCTGCGCCAACAACAACTGTCAGCTCAACTGATGTGACCGGATGTTACGGTAATACCAACGGAAGCGCATCAGTTTCAGCCACCGGTGGCACTCCAGCACTTATATATCAATGGAGCAACGGAGCTACTGATACGGCAATTGCCAATGTTGGTGGCGGCACTTATATTGTTACTGTTTCTGACCTGAATTACTGCAGCAGCATTGACTCTTTCTTTATTACCCAGCCTGCGGCTATAGTGGCAAACCTTGATACTGTAGCGCCTACCTGTTCAGGATTAAGCAATGGTATGGCTGGTGTAAGCCCTACAGGTGGTACACCGGGACTTACAGTTGCATGGTCAACTACTTCGGGCGCCGATACTATTGTAAATCTTGCGGCAGGTAATTACTCTGTAACTATAACCGATGCCAACAGTTGTTCTGTATCGCTAAGCTTTGCGCTAAGCCAACCGGCGGTACTTAATACAACTTTATCGAGTGTAAATGACTCGTGCTACGAAAGCCCGAACGGAAGTGCTGAATTTACCGGCACTGGCGGTACTTTACCTTATTCTTATGCCTGGAGCAACAGTGCCACAACCGGTATTGTAAACAACCTTTCCGTCGGAACTTATACCGTTACCTTAACCGATGCCAACCTGTGCTCTTCAACCGGTTCGGCTACTATTACACAACCGGCCCAGTTATTTGCCACTACAACGGCTACCAATGCAACGGGTGGACAGGATAACGGAAGCGCGGGTATTAATAACATAACCGGAGGGGTTTCGCCTTATAGTGTGCGCTGGTCTAACGGACAGGTAGCTAATACGATTTCTAACCTGGCGGGGGGTACTTATATTGCCATTGTTACCGATGCCAATGGTTGCCAGGTTTCCGATACTGTGGTTGTAAACCAGCTGGTGGGTATTGATATGGTTGAAGGCGATATTTTGTTCAGTATTTATCCTAACCCTGCCAAAACAGCCTTTACTGTTGAGATGGGTTCGTTAAATAAGGAAACCACAATAAGCATGAAAGATGTTTTGGGACAAACCATTTTCAGCAAACCGGTGGTTACGCTTAAAACAGTTATTGACCTTACCAACTTTGCCGAAGGCGTATACCTGGTTGAGTTAAGCCAGGGCACCAGCAAAACCATCAGGCAGGTAGTAGTAGCTAAATAAGAGGAAATTATTTTTAATATAAAAGGCCCAAAGGATTAAGTTCTTTGGGCCTTTTGTTTTTAGTGTGTTCTTTAACTATTTAGTAACAGAAGCTACTTATCTTGGTTCAAAATCCGGGTATGAGTTTTTCACGAAGAAAGTTTTTACAAAGCGGGTCGTTGGCGGCGCTGGGGGCAGCTGTATCATTTAATGCTTCGGCTGAGCCAAAGATAGTTGTGCCTGGCCGCAAAAGGGTGTTGCGCATTGCGCACCTTACAGATATACACGTGCAGCCACAATCGCCGGCGCCGCATGGGTTTGCAGCGGCGCTGCATGCTGCACAAAACCTGGCTGATAAGCCGGATATTATTTTCAGCACCGGTGATTGTATTATGGATGCCAGCAGCAGGCACAGGGATGTGGTAACCAAAGAATGGGAGGTATGGAACAGCACCCTTAAAAACGAAAGCTCGCTGGAAATAGTCAATTGCATTGGCAACCATGATGTATGGGGCTGGACCATGCCCCACGCCACTATAGCCGCTGATAAGCATTATGGAAAACTTTGGGCCCTTGAAGAACTGAAACTGAAAAACCGGTATTACTCTTTTGATAAAAGCGGCTGGCATTTTATAGTATTGGATAGCATTCATGTGGTTAAGCCTTTTGGATACACTGCCCTTTTAGATCCCGAACAGTTTGAATGGCTAAAAGAAGATTTAAGCAAAGTACCTGCCACAACTTATGTATGTGTGCTAAGCCATATACCTATTTTGGGTGTAAGTGTATTTTTTGATGGCGGCAAAGTGAAGGGGCACACATGGGAAATATCGGGTTCCGATATGCATAGAGATGCACATGAAATAAAGAACCTGTTTTACCAGCACAAAAACGTAAAGCTTTGTTTAAGCGGGCATATACACCTGATTGACCAGTTGGAATACCTGGGTGTAAAATATTTATGCAACGGTGCCGTATGCGGCGCCTGGTGGGGAGGCGATAACCAGGAGTTTCCGCCGGCATTTGCCACCATTAATTTATATGATGACGGCACGAGTGACCATGAGATGCACTTTTATGAATGGAAGGGGTAGGACAGGGTTCTTTTCATAACATAATACGATTTCGTATTATTTTTCTGCAAGAAATGCCATATTTGTAGTTGTCATGCAAAAGCTAATTATCAAAAATTTTGGACCGATTAAGGACGTTGAATTAGATGTAAACGACTTTATGGTATTTATTGGGCCACAGGCTAGTGGGAAGAGTACGATTAGTAAGACACTTTATTTTTTTAGGCTAATTAGAACTGAATTTGCAGCTTTCTTTGATGAGAAATTTGTCCAAAAGGAGATATCCCAATATGATATTTTGGATGGCGAAGAACTTAAAGCCCGGATAAGTACTTTGTTTTTCAGAATTTTTGAGTTGTCAAATTATTATTCCAATAGCTCATATTTATCTTTTGAATATCAGGATGGTGTTTCAATTGTCTTGACTGTAGGTAAGGGAGCAAATGCCCAGCCAATAGAGGCGTCCTTTAGTGATGGTTTTTCCTCCAGGTATATCGAACTTGTAACAAGAGCCACTAATATTTTAAAGCAGGGAAAAACAAGTATTAACGAAGTTGCAGCAAAAGACATCCAGGCGCTACAAATTAGAGAAGCACGGAATTTAATAATAATAAGCGCCTATGAACTTTTTCAAGATAACAGGCTCCTCAGCTTCATTCCTGCGGGAAGAAGCTATTATGCTATTGCTCCTGGAAGAATAAATATTTCAAATAATAATGGTATTGATTTCCTGGTCAAGCAGTTTGCTGACGAGATTGATTATTTAAGAAAACAGCTGTTTTCAAGCTATAGTACAGACGAGTTCTTGGGTAATACGGTTAATATTTCGCCAATAATTAAAGCGGCGCAAAGTTTATTATCACAAATTCTTAAAGGTTCCTATTCTTCAAAGGATGGGTTAGATAGTATTGTAACTAAAGATGGTGTTAACATTCTCCTGCAATACGCATCTTCCGGGCAGCAAGAATCTGTATGGATATTATTAGTTATTATTGAAAGAGTGTATTATGCAATGCAGTCGCAATTATTTATTGAAGAGCCGGAAGCACATCTCTTTCCGGAATCTCAAAAATTGATAGTGGATTTAATTGCTTTATTTGCTAACCATACGGACAATAAGGTTGTTATAACTACCCATAGTCCTTATATTTTAGCAGCCATAAATAATTTGTTATATGCACAAATTATTGGTCAAAAAAATAAAGAGGCAGTAGGCCAAATAATAGACCCTCTTCTATGGCTTAATTACAAGAGACTAGGAGTTTATTTTGTTGAGAATGGAACCATAAGAAATATCTTAGATAGTGAGTTGAAGGCAATAAGAAACGAAGAAATAGATATTCCTGCCTCAAGCATTATCAATGCGGAGTTTGATAAAATCTCTGAAATAGAATTTCAAAAATGAGCTGCAATCCTTTTGATCCAAATTTGTCTGAATGGAATAACTCTTATAACCGAAGCATAATTGTGGTGGTTGACAGGGGGCATGCTTTTCCGAAATATGTCGGGGCAAATAATACTCCTAAAAATTTCAATTTATTCAGGATAGATGGCTATTTGATTGTTGCTGGCAATAAATGTGATTACTTATTGATTGGATGCACTGATAAAACTGCCAGGTTTATCGAATTAAAGGGCAGTGACTTGGAACATGCGGCTTTACAAATAATAAACTCAATCAATCAGCTTTCTGTGCAAATAGCTGATTATACTTTACACGCCCGAATAGTAATGAATAAAACTCCGACAACTAAACTTTTGGGTACAAACTATAAAAAGCTGCATGCTTTTTTAAAAGGAAGAATTGTGGTTCGTACCAAACAGATGGACGAAAATATTTGATCCGTCAATGCGCTTAGCCCGGCAAAACATAAAAAAAAGGGACGCCCAACCCGGGCGCCCCTGGGGGGGGGAAACATTCCTCCATTCCTAACTAAATTAAGCAATAACGTGGGGCCGGCCCGTGCTTTAATGAAGCCGGTAAAGTATTTATATCAACGCCAGGTCCTTTTCGAATGACATTAAATTGATGCCCTGGGTTTAGCAAAAGAGTAATACAATGCGCTCATCGCTCTGCAATGTAATATTGGTAGCTGATAAAGTAAAATGATAATTTCTATATTTACATAGATTTTATCTATAGATTCCTCACCCTGCCCTCTCCGAAGGAGAGGGTTGCAAGTCCTTCTCCTTTGGAGGGGGCCAGGATGTGGACTGTATTATTAATAGCTGTAAAATGACACTACAACAATTAGAGTATGTATTGGCGGTTGATAATTACCGGCAGTTTGCTTTGGCGGCGGAAAAGAGTTTTGTTACCCAGCCCACTTTAAGCATGATGCTGAAGAAACTGGAAGATGAACTGGGCATAAAAATATTTGACCGCGGCAAAAAACCCGTAGTGCCCACCCGCGAGGGCGAGGAGGTAATAAGGCGGGCGCGCAAAGTACTGGCTGAGGCACATCACCTGCAGGAGTTTGCAAAAGAGCTAAAAGGCGAACTGGCCGGCGAACTGCATTTAGGTATTATACCCACGCTGGCCCCGTACCTGCTGCCGTTGTTTTTAAAGTCCTTTACCCGGAAACACCCCCGGTTAAAAATATTTATCAGGGAAATGATAACCAATGAGATTATTGCGAAACTGAAAGCCGGGGAGCTGGACATGGGTTTGTTGGCTACCCCCTTACATGAACAGAAGATAAGCGAGTATCCCCTTTTTAATGAAGAACTTTTTGTATACGCCTCGCGTAGTGAAAAGCTGCCGAAAAAAAGATATCTGCTACCCCGCGAAATTGACCTGCACCACCTGTGGTTGCTGGAGGAAGGGCATTGCCTGCGTAACCAGGTTTACAATTTATGCGAATTAAAAAAACAGCAAACCGAAACCGAGAACCTGCATTATGAGGCCGGAAGTATTGAAACGCTGATAAACCTGATTGACCGGCATGAGGGTATAACTATTATTCCCTACCTGGCTACCCGGCATCTTAAACCCAGTCAGAAAAGCAATGTGCGCGAATTTGCCAATCCAAAGCCCGTGCGCGAAATAAGCCTGGTTACTTCGTATAATTTTCCCCGGAAAAAGTTGTTGGAGGAGCTTAAAGAGGAGATTGCAAGGAATATTCATATTGAAACTGACCGGAAACAAATCAGCATTTTAGAGATTGTGCACTAATACCTATAATATATGGTGCTTTAAAACAGAGGAGTATAAAATGCTATATTATTTAAACGTGTGTTTTGGTACTGGCTATCTTATTAATTAACCCAACGTCATAAATGTATGTTGTCACAATTAGATTGAAAATTTGCATAACTACCTGACATCTTATTTGTTGTATATGGCATCGGGCAGAGCGTTGGGTTTCGTTATCTTATTTTGAAAGGCTTATCGCTATGAAAAGGTGAATTTTCTCTCGTTAACTTCGTTGCGTTGTTATTTGAGAGTGATTGCCAGAGTCAAAAATGTTCAATCCGGCTATTTCATCCCGCTTCGTGTCAAAGCTATGAAAAAGCTTTAGTCCTCTCCTTGAGTCAGAGCAGGACGTAACTTAAATAACAGCCGCTTGCTGATAACCTCATTGGTTTTAAGTCAAGTCAGAAGGGTGAAGTATCCTAACTACTTCACCCTTATTTTTTTGCCTAACAGGCATGTCTATTCCCAATATCATTGACTTAACAAAAAGTATGGTCCCCTTTTCTGCGCCAAAGTGCGACCCTGGATGGGCAACGCTGTTATGTTAAGCTAATTCTTATGCGACTCCTCTGGAGTCGTATGGTTCTTTCCCTCTTGTTGCTATAAATATATGACCTCTCCGAGGTCAGGATTTCCTTAACTTAATGGCATTGCCCATCCGGGGCCGCATGTTGTCATCTTGCATAATGGCGCGACTAAGTCAACGACATTGTGCCTATCCCATTTAAATAAATTTTTTGTCGGTAAAATGATGAAGTAGCTGCCGCGGAATGTCAGCAAAGTCTATAAATCTATAGGCAAACCAAAATAGCTTACATATTCCTCGATAGCCTTTACCTGTACCGATTGTGGGTTGGTTTGAACGGCCTTTTCGTAGGTGGCTTTCAGTTTAAGCAAATACTGCTTGTTTTTATTAAGCAGCCATTGCGACAGGTAATAACAGGCGTGAATTTCGAGTGTATTATCCTCGTATACCGGCTTTCCTTTGGTTATTCTGATAAACCTTTTAAATGTAGAGGCACATTTATCGTAAGCCCGCATAGAGAAATAAGCAATCATTAAAAACAGGAAAATGCTATCGGCAGTACCTGCCAGATTAATTTGTTGATATGAAATGAGCATGGACTCCAGTTCTTCGGCCCCCTTTTTAACTCCGTTTCCACCTGATAAAATGAGCAGGCCGCTATAAACCAGTTCCAGGTTAATCAGGTCGTTTTTATAATATTTTTCGAGGCCCTTATTGCTCAGCATTTCTTTGCATTTGGCGGCCAGGCCGTTTATTTCCTTCAATTCTTCCGCCGGTATTATGTTATAGTAATCTGAGCGGTGCACCAGGTGGTGGTACATGTTCAGATATACAGAGGTTTTAAGCGCCATAGCAAACATTTCAGGAATGTTGAGATAGCTGTTCCAGAACTTTACTGAGCTGTAGTGTTTACGCAACTCTTCAAATTCTTTGCGGCTCTCTTTACTGTTCAGGTCAACATCCAGAAAATTAAGCTTGTTGAGTTTGTAGAAGTTGAAATTGCTTTTGAGGTCGAAGGCAAAAGGGAAAACAACATGCGGGTTATTGTCAATATCTTTATCCAGATCTTCCAGCAATTTAGAGGTTGACTCATCTTTAAACTGTTCCGAATCGTGGTAGTAAATGGTGTATATATATGCATACTTGCCAAGCAACCGGACGGTTGAAGAAGGGTGGCCGTGGTAACTTTTAAAAAGTTGTTTGTACTCCTCCAGCTTTTCAGGCGCCACTGCCGGGTTGAGGGCAATATTCAAATGCAGCCTGAGGGCGCTCAGAATATCGTTGCATATTTTTTCGTACTCATAAGCCTCATCTAAAGCATGGGTAAACTTTACGCCCACTGCATTATCCTTCATTAAAAAAGCCTGCTGAATAAAAAATTTAAGCACAAAAATACGGGTGGAGTGGTCTTCAGTTTTTTCGGCAATGTCAAGTAGTACCTTGCCTAAAAAGTTGGCCGGTTCAATATCGCCGGTGTTAATCAGGCGCTGTAAAAGCGAATAGTTGGGCGATAAATAAGAGGGATAATTAATAGCCAGGTTAGAGGACAGCTTAAAGGAGTAGGAGGCCAGCTGGTTAAAATTGAGGCGGTCATTTTTTTCGTAGCCGCCGTATATTTTTTTACAAAGCCCCTCGTGGTTATCAAAGCCCGGTAGCTTTTTACGGATATGCTGCGAAAGTTTAAGGGGCAGGTGTGCTTTTATATCCGTTAAATACGTAGTGTACTCCTGATAATGAAAATCATCGAGGAGATAAATAAATTTCTGGATGGTCAGAAGGTCTGACGTTTGCACCATAATTAAATATAATATATGTGACCTTAAAAGCCAACTGCTTTAATGGGCGGCTCAATTTAGCCAAACCTATAACAATTTCAAATCTAATGTACAACGTATAATTTGAGCTGCTTACCCGAAAATTAGTGCTGTTCACCGCTTTTGGGTATAAATACCCCATCTTATTCTGATTGTTGTATACTGTTAATACCGGGGCATTATCCTTGTTATCTTCGGATTGCAGAAGATACAGATAGCCGCCCGGGCTTATATCATTAAAATATCTGCAAACGAAATCTATGGAAACGGCAATTATGCGCAGGCTTGCAAAAGCTATTGAAACCAGGCTGGTGGTGGCCTTTAGCGACAACCAGGGTGAAAACCATATTGTAGAACCTTTTACATTGGGCGTGCATAAAGATACCGGCAGACATGTACTACGTTGCTACGGAAACCTGCCGGTTACCAATACCGAAAGCCAGGATTGCTGGAAGTTGTTTGAGTTAGGGCAAATTGACAAGCTGCAGGTAATGCCCATTATTGCTAACACCGAAAGGAACGGCTATGAGGCGCTGGATAAAGAAATGTCGGAAATAATATCTTTTACGGTAAGTAACCGCCGGTTTAAATAAGTACCTGCCTGCGGAATTCGACCGTAGCCCCGGCTTGCTATGCACGGTGCATACCAACTGCCAGCAATGCAAAATATAAAAAGCAAGGGACGCTGATTTGTTATGATGGTTATGATTGAATACATTTTTTGCTGAAAGGTGGATTAGTATTCGGCTTTGGTATCCCCTTTAGGGGACGGAAGGGGTGAGACCGGTGCAAACAAGGGAAAATTTTATCTATACGACAATTGGGAATGCTCCCTGCTACCATACCCCCACACAATGTGATAAGGACTTTTGTATTTTTGCGCCCCGCGTTATAAACGGCGTAATTTTTAAGATGCACTATTCCGAGCTGGAAATACTTTACGAGGACAACCACATTATAGCTATTAATAAGCCGGTAGGTTTAATGGTGCAAAGCGATAAGGCCGGTAATATTGGCCTTGACGATATAATAAAGGAATACCTGCGCGTTAAGTACAACAAAAAAGGAGAAGCATTTTTGGGGGTTGCCCACCGTATTGACCGCCCGGTAAGTGGCGTAGTGATATTTGCCAAAAGAAGTAAGCCCCTGAAAAGGCTGAATGAAATGTTCAGGGAAAAGGAGATAAAAAAAACCTATTGGGCTGTAGTAGCCAACAGGCCCGATAAGCTGGAAGGCCACCTGTTGCACTGGTTAAAAAAGAACGAACAGAAAAACATTTCGCACGCCTATGAGCAGGAGGTAAAAGGAAGTTTACAGTGCGAGCTGGATTATAAATGGATAAAAAGCCTTGATAATTACCATTTGCTTGAAATAGACCCGCACACCGGCCGGCACCACCAGATAAGGGTGCAGCTCTCAAAAATGGGTTGGCCTATTAAGGGCGATGTAAAATACGGCGCACGGCGCGGAAATACCGATGGCAGCATACACCTGCACGCACGTAAAATTCAGTTTAAACACCCTGCAACCGACCAATTAATAGAAATAGTTGCCCCACCGCCCCAGGGTGACAGTATATGGAAAGCGGTGTCTTAAAGCGTTGAAACTTATATTATTGTAAAAGCGCAATGAGTGTAAAAAACGAGGTTTGCCAATTGGTATTGCCGGTATTTTTAAGCCTGTAGTAGTAGGGCTATGACATAAGTCACCATTATTTTGGCCGGGGCTTATCTTATTTTGCAGAGATTAAAGGGAGTTTTACATATTGCTAACTATTGTAAAATCGAGTATATTCGTTGACTAATGAATTGAAGCCCATGAAAAAAGCAACTACCTCACAACTTTCCGTTATCATTTTATTAACGGTTGCAATGCTGATTATCAACGGTTGTAAAAAGGAACCTGCGGTAAAAACTATCGCCCCGGTAACCCTATCTGCCATATCGAATGATTCGGCTGTTTATATGAAGGGTTACTTTGACGGCCAGCCTGTAAGTTTTGAAGGGAATGCCAATGCTTACCACGCTTTTGTAGACCCGGATAGTGCGCAGAGTCAGGGCGGCCAGGGATTTGATAATGATGCTTATTATCAAAGCGGCTCGCAATGGATGAAAATAACAAACCAGGGAACGCTTACCAGCAATGCATCGGTAGAAATACGCAGTTTGGCTGTACGTGTTTTTGTTTCTCCTATAGCATCCTTATCGTCTGATTATTACAACCTGCTTAACCCTACGGCTTATCCACTTACTGATAACCACAACGCTGGCAATGGCGCTTACATTACTTTACACGATAAGAACGGCGTTCTCTGGATCTCGCATGGCGACCAGGACGGTAGCACGCTGGTTATTCTTACCCGCGGCACTAATTTGAATACCTATACCGTTGTTACCGGTACGGTTTCATGTAAATTGTACGATGGCGAAGGCAATATGAAAATGCTGACCGCCGCTTCGTTTACGGCTGCTTTGGGGATATAATTGTTGGAACTTATCCCTCTTTCTGGCGCGGGCTATGGTTGGTCTGCGAAACCCTGAACAGTGGAAAGGGTTACCCACGGTTTCCACTATTTTTCATTACTTGCCTCATTATCAACCACTTTAACCCTTTCCACACGGTTTCAGTGATAACCGTCTGTTTTCAATTATAAGCCATCTTAAAGGCACTTTCCCCTCAAGCCGGGTTACACGTTCACCGTTCTTCCAGGTGTGCCTTCAGGCCAACCTGGAAGTTTAAATGAATTGTTTCGGTCTCCCGGCCGAAACATCTTGCAATATCTGCAACGTCAAAATCCAACAGCCATCTTCAGCTAAAGGTTGTTTTCAAACATTCAATTTGCCGATGCCGCACGTTGTTTGAGTCGGGAGACTCAAACGCTTCATACGGAGTTTCAAGTTGGCCTGAAGGCACACTTAAAACAACGGGCGGTGACACCATTAAGTTCCATTACGGCCCTGATGGCAATAGGATAGCAAAAGAAGTTTTTGTAGATTCGTTAGACAGGTGGACGAATACTTATTACGTACACGATGCACAGGGCAATATAATGGCCACTTACCAGTGGATAAACCGTGATACCTTTAGCCTTGATGAATTAGTGATGTATGGTAGCAGCCGCCTGGGCACACTGAGTGCCAATGTCGTTCTTTGCGATACTGCTTTAAGAGATACTGCATATTATGCTTTGCACGATACCTCAACTAATCCTTTTACCGATAGCGTAACTTATTTTACTGCCGGACTAAAACAATATGAGTTTACAAACCACTTAGGTAATGTACTATTAACTTTAACCGATAGGCATATACCGGTTTATATTTTTGGTGGGTTTGCATTGTATAAGCCAGAAGTTGCAAGTGCCCAGGATTACTATCCCTTTGGGATGGAAATGGTGGGCAGGGCTTATAATCCGGCTTTGTATAGGTTTGGGTTTAATGGTCAAGAAGATGATAACGAGATATCCGGCATTGGAAATAATTTAAGCTTTAAATATCGAATAGAAGACACGCGTTTAGGCAGATTTTTCAGTGTAGATCCTCTTAGCGGCAAATTTGTGTGGAACTCTCCATTTGCATTTGCTTGTAATATGCCTATTCGATACAGAGAATTAGAAGGTGCAGAAGTTGCTAAACCGGCTTATACGGAGAATGGAATTGGCCGAAGTGCAATTGATAATACTGGCACTAATGCTTTAAATAGTGAGATACTGCAAGTTAGAGCAGCTATGCAAGGGTCTGCGTCATTCATAGATCCCGAGCATCCTCCAATGCCAAGTTATAATCCGGAAGATAATCAACAGCTATCACCTGGCGGCGAATCTGGGACCCAAGAAGGTCAGTTTACAATAATTTTACAAACTTCGGCAATAAGGAATTTAGTTCCCTTTGCAGACCAACAATATGGAGCCGTCCATAACAATGAAACCCCAACAGTGGGGTCAATTGGTACAGAAGCGGCATTATTGTTTCTTCCGATACATAAATTGCCTGCTGGTATAAAAGGATTGGGCGGTGAACTTTTAGATCAGATGATTGAAAAGGTCAATCATTACGCGAATGGTCTAAAAGAGTCAGATATCACTGGAGCTATTAAGGATATAAAAGGAAATCCCGTGATAGGTAAGATTGATGGGAAAATCATGCAACATTTGACAGAAGTTACACAGCATCTTGGGGGACTGACAAACCAAATACAAAAGTTAAGCAAACAAATTGAATCCGGTAAATTCTCTGGAGAAGTCCTCGATCAAGCCAAAGCACTTCGAAAGAATTTGAGTGAACAAAAAAACAAAATAACCGATGCCCTGAATGCTGCTAAAAAAGAAATAAAAAACAACTAAAATGAACAATACTATCGAAGAAATAGAGCAATCATTTTGGGGAGATCCACCTGAAAACTCTACTAATGTAATAACTAAATGTTATAACCTACGAAAAAAGAAATTGAATGAATTTTCTGTTGATGATTTTCGTTTTCTTATCGGGCAAAATAGAGCTCTGGAGATATTAATTCCTAAAGCACTTATTTTACTTAATAAAGATATTTTTGTTGAAGGGGATTTTTATGAAGGGGATTTACTCGAAAATGTTTTAAAGAGCGAAAAAGCGTTCTGGAAGAATCATCCAGAGATGAAAAGAAATATAATAGAATTATTTGAAATAAATTACCATCGCCTTGAAATATTGGATATTCCTGAAGAAATAAAAGAGGAACTTAAAAAAGCCTATAATGGATTTAAGGCTGACTAGATAGTTGTTGTTCTAAGTTCTCAATTGGTTCCCCCAGCTGGTTTTCCCTTATTTTAACGAGGATTAAGTGGCTTCCGCATTTTTAATGCGTGTATTTCTGTATTTACATTGTTGCCATTATGGCCCAGATGGCAATAGAATAGCGAAGAAAGTTTTTGTAGATTCACTGCACAGATGGACTGATACCTATTACACGCACGATGCAACTGGTAATATTATGGCTACCTACCAATGGATAAACAGGGATACTTTTAATTTAGATGAGCTTGTTATGTATGGTAGTAGCAGGTTGGGAACTTATGGAGTAAATTTAGTTCTTTCAGATACCGCTTTAAGGGATAGCACTTACTACCCGTTGTTCCAAGTGTTCCGCCTCGGATCACTTGGAACGTCCTATGAATGTTTTAGTCTCCCGACTAAAACAACTTGCACCTAGCACAAATGTAAATAAGTAACGCTATCTTGCCGTT
>Ga0224555_1002859_pt1 | contig 19109 bp, 25 predicted proteins | sample 714S23034metaG_FD_180687 | JGI IMG/M metagenome (GOLD analysis project Ga0224555, IMG submission 180687) | Peat soil microbial communities from Stordalen Mire, Sweden - 717 S2 30-34 | ecosystem: Environmental > Terrestrial > Soil > Wetlands > Peat | place: Sweden: Norrbotten County, Stordalen...
AGGCAGGAAATGATCCGGCAGCACGCTGATGGTGCGGCCACAGGGCACGCACAGGAAACGCGGAATATCTTCCTTCTCTTCATCATCGCAGTTGGCGAAACGATCATAAGGACCGTGAACATGGACTGTGTGGTCGGGGTTCAAAGGACAGGCCGGGCGGTCTCCTTTTAAACTTGAAGCGCGTATTTGCATGGCCCAAGCCAAAGCAAATCCGTTGGGCCAGGGCAAGACGAGAGATCATTCGCCGCCCCATTTCGGTCCCCCGTTCCGGCTCGCTCCGCTCGCCGGAACGGGGGGCCGAAATGGAAATTCCCTAGCCCATGAACTGACCAAGGAAAAGCCAAGATAAACCAAAATGATTCGTGGCCCACGAATCAGCTCCCCCGGAAGAATTTGACACTAACACATGCCCGTTACACCGGCGCAAGCAGACGCGTCACAATAGTGCCGCGACCAGTGCTCCGTTGCTTTGGGATTGGCCAATCTGGGTGAATAATAGGCCGCCATGAACTGCACGTATTCATGCGCGAATGTGCCGCTGGGGGGAACCCCGTGTTTGTAAGCAAGGTAAGGGTTGCTGGTTCCTAGAAAACCCGCATAGTTCTTCAACACCGATACGACCATGTCCTGAACTTCACCTGAAAATCGCCTACGGGTTGAAAAATCGATGAAATGACACCCGTTTTCGCTCAACAGTTTCCCTTTTCCGTGTATGCGTTCGATCCAGTCGGGAGCCTTCTTAACGCCTCTCAAGGTGAAATATAATTCTGAAATTAAAGCCATTACCCCAACTTCCCAGAAAATGGTACGATACCATGGCCCGTTGATGTTCACTTTCAGCTCCCCGCCGTTTTGCACAACCGTTACTTCGCTGGGATGGAAGTGATACCCGTTAAACCACTCAATGAAAGTTGGCCGGAGAAACCGAATGGTGTTAAGCCACTGAAATTCGGATCGAGAAAGTGTAAGGTCCGCCAGCATTTCGATTTGGTTGCGAAGTTCATCGGCAAAACCTTCTGGAAAAGGAGTTTTGCCACGGTTGATGAACGCGTAGGTGACTCGGGCATGAGGAAAATCGTGAAATGCTACTGATCCCATTGTCATTTTGTACAAATCCAGCGTATCAAGGATGCTCTTGATGAGTGGGTGTCGGATTCTGATGGAGTAGGCCATTATGGTTAGAGTTAAGTTTAGGCTGTTTGTGCTTGAAAAGTATGATCTATTAATCTGGTTTGTTTCGGGCTCCAAACCACTAATCGATATTTATAATGTGCGGCAATCGTCGCGTGCATCTTTGCCTTGTTCACGGAAATGTTGCTGAGCCATGTCCATTTCGATTTTGTTTCGATAATCGTATTTGTGCTCTTTACGTAGCAATCGGGAATGTAAATGAATGTGTCGCCCTTAAAGACAAACGGGATTATCGGACGTTCTTTTCCTTTGACGTGAATGTCGCTTGGATCTACGCGTTCATGCAGCAATAAGGCAAGAGTCCAGTTCTCATAACCTTGTACCTGCTCGCTTCGGCCATTTGGAAACGTGAATATTTTCCGTGTATACTGATTGTTACCGTTGTGATCCGAAGCTTTTGTAGCACGATTAAGCCTCTTTGTTCGCGAAATCTTTGCGCGTCTCTCTTTCGGGCAAGGACCTCTTTTTAGTCCCATTAGGGAACCGCTAAGCTTTAGCCTCACTTCTGTACTGACCGGTTTGCCGTGTTGTGGGTTGTTGCTTCCAGTTTTGGCGCAGCTGTTGCACCGGATGTCGCGTTCCACTGCGTTTAGGCAGTGGTGAATTGATTTATACTGTTGTACTTTACCGCAGTTCGGACAATTCTTTTCCCAAAGCTGATTCCTGGATCTGATTAGTCCTGCGGTTAGCATAGGATCCCGCCTTCTTGCGGTCTTCTCGAGTCGAGCCGCCTTCCCACTCGCTACAAATTGTGCCTGCTCGGTTGTACTGAACCTTGCGCCATTATTGACTCCTATCTTTGAGCAACTGCCGCATTTGCGATTCGCTTTTTGAGCCAGTACGCATTTACCTTTTTGTTTATAGTAGAGAACATCGCCGCATCCCGGGCATTTGCGCGACCACTTCTCTCCCGTCTCTTGCAAAATGACCTTTTCAATTACCATTTGTTGAGTTTTATTGCCCACGTGTGTATTCTTTACCATTTCGTGATTAGTTATGCATTGAAGACCGATCGATTCCGGCAAGAACACTTCGATTCAGTGGGTGCTGACTTTTGATTCCAGCCTGCTTGAGCGTGCGTTCATCCAGCAGAATGCCATCCACGGCCTTACGTATCTCCGCTGTCTCGTAGTGATCCAGTTCTTCTGCTATCGTTTTGAATTTCTGCACCCGTTGCCCCGTCTGCAGATACTTCTCCGCGTCGGGCCCAAGGGCCTTGATTTCGTTGCGGATGGCCTCTGGAATGCCATCCCAGTAGGCGGCGACAACGATTTTCGAGACGTGCCGCTCCGGCGATGTGGTATTCCAATTGCATTCGGTTATGAGCTGGATCAGCAGGTCCTGCAGCGTCTTTTTGGCGGCGTTGATTTCCATGGTTGGTTCCTCTTGCGCAGTGGCTTCGTCGGCGAAGCCGTCTCCGGCCTTTACCCTTCTTCCTCTCCCTCAGCCTTGTATTTCAGCTGGGTCAAGACGCATTCAGAGGGTTCCACATCGTCGCGGATCCCCAGGCACACCGGCTGATAAAGGCTGCCACCCTTGTAGGTGTATAAATACCGGGTTTCAATCACCTGTCCTACCTTGGGAATAGGTTGGTTGGCGGGGATGGTTACGTTGCCTATGTTGACTTGCTTCTCACCGTCGAACAGGGCCATGGCGACGCTGCGTTGAGCGTTGACTTTGATTACCAAAACGGAGGCGGTGCTATAGAACTTATGCTTCAGCTGGGAACCTCCGCTGTTTGGCCTTCCAGCCTTGAAAGCGGCATTGATATCCTTGAAGACAATGCCCTCCGCCTTCTTCTTCTTGAGTTCCTCCAGGAAACGGCTCTTTTCCTTCGGGGTCCAAGCGGTTTCCGCACGAACGATGGCGCCGCCGCTGACCGGCGATCTGGCGATGAGGTTCATCAAAGCCGTGTAGCGTTCCTTGTAAGACAGCCGCCGAAGATCGTCTCCGTTGAGTTCCAGCAGATCAAAGACGTTAAGGGTGTCGCCGATCGCCTCGCCATCGATGACAAACGTCTCTTCAAATGCCTCCAGGGCTCTCTGAATGGGAAGGGGCAGGGCGATGAGCAGTCCTTTCTTGTTTGCGCCTTCCACAATGCTGTTCTTCTGGACCAGAGTTCTGCGGCCGTCGAATTTCTCCTGGGCGCAGTGGGTGGTGTTCATGATGAGCCGCGCGAGCTCTTCGTCGTCCACCATGTTCAGGAGCTGGGGCAGCAGGCCGCTGACTCTGCCGGCGTTTTCCGAGGCGACGTAGGGCTGTCCGCCTTCCGCTGGCGTGTAGCCTTTGGCCATTTTCTCGCCGACGATTTTGTCGTAAACGCTCTTGGCCTTGTCAAAGGGGACTGGAGAGCTCGTTTTGGTGCCGCTCTGCAAGGTGGACCCGCGGCGGCCGAAGGAGAAATTCACAACCCAGCCGCCGGACTTTTCTTCCAGCGAGGCCAGGTAGACTTTGTCGGATGAGCCTTCCCGGTAGAAAAGGCTGATGCTTTCCGCTTTTGGGGCGGTTTCCGTTGTGGGGGATGTTTTCTTCATGTTGCTTGGTATTTAGAGTTTGATTTCCAGCAGGTGCTTGAGTCCCGCTGTCTGTTGGGGGTCCCTGCTGACGAACCAGAGGGAGTTCAAATCCATCCAGGCGCTCAACTCGGGCGCTCGGAATTCTGGTTTGAGATTCTTTTGCAGCTTGCCGTTGGCAAACGGGTAGCGAACGATCCCGAAGCACCCGGCTTGCATGTCGGTCCGCTCCTTCAACCGGTACTGGTCGATTTTGCCGGCAGCCTGCTTGCGAATAAAGTCTGCCAGGTTCTTTTCGTCTCCCTTCAAACACCATCCTTCGAGGCGGACTTTTTGCTGATGTTTGCTGGCTTCCTCGTGCAATGCGGGCTGCTCTGCGGCGGTGGCGTAGAAGTCTGGCGTGCCGGTGATATCCACGGCAAAAGGCGTCAGCTCGGCGCGGCGCTCCACGATTTCAGACAGGCACTGGGGAACGGATCCAAACTCAAACTCGGCCGATCCCATGTAATCAAGAGGGATGATGTCCTGCAAGGCATCCAGGCTCTCCTTCAGGGCCTGCTTCAGCTTGCGTTTGGAATCCAAAAAGTAGCGGGGTAGGCCAGGGATTCCTGCTTTGGGATACCCCCGCGCCGGTTTGATCCGCTGAACGAGGAAGTAGGGTTTCAGTTCCATAATGTTAATCGTATTCGTTCCAATGCCGGCCAAGGTTAAGTTTGATGGGTTTTTGCATTTTTATTCGGTTTTGCCGTTCCATGTAAAGGATTTTGAGGTGCGGCCAATGGAGAAAGAGCAGGATGGCGCCGACCAGAACGGGAATGGCCGGCTGCTCAATGAAGAGATAATGCAACCAGGATTGGACCGCTGGACAAAGCTGTTGGATTTCCATGTTGCTTCGTTTGGCATCGTAATCATAAAGCTGCAGCCTCTTGCGGTTGATTGGCAGCAGCCGAGGCTTCAATGGGCGTGTGGTGCAGGGTTACTCCGCAGTTCTCCGTGCTGGTATCCTGGGCCAGGGTGGCATAGGTGCAGGGCGAATCCGTGAAACACCCGGTATTGGCGTAGGTTGGCGTGATTTCTTCGTAATGAGAATGGCCGCAGCAGATAAAGTCAGCCCTCTTGTGCTTCCGGTATTCATCAGCGCGTTTGCGCAGGGTTTGAACGCACCGGGTCACATCCTTGCTGCGGTGTTTGAGGTAACGCGCGATCCGCTGTTGCAGTGGATCCAGCCGTTGAAGGAAGTAGTAAACGCCGGTGAAAATCTCGGATGTGATCGGCCACTGGCTGACCCAGCTGTCAAAGAAGTCTCCATGAATGAAGAGGAAGCGTTTCCCGTCGTGCTCGAGCAGGAACTCGTTGACCGTCTCAATGCCCAGCAGCGCCTCCAGAAAATCGGCTCCGCCCGGGTCGTGATTGCCGCGCACCAGGATGACCCGCCGGGATTTGCTGGCCTTGCGCAAGGCCGAAAGCACCTTCCAGTGCTTTTTGGCCAGGCGCTTAAGATCGGGCCCGTCGAAGAGGTCTCCAACGATGAGGATGATTTCGGATTCGCTCTCCTCGATAACCCGGCGAATAACCTCCGCTTGGCAGACCGGGCTGCCTAAATGCAGATCGGAGATGAGCAAGGCTTTATGAACTGGGATGAGCGTCTCCATTGGATTTGCTGGTTTAGATTGGATCGTAGACTGTGACGGATTTCACTTTCTCGCACAGCTCTTCATTGATGAGCCGCTCCACTTCGGGCCACTTGCCGCCGGCCAATCCGCATCCAATACGCGGCATATGCACCGAGGCATCCAAATGGACGGCTTCGCTTGCCAGATTGTGCAGCGCCTGTCGGATGGCCTCGTAGCGAATGGGTGGCTGCCCATTCTCGAAACGAATACCATGTTGGCCCACCATATTGGCCACGAAAATAGCCTCGGCAACCTGGACCACCTGCACTTGGCCAAGTGCGAATGGAACTGCCAGGTGAGGTCCGCGGTAGAGCAGCCATTCAGCGGGATAGTCCCACTGCTGCCGGCGATGCCATGCTCGATAGGACTTTTCAGGCTCAGGCCATCGGGCTGAAACCGCCAGGACAAATCCTCTGCCCCAGCCGCCGATGTCATTGCAGACGTGGGCGATGATCTTGTTGCCCGGCCCCGGCGGAGCCGTCGCGTCCCCTTGAACATATTGGATGGTCTTTTCCACGGTGATTATACTGGTTGGGCGTCAGCCCTTGGTCGATGAAGGAACTCCTCTGCCCTCACCTGGATGTTTTTCGCCTTCTGTTGGTTGACCATAGCTCGGTATCCTATGTAGAAGGGTATCACAGCTTCGAGCGCCCAGCACCACAACGGCTGGTGTTTCAGGAAACACAGCAGCGACAGGCCCACCATAACAAACACGAAAGAGATGGCCTGCATAAAAGACCGGTTGTAGAGGAAGTGGGCCTCAAAGAGCAGGTTCATGACATCCGCCTCGGTAGGCGTCTCCGGCATTTCCAGCCCATCGATTGGCACGAGGCTGATGAGCCAGATGCGGCACTTTTCCCAAACTGCCTGTGACAGAGGGCCTTTAAGCGGACGTTTCGTAAATATCATACCAGAAATTATATGCACTTCGGGCTGGCCTGGAGTTGTTTGGGGTTACGATGTCCAAGCGCCGGTTGCATGGCCGTAGCATTCTTTGGCTGCGGCCACGTGCTCGGCGATGGTTTCCTCGGTAAAACCAAGTTGGGAGAGGATGATGACCATTTTGGACAGTTCCGTTTCGGCTTTGGTCTGGCCCCCCACCCAGGCCGACCGTATTGGGCTCCCCGTTGTGCTTAAGCTGATTTGCTGACTGCCAGCATCCTCTGGCAGGTTGAGCCGCTTGATTCGCCGTTTTTCCAGCGGCGTCGGGCTCAGTTGAATCGTGGCTATGGCCATGATGCACATCGGCATCTTCCGTGTGGTCAGTTTGACTTCGACAAGCTGTTTCATGTGTGTTTTGAACTCCCCAACCACTCACCAGCGAAATGGGGGCCTGACTCCATCAATCGGCCTTTTGCCCCCTCGGTAGAACAGCGGGCCCACATACTGCTTGCCCAGCTGATCCAGGCGTGCGCGCGCCTCCGTCGATAAGCTTGCCCAAGCCGTGGGGCAAAAGAAGAATTTGCAGCCGTCAGCTCGGACAGTGCATCCCCTGTCGGAGAGGAATTGGCATCCCTCGCAACAAGGGCTGCCCCCTTCACGGCAGGTTGCTGTGCCGCGCCTGTCCACCCTGACCTGGCATGGATTCTCTGCATCGAGGATAACTTGGACCTGCCGAATCACCTCATCGTTGCGAAGCTGATCTTTGGCGGAAATGAATTCTCCAGGCTTCCTGAAGCTCAGCTTCCAGTAGTCGCCTTCGCGCTGGCGCAGATACCGATGAAAAGTGCAGGAGCGCCGGGCGTAATTCCTGCGCAGCCGGCTGATCACCTCGTGGTGCATTTTCCAGATTTTCTTGCGGAACACTCTGACTTCTTCCTGGTCGTTGGCGCGCCCGTTTTCAGTAAAGTAATTGTTCTCTTTCAGGCGCTCCTCGGTTCTTTTCAGGGTGGCCTTGTAATTTTTTGCAATCTCGGTTGCAAGGACGTCCCCGCGGATCAGGTGAATCTGGTGGTACGGGAAGGCTTCCCTCATTCTGATGAGAATGTGCTCCATGTAGTGGCAGGGGAGCTTGTAAAACCATCGGTTCCCGGCGGTGTTCAGCGCCTGAACCTGGCGGATGTAGATGGCCGGAGCAGCTTTCCGCGTCGGTTTGGAGACATTAAAGCTCAGCACCAGAACAGGTTTGCCCTTGTAACTGATAAAGTAGGCCAGCTCTCCATCCAGATAGACCCGAGGATGCTCCGCGTCATTGCGGGTGAAGTACGCGGAGTAGCCCTTGCTGTTGCAGCCCGTGGTATGATCGAAGGCCACCGTAAAATCCGGCAGGCCCATGGAGAACGTGCGCAAGGATCGGTAGATCTGCTCGGTTTCGCTCCAGGTAAGCCGGGTGACCCGGTTGTGCCAGGCAGAAAGCCGGATGCGCTCAAAAACCAGCGGAGCGATCTCGCTCTCTACAGCCAGCTTGAAATCCTCGTGCTTGCAGAAGACCGATGAATACTCGATCTGGCAAAGTTCTGTTGTGGTGAACTCTGCCAGCATCTTGTCGCTGCGCATGTGGTCGACGTGCGTGTCCAAGTCACCGTACTTCTTGGCCCTTTCATGTGCGTCGAGTTTCGAAATCTTCTGGAATGCGTCGTGGATGGTCTCCAAGTCTTCTGGCGCTTGATAACGGTAAGCGCGGCAGAATCGCTCTTCAAAGTCCCGGATCGCCAACGCTGGAGCCTCCTGATAGCAGGCGGGCACTTCCGTGCCTGCGATGTCCGGCAACTCGTCAAGGGGTATCGTATCCACGAGGGAAATCTGGTCCTTCTTCCACCCCATCCTCTGCAGCCTGGCGCCAAGGCCTCGAAGGCATTCGGAGCGGAGAATGACCGGGCCTTGATGCGGCCCTCTCTTTGCCTGGGCCACAAAGCCCGGACTCTCCCGGCGAAGGACGACATGAACAAAATCGCCCTGAGGCGAGAAGAAGTCCGGATCGGTGGGTATGGCGGGCGGCGTCCGGACAATTTCCAGGAGATCGTCCATTTTATCGGGTGGGTGGCTTGACCTTCAACAGGCGAGTGGCGGCGATAAGAAGGCCGACTTCCCAGGGGTTGTAAAAGGTGGAAATGACGATGCTGTTCGGGTTGGCTTTGGCGACTTGCTCCAGCAGCGCCTCAATGGGCAGTTTGCATTGGTGGTGGGCTTTCAGGACTTTTCCAAGACCAACAGCGCCCACGCGAAGGCTCTTGACGGCAGCCTCTACTTGCTCTTCGTACTTCCACGCGTCCCCTTCGAAACCCTCCAAGAGGAGGCTCTTGGCCCGTTCCAGCTGGGTTGGGGGAAGAGCGCTCCAGCCTTTGACGTAGAAGGTGCCTTCCATGACGTGTGAAAGGTTGATGGTGTCGGGATCCTCCGCCACCACGCAGAAAGGCTTGCTGGCGGATTCGTCAGTAATCTCCAGGGGGTGCGGAACGACGATCTTCGTCTCTTCGGCAATCGCACTGAACTCCACTCGATCAATCGGGTGCATTTTCAACTATGTTTTCCTGCTTTTGCGAACTATGTTTTCCGGCGCAGCCTTAGTATCCCCACGTCTCTTTGACGGGTTTTCCATCCACTTAACTGCCATCGGACAATATCTTCCCATACTGAATTTTAACGCGGGCCGGCCATTGACGCTACTCAACTTCTTCCGAACCGGCTGGCCGGCGCCAAAGACGTCCAGGCTGGTGCTGGTGTCAAAATCGCCCGTCCGGGCTGTAACCACCCCTCGTTGCTCTTGGATTTGGGCTTCTTGGTAAAATGGCTGTTGAGGCGGCGGATGACGACGGTTTGGGCCGCGGCCCGCATTACTTGGAAGAAGCCGACGTTCGTCTGCCCATAGCCCCACCGCAGAACAAAAATATCACCCGTTTGAACTTGAGAGAATATGTTCACTTTGCCTCCAATTGCGGTCGATTAATTCGTTTTTGGCTTGTGATGTGGCGAATCGGCCTATTCCACAGGAAGTGTTGCATTCTTATCGAGGTCAAGGATGCAATAGTTCACGCCGTACTCGCGCGGCGCCCTGAAATCCGCGTCCAAGGCCATCCATCGAGCCCTCCAATAGACCCATAACGGCCAGCGAGAGGCTGGCCCTTGTTGATAGCGGATAACGTGGTCTTCCGACAAATAGCAGCACCAGCAGGCTGGAGCCCATCGTCCCCGGCTGAACTTCCGGGTCATTTGATAGCCGGAGCACATGGCCATCACGAGAAAGATGGAGGGCAGCAGCAGGGCAACGGCGCCTCCCGCCAGGAGCAGGCGCTGAGACAGCAGAAATGCCGGCTGGCCAATGAGGATGAGGAAAAGGAAACCCAGCAGTTCAATTGAAATTCCAAGTACGAGCGGTCCGAAGATCAGTTCAGCTGGCAGCGTTAAAAATCGTTTCATGGTGTTAAGAGTGGTACGGGTTGGATCGGTAAAAGAAGATGACCTGGCGGCATGGGCTGTTGTAATCCATATTTGGCGGGTTGCCCCCCACCGCGCCAGCCCGATACCCATGCCCGGAGAGTATCCGTTCGAACTGGTCGCAGCGGCGCCTTCCCTCAAGTATCCAACTGCGGCTGTTTGCCGCCACGGCCTTTTGCACCTCGTCGTCCCAGGCCTTGCTGGGCAGCACTAGGTAAAGCAAGTGCTCATCTGTTCGGAACACCCGTTTGCACGGTTGCTTCTCTTCCGCGGTGAGGACCATGCAGTCGGGCTCTTCTCCGGCTTGAGCCGGCTCGAAATCGATCACATTTAAGCAGCCGTCGCCGCTCGTAACATGGAACCCGGCCTTGGCCAGATCGGCGATGACGGCATCGACTTTGGCGGTATCGAATTCTTTCATATTCCTTAGATTATGGCCTCCCAGAGCCTCTCTTTGAAGAGCGCCGCTGGAAGGATAAATCCGTGATAAGCTAACCTTTTCTGCGTGGTTTCGACAACCCGCCAGTCTTGAGGATCGATGCACCAGGAATGCTGGCGCCAGATTCCGTCCTTGGAAAGAGCCCAGCCCGTGCAGGCGAGCAAGTGCGGGTTTGCCTCCTTCAGAAAAAGCGAGTTGCTGTGGCATCTTATGGACGCGCCTTTTTTAAGGAATATCCGGCTTTGCCGCGGCGTCCAGGTGCGCCCTTCCTTCAAGATCAAATCCATATCCTCCTCCGGAAATGCACAGACGACGGCGCCGCCAATGCGCAGCAGCCGGTCGGTGAGCGTCTGCCATCGAGGATCCCGTGAAATCATATTCTCCTGCCGACCCTGGTTGTGGGTATAGGCGTGACTGTCCTTTAGCACGTGCCATTTGACGCGGCGGGTGTCTTTCCCCAAAGTGGTTTTGCAGCCGGCGGCGATCCGGGCCGCAGGTATGTCGCGTCGGGCCGCGTATTCCGACAGCCTCACATGGGCGCCGGGGACCAGCTTTCTAATCTCCCGGCAAAGTGTCCATGCGCAGCCCCCCTTGGGATCGGCGGAGTCCCCAGTAACGGTAATCTCCCGGGTCTGCGGATGCTTTTTGGCGATGCGGATGGCCGCGCTGCGCAGAGATCCCGAATCCGCGTCAGCTCGGTAACGTTCATCCGCGCGCGCGACGGCCTCGCGAATCTCCGGGTTTTGGTTAACCTCATCATCAACCAATCCGCCTCGAACAGAAATCCTCACTCCAGCGAAATACGAGAACTCGTTCAGCAGCAGCTTGCGTTGCGTGACAGCGTAAAGCGGCCAGCTCGGGTGGTAGTCATTAGCGGTAATGAAGCTGCCGTGGAGGCTTCCAGGGTGTACTAGAATGATGATGGGTTTGCTCACAGGGTAGATTCCTTCTTCCCAGGCTCAGGCCGGCGAACGGACAGCACCCATTTTCCAGGCTGCAACCGGGCAGGGCGGTAGCTGTCGCCACACCAGTGTTTTCGAAGTCTCCAGCCGGCGATGATTTGCGGGACATCGGTTGGCAGGCGTGACATCAGCTCGGCGCGCAAGCATTTGCGCCTGGCCTTAATCACCTGCTCCTGCAGTTTGAGGGCCACCATGCGCAAGACGAGGCCGATGAACGTGAACTCTTTTGGCTCTTTCATACGTTGTTCGGCTTATTGAAGCGCAGCTTCAATGCGGGTTAATTTGAACTTCTTCAGGATCGCTGCGGCTTTGGCTTTTGGAACGAGCACCCACAGAAAGTAGTCCGGGGTGGTCATGGCCCTATAGCTGACCTCAAGATGAGGCTTGAAGGGTGCATCCACCCGCGCAATGACCGAAACCATACTTTCCTGGTCCAGCTTCCCAAGGGCCTCTTCCCAAGTGAGCTCGATGCGCTGGCGAGCGAAGCTTTTTGAGCAGTCCAAAATGTCAGCCCACCACCGGGAGCTGCTGGCTTTGGCGGCTTCGAACAGCGCTCTCTTCTGCTCGAGGGACAGTTGGCCGACTCCGTGATAAAATACGTCCTGCTCCAACAATGGAAGGTGGGCGGGCCTGTTCTGTTTCGATTTCATGGGACGGGGAAAACCGTTCTACTGAGTTTCCACCAATTCTTCCTGCTGCTGGTGAATCCCTAATTCCATGGTGGCGGTGGTTGCTTTGGCCTGGCCAGCCAGGGCTGCTGCTATAAAGCCCCGGAAAAGGGGATGGGGCACATGCGGCTTGCTCTTGAACTCTGGATGAGCCTGGGTCGCGAGGAAGAAGGCGTGGTCGTCGATCTCAATGATCTCGACCAATTTGCCTCCCGGGGTGAGGCCGCTGAACGTCATCCCGGCCTGCTCAAATTGCGCCCGGTATTGGTTGTTGAATTCATAACGATGGCGGTGGCGCTCTTTGATGTTGGCGCGGCCGTAAAGGGCCTCGGCCTTGCTCCCATCAGCCAGCACGCAGGCCTGGTCCCCAAGGCGCATGGTGCCCCCCTTTTTGGTGATGAGCATCTGTTCGTCCATCATGGCTATGATGGGGTAGGGTGTGGCCTCGTCAAATTCGGTGGAGTTGGCGCCCTGCAGCTTGAGCACGTTGCGGGCGAATTCAATGCAGGCGATCTGCATGCCCAGGCACAAGCCGAGGTAGGGGACGTTCCGCTCCCGGGCGAACTGGGCGGCTTTGATTTTCCCTTCAATGCCGCGGCCACCAAATCCTCCTGGAACCAGAATCCCATCGAGCCCCGCAAGTTTCTTGTTCTCCTCCCCTTCGATTTCCTCAGCGTCGATGTGGACAATCTCGACGCTGCAGTCGTTGGCAATGCCGCCATGGCTGAGGGCTTCGTAAACGGATTTGTAGGCGTCCTGGAGGCCGATGTATTTCCCAACCACTCCGATGCGCACGTGGTGGCTGGGAACCTTAATGGTCCGGACCATTTCATGCCATGCCTCCATGTCAGGCTCGCCTGTCGTCAAATGCAGGAGCTGGCAGACTTGATCATCAGCATGCTCGCGATGCAGCATGAGCGGGACCTCGTAAATAGTGTGGTCAACGTCCTGTTCCTCGATCACAGCGGCAACTGGAACGTTGCAAAACATGGAAATCTTCTGCCGCAGTTCCAGGTCCAGTGGCTTCTCGCAGCGGCAAACCAGGATGTTCGGAAAGATGCCGATCTCCCGCAACCTGGCGACGGACTGCTGGGTGGGTTTAGTCTTCAGTTCGCCTGCGGCCTTGATGAACGGGACGTACGTGACGTGGATGAAGGCGGCATTGCCTGCTCCCGCGTCGAGGGCGAATTGCCGGATGGCCTCCAAGAAGGGAAGCCCTTCAATGTCCCCAACGGTTCCTCCGATTTCCGTAATGACCACGTCCACCTTGGAGGCATCGCCCGCGGCGCGCAGACGCCGCTTGATCTCATCGGTGACGTGCGGAATGACCTGAACGGTCTTGCCGAGGTATTTGCCTTCCCTCTCGTTGTTCAGAACCGTCTGATAGACCTGCCCGCTGGTCAGGCTGTTGGCGCGGGAAAGCTGGCAATGCGTGAAGCGTTCGTAATGGCCCAGGTCCAAATCCGTCTCGGCGCCGTCGTCCAGCACGTACACCTCCCCGTGCTGGTAGGGGCTCATGGTGCCGGGATCAACATTCAGGTAAGGATCGAACTTCTGCAGGGCCACCTTCAACCCGCGCTTTTCCAGCAGAGTTCCGAGCGATGCCGCGGTCAGCCCTTTGCCAATGGAACTGACCACGCCTCCTGTGATGAAGATGTACTTCATTGCTGTTTGAGTTTCGTTTTGGCGGAGCGGAAACTGCGGGCCACCTCATAGGCCATGAGCAGGGAGATTTCCCCCAACAGCCGCCGAAAGTCCAGGGAGTCCGTGTCCTTGCAGCGCAGTCGAGTCAACTTTGCGATGACCAACGGGTGGTCGATGACAGTTACGTTTGGCATCTTCCTTGAATTTTAGCGCCCTGATCCCATTTCTGGTGGTTTTATTTGGCCGTGAGGCCGGGAATGGCTGCTTCTTGCCAGGAATAATCAGGGTTGGTGAACCTGCCGTCCTCGTCTGGAAAGACCAGGCGCAAAGTGGCTTCTCGTTCCGGAGATTTCACCATGCGGACCAGGTGAGAAGCGATCCCGTATTCTATGCCAGCCTCAAAATGGGCGCCCTTTCCGATCAGCCGGACCGCTTGCGAAAGGATTTCGTGAGCTTCTTCGACGCTCATTTCCAGGACAATCTGGAGTTCATCGTGGCCAAAGTGTTCCTTGAGCCCGGTAGTCCTGGCATCGATCATCTGGTCATGACGGGCCAACAACACCGCCCATGAAGCCCCAAACGCCTGGAGAACGCCGGATTGGCGGACCAGTTCCTCCAGTGGCTGGACTGCTTCTTGGGCTGCTGTTTTCACATGCGTTCGTAGCCAAGTTTGACGTGCTGCTTCCCATGAAAAACCTTCAATGGTTCCTCCCGGAAGCGAAATCCGCATTTAACAAGGTTATTGAGGGACCTGGCGTTGTGAGGTTCCACCCAGATAACTACTTCCCGGGCTCCATGTTGGCGCGCGTATCCCACACGCTCCTTAATCAGTTCCACCTGAATGCCCCGTCCCCGGTAGGCCGGATGGACCACACAATTGCGAAGCGTCCAGACGCCGTCATAGAAAGCCAGGCAGCCAAAGGCGACAATGCCTTCATTGATGGTGTAGACAAAGCTCAACTCAGGCCCGAAGAAGTTGAAATCCGGAGCGTGGCCCGCCTCGGCAATCAACTGGAGGTCGGCCAGGGCGGTCGGAATCTCTTCGGGCGACAATTGCCGGACAGCATCCATGGTCATTTCTCCAGGATTTCAGCAAGCTGGGCTCTTTCTGGCGGTCGGTTATGTCGGTTACTCATCACAGAACTATTGTAGTCCTCGCCGGTCAGAAATGGCGTGTTATTCCGGCTCCGCGCTGCCTTCCAGAAGCCGGCCTTTGGTTTCGGGGAACTTCTGATACCACAGGCCAAGCATGTCCCGCATGTGCTTGGCATAACGGAAATGTGCCCCCACACCGGTGCGAAGTTCAGTCTCGTAGATGAACTTATCGGCCGTGGTCGTGTGCTCGAAGGGGAATTCGGTGCCCAGGACAACCCAGTAGATGTAGGAGGGGTCGCCCGCCTGAAGGAGTTGGGCGGCCCGGGCGGTGGCTCCCCAGCCGATTTGCGACAGCTCCAGCAGCCTGTTTTTGTGCTCCGCAGGCATATCGGGTATCTGGTCTTTGGCAAAATAGAACCCGCGCGGCACCTGCGGGCTGTACTTGCTGCCGGTGCGATGCCGGTTGAGGTCGCGGATCTCGGCAAAACCCATAGAGGACCAGCTGAAGCGGACAGCCAGGCGCTGAAGCCCGCTTCCGATCGGCGAATAACGGTTGCTGTGGGCGAGAAAATCGTCGGCCAGTTTGGTCGTGGAGATGTTGTCCAGCGAAAGAACAGAGAGGGAAGGGACCGCCGATTGGCGCTCCAGATTGCCTTTCCAGAAGGGGGCATCAGCCTTCGCGAGGTTGATGAGCTTTTGAAACTCCTGGGCGTGGGTTTGTTGGTGATCCGGCGTGCTCCGGGCGTGGCGCAGCATGCGTGGCGCCGTTAATTCGAGCTCCTGGCGGATCAGTTCGCCAACCTGCCGCGGCTCCGGCAGCGGGTGGGACAGCAGAAACTGGCAAAGATTGACCCAGCCGCGCGCGGACATGATCATCATCATGTTGGTTTCCGCGCTCACAGGCAGGAAGTTGCGGGCCCGGTCAAAGGCGTAGTTGCGGCGCATGCGGGCCACCTTCTTCTGAGATTTTTCCGAGGCGTCTTCGAGCAGCGACTTCGGTATCCCCATCAGCGCCGGGTTGATGTGGGAAAGCTCCTCCCAGATTTTGAGGGCTTCCTGGTAAGCGGTGAAATACTTCTGCATGCGCTCCTGCCACTCGGCGGCCGCTTGTTCGGGGATGCCAAGGTGGCCGGGCGGAATGAGTCCTTCGATCTTGATGTAGCGGGTGGAGGATTCCTGGCCGCCGGCGGTCGGGCACAGCGTCCAAATGTAGTAGGCCATCCAGATGGAGACCCCGTCGATGAACATGGCCACTGGCACCATATCAGCAATGGACTGGTGGCCGTAATCGACCATTTTGAATATCCCGTCCACGGACTTCTCCAGGTTGGCCGGATCGATCTTGGAGAGGATGGCCTCAAGACCTTCGTTGTTGCGGGAATAACGTGCTCCGCTGGCGGCCAGCAGTTCGGGGGTTAAGACAGGGCGGCCCGCCTTGGTGGCGGCTTCACTTGGGCAGAGGGACACTTGGGTGATCTTCATATTTTTGTTTGTTTGACCTCTTTTCCGATCAGGCTTGCAGTTCGGATGCTTCGAAAACAATTCCCCGGCAGAACTTCCGACCTTCGTCCATGATGTCGAAGGCGGCGTGAGGCAGGTCCGTTCGGTAAATCCAAGTGTAGCCGTCCCGGCTAAAAAGAGTCTCGATCTTTCGAGCTTTCTTCACGGCTGCCTCATATCCGCAAAACGGGCATTCGCATCTGTCGTGGTAGGGAAGGAGCCCGCTGCGGCTCAGAAGTATCTCGGCGCCATGGCTGCATCCGGCTTCCTCATCGATGGCGCCGCGGAATTCGATGTTGTCGTCAGAGTAGCCAAAAACCACCACGAGTCCGCTGGCTTTGGCTTGATCGCACTCCTGCTTGGTGATTTCTTGGCGGTACTCCCGGCCGTTCAGTTTTTGTGCTAATTCGTCTTTTGTCATAGTTCTTCAGTGTATGGCTCCAGCCTGTCGGCTGGTTTGGTTTCGTGTTCCAGTTGCTTGGTCAGCGCCACAATCAGCCCCCAGGTCAGAATGAAGATTGAAGCGATGAAATCCAGCCTGCCATTTTGAGCGATACCAGTGAAAGCGAGCGCCAGCACAAGAAGGATCATGGCCCGGGCCTCGCTGGAAACCACGAATTCAAAGGCCAAATAGACGGTCAGCACCGAGTAAAGGATGTTCCAGAGGTTCATCAGCCCTTCATGGGCGGGATGTCCGAGGTGCTGGTACAGCTCGAAAGCTATGCCTTGGATGGCCCAAACCAGCGACAGCTTGAAAAGGGGACGGGTTTTGGGTGAGTTTCGTGGAGGCTCGATCTCCAGCGCCCAGCCAGGCTTGGGCAGTATTAGGTATGCCAGCATCCCGACGCCGGCGCCAGCCAGATGGGCTTCGTGACAAATCATCCCATTGGCGAAGAGGCCTGTAAAGCTGATGAGCAGAAACAGGACGGCCGTCACCCAAGCCCTCATGGGGAGGAACATAAACAGGATCTTTTCGTTCGGAAAGTAGAGGCAGAAAAGCAAAGCCATGGCGCAGATGCCGGCGCTTTCGCCGATCAGCTGCGTTTCATTGTTCTGCCAGATCAAGTAGGCCAGGCCGCCTGCCATGCAGCCGACGATGTAGAAAAAGGCGCACCCTTTGGTTCCAATGACCTTTTCCACCGGGGCCATCAGTGTTAAGGCGAAGAGGTTGAGCAGGAGATGAAGCGGACCGGCATGGACCAGGGAATAGGTGAAAATGGTCCACCAGTGCCCAGCGCGCATCGCGGGCCAGCTACAGGCCATGTAGTCTGTAAACCCGTTGTTAACCATCTGGAGAATACTGCAGCACAACAGGGTAAAGGCGAGCAGCCAGGTAAAGGTGCTTGCTGCGGGCTTGTTGCGAGTTTCGCCTTCCATGTTTACCTCGAACTTTATTGAGCGCTCCCAAAATCCAATGCAATGGGTTTGCCGTTATACTTGGCGCAGTTGGAATTCCGTTCGTCCCATGGCCGCTGTTCAGGGTGCTCCTGCTGCAATTCAAACATCTCCGCCATCAGGTCGGTTGCTTCTTTGAAGGAAATGTCCAGATCGGCCATTGGCATCAGGAGCACGTCCAGGCCGGATTGGCACGTGCAGCTTTCCCCGCCCGGAACAATCTCCTTGCGAGGTCCGTGGGTGGGGCACGCTTCCCCGCGTATCCTCTTAGGAAGAACAAAATTGGCTTGGTAATCCAAGACGGGCACTGCCTTCTCTAACCGGGCGTAAAACGTTTGCAGGTCCGCTTCTTCCTGATCAACCTCTCCAACCTTAGCAACCGTCCTGGCTCCTACTTTGAAAATGGCGGCAAAACCGCCGCCATTAATATACCGGGCCTTGGCCCAGTTGATCTCATCGATCTTCTTCGGTTCGGGCGGCGTGCGCTTTTTTGTGGAGTTCCTCTTCATTGATTCCGATATGATCATTTTAATGCTGCGGGCCTGATCATGCGGCTGCTTTTAGGGCGCCCATCCTGAGGGTGCGCGAGTAATCATCGTAGCGGATTTTGACGATCTTCCGGCGGTCTGGCGTTCTAACCACGACTCCTTCCGGCTTGCCCTCGGCCAGGAAGTCGAGGGTGACCTTCGATTTCGTGATGGTCTGCTGCAGCCACGCATAGGTGGCCTCCAGGGTCCGAGGAGGCGGCGAGGCACTCAGGCGCGGCGCAATGGTGATGCCAAGCCCACGGAGCGCCTGCTCGCTGAAGTACGGCTGTGCGTCCGTGGAGTTGGGCAGACGATTTCTTCAAGGAGACCCGAAAGGCTCCGAGCGCATGAATGGCGGAAACCAACGGAAGGAAGAACGCCAAGCGCAGGCATCGCAAGATGCCGAGGCTCGCACGGAGTGGAAACAGGTCTGGAATCAACTTCACCCAAAATCTGGTGATACACCCAGATGCACGCTGCTTGCCTTGAGGCAGAAGTTCCCGGCAGCGTGTCCAAGTTCGAGCCCGTTCAAGGCGCCACAGTCGCTTGTGTCACGCCTGGAACCCGCTCGAATAGCGCCAGATTTGCGCATTTACATGCGCAAAGACTTATGACGCTGTGTATAGATGATCAAAAACAATCTTCGACCAGGACTCCAGGAACGGGTATTTTTCAACGATTTCGATCGGGGATTTCCATTCGGCTTCGTAGGCTTGGGGCTCCATGTTGGTGAAGGCGGGCCCCAGACACGTCTGTATGTAAACCACTCCAAGATGGACCCGATCCACTTCCGCCACGTCAGTGTTGATGATTCCGATCAGCCGGCATTCCCCTTCCTGCTCGATCGTGATTTCTTCGTTTTTCTCGCGCTGCATGCCGGCTTCCAGAATGTCGCTTTGCGCCTGGTCGAACACGTTGATGTGGCCCCCCACGCCGAGGGAAAACTTGTTGTGGAGGCGCTTTTCTCCCTGCTTGGGCAGCCGCTTGATGAGAAGGTATTTCTCGCCGTGCCGGAGAATGACGTAGGGAATGATCTGCTTGTAGCTGAAATTCTGCTCCGCGCCGCCCCTTTCGAGAAACTCGGCGCGCTCGCGAATGGCGGCCCTGATGGGCTCCACGTTTTCGGTG
>Ga0224555_1002861_pt1 | contig 19099 bp, 12 predicted proteins | sample 714S23034metaG_FD_180687 | JGI IMG/M metagenome (GOLD analysis project Ga0224555, IMG submission 180687) | Peat soil microbial communities from Stordalen Mire, Sweden - 717 S2 30-34 | ecosystem: Environmental > Terrestrial > Soil > Wetlands > Peat | place: Sweden: Norrbotten County, Stordalen...
GAGGCTCGCACGGAGTGGAAACGGGTCTGGAATCAACTTCACCCAAAATCTGGTGATACACCCAGATGCACGCTGCTTGCCTTGAGGCAGAAGTTCCCGGAAGCGTGTCCAAGGCCGAGCCCGTTCAAGGCACCACAGTCACTTGTGTCACGCCTGGAACCCGCCCGAATAGCGCCAGATTTGCTCATTCACATGCGCAAAGACTTATGATGCTGTGTATATTATAGTCTTACGTTGGTGTCCTTGCCACGCCCTCAGGAGGAGGATGCTGGCGTAAGTGGCGGCGGCGGCGGTCGCCAGGAAAATTCCAATCACAGGCAACCTTTTTCTGAGACCGTTTGCGATCAATAGGAACAAAAGCATCAAAGGTGACAGCATTAGGTTGAGGGTATAGGCATGGGCTTCTTCAGGGGAAGACATCCGGCGAAAGGCCGAATATGACTGCGGCCCACAAAACAACGGGCAGTCGAACGAACCTCAATTTGATTTTAAGCTTCACGCCAGGACAGGTTGGGCTACCATCTCCTCAATCCTTTGCCTCAGCACGGAGGGAGGGAACGGCTTGGCCAAAAACGGGAAGCCGAAGCGTGAAATCATCTGCTGGAACTGTGGGTCATCGGATGCGCCGGTCATAAGCAGCACATGCGGGGCAGGGCAGGGGAACTGTTCGAAAACCTTCGCGCTGGTTCCGTCCGTAAGATTGAAGTCGCTGAGGACAATGTCGAACTGGCGGCGGCCGAGCATGAAATTCGCCTCAGCAACGGTGGTTGCTGAGGTCACCTCGTAATCGTCGAGGGTCAGCAGGTATATTTTACGGAGCTCCGGGTTGTCTTCAATCAGAAGGATTCTCATGGTTTTTTATAAGTTAAAGGGGTCGAAAACGGCCGTCGCATTTGCAGCTGGCTGCACACGGACAACATCGGAACTCGCAAAGAGGTCTTTGCCGGCCTTGAACCATCGCTTGATGTGATTCTCCAGCTCCTCCATCCACGGGTCGGAAATTTCGTAGTAGCGACGATCCAGCGCGTGGAGCTCGCTGCTGTTTTCAATGCCTCCAAATTCTGGATTATTGACCGTGTTTTCTCCGGCTCCTCCACAATCGGGACACTTCTCATCCTCGCCATCCTCGCCGCTCCCTCCACACGCGCCACAGATCTCCTGGATCTCCCTTTCTTCATCGATCTCCACCTTGAATTCTTCCAAAATGGCCAGGAGCCTCACGCCGGATGGCAGGGACTGCAGCTTGAGCTTCTTGAAGAGGGCGATCATCTCCTGGTGCAGGGGATTGTCGGCATCGTGGTCATCACCGAAGCCGCCGGCGCCGTCTCCATAACCATTGGCGTGATACTGGGAGTGTCCACCGTTGTTCACCTGCTGGTTATATTTCCCGAGCAGGATGAACAGCTTTGCGGCAACCCCGTAAGTTTTCTCGGTGTACTCCAGCATGGCCCGGTAATCCCAGAGGGTCTGCTCCTGCCACTTGCTGTATCCCACATCCAGGACGGCCTGGTGGAATTCTCCTTTGCCCAAGCTTTCCTGAGCGGCTGGGTGCTGGCGAATGGCCTCAATGTTCATGCTGGTAAAAGGAGTTTCGCGAAGCGTCTTAGTTTTGGCTGTAGAACAGCACCCCCATCTCGTCACATGACAACATTCGACTCTTTTTGGCGTCCCAGCAGGAAAGCACGCTTACCCCGCTCTTGATGATTTCAACCTTGTCTCGCCAATCCTGGTAGTAGCTCAAGCCGCCGCCTGGGGAAATGCTGGCGTTGGCCTCGATGCCGTAACGTCGGTCGTTGTCATTGGTAGCGGTAAACAGGAGATTTGGGTGGGTGAACAGCCCGTTGTCGCCTGCGGCGCCAGGCGCAATAACATCAGTTGGGTAAGGCTCTTGCCATGCCTCAGGATTGCTCATGGCAGGGCGGAGCAGCTCGACGACCTCCAGCGGGTTGAAGACGTCCCCCTCACACTCAAGGTGAGAGATGATGTCCTCCACGTTGAGCGCGACGCTGCTCCTGACACCAAAGCGCGTGAGAACTTCCCAGGCGTTTGCGGAGCCGATAGCCCTCAACCCGTGGGGGTGCTGTTCGCGAAGGGTGACCATGACAGAATAGACCTTCTTGATTTCAGCCTCTATGGTTTTGCGCTTCATTTTTGTTCTCGCGCCAACATCAGGTTTTCGGAGGTTCGAACTCGTCGCTGTAAAAGTATGGGTCCGCCGCTGCCGCGATGTACTCTGCAACCTCGTTCAGCCAGCGCATGGTGTTCATGGTCTTGAAGTATTCCCTGGCCTTATGCATCGCAAGTGCGGGTCCCAGAATGCGGCCTCTTCAAAACGCTTCCGCAAGCCGTCTGCGAAAAAGCAAACCTGTCATGATGAAGCCGTGGTAGGCCACTCGCCGGGAGGTCGTCTCCACTACTCTCCAATCCTCGTCTACGCACCAGGAGTGCTGTCGCCAAATCCCGTCGTTGGAAAGCGCCCAGCCCGTGCAAGCATGCAGGCTTGGGTTCGCATTCTTGAGGTAGAGGGTATTCTGGTGGCAACGGGACCTATCCCCCTTCATGAGACGTATCTCCGCCTGCGGCATCACCCACGTGCGGCCGTGGGCGAGCAGGTTTTCCATGTCCTCCTCCGGAAGGGCGCACACGACGGTGCCTCCGATGTTCAAGAGCCTTCGGCCAAGCTCGCGCCAGCGGGGATCCACCGCAGACCAATGTTGGAGATGGCCGTTGTTATGGTTGCGGGTATCCTCGTCCCTGGCCACATGCCAGCCCACTTTCTCCCTGCGATTCCCGAGGGTGACTAAACACTGGCGTTGCGCTTCGATGTCTTTTGGCCGGACTGCTTTACGCGCGGCGTAACGGGAGATCTTGACGCGCGATGCTCCGTTGACCGCCCCCTTCACGGAGTCAAACACGGTATAAGCGCAGCCGTCTTTTGGGTCAGCCCATGCCCCAGTTACAATAAATTCTCGGACTCCTTGATGTTTTCCCGAAATCCTGGCCACCACCCTCCTCAGTTCCTCTCCGGTGTCTGCTCGGTGAGACTCTTCGGCTTGGGAAATGGCCCTCGCCACCTCTTCGGTGGTGTCAGCCTCACCATCGACCAACCCCCCGCGCACGACAATTCTGGTGCCGGCATAAAAGCAAAATTCGGTCAGGAGCAGCTCGCGAAGTCGTCGAGCATAATCCCTCCAGCAGGGGTGCCATTCATTGGCGGTGATTAGACTGCCGCACAGGCTCCCCGGGTGAACGAGGATGATGATGGTCTCACTCATGTTTCGGGTTTAGGTCCGACCACGTACTGTTTTCCCCTCGCACGAAGGGCAAGCTTAACCCTCTTCCAACGCCCCTTTTTCTGGCGCGAGCACGATGCGCCCCGGCTCAACCGCATCGGGGGCAAAGCAGCAGGGGTGTGAGCCGGCACCCCAGGGCGGGCCGCCCTCCAGGAAGACGAGCTCCTTGTCCTCTGTGAGGCAGAAGTCCGCAGTGTAATTGGTACCCACGAACGAATAGAGCCTTAAGGCCAGCTCGCCTGCTTTGACGGCCCACGAACGGTAGGAATTAGGCAGCCCCCGCTGGGGGTAGTAGTTCGATACCGCGACCTGGTCCGGACCAAAAACATAACAACGAAATTCGATTGGGTACTTCCCATAGCGCTTGATGTCAACGATGGGGCGCACCGCTAACCGGGTGGTGGCTACGTTGTTTTCGAAAAGGATCTCGAAGAGGCGGGGATCATCCACCGTAAGCCGGATGCGCTCGGCTGCACTCCCGCCGTGGGCCATCACGCTCTTGAGCTCCATGGGCGCGCACTGCTCCCACCGCCACATCGTTCCCGGCGTGTAATGGTGTTTGAGCCACTCGATGGCTTTGCCAACGGTGAGGCATTCGCCCATACCGTCGATTCCGTCAAAAATGTCTGAAACAGCGATGTCTGGGGAGAATATGGCTGGGACGGCTTTGATGCCGGCTTTCTTGCAGCGCTCCAGCCAGGCCGATAGTAGGGTTGTGTTTTGGAGGAGCTTCTCCACCGGTGTTGGGCGGGCTTGCCTGGCGATCCTCTCTTGCTCCATGCGGGTCAATGCCTCTTTGCTGGGGATAGACCTGGCGATGACGCTTAACTCCTTTTCAAAGTTTCTTTTCTTTTTCATCAAGAAGCCAGGCAATGATACCAAGCCCATTTAGATCCTCAATTTGTTTAGTATTTTGCTTTGGCGGAGCCTGATCTTCGGATCGCGCGCCGGCTCCTTCGGGCTGAACGTACGTGGGATGTAAGCCGATTCTTGCGTTTCTTAAAAACGTCAGATTATCCTCTAAGGCTAAGGTTTTCCATCTGATATCGCCCCGCGCCTCAAAATCGGGGGCGCTACGGCCAAAATGGATTCGCCACGCTGTATTATAGAGCGCCCCGGATATTCCTGAACGAGCGGAACGTGCTGCCTCCTTGGTTTTATTTTGCGCGCGATTTCGCAAACCCGTGGCGGACCGCCAAAATAACCAGCACACGCCTTAATGCTATCGCAGCACCCAAATGGAATCAAAGAATGATACAGTGGGTGGTGTGGCGTTATTCCAGCCCGTCATCATGTCCATGTAATAGTTCCCTGAAATAGTTGTGGCGTTGGTGATGGAGTATTTGATGGTGCTGGTTGTGCCGGTATAAATGATAAAATAGGGGTAGCCCGCGCTTGTTAAACCCACTTGGCAGTTGTCTGTTCCTGGTGTGTAGGAGTGCGAACCCTTGCTGATCTGGTTGATGTAAAAGGTTGCAGTGGAGCCGTTAAAGTTTACGTGTACTGGAGGGGTGCCCCGCCCGGCTCCCCAGGCTGGAATGGTTGTGTACAGGAACAAATCCACGCCCCAGATGCTCGGCGAACCTGGAATAAACTGTGCAAAGTAGCCAGCCGTGAGTGGATTATTGGCGGGGTAGGCTTCCCCAGGGTCGCTCGTGCCGTTCGCCGTTAAATAGAGCTGTCCAGCGGTGAGGCCCGTCCTGAAATAGGGGTCGGCAAAGCCTTGCGGGCTGCACCCTGTCCAGCCGGATGGCTGGACCAGGCCCTGGGCGTAGATTGCGATGGCAGGGGACGTCTGATTGGTGAGCCCATAGGTGTCTGAGGCTACCGCGGTAACCGAGTGACTTCCCTGGGTGATACCGTTCCAGGTATAATTGTAATTGGTTCCAGAGGCGGTTCCTGTCCCCAGCAGCGTGGCGCCATCATAGAAGGCTACCTGAGACATTGCGTTTTGTGCGTCAACCGCCCCGGCGCTGAGCGTCACCGAGTTGCTGGAATAGTAGATGGTAGCGCCGTTGGGCGGGCTTATCCACTGCAAGGACGGAGGCGTTGCGTACGTGAACGAAACACTGTTCGAACCCTTTATACCATAAGAATCTGTCGCTATTGCCGTGATTGTGTTTACTCCAATGGTGGCCCCGTTCCAAATGCAAGTGCTAGGCGACTGGGACGTCATGCTCTGCAAAAACGTGGAGCTTTTGTAAAGGCCTACGTTGGTGATTGTTCCTCCGGAGTTGTTTGCCGTAACGTTGGCCGAGACAGGCACGGATGCCCCATTGTTAATCTGCTCGTTGCTGGTTGGAAGTGTAATGTTGACCGTCGGCAGATTATACAGGAAAACTGTCATGACGGCACTTGTGGCCGTCAGTCCATAAGAGTCGGTGACCTTGGCCGTCAACGTGTGAGTTCCCTGTGTCCCGGTCCAGTTGGTAGTCAGAGCGGCGGCGCTGGCTGAGGCAATGGCAGTGCCTTCATCGAGAAGCTGGATGTTAGTAATGCTACCTGATGAGGTGCCACTCGCCGTGATGGTCACTGGTCCAACTCGATAATTTCCGTTTGTTGGGGCGCTTAGGTTGGCTGTGGGTGGATTGGCCACGGTGATGGCCACGCTGTTCGTCGCCGTCGTGTATGAATCTGTGGCTATTGCCTTGAGGGTGTAGGATCCAGGTGGCACTACTGTCCAGGTGTAAGTCCATGGGGTTCCACCTGTCATGCTCCCCAGAAGGGCTGCTCCGTTATAAAGCTGCACCCCGGAGAGGGCTGAACCGTTGGGATCGGTGACGGTGGCGTTGACCGTTATCGTGGTATTGGTGAGGACCTGCCCGTTTGTCGGAGAGAGGGTTATGGCGGGTTGGCCATACAGGTAAACTGTGGTCACCGAGCTGCTGGCGGTGAATCCGTACGAGTCGGTGATCTGAGCCGTCAGGGTGTGAGTTCCCTGTGCTCCCGTGGTCCAGTTGTAAGCGTTGATCGAGCTGGTGTTGGATGAAGCGATTTGCGTGACTCCATCAAATACCTTGATGTTAGTAATGCTACCAGAGGAGGCGCCGCCCGCAGAGATGGATACGGACGCCTCCGCATAATTCCCTGCCGCCGGGGACGTGAGGCTGGCCGTCGGCGCATTATACACGGTCAAGGTCACGTTCGTGGACTGTGCCGTGTTTCCCGAATTGGCCGTTGCCAGCACCGAGATGTTGTGGGCCCCCAATGTGTTCAATGTTTCACTTGAGGTGAAAGTTGGACCTGAACCGGAAACTGTGGCTATGACGGCGCCATTGTCGTAGAAAGTCACCCCTTGGATTCCATTGTCATAGGAGCCTCCTGCGGCGTTGCCCGAGAGGGTCACCGTGGATCCAAGGAGCTCGTTGGCTGCAGCCAACGGCGCCGTCAGCTCTACCGTTGGGGCATAGGCATTGGTGCCAAGTGGCCCTATCGGCGGGTTGAAGTTGCCCGTATAGAGTGCCGCTCCCAGGACAATCTCATATTCGTCAAGGTAGCCATTGAGCGTCTGGTTCAGAGTGCCATTCTGGTTTCCCACGCTCAGGCGGGTGGTCGTCAAGCTGGCGTTAAAGGAGGAGCTGCCGGCTGATTGCCCATTAACATACAAGGTGGCCGTCTGGTTCTTCCGGCAAACAGCAATGTGGGTCCACGAATTTAGTGGCACGGCGGAACCGGCGGAAATGGAGATGCTGCTGGAATAGGCCCCGGAACCGGACAGGGATAGTTGAGGGATACCATTGCTCAAGGCTATGGATATATAACCGCTCCCTGTTCCATTTGGCCTTCCATCCAAGATTTGCACGATCCCACCATCGGCCGTGTCGGTGATGGGCTGTATCCAGGCCTGGACGGTGAAATCATTTGTTCCCATGTTGATCGCGGGCGCGTACCATATCGCCGAGTTCTGCCCGCTCGCGTCGCTGAACCTGACGCTTTGACCTGCGATGGCAGGCGATGTGGTGAAATTAAGGTTTCCGATCGCCGGGGTCCAGTTGTAGGGGCTCGAATCGTTGGCGTTCCCGTCAAAATGCAGGAGCAACAGGACAAGGTTGGTCGGTTGCACGTAAATCACGTTGGTGGCGCTGTAGCCGGTGCCGCCTTGATCCGATGCCGTGGCATAGTTGGTGTAATTGCCTGTGAGCAGGTTTGTGGTCAGTGACAGGGAAGCGCCCGAGCTGGTTGCCGCGAGCATTCCGTTGACATAAAGTGCCATGTTTGTTATGGTCTCACTCACATGATCAATCGCGCTGGCGCTGATGTTGGTGCTGCCCGGTAACATTTCAACCGTGGTCGCAGGGCTTATCGTCACTGTCGGCGCTGTGTACGTTGTGAATGTAAATGTGAGCGTATTGGTGCAGCTTGCCCCATAGTTGTCATAGGCTATTGCCGTGGTGGTATGAGTCGTCACCGACCATGCGCTGGATATGTTGGTCTGTCCCGCGGCCGTGTTGCTGAAAAGGAGGCTGCCGTCCACGAACATCTCACTGTTGGTAATGGTCGCTCCATCATGGGCCGTGGCATAAAAGCCGTTTGTCACATTCATGTACTGCACAAACGTGCTTCCGTTGGTGGGTGAAGTGAATGTGATGCTGGGTGCGGTATGCACGACGGTGACGCTCTCGCTATTGGTAGCCCATTTCCCTTGTGGATCCTCGGCTGTGATCGTGATGGTATTGTTGCCTGGGGTCGATGGCGTCCAGGGAACTGTGAATGATCCATTCATCGAGTTGCTGGTGGCGATAGTCGTTCCATTTACGATGAAATTGGCCAGGACGTGCTGCTCGTCCGTCACCGTTCCAGTAATGTTGGTGGCCGTGTTGATTGTCACTGAGCTTCCGGTGGTTGGGCTGGAAATGGTGATTGCCGGCGGATAATTTGTAACCAAGAACGAGTTGGTGGAGCTATAAGTGGTGCCGCTGCTTTCGGTAGCGCTGGCGTAAATGGTATAGTTTCCAGCGTTCAAATTTGTGGATAATGTGATGGGGCTGCTTGAGCTGTTGTCGGCCGCGAGGCCATTCAAATACAAAGCTGTTGCGGTAATGGTCTCCCCAGCTTGGTCTGTTGCCGTTGCAGAAAGATTGATTGTTCCTGGAAACAGAGTGCTCCCGTTGTTGGGGGAGACCGTCAGGATCGGCCGATTGTATGGCACAACGGTGAACGGGACCCCCGTTGAGCCGGCGGCACCAAAGCTGTCCATCGCATATGCCGCGTAGTCCAGGTTCCCGGTGGGCAGCGTGGTCGGATAATTCGTCAATCCATTCTGGTTCGTCGCGGAGCCGATCAGCGTCACACCAACGTACTGGCTGACGTTGGTGATGGTGTAGCCGTCGTGAGCCGTGGCCGTAAATTCCATCAGTGCTGGGGCGTATTGCACAAACTCACCGCTGCCGTTTGCTGCAGGGGATGTGAGGACTATTGTCGGCAAAATGTGCGCGGCCACCGTGATGCTTTGGCTGTTTGTGCTGGAGGATCCGAGGCTGTCTGTCGCGATGGCTGTGTTGGTGTGGCTTCCGCTGACGGTATATTGGTTCGTATATGCGGCGCTGTCAGTGTTGGGATACGTTGGTCCGGCGCTTCCATCGTAGAATATGCTGATGTTTGTGACGCTCGCGCCGTCATAGGGCGAAGCTGTGAGCGAGAAACCGACGGGGGAGTTGAAGGCCACGCTCGAGCTTGGCTGCGGGGCTGCAAATGCAATCGGGGGGGTTTGATGAACGGCCGAGACGGTGCTGGTTGAGCTGGGGATGGTGAATCCGTAACTGATGGCCGTGGCGTACACCGTGTGGCTGCCGATGGCAAACGTTGTGGACGAACTGAAGACGTTGCCGCTCGGGGTGGTATTGGTGGTGAAGGGAACATTATCAACATAAAACACAACCTGGACCGGGTCCCCGTCTGGATCGGATGCCGTGGCGGTGAGAGGGATGCTGGCAAATGGGGCTATCGTGCTGCCGTTGGTTGGGCTGTTCAGCGCAATCGTCGGCGGATTGTTCGTCTCCATGACAATGGTAAGGGTGGGCGACGATCCGGGAATTCCGGATTCGTTGGTGGTCCATGCAGTAATTGCATGCGTGGCGCCGGCCGATGGAATATATCCCGTCATTGTCCAACTTCCTGCCTGGCCGGCCGATGCCACGTAATTACCGTTATCGTAAAATGCAACATTCAAGGCGCTTTGCAGGGTGAACGTGTCGCTCGGCGTGACCTTCCAGGTAAACGGATAATTGTAGCGGTACGTCCCTGATGCCGGTGAAGGCGAAGTCCATGTGACGGTAGGTGCCGTGGCCGCGGATATGGTGACGTTGACCACGGATGATGTGAGGGCGATCCCGCCGTTGTTCTGGGCAATGGCCTTCAGGTTGTATCGGCCGGCTGCAGGGTTAAGCCAGTCGAAAGAGTAGGGCGATATCGTCAGCGTGGTCAGAAGAACATTGTTGGTGAGGATTTGAACGTTGGCGATGCCATCAGCCGTGTCGACGGCCGAAGCATTGATCACCACATCGTAGGGTGTCGGCAGGCTGGCACCGCTGGAGGGGCTGGTGATGGCCACCGACTGCGGCGGCTGGAGCAGGCTCACGTTCACCGTGATGGGGGTCGTGCTGGCGGAGGAACCGTAGACGTCGTAGGCGGTGGCGTAAACCGGGTAGATCCCGACGGTGCAGTTGGTCCAGTCGAAAGTGTAATAACCGCTGGTGGCGGTGGTGGCCGAACCCACTACGCTGCCGTTGGCGGAGAAGTCCACCCGCTGGATGGCGCCATGGTAGCCGGAGGCGGTTGCGCTGAAGTTGATGGTGGTCGGTCCCAAGTAGGACTGCTCGCTGACCGGTGCGGTCAGCACCACTGAGGGCGGCTGGTTTACGAAGGCGGTGATGGATATGATGTTGGTGGAGGCGCCGACGTGGTTCAGGGCCGTGTAGGCCACTGCCTGGATGGAGTCGGCGTTGGCGCTGGTGGGCGCCCAGGTGTAGGTGTACGGTGCGGCGTAAAGCGTGGCGATGGAGGAGTCATTGACCAGTATCTGGACGTCCGCGATGGTCCCTCCGATTCCGTTGTTGGTGGCGGTCGCCGTGAAGGTGACCGGCGTTCCAGTGGGCACCGTCGATCCGCTGGCGACGGAGCTGGCCAGTGTCACCGCGGGCGCGTTCAGGTCCCCGCTCGCGACCGATTGGACCGTGATATTGTTGGTCTGGCTGTATCCCACCTGGGAGTAGCTGTCCGTAACCTTGACCCACAGGGCGTGCAATCCGTCGGCCAGTGTGGTGTCCGTGAAGGTGCTGGTTCCGGACGTTTCCGAGAGCACCGTGCTGCCGTCATAAAAATCAACCGTAGGCGTAAGGGATACCCAGGGGTTTGTGTCGGTGATCGTGGCGGACATGCTCACGCTGACCCCTCCGCCGTCCAGGTTGGTGAAGATGGTCCCGTTGGTCGGTGCGTTCAGAGCCACCACCGGTGCCGCCGGCCCCTGCACCGTGATGCTGACGGGTGAGGATACTTGCGAGGCGTTATAGTTGTCGTAGGCCTTGGCGGTGAGGGTGTAGGTGCCCTCCCCAGGTGACCAGTTCGTTGATATTAAATTCGAATTGGTGGTGGCCAGGAGGGTTCCGTTTTCATAGATCTCGATCTTGGACACCCCGTTGCCCGTCTGGGAGTCGCCGGCGCTGCCTGCAAGGGTGACGTTGGCGGGCGTGACGTACACCTGCCCGTTGGTCGGGGAGATCAGCGCCACGCTGGGGGCCTGGCTCTGGATGCCATTGAACTGGTTCGTCGCTGAATCGCTGGCTCCGTGCTGGTCGTAAACCGTGGCGGTCAAGTTATAGGTCCCTGCTCCTGCCGTCCAGGTTGTGCCGTACGGTCCTGCGGGGGAAGTGGACGTGTAGATGGTGTCCCCGTATTGGTCGGTGATGGTCACGAGCGCCACTTCATTCTGAGGATCGGTCGCCGTTACTTGGAGCGCGATGTTCGTCGGCACGATGGCGCTGAACCCGCCGGCCGGAGTCACCCATGCGATGGTCGGTGGATAGTTGGAGCCGGCCTGAATGGTGACATTGGTCGTGGAGGTGGAGAGTCTTAAGTTATCGGTGGCAACGGCATAAATGATGTGTGTCCCGTAGGTCGGGTTGGTCCATGTGGTGGTGTAGGGGGCGCTGGTCACCGTCGCAAACACGCTGTTGTCCAACAGGAACTGTACCTGGCTGATGGTGGAGAGCGATGAAGATGCGGTGGCCGAGAACGTGACGTTGGTCGGGTTCTGGTAGATGTCGCCGCTAGACGGGCTGGTCAGCGTGATCGTGGGCGCTGTGTCCGCCACCACGGTAATGCTGACGATCGCCGAAGTGAGCGACAGCCCTTTGGAGTCATAGGCGATCGCGGTCAGGTTGTGCATCCCCGCTCCTGGGTTCACCCATGGGAACGAGTACGGGGCGCTTGTAGCCGATGCGATGACTGAGTTGCCGTCCATGAAGTCGACGCGGGCGACTCCGTCGTCCGGGTCGGTGGCGGTGGCGGCCAGGGTGACGGTGGCCGGGGTCAGGACGGACTGCCCGTTGGCGGGCAAGGTCAGGGCCACGCTGCTGGGCGGTTGGTCCTGGATGGCCGTGACCGTGGCGGTCGCGCTTCCGTTCGTTACGCCCAGGTCGTCGGTCGCGATGGCCTGGATTGCGTAGGCTCCGCCTGCCAGCGGGACGCTTAAGCTGCAGGAGTATGGGGAGCTTGTGATGTTGGTATAAATCACTCTGTTTGTGTAAAAACCCAACGAGGTGATGCTCCCTCGGTTGTTGGCCATCGAGGGTGATGCTGTCGCGCTCAGCGGAATGCTGGTGGGTGCGAGCACAGTCCCAGAGGATGGGCTGGTCAGCATCACGTTCGGGGGGAGGTCCTGGTTGATGATGACTGTTACGTTGGTCGTGCTCGCGGAGAGGGTGTGCTGATCGTAGGCGATGGCGGAGATGATGTGTGCTCCTGAAATAGGGTTGACCCAGTTGAACGTATAAGGGCTTCCGGTGACAGACGCTATGGTGTGGCCATCGACGATGAAGTCCACGTAGGCGACGCCATCGTCCGGGTCAGTGGCCGTGGCCGCAAGCTGTACGGTGACTGGAGTCAAGAACGTGGCCCCGTTGGTGGGGTTGGTTAATGCTATGGCGGGAGCTTGATCTTGAGCAATTGTGACCTGGTTGGTGGCCGAGGAGGATGAGACGTTGTGGTCGTCCGTTGCGGCGGCGTAGATTGTGTAGGTCCCTGCATACGGGTTGACCCAGGAGTAGGTGTAGGGAGACGAGGTCAGAGATCTCACCTTGTTGCCGTTGATCATGAGGCTCAAGTTGGTGATCGTGCTCTCCGCGCTGGATGCTGCGGCGGTGATGGGGATGGTGATCGGGGTCAGGAAACTGCTTTCATTGGTGGGGAAAATCAGGGAGACGGTGGGGGGAATGTCTTGGGTCACCGTGATGGAGTTGGTCGCAGATTGCCCTTGGGCACCGGTGTTATCGTAAGCCAGCGCCTGAACGCTGTAGTCGCCAGCAGATGGGTTGACCCAGTCGTAGGAAAACGGGTAGTTGGTGAGGGTGATGGTCGGCCCACCGATGATGACGTACTGGACTTGCGCCACCGGTCCGCCGTCGGCAACTGCAGTAGCCCTCAGCGGTACGGTTGTCGGAGACATGAAGCTTTGGCCCGATGTCGGGCTGTTCAGCGTAATGGTCGGTGGATTAAGCGCCAGGAGGGTGACTGAAATGGGAGCGGACGCTGTCATGGTGTTGCCCACGTCCCAGGCTTTGGCGACGAACGAGTAGGTGCCGGGGGCCCCGGACCAGTTACCAGAATACGTGTTGGCGGTCGTGGTCGCGATCTGGTTGCTCCCGGCAAAAATGCTCAGCTTAGTGATCCCGCCGCCGGCGTTCGGGTCGGAGGCGACTGCCTGCAGAGTCAGGGAAGCCGTATATGGGTAGCTGCCGGTCGTCGGCTGGTACAAGTAGACGAGCGGGGGGACGTTGGGGTTCACCGCGGCCCCCACCTGGTTCGTGCCGGTCTGGCCGCTGGCCGAGGTCGCTATCGCTGAGAACAGGTGGGATCCCTCCGTCGTGGTGATGATACGGTTGTAGGGCGCAACGGCGGCGGCGCCGACCGTCGCCCCGTTGTCGAAGAACACGACCTGGCTGATGTACTCCTGGGAGGAGACGGCGACCGACAGGGTGATGTTCTGGCCGGCCAGGAACGTCTGCCCGCTCGTTGGGCTGATGAACGTGACGGCTGGAGGCGGGATGCTCTGGCTGGAGGTGTTGGTCTGGGTGATGAAGGCGGCCGTGTCGTTTGTTATATGGCTGCCCGGCGCCAGGAAAATCTTCGAGAGCGAGTTTGCGCTCGGTACCTGCGAGATCAGGGCCTGGTCGTAGGCGTTGGTAGCGAATACCATGACAGAGTCATTGGTCAAAATATCGAGCTGGTAGTTGACGGCGCGGTCATATGCCAGCTGAAGCCCGATGGCATCCGCTCTGGACTGGGCGTCCAGGGCGGCGTCTCGCACCTCGCCCATCCTTATGATTGTGATGGCAGAGAGTATGACGATGGCGCAGACTGCAATCGTTACTTCAACTACCGTGAAGCCACGAAGCTTCCGCAGGTTGGAACGCAGTGGGTTAAAAAATGGCACGATAGCACGCATAGATCATTATGGTAGGAGACTCCATTTTTACAACCGAACAGGTAGAGACAATAAGGCTTTTGTCCTGGATACTTTCGTTATGCTTTTGAGTTATAACAAATACCGGTGACGGGACTCTGCAATGGTGCCCGGTAACTCCTTGCGTTATCGAAGAAGACAGCATCGCCCCAGATTCCGGTCCGGGGCGATGCTAATCCGACGTACATTTACCTGGATCAAAGCTGTTCGGCAACCGTGAGCAGTCCTGCAGTTGGGGCCACCGTCGCTTTTCCAGCAACCTTCAGTTGGACAACCATCGGCGTGTGTGACAATATAGGCGTGGGCAAAGCCGAAGTCACCCCGGCATTCACCAGCTTTTTATTAAGCGCCAGCGTAACGCCTCGGCTTTGCGGCGTGAGCGCAATAATTTTGTGATCAGATAAGCGTGGTCGCTATTTTCCGGGTGGCCGACGTTGACAATGGCGGGTTCAGGCTTCATTGAGTTTTCGTTGATAATTGATTCTCGGCACGCGCGAACTATAGGGTGGTTCAAGAATCTGCCTGTTCGGCTGCCTGAACATCTTTTAGAAACGTTCGTGATTTCGACAAAGGAACGGCGATGTGTATTCATTTTGACGGTTGATTTTTATCATGTTTTCATTCTGCACGTTCTCCGGGGTGAATAGGCTTGGCGGTGATTGTCGCGCTCAACCGCTCGTGCGCGGACAGCCTGGAAATTTCGGTCATGACTGCGGCGATGCGCCGCCACAATTGGGCTTTGACGTGAGCCAATTCCGCGTCACGTTCGGCGGTTTCATTTAACTCACGAACATACTTTTCGTTCTCGTCCTCATTGTCCATTTTTGGCCCCCCGGATGTGGGCGAATACTTTGCTGAGAAGGATTTCCGCCCGGAATGGTTTGCTCAAGTAATCCGCTGCCCTAAGTTTCAACGCCCGCGCCTCGTTCCCTCCGGTCAGTCGCCCAGACATGAGAATGATCGGGATGAGGTGCAATCGAGGATTCCGTTTGACCTGCTGGCAAACCTCGAACCCGCGAATATCGGGCAAATCAATGTCGGAAAGAATGAGGTCGAAGTGTTGACCTTCGGCGAGTCGCAAGCCCTCGGCTCCGGTCGCCGCCTCCGAAACGTCAAAGCCACCGTGTTTTAAGAGCGCCGATCAAACGCGCGACAAGTCGGATTCATCTTCGAGCACCAAAAATTCTTGGTTTGGCGTGGCTGTCGGAAGCATGTGCATTTTGTGTCTTCATGTGTGTTTTCCTTTGAAGCGAAAACCGAGGCACGGAAATAAAAGAGGCGCGGACTCAACGCACCCCATCTAGGCACCGCGAAGCGCCCGTGCAAGAATACGCCGAGCCGCGCCCAATTGAGGGCACATGCTCGGTCGCGGTCTTGCACATTAAAATTCGCGGTTTTAGATGAGACCGTAACCGAAGTTACGCTAAAATTATTATTGTTCTTTACATAATGCTTGGAAGACATGATACGTAGCCATCGGTCAGAAAACCAGATGGAAACGTCCGTAAATATCAATGGCTCTGGGCCTCACAAAGAAAGTGATCCGGACGGCGCTCGCCGGGGGTTGGGGCCGGGCTTTGGGGAAAAGCGAGCTACCGCCCGGAAGATTTGGCTATTTGTTTTTTGGTTCCAAAAGCCGCTTTGCAGCAGCATCTCTCATAGTGTGTGCGAAAGCAGAAAATACCGGGGAAATGGCGCGGTATGAAGCCCCAACCCGCCTGCCGTCAAACGCACTCTACAAAGGCTTTTTTAAAAATTTCATGGCCGTGGCCCTGTAACCATTTGTTTAATGGGCTGCTTGAGATTGCTGGACTCGATAAAAGCAATTGTGGTTTGTGGATGGCAGCGTCAACCCGTACTGCAAATTTGTGAGATTTAACACGGGAACATTTGTTATGGCTGTCCAGTTTGTCGCAGTAAGATCATAACTCTGTTGCAATTGAAAATTGAATGAATTTGATGGCCACGAAAGCGCGATTTCGCCAGACGACCCGGTAATACCCAGCATTGGAATGTAAATCCCGCCGCCATTGACGACGGCTACGAGTTTTGCCCCGTCTGATGAAGATGCGAGTGCAAACCAGCCCACGCTCGGCGCGTCGTTTTGATGCCATGTGACTCCTGAATCCGGTGAGGTATAAATCTGCCCATATCCGTTTGCAGCCACTATTCTGCTTCCATCAGCAGACGTTGCGACCGTTTGCCACGATGCGACGGGAACGCTTGATTGTGACCAGGTTGAAGCGCTATTGGTGGAAATAAAGATTGACTGCGGGCCAAAACCCGAACTCCCGCAAGCGACAAACATCTGTCCGTTGGAAGACACGGCAACTGATTCCCAAATTCCGTCTGTCATGCTTGCTCGGAACCATGTCGTTCCCGAATTGGTCGAGAGGAAGACGCCGCCGTCAATTGCTCCCGCAATGAGTTTCTTCCCGTCTCCCGACAGGGCAATCGAAGCCCAGTCTTGATCGGTCGGCGCTGTGGTCTGTTGCCAGGTAATTCCTGCGTCGAGGGACATAAGGATTCCACCGGGAACAGCTTCCGCTCCGGGAATCGTTGCCGCAATGGTTAAGCCGTTAGCCGAGATAGCAATGTTTCCCCAAAACGCAACAGGCGCGTTCGTAGCCTCCGACCAACTTTGCCCTGCATTTGTCGAAATATAAAGACCTCCATATTCGGGCACGGCTGCGAGTTCGTTTCCGTCATAAGATGAGGCAACAGACTGCCACACGTCGCTTGGACCGTCGCTTAGGTTCCAGGATAAACCCGAATTTGTTGAGGTGTAAATCGCACCGGGCAGGGTGGTAAACCAACTGCCTTGGTTTGTTTGATCTCCTTGGGTCACGGCAACCAGGTTATTGCCATCGCCAGATGATGCGATAGAAAACCAGTTCGCGATTGGCGCGCCAGTCTGGCTCCAACTTTGCGCGAGAGCTGACTGAACTATCGCCAACACAATGGCAAAAGTAATTGGACTAAATTTAAGAATGCTCATCCATTTTTTTTGCTTAATGCTAATAATTGTTCTCAATTGGAACTCCGCTCTTGCATGGAAATACTACCTTCCATAAGCGCCTCTTGCCGAGAAATAATTCGTGGCAAAAATGAAAATCAATAATCCGTTGAAAAACAGCCCCACAAGGGCGGGCACAAGTATTCCTTTTGGGCCGCATTTTCTGGTCCCGAACAATGCCACTACGCCGAGCGTAAACCCAACAAGAATCATCAGGAATCCAAGTATTCCCAACGGCATTTTTGCCGCGACGGTGCCAAATATAAATAAGAAAAACGCGATGATGCTGCTTGCCCAACTTGCTTGCGCTGCCTTGAAGGCAAAAGTGTTTTGTTTGGATTTTGGAATAGTCGCCTGTTCCAACCCTATCCTAATTTCAATCACTCGCGGAACGCGCCGCGGCCAAGGTGCGTAAAGCGATGGGCGACAGCGTGAAAGAAAATAGTCAAGTTCTATTGGCCGACCCCCAAGGTAGAAGCCAGTCAATTCGCTTTTATCACAGTAACACAGCCAGCTTGAATCCTCCCCCGCTTCCGAGCGCATGGCAAATGTTGCGTGTTCCCATCTGCCCTCTTTGTACACATGCGTTATCACGCCTTTTAGGGTATGGAGTGACTTGCTGGAACTAACATTCCTCCCGTGAGTATCGTCAGATTGATAGACGGTTGTCATTTCGCGATGCTTCTTCGGGCTTTCAGTAATTTGCGAGTCTGTGGCTGCGGGTAATGCTCTAGTGATTGGCAAGAGACACAGGCAGATGTGGCGGCTGATCTTGGTCAGGTTGCCATTTCCCGAAGGGCTTTCGCTTCATGTACGGTCGCAGCGAGCCGTCAGGGAGGACTTCAAGAAAGCGCGCTGCCGCTCTTAACCTAAAGTATTTATCGCCACAACGACATTGAAAAACTGAGCCATCCTTCGTGATCTTCAAGAACTTGTAGTCATTGGCCCCACATTTGCCATTGCGACACATTGGACGAATCGGCATTGCCCGGCTCGATATAAAAAGAACAACCTTCGCAGCGCCTATCAAGCAAAAAAAACCTGCTGGCACGCCAATAAACCACCCAATTGTACCCCACTTCTCACTAAGATAACGGCCAACAAAATATGCGATTATTGCGTTCGCAATGAAAACAAGAAGTTCAATTAACGTGAAACCTTTCATTCTATTTTCCCGTTGAAGACGCGGCATTGACGCCATTTATGAAGCCCCAAGCATCCGGCGTGGGACCCGTGCTGAAAGTCTTGCCGATGCCCAGTGCTAGGCCATTTCCTGAAGGCCACAAGGCATTTAACCAACCTTGACCAGCGACAATTGCTTGGCCGCGCGCGACGGGGTCGCTTATATCGGAATAATTACCATACACATCGTCGGGCAGTGTTTTCTGGCCAATTTCATAATAAACACTACCCATGAATGTTGAAGGCAAATTTGCTCCGCTTCCTGTCCAGGGGTTCACTCCTGCGGCTTGCTGCGTTCCGGCGAAGGCCGAAAAAAGCAAAGAATTTACGGAGGCCGATCCAAGTTGCGTATAATTGCCCGTGGCCAGCCCTTGGCCCAATCCTTGTCCAATGCCAACCAATCCTAACGTGCCGACATTGGCCACTGCGGTAGCAGTCCCGGCTAGAATTTGGCCGCTTGTCGGCCCCGCGCTTGGATTATTGTAAATGTTTTGATACAGTGTGCTGTACCCTTGGTACGAACCCCCATATCCGAAGGCTGAGGCGGCTGTCTGGCCAATCATGTCACTTCCGACCGCACCAGCCTGAACTACACCGTGGTAAAGACCAGCGCCAATAGCGCCTATAGACGAGGCGCTTCCAGAAAGAAATACCCCAAAAGGATTATTTTGAAAGAAACCTAATCCAAACGGGTCGGTCTCGTTGACTGGATTTCCATCGCAGAAAGCGTAGAAGTTAAGTCCGCCAGCAAACCCTGACGGATCAGGATTTAGAAACCGCGAAATATAAGGGTTGTAATACCGGGCGCGATATACTGCATGTCCAGCGGCCCGCGTACAGCGGTTTTTAGCCCTCACAGGCCGACGCCTGCGGACACGGCTGCGCGTTGGTTCACAGGCGCGGACAGGAAAACGGCTGCGGCTCCCACTC
>Ga0224555_1002862_pt1 | contig 19091 bp, 17 predicted proteins | sample 714S23034metaG_FD_180687 | JGI IMG/M metagenome (GOLD analysis project Ga0224555, IMG submission 180687) | Peat soil microbial communities from Stordalen Mire, Sweden - 717 S2 30-34 | ecosystem: Environmental > Terrestrial > Soil > Wetlands > Peat | place: Sweden: Norrbotten County, Stordalen...
TGTCCCAGGTTCCCGGTAAACACTTGCGCCCGGGAAAGGAAAACAGATTAGAGTTAGTGTGCAATTAGATAAAGATGAAATCAAAAATATTCTCTCCCCCTAAAATAAAACCCAATGGAAATAGTCTCCCCCCCGTTTGACGTAGTGTTTACTCAACGCGAAAAAGAAATACTCATCCTTGTTGCACATGGGATGAGTTCAAAACAAATTGCCGGCAAACTATCCATTAGCCAAAATACCGTTTCTAACCATCGGAAAAATATGCTGGCCAAAGCCGGTGCAAAAAGCAGCGCTGAGCTTGTTTGCATTTATTTAAATTTTATTCAAACAAGCAATAGCCATTTGTAGCTATACAAATAGCTACAAATGGCTATTGTGGGTGAGGCGGGAGATCGTGATAATTGTGATATTACATAGATGCTAAAAGTAAAGTTCACAATGCAAGGTCTGATTGCAGTTGATAATCAATCCGTTCTACGCGTTGATTGTGATATTAAGTATTAGACTCTATGGTAACAGCGCATGCCGAAAAGCTGTAAAAGAGTAGGCAACCGGGTAGCTGAAAACGGTATTATACAGCAATTTTTAAAAATACCGTATGGCTAAACAAAACAAAAAAGGCGCAAAAAAAGCTGCTGCACCCAATAATAAAACCGCTAAAAAGGCTGCTCCGGCTAAAAAAGCTAAAACAAAAAGCGTTTCTAAAAAGGCCATTGCAGAAGCGCCTGCCATAAGGCAGTCAAAACAAATGCCGGTTGTTACTAATCCGGCACGGGAGGCTACGCGCACGGCTAATCCTACACCACCCGGTGGCCGGGGTAACCGATACTTTGCCGAGCAGGACCCGGCCGCTAACGGTAATAAACCCTGGAACGCTGCCGATGATAATGGTTATTACAATTCTACCTATTATACCCAGCACGAAAAATCGGTACAGCCGTTTAGTCCAAGTAAGTCGCCGGCATATATGAATCTCAGTTCTGTTCTGCCAGCAGCAAGCATATCAAAAATACAGGCTGCAAAGCAAATTACATTTCACATGAACGGCGATACCGGTGGTTCAACCCAGTCCAAGTTCAACAACGAAGTATCGGTTGTTGATTTAATGGTTCAGGAATTAACCGGTGATAATGCTGCATCTTTTTTCTTTCACCTGGGCGATGTGGTCTATAACTTTGGCGAAGAGGATTACTATTACGACCAGTTTTACGACCCTTTCCGCACCTACAACGCGCCTATATTTGCCATACCTGGCAATCACGACGGCATGGTGTTTAATGATACTATGGTTACCCTGCAGGCGTTTATTGAAAACTTTTGCACCAACGGCCCGCAAACCGCACCCAACGCCGGCGGGCTTATCCGTACCACCATGGACCAGCCGGGCGTATACTTTACCCTCGATGCCCCGTTTGTTTCCATCATCGGTTTATACAGCAACGTTATTGACGGCGGCCCCGGTGTAATATCAACGCAGGGTGGCAAATTTCCGGTAGTTACGGATGTGCAGCTTGATTTTCTGAACTCTGAACTGGCCCGTTTAAAAACCAAACGCCAAACCGACCCGCGCGCTATTCTGCTTGCGGTGCACCACCCGCCATTTTCGGGCGATGCAAAGCACGGCGGCTCGCCGCTGATGTCGCGAGACCTGGATAATGCCTTCACCAAAGCCGGCCTTTGGCCCGATGCTGTTATCTCGGGCCACGCGCACCACTACGAAAGGTTTCAGCGCACCATAAGCGGAAAAAACATACCCTACATTATAGCCGGCAGCGGAGGTTATAACAATACCCCTATGCCCAAGCCGCCAACAAATTTTCCGTTCCCCATACCTGGCAACCCCCAGTTAACCTTAGAAAAATACTTTTCTGATTACGGCTACTTAACCTTAAACGTAAACGCGGCCAGCAAAAAACTTACCATCACATTTAATACCACCAACAAAGCAATTGGTACCGGTGGGAAAAATGTTGATTCGGTGGTGGTGAATTGGTAAAATAAAGTAGAGGCTAAAACAACCCTTGCTTTAAATGCGGGCCGCCGGTCCTCTGAACAGAGCTGCGCCCGGGGAACTGAAAACAGATTAGAGTTAGTGTGCAATTAGATAAAGATGAAATCAAAAATATTCTCTCCCCCTAAAATATAACCCAATGGAAATAGTCCCTCCCTTGTTTGACGTAGTGTTTACTCAACGCGAAAAAGAGATACTTGTCCTTATTGCACAAGGGATGAGTTCAAAACAAATTGCCGGCAAACTATCCATTAGTCAAAACACTGTTTCCAACCACCGGAAAAATATGCTGGACAAAGCGGGTGCTAAAAGCAGTGCTGAGCTGGTTTGCGTTTACTTAAATTTTATTCAAACGCGTCAATAGCCATTTGTAACTATACTAATAGCTATTTATGGCTATTGTGGAGAAATGGGAAGATTGTGATAATTGTAATATTAACAGCGCACGCCGAAAAGCTGGAAAAGAGTAGGCATTTAACTAAATATCTAAATATGAAAAAGATAGTAGCACAAAAAAGCGAATGGTCGGTTAGGTTTATTCCAAAAGTAAGCGAGCATGTTGATGTTACCATTAATGGAAAGCACTGGATTACATGGAACAAAAAGGACGGATTAAAGGTAATTGAAATTCCTTTTGAGTTTCATCATAACGCGGAGAAAATACATGTTTTAGCTGTCGGAGAACACAAAAAAGATGCCGCCATTGAGGTACTTTGTCACGGCAAAAAGGCCCAGGGCATGACTTTCGACGGCGAAGATGGAGAAAATAAGGACGTTCATTGTAATGATGCCAAGTGATCCCGCAAAATAATGCAAAGGTCTGCTCGGCGCTCAAACCAGCCCGGCGCTGGTTTATATGGCTACAAATTTTATGAAGCCGGGAATAGCTATTTGTATAGCTATTTATGACTATTGTATGAATGATTAAAGAGCGCAATTATTGCATTGTTCAAAATCTGACGGTTTAATTAGCGCATCAATAGTTTTGAATACGGTAATACCATTTACATTAATATTTACAATCTAAAATCAATATTTTATGCCAAAACAAAAGCCCATCTACAGAGTTGACACTGCAGATTATGCAGTTATTAAAACTAATCCGACACAATTGGAAATAACTGCCACCGGCACAACCAAAGCAGCCAGATGGCATAATTTTGAGTTGGAGCTAAGAGAAAACACCTTTGTAAATGGTGTTTATGAATTCGACTTTACCGGTTTATTACCTGTGGACCCCAGCCCGCAGGTTCTAACTCCCACTGGAAACGTAACCTACACTTTTAAAAAAATACCAGCAGACCTGAATAAGATAATTATTCATGCGGAATCAAACAAAATTGAGTTGAAGTATCCAAAGAAATAAAACATGAAGCGTCCTTAATATGTTTAATCAATCTTAAAATAAAATGTAGGGTGGTGCTGGTCAAAAAATAGCTAAAACACGATTTTAGAGTATGGAAAACGATATAACTATACCTTTGATTATAGCGGGTGTCCTGGCAGGTGGAGTCAACTTCTTTGTTAATTACATTGAGTTGCCCTTTTCAAAATCCAGTTTTGTTGCTTTGATAGAGATTCCGCCGCTTAAAAGTATTTGGTGGATTGCGCTTATTGGCTATATGGTTGTTGGTATTGCAGGTGCTTTTCTTGCGCCCGTTGTGGGTGCTATTGTTGGTGGTCTAAAAGGGCTTGATTGGAAAGCAGGTATTGATGGCAAGTTGCATCCATCTGATCAGAATTATTACTTAATCGTATTTGGGTACGGGTTAATATTTGGATATTCTGCCTCGCGGTTATTAGTCAGTTTGCTGGGCAATATAATTAAGACTAATTCACAGTTACAGGAACGTGTAAGCTTGATTGAAAAGGGGGTTAGAAATATTAATCCAAGGATATTAACGGGAGCTAAAACAATTCTTTCACCATCAAATGGAAAGGCCCAGGAAATAATTACCTCCTGCGAAAATAATTTTGAACAGAACAAATCGGATTGCAGCGCGTTTGTTAAGGCCGTTGCCCAGGATTTTAATGTCCCGTTAAACGGCCAAGCCGATGATATTGTTGGCCAGATGCAAGGTACTGGCTGGACAGTTTTGCAAAATGGAGTTGATGCAAAAAATAAGGCAGATACCGGATGGTTTGTTGTAGCAGGGCTTAAAGGTGCTGATAACGTGCCCCCACAGGCTCATGGACATGTAGCCATCATAGTTGCAGGTGATATTGCCCAGGGAAAATACCCCACTGGCTATTGGGGCAAACTTGATGACCCTGATGGAGCCGGCAGGGACAAAACTATTAATTGGGCATGGAATAAGGAAAGTAGGGATAAGGTTATTTATTCAGGAATGCAGGTGTGATGGCCCAAGATTTTATTTAGCTTAAAATGGAATTATGTATTCTAACTACGAGGAATTGACTTAGGTATATTGAACTTAAATGGAAATTAATGGCTCCTTATGAAATGTGGATTACTTGAGCCGTGATTTAATTGATGGAAAGATTATTTTTATTAACCATATTATTATTTAACCTTAAAACCAAACTTATGAGTGATGTTGATATCAAAGTTTCCGATTCGCCGATACCAAACGCTATCGACCAATATTATAGTTTTTTGGTCTCTTTGTTACAGCCTACCAATATCCAGAATATTGCTCTAAATAGTACAATTGTTACTTTCGATATAATAAAGAATGCCCCTTTGTACACAGAGGAGGTATTTAGGGGATTTGCAGATAGAACTATTGGATTATCTCCAACCAATTTTGCGCCTGGGGCAAGTAACATTGGGGATAGATTTTCTGAGAGATATGTAGGACTGCTTGAGAGGCTCGTTGCCACGATGGATCATAACTTTCTTAAACAGGATGCCCTAGATAAAATATCCAGTATCAAAAGGACTATAACGGCGACAGAAACTGATCTCGTTAATGCGTATTCCGATATGGCGGCGAAATGGAATACTTACGCAGCGCAAATTGGAGCTAAACCGACTGATATTGATTATCTGGATAAAATGATTGCCTATTATGACTCCTTTCTTTTTGCGAATAAAATCAGAAGCATTAAGAGTGACATTTTACAAGGCTATGTCGATTTAAATGATATTAGACTTTCGGCCTACCCCGATGATCAAACAAAATCACTAGCAAATCTCTGGCGCTATGCTTTTGACCAAGGAAATCTGATGGCGCGACCTAATAATCCCGATCTAGAGATCGTCAATAAATACGATGCCATTAAATTGGCGCAGTTATGGGTTTACGGCCAATTGGGGGCTGAGTTTGACGCGGGGCAAGAGGTCAGACCATCAGGAGATTTGCAAGCCTTTTTGACTAAACAAGGGGTTCGAGGCTTTTCCATATCGAAAGGTTTTGTAGCTGCGGAATCTCATGATGTTAAGTGGAGTACTTCCGGATCTGCTAATTATTGGGGTATTTTTCATGGGTCGCATGATGTTAGTGGCGGGAATAGATGGCAGACTGCAATAAATAAGCTTAATAAATTTAGTATTCAATTTGCTAACATGTCCGAATATTGGGTTACAAGGGGACGCTGGTTTGATTCAACTATTTTTGATTACCCTGTGGTTAAAGAGTTATTAAAAAAAGAGCCTGCCCTTGCTATGAAACTGTCGTACATAATAACTTCTATTATTATCGGCAGGGGATTGACCTTAACCTTAACTTTTGATAGCACCACCGAATTCGATCTCTGGAGCAATTTAGATGTAAGTACTGGCGGGGGGTTTAGCTTCTTCGGAATTGGAGCTAGTGGGACTAATACATATAGTCAAAGCGATTTTAAAAAGAATATAGACACTCTAAATAAAACAGTAACGTTTACGGACAGTGGAGATAATGTAAGGTTACTAGGTTTTAGGGTAGAAAAGCTCTTTGATTTTAACCAGGCCGAAAGAGCCAGGGAAATTTTAACATGGGAGCAAGCATATAGTGAGAAGCTCGATTTACTGTCAAACGGAAAAATGTCAATGAAAGAATTCGTGCAAAAGGAAATGGGAAAAACCAAAGCAGGCCAAACACATTTCATGTGAAAAAGGTAGCTATATATTTATGCTTAGGATACAGAATGATAAAGCCTGCTTGCCTTTTACTTGGGCTTTTATTAATTCAAGGGTGCGCAACTACTCGACCATATCCTTTCTGTTATTGCGACAAAACACCCTCCTCTGATGAATTTGAAGCCATTCGGAAAGATGTGTCAGGTATTTTGCTGAAATATTCAGAAAACGGTAAACTCATTTCTTTTACGCCCGATAATAGGTGGGCGTTTGTAACAGCTACTAGAAAACGCCATAAAGAAATTGAAAAGATATGGCCAAGAATTGCCTGCAGATGTGGATATACAGATGATGCTCAATTGTTGAATTATAGCCGGTGTATAGAATATATAAGAAAAATGCTAAATACTAAGCAATACGATGTGATGGAAAATAAAAAGACTGGCTATTTATATTGCGGTGGAAAATAGAATCTCAGACATGATTAGGATATTACTATTATCAGGAATTTGTGTAGTGATTTTAGCTTCTTGCAATCGGGATAACTCCAAGGTTGAAAAGTTTAGACACAAAATCAGATACGTTGTAGTTATTTACGAGGAAAACTGGAGCTTTGACGGCCTATATGGACATTTCCCTGGTGCTAATAACTTGGCCAATGCCAAAGGAATGCACCAGGTTGATGCGAATAGTCATTGGCTTGATTCCATTCCCCAGCCTGGCTTCGGCCCGTGGACTACTGCCCTTACCCCGGATGCGCGTTTCCCGGATTCCTTAGCGAATCAGCCCTATGCATTGGGTTCATATAAAATCCTGCCCGGTGACACCACAGGTGATATAACGCATAGGTTTTATACCGAGCAAAAACAGATTGACGGTGGGAAGATGGACAAGTTTGTTCTTTATAGCGAAAACCATGGCCTTGTAATGAGCAATTTTGATGCTACAAATTTGCCCGAAGGTAAATTGGCACAGCAGTTTACGTTATGCGATAATTTTTTTCACTCTGGTTTTGGTGGCTCTTTTTTTAATCACATCATGCTTGTAGCTGCCCAACCCATTTGGTGGGATAAACCTGATCCTTCATTAATTACCATACCATCTTCATCAAAACTATATACATGGGATAATACAGTGGACACTGATGGCCATACGGCCATTAATACCTGCTATAGTTCATTACTGCATTCTTCTGGTACTGCTGGCAAAAACATAATCAATAGCCAAACAAAAATTAAAACCATTGGCGATCTTTTGAGTAAAGCGGGAGTAAGTTGGGCCTGGTTTTCCGGAGGATGGAATGATGCAATTAACGGTAATGCCGATGCAGATTTCCAATACCACCACCAGCCATTTACTTATTTTGAGAATTATAAAAATGATGTTGACCCCAATTATAAAGGTATCAAACATTTACTGGATGAATCTGAATTTAAAAATGATATAAAAGCCGGAGGCTTACCACAGGCTTCTTTTTTAAAAGCAATAGGGGAAGAAAATGAGCATCCCGGATATACCAATGTATTACTTGGCCAGCGGCATGTTGATTCCATTGTACAAGCTATAATGCACAGCAAATATTGGGACTCAACCGCAATTATTATTACCTATGATGAACATGGCGGCAGGTGGGACCACGTCGCTCCTCCTAAAGGAGACAAATGGGGGCCAGGCACGAGAGTGCCGGCTATTATCATTTCTCCGTACGCGCTAAAAGGCAAGGTTGACCATACACAATATGAAACGGTTTCAATCCTTAAATTTATTGAAACACTTTTTGATTTGCCATCGTTAACTGAAAGGGATAAAAAGGCTGCTGACCTGCTTAATGCGTTTGATTTTGGTAAATAAATATGGAAGAGGAACTTGGTAAATTATTATATAAATAGATAAATAATATAACATGAAAAAATTATTGATAATCATTTTAAGTGCAGCGGTTTTTTCATCCTGTAACAACAAAAACGCAAAAACCGATTCCCAAACCGTTTCCAAAACTGATTCAACCACTGATTCAACAAGTGCTGTAAAAAATATCAGTCTTAAAACATTTGATCTTAAAATAGGGGGCAAAACTTATTTAATGGAGAGAGTTCCGAATGATTTAATTGATTTTGGGGAAACAGAAACGAAAGCTAAAGCCCGTACCGCCGCATGCGACCACCCCGAACATTGCACTACTGCCGAGTTTGCAGGTTGTGACAGAAGAGATGCAAAGACTAGTATTTATGCAGGGAATACTAAAAACTACAACACAATTGATGAGTTGTTGGGCGACGTACTAAAAAATTCGGATGCCAAAATGAGGAGCCTGATTCCTCCAATCACAGAAGATCCAAACTCTGAGCGTACCAAGTATGAAGACAGATATGTTGTTGTTCAAAAGGCATTCATTTATGGAATTTACCGCGAAAGCGATAACGATTTCCACATCATAGTTGGGAATGGCCTTACCGGCGATAATATGAAACTGATAAATGTAGAATGCTCCGGATTACCAGCCGACGGCAGCGGGGACCGGGGGGCTTTGAACGACGTTCGTAATATGATAATGGAGAAATTCGGCGATTTACGGTGTGGTGACGGAGCTGATAAACCCGTTGCAGAACCCATATCCGTTTCAATAGAGGGCTCGTTATTTTACGATATCGACCATGCCCCTACCGTAGTTGGCTTCACCTATAAAGGCATCGACTATCATCCCAAAACGTCATGGGAAATTCACCCGCTTGCTAAAATTGTATTTAATTAGTTTAGTAAATAAAGCTTTGATAGTAAAGTGACATTATTCTAAAATAGTAATAAATACGGTCACATTTATTGCAGTATATAGCTTTATACCTTTGCAACCTCATCCTGCAACTAAACAAAAAGCCCGGTTTTAATATCCTGCGCGCACAGGCAGTTAGTTTGGTAATTTTATTTGAATCTTCCGCTTAATGTATTTTTACCAAATTCAGGTAAAGGCTTATTTTAATGAAATAGTTAACTATGATTATTAAGCAGAACCTTCTTTTAGCCTTGCTTATCGCTTTATCCCTCACCGCCTCCCCCCAGGACCTCCACCCCTACAACCGCGCCGTAATCTGGCGAGGCTTCGACCACAGCTGAACCTACAACCACCGCTGCAACCGTATAGGCGATTATGTGCAGCTATTTAATGATTCTGTTTTTGCCACCCACACCATCGCCACCGGTACCGGTCCGGATAATACTTATGATACATCCTATTACTCAACCGTGGCCACTACCGACGCCGTGTTTTTGCAAGGCGGGATTCCGTTTTATTGCTCGGCCACAAAGATTCCCTCATCCTTGTTTTAGACACCGTTTACCTGCTGGCCCCTAAATGGATGGACAACAAACGCGAATACATCACCCTGCTCAACGGTTTCGATTTACAGGCTTACAACAGCGAAGCCGAAAAACCGCAGGCCCTTTATTTAATCGTGGCCGATGCCATACAGGTGCCATCCCCTTCGACCGGATTTGTAAAGCTGCGCCTTATTATACGTGCCGGAGCCGTGCTAAATTGCACCACGCCCGAGTGCTGCCTGCTAAACCATAAAGTAAGTTATAAGCTAAAAGTTTTTTATCTGATAGCAGGGCTTGAAGACAAAAAATGTGCCGCAAGCCAGCAACTGTTTACCACCGGCCACTCGTGGAATAAAGAAGTGCAGTTAAAACAACCACCCCTCCGCGATTTTATTGAAGGCACCCTCGATGCCGGTTACAAAAAAGCCGTAGTGGGCATAAAATCTTTTACCCTGGTTATGGACAAAGACCACTGGATGATACAATGGAATAACAGTGTAGATCTGCGCTACGATTACGACGCCGGTAAAGCGCAGATAGGCGTAAAAATCAACCAACTGTTTGTAGACTGGAAACAAGGCATGAACCACAGCACCATCCCCGGCCCTGATGCCTCTCTATCCTTTATACAACGCGGCTGGGAAATAATGAACATCGACGCCGAAATGCTTCAGTTTACCGAACACACCAAAGTAAACGACCAGCAGATAATTGGCCAGATGCACTGGGCCGGCCACAACGAACCCGCCGGTTCGGCTAATGCCGTAATGGTTAATTACAAGCCGTTTTAAGTTGAATATATTTGTATTCTATCTGCATTATTATCCTAAAATCTGTATTCAATCCTGATTCCGATAAGGGGATTAATCTTTGCGCTTAGCGTCTTTGCGGTTGAAAAATGGATTCGCATTTCTTAGCGCTCTTTGTATTTAACCTCCGCGCCTTTGCGATAGAACTGTATTCGCATTCCTCGGCTGTTAACCTCCGTGCGAAAAATGTATTTGCATTTAATCATAACCATCATAACAAATCAGCGTCCCCGTATTTTACTAAATACTAAAAATTTTAACAAAGTAACTTCAAAATACCAAAATAATTAGTATTTTTACACCCTAATTATTACGGCAAATGAGCTATTTAATACCCAACGACTACCTAAAACAGATACAAGACAGCAATTTGCAGCAGCTAATCAGCGCCAATACTAATATTATGAGCGCCGCCGAACTTGCCGCCGAAGCCGAGGCCATAAGCATGTTAACCCAAAAATTCGACACCGACGCCGAGTTTACCGACACCAACCAATGGGACGCAAGCACCATATACAACGCCGCCGACCGCGTTTATTTAGATGCCCCTACTTATGACCCCACCCAAACCTATACCACCGGTGCCTATACTTTGCAAAACGCCGTTATCTATATATGCACCGTAAACGGCACCACCGGCACCTTTAACGCCGCTAGCTGGACGGTAGTAGGCAATCAATACGATTTGTATTACGCCGCCCTTCCCTTCCCCCAATTCGATTTATATGCCACCTATAAAAAAGGCGACCAGGTATGCTGGAATAATTCGACCTACACCTGCCAGTTACCCACCGTGCTTATCAACCACGAAACAGAGTTGCAGGTGCGCGTTATCCAGCACACCCCCGCCACTAACATTTTCCCCGATGACCCTGCCAGCGGCCCCATCTACTGGGGAACCGGCACCCCATACACCATACCCGCAAACACCCCCATCACCAACACCACCTGGTGGACCCCCGGCGATAACCGCGACCAGCAAATGCTGCAAAAAGTAATAGACATAGCCCTCTATCATTTACACGCACGCATAGCCCCCCGCAACATCCCCGAACTACGCATAACCCGCTACCTCGGGCAAGATAAAGACCGCGCCATGGGCACCGGTGGCATCCTATACCCTATATACAGCGCCCTCGGCTGGCTGCAAGCCTGCGCCAGGGGAGAAGTAACCCCCCAATTACCGGTGCTGCAACCCAAACAAGGCAGCCGCATCAGGTACGGAGGAAATGTAAAAGCAATAAACAGTTATTAGATGTGTTAAGGTGCGCAGGTGTTCAAGTGTTCAGGTAATGAAAATAAAATAATAATTATTTGTTATATAAACTGAGAATGGATTTAGAAACGAATTGAAAGAAAAGGACGGTTGTATTTGGCCCTGGCATCCCCTTTAGGGGACGGGAGGGGCTGAGACACTCGCATACAAGCCTTATTTATTATTTCACAACAACTGACAAAGAATAGAATTGGTTTAGGTAAACAAAAAAGTATGGGTTGGTAGCCATGCGCGAAACGGCCCCTCTCTATTCGCAGAATGGAGAGGGGTGACGAGCGATAGTACCGATAGCTATAGAGAGGGAGAGGCCCACTCATTAAACCAAATCAACAACTCATAAATCATCATTCACAAATCATAAATCAAACCACATGCAAGCAATCCTCGATCCCAAAAAACAAGGCGAATTCATAGCCGGTGCCATCTTTATTTTAACTGCAGCTATCATCATGCACAACCTGATGGCCTAAACCTATTCAGACGCGGATGTGTTCAGGTGCAACGTAAGAAAGCCTAAACCGCCGCGCGCAAATTTTTCATTCCGCCCTTTGCGGAAATCACATTCTCCTTTTCCCGGCCCCTTTTCGTTTTGCTGACATCAGGGAACACCGGCCTGGTTGCCCAACACTCCTCATTTTCCCCGAATGAGGAGGGGCAGCCGGCGGGAGGGGAAGTTAACTTGATAAAACCACTGCACATGCCCTTAGGGGCATTTTGTATTTCAAAGCGGTACATTGTTCAGATTTACGCATACTGATATTTAAATTTAAAACAGATATATTTGATCCTGATTTAGATAGTAATGTTGTTAAGCCCCCGTTTTAAGTTTTTATCACTGTTGCACTCAAAATCTACCCGTTTACACCAATAACTGCGACGGTTACGAATTAAGTCAATGGCACGGTCCTTAAACGTTTATATTGCCAACTATACCCATGAAACAAAAATACCTTCTCCATATATATTTACTGCTGATACTGGCTCTCGGCTTTAAAACCAGCCACGCCACTATTACTGTCGATTCTGTACATGTTACCCTCAGCACATGCCCCAACAACGGCACGGCTAAAGTATATGCGCGCACTACTAACAACAACGGCGTATTTCTATTCGACCTGGTATCAGGCCCGGTAACCTATACTCAGCAAAACGACAGCACTTTTTACTCCCTCTACCCCGGAAACTATACCGGTTGGGTGCATGATGTTAATAGTTTTGATAGTGCGCAGTTTACGTTTGCTGTAACTGGTACTTATGTGGCACCTGTGGTTTCAGCCAGCAGCTATTTCCCTTTATGTGCTACAGGTGCTTCGGGACGTGTAGTGGGGCAGTTAGCTCAAAATACAGGTCTTGCGCCTTATCAATGGCAAATTTACGCCCCCTATTCAGGGGCTTACCAGGCAAGCGATACCTTTAATGGGCTTACTGCAGGCAGGTATACAATCCGGGTTTCTGATGCCTGCGGTATTGCCCAACTGGCGTATACCAATCTTGACTCGGGCACCACAGGCCTGACTGTTGAAGATTACAGCATTAACTTTTTAAACTGTAGTTCAGAAGAGTTATATCTTGGATTGCATATTGACAGCGCTAAAGGTAATTTACCTGTAAAAGTAAGCGTTACCCTTTCTTCCGGTGTTTCGGTTTACTACGTTGTTCCATACCCTGTTACCACTACTGATCCGCAAATTAATTTTGAGGTTAAAGCTATTGTTCATGGAATCCAGTATGGTAAGCCCTGTAAAATATGTGTTATTGATACCTGTAATTATAGTAGCTGTTTTTTTCAGGATACGATAATACCTTTTAGATACAGCATTCAATTAGCAGGTGGCTGTGGCGCAATACCCAATGGTATAATTATTAGAAATACCAGTTTGACCTCAAATTACCAGGTTAGTCCGCTAAATAGCGATTTATGGCATACATTTGTAATGAAGAATACCTCAACCCTTGCAGTAGTCGATTCATTTCAATTTTCAGACTCCTGCCAGATATGCAATGTTATACCAGCACCGGTTGATAGCGGTAATTACCTGGTAACCATAAGAGATACTTGTGGTAATTTTTTCCAACAAACTATTTATTGGCCAGGCAACAATCAGCCATCGGTTCAAACTTATGAAGCTTCACCCAACCCATGTCTTGATTCTGCATGCTCAGTGCAATTTTACAATTTTCATGGTTTTAATAATCCATGCCTAATTACATTGCTATCAGGCCCGGTATCGTTGCACAGCACACGCAACGGTTATGCTTATCGCGATACATTAATTTACCCGCTGCAATTTTATGGCGATGTCATTAATAATACACAAATTGTAAGTCTGGCGCCTGGTAATTACACTTATAAGGTTTCAGATTCTTGCCATACTATATATGGTTCATTTACATTATCCGCTCCCCATCAAATAAATAATGGCGTTTTACAATTGGCTAATAACTGCGATGGTAATTCGCAAGTTATAAATAACGGCGAGGCAGATAACAGCTTTGCCTTCATATTTGATATGGTCAATGGTATAGGGTATTCTTTTAACAACACGGGTTCAAATTATATATCACCGCCTTTAATGCCAAGCACTTATCTGTTTCAGGAATATTTTTATACCTATGGTGGCGAAGCCCCTTCAGGCATATCATGCTGGTCTTATGCTGATACAATAAACATCCGCAATTATAACGATAGTACATTCCGCACTATCGCGGTTGCAGCATGTAATAATACAATTCATGTATCAGTAATAGCTGATAGTTCTAATGGTGTTCCTCCTTTCAGGTATTCAATTATAAACGGCCCGCAAACATTTGCGTTTCAAAACAGCCCTGATTTTATTGTAGATAGTTTTGGAACTTACCTGGTGGGGGTTATGGATTCGTGCGGTGATATTGATGCACGTTACGTTACTGTTGATACGGGCCGTTTTGACCCCATAAGTAGAACCGGAGGCCATTGCGCAGGTGGAGCAGGAAAATTATACGACATATCGTCGCCCTATTTTACTTATACATGGTATATGCCAAGTGGTGGTATTTATACCGGTGATACTTTAACGATATATCCGTTAACTGATGCTGATACCGGAGTTTATTTTGTAAAAAAATTGGTGGAGATAAACGGCTGTCGCGATAGTGCGTTTAGCAGTTATCAATTTCTTTTTGCCGATACATTTCATCAGAGCGTAACAATTTGCCCTAATACCAACTACTATATTGGTAATAATGCGCATAGTGTACCGGGTGTTTACTACGATACCCTGACCGGTGCTTATGGTTGCGATAGTATTGTAATAACTAATCTTAGTAATTTCCAGTCAGTTTTGCTTTTAACTTCCGCTTCACCTGTATGTCACTTGGATTCAATCACTTTAACAGCCACTAATACAGATGTGGTTGAATGGTTTATTAATAATTTTTACGATAGCACTTCATTATCTGATACAAGAATTACTTTTAATAGTGATACAGTGGTAACAGTCTACCTGTACGCCTCGGATACAGCCGGTTGCTTCATTACGGATTCCGTAGTCGTTTACCCCTCGGCCATTCCAATCTATCTAAATCCAACACTTTGCCTTGGAGATACTTTCTTCATAGCAAGTCATTTTTACACACAAACTGGTAGTTACGCTGATACCCTTACAAGCCATTTAGGTTGCGATAGCGTTATTTTTATCCGACTAACTGTCTATCCACGCGATTCAACTTATCATAATTACAGCCTTTGCGCTGGTCAGGTTATCACAATCAACAACCACCAATATTCGCAAGCCGGTATATACACCGATACGCTTACCAATATAAATGGGTGCGATAGCGTTTTGCATATAAACGTAAGCGTTAAACCCGGCCCGCAGGTGGGCATAACAACCTCCGATTCGTCAAAATGCAATTATACCCCGGTTACGCTAAGCGCTTCTGGTGCGAATACTTATTTTTGGCAGCCAGGTAATATTTCTACGCAAAGCATTGTAGTAAGTCCGCAAATTACAACCCTGTATACTGTCACCGCAACAGATACTGGTCTTTGTACTGGTGTAGATTCAATTTTGGTTTATCCTGTTATTGGCGCACTTAATATTTCGGCCTCCGGCAACCAGCTTGTTTGCCCGGGTAATTATGTTTCTTATGCATGGTATCTTAACGGCCAGGCTCTTCCCGGCCAAATTTCCGATACAATTGGTATAAACAGCGCAGGTTCTTATACTGTACAAATAACCGATAGTAACGGCTGTATCATAACATCCAATGCATACATAATTTCCGGCATCAACAGCGTAATCGCTCCATATGTATCCGTTTTTCCAAATCCCAACAACACCAACCTGTGGCAGGTAACGGTAAGCGCTGAGCTTGCCAATGCCCTATGCCAGGTATATGATGTAGATGGCAAAGTGGTTTACACCACGCACCTGACAGGAACTAACAACACTATATCTACCAACCTGAGTGCGGGCACATATATTATGCGCATAAGCACCGGCCAAAATATTTATAACATTAAGTTAGTGCAGTTTTAAATCGGCTAACCATTATCTTGTGATATATGAAATACCTCCTGTCTGCAATATTGTTGTTTGTAATGTATCAATCAGCTTGTGCGCAAATACCATTCTCTACTGTGGCGCAGGTATTCGACTTTAGCATCGGCGATACACTTGAATACGAGTGCTGGGCCAATCAGGGGCCTAATGGGTGTGTCCCGCGGTCTGATATGATGCAGGTGGTAATTGCCAAAAACATTACTCCCGATTCGCTTCAGTACACTTTCCGCGGGGTAGGCTATACTTACAGCGATCCATGCCTCACACCTCCTTTCGGATTTATTGACACATTTACTCAAATCTATACCAACCCGGACTCTTCCATCTTCTGGTATCATAACCCTGCCAGGTATGTAGATAGTAATGGATTCTTATATGCCGATACTGCTTTTATTGACCCTTCAATACATAACCGCAAGAGGAACGAACACAATGAGAATTCATTTGCATTTTGGGCTGATACCGCCTATGCCGATGGCCTTGGTAATATTTACTCTGACTACGGCCAGGAAGATAACGGCCAGGTTACATATTATTGCGCCCTCCAATATTACCATAAAGTTGTTGGCGAAACCTGGGGCACACCGCTTTATATCAATCCCAGCCTCGGTGTTGAAGATATAAACGCTTACGATGGCATAAACGTATACCCTAATCCCGCCCATGGTATTTTAAACATTACAAGCGCCGGTGCACCTGTTACGGGCATTGAACTTTACAATGTTACCGGCGCCCTGCTACGCATCCTCAACCGCCTCCGGGATATGCCAATTGATATTTACGATGTAGCCCCCGGCGTGTACTACGCCCGCATTACCACCACCTTGGGCACAGTTGTACGCAAATGGGTAAAGCTGTAAACCTTCAGGTTAAAACAAACTGGAGATAAAGTCGGAATTAATTTCAGCCTGAATTTTTTAAACTCCCTCCCACCTCACAAACACCTCCTTCTTTTTATTTATCATTCTGCTTTACAGTAAATTCAGTTTTATCAATTCCCTCAGGTCAGTTCTTGCAGTTTCATTCGCTGTAGGAAAACCCGTTCACCCTTCTGCAACAATACTCGCCTCAATATCCGCCGGATAAAGCTTCGGAAATAAATACGGGGCATACTTTACCGGGAAGTTAATTTTTAATGTAGACGAATGCCCCCCTTCCGATTTTAGTAAACCTTTATCCAACAGATCTTTCATTAACGGGCGGGCTACTTTCTCGCTTTTATTAATAATACGCTCAACCTCACTACGGCGCACCTCGCCCCTTAAAAATACTTCCTGTAATAAATATTTACTTTCCGCCCGCAACTCTTTACGGGTAACCATCAAATCGGTAAAGGCATCTATTCTATCCATCAGGCCTTCTATATCAAATAAACTGTTCATAAACTTTACCTGGTCAATAGCGGTCTTTAAAAAAAAGATGCACCATTCCCCCAGGTAACGGTCGCTCAGGTTACCACGGCCATCATAATCGCCTGTTCTGATGTGGTCGGCATTGTTCAAATGGGCGTAATATTGTTTTTTAAAAACCGCCAGCCCTCGCGATATGCTCCACAAGCCGTTAGCGTCTAATCCTTCCTTTATAAAAAAAGCTTCACTGAATAATCGGATAACGCGACCGTTGCCATCTAGAAACGGGTGTATCCATGCCAGGCGGTGGTGCGATGCAGCAATAGCCACAATATGTTTAACCGGGTCTTTAATATTTTCCGGCGAATAGTTCTTTTCAAATATTTCCATAAACGCAGGTAAGGCTTCGGCTGAGGGCGCTATGTGGTTGCCAACAGTTACATCCATATCTCCGCTTCGCAGTTGACCTGGGGTGACGGTCCAAACAGATTGGTTGTTTGTTTCAACCTTTCTTAAACTTATAGGCAAATGGCTGTAAAACTCATGGTGCAGCCAGCACAAAAAATCGGTAGAACAAACTTTTGTATCACCTGTTTTTAATTTAACCCGCATAGCCCGGTTTACATTAATGTGCGCCTCTGTTTCCAACTGAAGCGTACGCTTTTTTTCATCCTCCGAATAATCTTTCTTCAGCGCCTTTTCTATATCCAATGGATGAGTAAATTGTCCTTCTATCAGGTTTGAATAATAGCTATTCATAGTTACCACCAACTCTGCCATGGCCGAAGCGGTATGATGATTTATTATCCCTGATAACCCCCCAACAACCTTGTGCAGCTCCAGGATAAGCGACTTTATCTCGTTTTCGCCCGATTCGGGATAAAACGGCGTTATTGCGTAAGTATCTTTAGTTGGTTTCACTTCATTTTTATTTGATAATATGAAGGTGAAATTAAGATAAAAAGTTGGAATTAAAGTCGGAATAAAAGTCGGAAACTAAGTCGGAAGTTACTTTGTGCTTTAAATATCTGTTTTACAATGTATTATGAATTCAATTTGAAAGGGAAATTGAAAATAAAGTCGGAAGTAAAGTCGGAAGTAAAATCGGGGCTATTGAATGCCGGCAACGAAAGAGGCATTATTAAGATAAGTTAATAGAACTAGAGATACCTTGCTTTTGTCGAAAAAAAACCGTAACTCCATATAATGGCTGTTTTATTATTAGTAAATTGAAAGGCCATTACCGTATCTAAAGGATGGCATCGAAGCATCAGTTCCGTCGTGTTGTTTCATCACGACGCTGAGACTCCCACTTTTTCTAACTTTGAGCATACTCTCAACTTTTTTAGTATGGTAAATGCTTATGAGGTTTAAACTCCCACCTCAACAAAAAAATCCCCCCAAATCTTTGTAATTACTAAAAATATTAGTAACTTGCACCCGTTATCCAAAAAGGTGTTCAAGTGCGCATGTGTTCATGTGCTCACGTAATCAACTCCGAACACTGCCCTGTCATTCATTATCACATTGGCTAATCATCACATTCCCAAACGTTCGCACAACATGCGCACCTGAACACTTAAACACCTGAACACCCCCCAATGGCAACCAACATCCTCACCCGCTTCATCAACGCATTCAACCCCGCAAGCTACAACATCAACCCGCTCGAGGCACAAAAACAATTCACCAAAAACCTCAGCGGCTACATCGCACCGGTGCAACTGCAACGCCTGCGGCACGACATACAAATGTGGCGCGAA
>Ga0224555_1002865_pt1 | contig 19081 bp, 17 predicted proteins | sample 714S23034metaG_FD_180687 | JGI IMG/M metagenome (GOLD analysis project Ga0224555, IMG submission 180687) | Peat soil microbial communities from Stordalen Mire, Sweden - 717 S2 30-34 | ecosystem: Environmental > Terrestrial > Soil > Wetlands > Peat | place: Sweden: Norrbotten County, Stordalen...
GATAATGCACACAGATACCCACATTTCTTTCATATGATAACCTAAAGCTTAAAGTCAGTTTTGGTGCTGAATAACTAAAGGGTTGTAACCAAATTATATATTCCATGGAGAGCTCTTGAATTGAAGCTCTATGAGGACACATTAATAATCACCCTTAATGTCGATCAGGAAGTCCTAAAAAAAGCAGAAGGCTTTGATAAGGATAAATTACCTCTAACTCATGAGGAGCTATTTATAGTATATAATTACTATGGCTATAAGCCTTACTGGCAGACAAATAGGTAGGAACAAACAGGATTTTCAAGATATGGTCATGACAGATCTAAAGTTTGATACTCATTGCTTCCAACCTGTCCAAGGAAGAAGAAGAAAAGCTGTGTGCTGCCTTTGCCGAAGAATTACTCAACCGGAAAAGAATTAGGTTTTACCAGGGAATAAACTCTCTGGAAACCACTTTTATTTTTTCCAGAATTGATAATCAGGCAATAAAGTATTTTCCAAAAGTATCGACTAACGTTTGGAGAACTTTTTTTATCTGCTCTTCTGAGAACTTAAGACGTTTTTCAAAAATCTCAGTGTTTCGAAATAGATCGTAAGTGTCTTATTCAATTTTCATATACATTATTTGCTGCTGCATTATAAATAATTTTGATAAACATCCGATTTCAACAAATTGTTTATATACATATTATATGTAACCAGTCAAAAATTGGAGTTTATCGAAATATTCTCTATTAATTTGAGGTTTTTTTATTTTCTGGATTTTTGATTACTTTAAATATTGTGTATTAAAGTAGCGATAGTTGTAGGGATTTACTGGGCACAAAATTATGAAAAGTACCAAAAATTATGGTTCCGTTGCAAAAAAAATATTTCTGCATTTTGACACCATAATTTTAACCTTTGTGTGTCATTTTCTTTCTAATGAAAATGATTAACTTTCCTAATTGTGAAGGTTTTTTCTGATTTTGCACGGGAGCCAAATTTTTTGCAACGGAACCTTCTCGAGTATACTCGTGCATATTGCCGTCTACGAAGAGTAATTTAGCCTGGTCCGCCATCACCTTCGTTCCTGTTGGTATCATTGCCGGATTAGCACAGATCTCTGCAAAACTTTCAATTTATGAAAAAAACGGTAAAAGAAATATTTGAATGAAAGATATCAAGCTATCCTTGCAGCACTGTCATATTTTGATCATGAAGTGCAGATGGAGTGTTTGAAGCAAATACATAGCTGTTGTACTAAAAACTGTGCATAAAAAAATGTTATCATCAAAATTTTGCTTTTAAGATATAAATGTATGAATATTTCAATGACCCTTTTGTTTTCATGAATCATTTATATACCATTCATAACATATGATGAATTTTAGGGCTTTATATTAATCCACTATAGTAACTCATGAGCACGACAAAGAATCTATAGAGTTTAAAATATGGAAAATGGAATAAATGTAGGAATCTAATTGAATAAAGGACTTCTACCGTATTTCACTGCAATTCTTATCGTATTTTTAATGTTCTCACCAATCGTTGTAGCAGCATAAGATAATAATCAGATAAATTCTCTTGAATACCAGAATATAACTGTCAAAAAAGCTTATAAAATGATCATAAAAAGCATTTGTTCCAAGATACAAAGTATTCATTCTGCATGTTTGTACTCCTGCAGAATAAACCTACAAATATATCGAAGGAGCAAACTTGATACCATTTAAAAATATGCTGTTATATGATCCTGTTAATTTACTCAATGAAGAGTTATTTGCGTGGCATACAAAAAACAATAAAGATTTGCCAAAAAACAAATGTACAAAAATACTTTTTTATTGCTTGAGTGGGAAAAGAGGTCCCACTGCAAGCCAAATTCTAGTAGATTCTGGTTATAAAAGAGTCGATAACATACAAGACGTTAGCACAGCATGGTTAAATACAAGGTATCCAATTATAATAGACCCTGATTTTTGGGCAGTTAATTATCCTACCTCTCATTGAAGCAGAGAAACGGAAGCTATTGTAAGCAAAATAAGTAATATCCTACTCATTTTTAAGCTGATGAGAAGGTTAAAATCGATATTAATGGAAATAGAATAATGATGATACTAAAGCAAACAGAGGTTAAGCCATGAATCAAACACATAAATTTGCTATACTCTTACTTGTGCTTGCAACCGTTGTGGTTGTGGCGGGTTGTGTTAATGTAAATGTGAACGCACCCACACCACCAACTCCCAGCGCATCAACGCCTGCTCAAACATCAGCTGGAAACAACACTAGCTCCAGTTCAAATATACAGAATGCAGTCCATGGCCAGCCTATGAACGGAAATAATACTAGCTCCAGTTCAAACATACAGAATTCAGTTCATGGTCAGCCTGTGACCAGAAGCAATACTAGCTCCAGTTCAAACATACAGAATGCAGTTCAAGGCCAGCGTTTACATACCATTGTTAAGAACCATGCCAAGTCTAACCTGAATCATTAATGCGAGTGGATAAATATCAATTACTTTTTATGGTTCCGTTGCAAAAAATCTAAAAAAAATATGTACATCTATAAGTAATTAATAAAAATCAAAATATTCAAGGAAAATGTACTAACATTATAAAACTATACCAAACAAATGATTAATGTATTTGATTTCATTAAGAACAGAGTAATTTAGATCATTTATTTGTCCTTTTTTGATCATATTCATAGCTTCAATTCCTTTTAAAGTCTTATCAGCAGATCGAAAAGACTGAAATCCTAACATTGGATTTACGATTCGCTTTATCGATCTGTGATCTTGTTCTATAATGTTATTCAAATACTTGATTTGCCGAATGCCTATGTTTTTAGGTAGTATTTTATCATTTTTCAGTTTATCTATAGCAGAGGGGTAAGCTGGATTCTTATCAACGGTTATTAATCTTGGAATTTGATTACGATTAGAACTCAAAGCTTTCTTAAGGAATCTCTTTGCAGCTGTTCTGTTTTGTTTTGAACTTAACATGAAATCAATTGTATTTCCATTTGAGTCAACTGCTCGGTAAAAATATTTCCATTTACCTTTTATTTTGATATAGGTTTCATCAACTCTCCATGAATCATTTGTTGGTCTTAAATGTCTTCTTATCTTCTTTTCTATTTCAGGGGAATATTGATGTACCCATCTCATTATAGTACTGTGATCAACTTGAATTCCTCTTTCTATCATCATTTCCTTTAAATTTCTATAGCTCAATGGATATTTTAAGTACCATCTGATATTCAATAGGATAATTTCTCCTTCATAGTGCTTCCATTTAAAGGAATTAGATAGCATATTACTATCTTTGATTTCCTTTTTATTCTATTGTATCATTAGAAAGGATTTTTTGCAACGGAACCAGTTTTTGTATATATTCTAAATAGTAAAATTCAAACTAAAAAATTAAAAAATTATGAAGTCTTGATTTTATAATACCTATCTAAAAAAAGGAACAATTTTTGGATATCCAGATAAAACCTGGAACCTACTAATTTAATATTGTTATTTTTATTTACTTCGCGATTGGTGATTTTTTTTCTATCTTATGATGTTTGAAGTGATTTTTTGATTTATGTTTACTAAAAGGAGCTTTAGTTTTGGAAAAATTTACTTTATCCTTTAGAACGTTACCACCTATAAACTGGCCGACAGAAACTGGATTTGATCCGACGGTTACATTAGTTATAACTTTGTTTGTTTTAGTGTTAATTACAGATATGGTATTACTGCCCTCATTTGCCACATATACCTTTTTTTCATATGGACTTACTGCAATTCCATAAGGAGACTCTCCTACCTTTATATCGGTAACGACAGTGTTTGTAGCTGTGTCAATAACAGAGACAATTCCAATAGAGCTATTTTCGCCATCCGAATTAGTTACATACACCTTTGTGCCCGCTGGATTGACTGCAATCCCCTTAGGAAATAATCCACTTACATGTACTGCAGCTTTAATAGTATTGGTGGCCGTATCAATTACAATTACATCGTCGTTGTCATAGAACGCCACATAAACTTTTTTCCCATTTGGACTGACTGCAACTCCATAAGGAGTTGTATCCCCTCCTACATTCACACTATCTATTTCCTCATTTGTAGTTTTGTTAATTATAGATGCAGTTCCATCACGGTCGCTCATCAAACATATTTTCTCATTTGGACCAGCTACAAGTCCATAAGGATATGCCAGCCCCCCTAAATATATATTGGCTGTAACCTTGTTTGTGTCTGTGTCTATTACTGAGACGGTATTTACCCAATCCGTTACATAAACTTTTTTCCCGTTTGTGGTAGCTGCAACTCCATATCCCCCTATATCTACTGTAGCTGTAACTTTATCTGTTGCTGTGTCGATAACAGAGACATTATTGCTGTATAAGTTAGTAATATATGCATATGGCGTTGCATATGTGATACTCATCGTCATTAAAATGATGGATGCTGAAAATAGGATTATTGAATATAATTTGTGTTTATTGATCATGTATTTCAACTCTTTTCTCGATCCTAATTAAAAAAATCTGAATATATTCCAATCTGTATGGGATTTTTTCAATCTGCTTCTTAGTATTGTAGCTCCCCACGCTCTTGAGATCAAATCAATTAGTATTGGTTAGAATTCTGGATTATAGAAAACTACAACTTATGAAAAATTTTACGTTTATACACATTAATAGGTAACACTGTATTATTTTTTTTAAATAGTTAAAGCTAAGATATATATAATAACTTTTTAGCTTTCCACAATAAATATATTTTAAAAAAAGCTATGTATTTACTGTACAATCCGGTAAAAATGTTCTAGAATTTCAGCTAAAAATTGAGAAAATACATAGTTTTTGACACAAAAACTATGCATTAGTAAAAAGATAAATTCTATTTTGAAAGGTGGAATTGCGTATTTTATGGTGTGGATCGTTCTACTTCTCTGCTTAGTGTATCAAATAAAGAATTGCTTCACAAAGCTTTTTTTCATTGTCTGTCAAAAAATATTAAATTCCTAGTAGTATCCTGAGGATAGATGACCAGAAAAGACTAAATCAAGAATTAACTTTACAGAAACAAAAATAAGATACTGTATAAATACATAAAAGTTAATATTTATATAGTAATATAAAAATATAAAACTAACTTTCTAATTTTAACGTAATGTTAGTTTTGGGAGAGGTTCATAGTAAGTTTCTCATTTGATGGCAATGGAAAAATTATGCTAGCTCTTATAAAATATAAAACCGGAACATAAGTAATATAATATTTTCGTTTGTTCGAAAACATTTAATACGAAAGCAAATTTTGTTCAGAAACTATTTTTTGTATGATTAATTTAAAATAAACAAGGAGATAATTGTACACTGTGGCTTAACGCGAACAACAAAGCTTAAAGCGAACAATAAAGAGTGAAGTACAACTGATGGGATGTATGAGCGTTTAAGTAGTAGTAGACAGTTTAGATAAAATTAGATTTCAAGAAATGCTCACATTCATTTATATAAGCAATTAAGCAAAAATTTGGGCATGTTAAAAGCACAGTCACAATCTTGTTGCTGACAGAATATGCTTTTAGAAGGGAGTTATAAATATGGTAGATATTAACCAACACGTGGAAGCTTTACATATCTCGATTACAACTGGTAATGATGGTGTTCGTGAAGAAAGTAACGTTTATGGCATCATTGTCTTCCAGGAAGGAGACCAAGTTCATACCTGTGGCAAATCGCTGAATTCGGGTGAAAATTGGTCAAATGGTAGCACACATGAAGCATATATACAAATTCCGCATGTTAAGGTCAAGGACATTGACGGATTTCGGATCCTTTTTGAGTCTAAATCATGTAGGCTGTGCACACAAGACAACTGGAGCATGGACAAAATCATGATCACATACAAGCTAGATAATGGTCAGGATGTGATTTTGTTACAGCAGACGGGCACACCATTGTATCTTTTCACTAGTAGCTCTCCAGAGTGGGAGGTATGCTTTCATTGGGATTAACAAAAAATTGATTATTTCAGGTTTTCACAACACTAACTTTTTTGATTTAGTTTATTCATATTTCTATTTTTGTTTAGAGTACTATCTAATTATTTTTTCACTATATTTCCATTTATAATTGTTATTTTTGGTTAAGTAGTTCCAAGTGTTCCATAAGCTCCAGATGTTCTATGGGCCCAGAAGATCCAATAGGTTCATAAGCTCCATGAGTCAAAGATCGACAAGGTTTTTTTATTACTGATGGCAGTTAGGAAATCCAGAGATTTACACACAAAAACTATGCATCAGTTAAACCAAAAAATTCTGTTTTGCAATAATACACATATAAACAGAGAATGGCTTAAGGGAAGAATGGCCTGAATATGTATGGAATAATATATAACACAGAAACGAATGGCTTATTTGATCGCTTAATCGATAATCAATGCATTATCATCTCCTTACAAAAAATACAATTCACAAACTGAAGAAGCATGATCTCAGACATCGAGATGAAAAATCAGAACCAGACAGCAAATTACCAGAACTTCCACCAAGGTTTTGTATTATTCTCAGGAAGTAGCTTAATGTTTAATTCGCATATCTTTCTCCTGGCATACATATACTCCTAAATTCCTGTATATTTTAGTGAGTTCTTATCATAATTTTTTTTTGCAACGGAACCTGTTAAGTTGTTTCATGCAGAAATAAGCCTAAATTTTGTTAATATAAAAAAATTGTTTAATTTTAAAATATTTTATATGTGGATAAGTTTTGCTTAGAAACTATTTTTCATACGAATAATTTAAAATAAGAATGGAAATAATTATAGATCGTAGGGTATCACAGCACTGCAAAATAACATAGTAGATTTTTGTAGAGTATCACAGCACTGCAAAGTAGTATAGTAGATTTGTTTGGAAGATGTTGATATTATTTCGAACTAAATATACCGGTGACGATATTTATTCGAAGTAACTGTATTTGGGTTTACAGTAAACACAACTCTTCCAAGATATACTCCTAACTTTTTCCAAATACTCTAATGAATATCTTTTCTATAGTAAATGCGATTTTAGTGTTTTAGCTTGTTTTTCAAAGATGATATACTCTACTACAATAACCCATAGGCATAACTAAGAGTCTATAGAGCTTAAAATGTGGAAAATTGAATAAATGGAGCAATCTAATTGAATAAAGAACATTTACCATATTTCGCTGCAATTCTTATTCTATTTCCAATGTTCTCACTGATCGTTGTAGGAGCAGAAAATAACAATCAAAATAATTCTCCTGAATACCGAAATGTAACTGTTAATGAAGCTTATAAAATGGTCATAAAAAACGCATTTGTTCCAAACTATAAAGTATTCATTCTGGATGTTCGTACTCCTGCAGAATACAACTACACACATATTGAAGAAGCAAAATTGATACCATTAAGAAATGTGCCATCTCAAAATCCTGTTAATTTATCCGATGAAGAGCTGTTGGCGTGGTATATCAAAAATAACAAAGATTTGCCAAAAAACAAATGTACAAAAATACTTGTTTACTGCTTTAGTGGAAAAAGAAGTTCTGTTGCAAGTCAAATGTTAGTAGAGTCAGGTTACAAAAGAGTCTATAATATGCAAAGCGGTATCATAGAATGGGTAAATGCAAAGTATCCAGTTGTAGTTAACCCTTATTTTTGGACAGTTAATTATCCGAAGGTAGTGTAATAAAGTATAGATAGTTGCTTAAGCTATAATTTCCAGGACAGATTTTTTGCAGCTCATTTAATTAATTTGTTGAGCTGATCCAAACAAATTGGGCATTCTACCCAAATTTTTGTAAATTCTTATAGGCTCTATTTCTGTTTCTTCCCTTATAATGAAAATTAAGTTCTGTATCAACTAACTTGGATGAAGTTACCATACTAGAAAGATATTCTCCGCAGCATTGTGCTTAAAGTTCTGTTAAATCTGATTGACTCTATGTCCTTCTTCTTGCACCACAAAAATAGGATTTATCGTTTTGCTGATGTGGAAGTTTTCATACAAAACCTAACCATCTTGGGTTAAGATGATTCATTTTTTGGGACCAAGACTAAACCGCTGTTCAATTATTTTGTCATAAAATCAAAGTACCCATCGCACTTATTTGTTATTTTTAATTTTTCCAGTGATTTCCTTTTACTGTTGAACCTACTCATTTATTAGCATGTCCATATCCACTGGTAAGTGTAAGAGTTCCACACCCAATTCACAGTTAGAATAATAATGGCCAAGTAGTGGGCACGTGGACGGTTGTGATGGACTGTCAGGTGGTGGTGATGCTCTACTGAACGTTGATGATGCAACCCATACTGATATTCATTGTCTGCTGGCCGGTCTCTTGCCTGATCTGCTTCTATCTGACAAACATAAGCGCCACGCATGGTGTTCCCGTAGTAGTAGTGACCTTTGAAATGATAAACGCCGGATCGGAGATTAAGCCAAACAACATTATCTGATGGACAATAATGTTAGGCTGCTCGCTCTGTGTAGAATAATTGCAGTCCGTTATCGCTGTGATGGGTTTGGTAAGCACTTATTGCCGGAGCTGCAACTGCTGCTACAAAAAGAACAATTAGTAAAATAGCCAATACCTTTTTTGTTTGCTTAAATATTGGTTTTCTTATTTATCTAGACTCAAAAAATTTTTTATAGATACACTTGAAAATATATTTTGTATTTTAAAAATGTTGGCATAATAATACTTTTTATTTGTTAGGCGGTTTTTTTAATATTTTTAACTAAGTATATTGGATAGTGCTTTCTTTTTCAGCATGCTGCATTAAAAATAAATTTAAGTAATGACAGAAAGACATTTTAAGAATGTCATACATATGTCTAGAATATGTCCAATGAATCAAAGATACAAGTTACTGTTAAATTACCACTTAACATACATTCAGTTCTGACACAAAGAGTCAATGAAGGGACTTACCAAAGCATGTCTGCAGCCTTAATTGTAGCATTAGAAAAAGAGCTTACAGAGACAGTTAAACAGTCAGAAGACATGCTACAAACTGACAATAAATGTCAGATACTTACGGCAGATTTGGAGAAGAATGTCTCTGAAATGGGTATTTTGCAGGCGATATTCCAGGGAAGTCTAAAACTTTCAGAAGAAAAGGATAAAAGAATTTACGATTTGGAAAAAGAAATAGAAGCACTATTAACAGAACTTAAAAAAATCAACCAAGATAAAGAAGATCTCAAGTCAATGCATAACAATTACATGCTTCAAATGCAAACCTTAATCAATCAGAGGGCTATAGAAGTACCAGGAGCTAAGAAACCTTGGTGGAGATTTTGGTAAGTTAGACTACAATTATACCAAGAGATTAAAGAGAGTAATGCGATATTTTATATTAAAAATGGATTAAGTTTGGATGAAAAATATTGACTAGTTAAAAACTTATTACTTTCTCCAATTCAAACTAACTTATCTAGAATTTTGTTCCTAATTCCATCTGCATCATTGACAATTATCTCAACATTCTCATTCTTGTTTTCTGAAACGACATCCATTTTACGATATTGTCTTCTGCCGAAATTTTCACTGAAACGTCTTTCTAAAATCCACATGCAAACCGTACAGTTTCCAGCTTTTACGGCTTCTTTTAAGCATTCCAGAAGCTTCAAAGCCCCATACGCATTGCATTTTTGGATATATTGTGCAAATTGGTAATATTTTCCAGATTTCTCTGTCTGTCCCTTTTGATTCCATTCGTTTAACGTTTTGTATGTTACACCAGCCAACTCGGCAGCCAATCTATAAGTCAAACCGAGTGCTATATTCTCGCCGATTCGTTGTTGTATTTCTGGAGTTAATTTACAAGGTCTAGCCATAAGAGTACAGTTTTTTATTTTTGTTAATGAATACTAGCTAAGCTTGTATTTAATATTAAGTTATTTTCGTTCTGCATGCAAGCGGGGTTTATACGCATCTAATCAAATAGGAGCCAATCTAAGGCTCTGTGAGCTATTGTTTTGAGTCGAGTGATAAGCTATAACTTACAATAAATCTCCATAGTAGCCCCGGGGTAGGTCGTTTTTTGACCAATTTAATTCCCCATGTTTTAACTTATGCTGCACGGTAAGTACCTAAGTGATATTTTCCATAAACTTTTATTTCTTTATAAATATATAAGTGAGTATAACAACTAGAGTTACTTTGATTTTAAGATAAGATTTCGCCTAAAGTGTAATACTTATTAGTTAAGGGTTGTTATATTTAGAGTATATCCAAAAACTATATAATTAATTTAATCTTGATATATATTATAGGTATTCCAGTACCTTGCAATGGCTTTTCGGCAGGCTGCAGGCACGACCCCCTGCAGCTACAGGATTAACTTTTAGATAGCTCAGATTATCAAGTCCATCCCCATGAATTGAGTTTCTCAGCTTCGTTTTGTAAATTTTGATGATCTAATACTTGTTTATACCCAGGAAAGCGTCTATTGAACTCAGCCAATAACTCATAGCCACTTTTACCAATGCGATTAGAGTCACTCAAAACAAAATTTTTTATGTCTGTGTGGAATGCCTTAATATCTTCGAATTTTGTCATACAGTTTTCTTCGTTGGATTGCTCGGAATTTACCACTTTTTTATCTGGGACAGGATGAACCCCTTTCTGTGAGAGAGTTCTTTATATTCACGCACTTATCAGCAGTTTTACACTCTATAACACTTTAAATATCCTGATATTTAGGTATAGAAAAAATATCACTATTAGCTACAATAGGATTTACATCTTGTCCTATCTCGGTTTTTCCGACATCAAGTAAACTAGGGCAAGATAGATTTTTGGCTATTTCGTATCCTGTCTTATCCTGACCTTCTTGTCCTTTTTGATTTCCAAATTATCCCATATTCTAATTTTCCGTATACTGTTATCATCATGAATATTCTCTCTGTGAGAAGTGTAGCCCATGCTGCTTAATTTCCTAGAAAATCCAATATTCTTCATGTGCTGTTTCCCGAATGAATTGCACCAATCAACATATTCAAAATACAATACCATCGCATCACAATATTCATCTGATATCTGTGTATGTTCATCCATGAAAGAAGCTATTGGATTACTGTTAAACTCGTACTCTTTCTGTGTAGATGCTATTGATTTTTCGTTTGAAAATTTATCATTTTCCCTTAATCTTTTCAGCCCCTCGAGAGCCAAATTAAGAAAACCTGAAAGCTCTTCCGGTGTCTGCAACTTTGTGAGTAGTGACTTATCAGCATTTTCGCCTTCAAAGTTGTTAGGGAAGTTAATCAAAACCCATCTACGATAAAACGCTTTATCCTGCGTTCCTTCTGGCAAGACATTTGCAGAAAAAACAAGTTTTGCAGTATTATGAAACTTGAAAGGATCTTAATATTTATTTTCAGCATCTATCAAATCCATTCCACTTGTCAATTTTTTAAAAATCTCAGATTTATTCATCTTTGTGTCTGGGATATCGCCGCAGATATTGACTCTCTTGCCATACAGTTTCGCGGTTCTGTACTTATCAGATTCGAGTCTCTGAAGACTTTCTGCCGATACATTCTCTTCACCTACAAGATACTCTAATAAAGCAAGAAACACACTTTTGCCATTGGACCCCACGCCATAGAAGAGCATGAATGCCTTTTGTTGTGAGCAATCAAGAGTTAGACAATAGCCTGCCGTCTCGCACAACAAACTGATATCTGATTCAGCTACTACACTTTTCAAGAAATTGTTAATTTTTGGGCATTTAGCGTCTTTGTCAAAAGGGTTCCGTTGCAAAAAATCTGGCTCCCTTGCAAAATCAGAAAAAACCTTCACAATTAGGAAAGTTAATCATTTTCATTAGAAAGACAATGACACATAAAGGTGAAAATTATAGTGTCAAAATGCAGAAATATTTTTTTTGCAACGGAACCAAGTTTTGTTCTCCAGAAAAAGTAAATTTTAAATCCTGACGACTTCACAAATAATAAAAAAGAATTAATAATATTTATCTTTTTTTTGATTGCAAAAAATCTTATGCTGGATTATTTTTTGTTTAGAAACTATTTTTCATACAATTAATTTAAAATAACTATGTAGAGAATTGTGTATTGTATCACAATATCATAGAACGAGTAAGTCTAAAATGCAAGAAACAACTATTTATTTTTACCAAGCTTCCTAGGCTATGATAACCTGCCAAAGGTAATTCAGGGCCTCATTCCACACGCATCCATAAGGTCCACAAATTACATCGTTATCCACACTTATGCAATGATACAGAATTAAACCGATAACTTTCAATTATCTCTATTACAATAAACTCTACTATACTTCTTTGCTTGATTTTCTATCTGCATTCAACTCACTCAGTGGTCACAGTACATACAAATGGCCTTCTCACACTCTTCATTCTGAAATTTCCACTTCAATCCCCAGCATTCAATTGCCTTTATTATCTTCACAAAATCCACCCCACTTTCAGTTAGGCAATACTCGAATTTTGGGAGATTTGTCGAGTCATCTCTAACTAATTTTGTATTATGTTTTACTATGCTGTTTACGTTTATATATCTAGACATCAATGGAATAGCAATCTTTCATCCCAAAAGGTTTCTATCACGGTCCATGGAACCAGGATTACGTATATTCGATGCAATTTAGTTTAAGTAGTTACTCTGTAAAATGCATGTAAAAAATATATTTGATATCATGTTGGAAAGTAAAAAGGTGATCTTTCAATATGAATTTTATTTGTATTTGGTTAAGATAAAAAACATCAAAAAAAGTTATTTTATGCCAAATATCCATCTTTTTCTTATTTGTTTCCTTGATTTGCATGTATCAGTTCATTTTACATTATAAATGTAGCTAAAAACCATGAATCATTTAGTCAATAATAGTTCTCTGAAAAATTAGACAGTTAAGAGTTTAACGTGTTCAACTGTGTAAGTCCGACTCTCTTCCCAAGCTCGATAATTTCGTAAGTCAGCTCCAATTAATTTAGTAGCTATATAAATCACAGCGAGATCATCTACAAATACAACTTTTTTCATTTCCCTGATGAGGGGTACACCGATACAAATGCCAATACCTACTAACGCAACTATCGTTTTCCACGGAACCTTTGGGTATTCGTTATTCAGGAAGTCATGCAACATAGAAACTGTTAGTTTGCCCTCTTCTAGAAATTTATCGAGAAATTCTGGTATACCATCATAATTTCCTTTTTTAAGAAATCCCATAATATCAGAAAACATTTGCTTCGTGTTTACTTCGTTCATGATATTTCCTCCAATTCTTTTCGATTATATCTATGCACCTCACAGTTAAACAATATAACTTACATTTGAATGCTATATGATCAGTAAAGTTATTTATAAGATTCTGTAAGTTATTTTGTATTTTCATCCTTTGCTCAATTCTATCATTGGATCGAGCAAAAACATGTACATTTTTAAAAATTATTAAAAAACTTGATTCATGCATAGTTTTTGTGATAAAATCTCTGAAGTTCCTAAATGCCATCAGTAATAAGAAAACATTGATGATCTATTACTCGTGGAGCTTCTGGAACTATTGGAGCTTATGAGCCGTATAGAACATATGGAGCTCCTGGGACATCTTGAACTAATTAAACTAAATCACAAGCATAAATAGAAAACGTCAGAAAAGAATGAGGCTTTTTATCAATTCAATCCATTCATCCCGTGTAATTTTTGCGTCCTTTATTAGTTTATTGATCATTCCCAGTCCTATTTTTTCTGTAGGATGCATCGGGACTACCGTGGTCCTTCCATCCGGATGCCGTAAAAATAAGTGGCCACCATTCTGCCTTATCTGCTCGAAACCTATATTTTCAAGAGCTTTTACGACTTTTTTTGCAGGAAGTGGTAATATTTTACTCATTCAAATCTCAACTTTAACTTTCTGTATTCCAATGAAATCCAGGTGCTTTTCGTCTCCGGCCTCGGCTTCAATTTCAAGGTAGAGTTCAATTGCTTCTTTTATTCTTCTGTTTAATTCGTCAAGAGTCTCAGCCTGGGTATGGCATCCAGGAAGTTCTGGAACTGAAGCAATGTAAATTCTGTCTTCGTCCTGTTCGATGATAACAGTAAACTCTCTCATTCTATTGTGGTCTCCTTTATTAAAATTAAAATCATATCCAGATGATTTTATTTATAGCTGTGGAGAAACGCTCTGTACCTAATTATATGTTCACTCTGCCAAGCTTTCATCCAATCTTTTTAATGCGCTTGATTTGGCAGAATGTCTAATTTTCTGCAAAATCTGCTCTGTACCCTTGAATTTTCTCTTTTGATTACTATTCTATTAATACATTCTTATTTCCTCTAATCCTGAAGGGAATCTAAATTTAATATGAAGTAACATTTTAGCTAATTATTATTCCGTGATTTAAGTAACGCTTACGTACTTATCTCCAATTCAGATAAATGTGCCCCCACAAGTTCGGATTAAAGTGAAAAAATACAGAGATTTTGCTATAAAACCTATGTATCCCTGATGCAAATCATTCATGTTTTGTAATAAAAGAAAAGGCTGGATAACAGCCGTTTTTACAGAACTTTCAGTACACTGTTAACTTTGGTAGTGTTGAAAAGTTGCTATAAATCCAATGCTAAATTTATGCATAATTTTTGTGATAGGATTCTTTCGATGTGTGATTTCCGTTCTCACAACTTCTTAATATTTGTGTTTTTCAAGAAAAGTTGACACACTAACTGAATAAATATCTTATCTGAAATTGTGTTTATATCAACTGAAAAAAATTCATCAACAGATGTGTTTAGATAAGCATTCATAAGCATCTCAAATGCTTAAATTCTTCTGTAAATTTTAGCACTTTTTAGATCTCTTTTCAGCAACAAAAAGCTGTTGCGATTTTCCAGATGAAAGTTTCAATCTGTATAAATTTTCTCAATATCTCATCTCAATTTATTATATGTATCTAATTATATTAATATTTTTAAAATATCAAACGTGGTTATTCAATAAATAATTTTATATGTAATCAGCACATAAGTATTTTATTTAGCAAGTATAATAATAAATGTCACTCAATATATGTAGAACATAAGTAAAATATATAGAAATTATTATCAGAAGTTTGTAGAAGCAGGAAGCTCGAGAAACCCCAAAAATTTGATACATTAGAGTGGTTCTTCATTTTTAGTCTTTGGCAAATAGATATTGAAGACTACTTGGAATTCAAGAAGTAAACTTTCGTTTTTGAGACAATATTATTTTAAAAATATTGTTTAAGTTTATAACAAGAGTTAATGAACATTCATAAATAAATTGATAAGGAGATAAATATGAAAAAAAATAATACTATAGATAATGATGCTAACATAATAAAAAAATTAATGGTTATCACTGGACTCTTGATTTTGTTCTCGGTAATAGGTTCATCAATAGCAATGGCATATGCAGGATTTTCAGAAGAAAATAAACCAATACCCATTCCAACTGATCACAAATTTATTCACAAAAATATTGTAAACCAAAATAAATTTTCTACAAAGGTTGGACTTGCACCAGAAAATCCAAAATTTACCCAATACCGGAATAATAAATCTGTCTCTAAAATGGCACACTCCTCAGTTGGACATAAATCTGGCTTCGCACCTTCACCTGTAGACCTTAGTCATCTCAAACATACTTCAATACCAGATATATATGCTTCCGCAAACACATCTATTCCAACGTTCTATGACTTACGAACTCTGAACAGGGTAACTCCTGTGAAAAATCAGGGTTCTGCAGGTTCTTGTTGGACATTTGCAACTGATGGATCCCTTGAATCATATTTAATGCCAGGAGAAACCTGGAGTTTTTCAGAAAATAATATTAAAAACGTGCTTTCTTCTGCAAATAGCCCGCAAGGTTTTGATCGCGGTCCCAGTGATGGGGGAGACTTTGTAATGTCAACTGCTTACGAAGCTCGTTGGAGCGGACCTGTAAACACCAGCGATGATCCTTATAGTGCTACATCAAGTTTTTCGTCCAGCGAGCTCGGACTTCCTGTACATAAACATGTACAAAACGTAACTTTCCTTCCGAACAGAAATGGTCCGACGGACAATCAGGACATAAAAGAAGCAATTATTAATTATGGAGCAGTAGCTACTGCACTGTATTTTGACCCCACCGATACTACTAGTTATAACCAAAACACATACGGTTATTACTATAGTGGAACAACAGCTTCTGACCATGCAGTGACCATTGTTGGCTGGAATGATGATTATAGTGCAAGCAACTTCTCAACAACGCCACCTGGAAACGGGGCATTTATCATAAAAAATAGCTGGGGTACAACTGCAGCAGATTGGGGGAATGTAAATAATGATAATGGATATTTCTGTGTTTCCTATTATGATTCTAATGTAGGATACGATATGAATACACAATTCACGGCTGAAAATTCTAAAGATTATACAAACATCTACCAATACGATCCACTTGGATGGACCCAGCAAATTAACACATCGCAAACTAATCCCACAACTGGCTGGGGTGCAAACATCTTTACTGCAAATTCTAATGAAGTTCTCAAAGCAATAAGTTTCTATACAACAGACCTAAACTGCAATTACGTAATTAATATCTACAATAATATAGGATCCAACCCCATTAGTCAAAGTGGTCCTGCTCTTGCCCAGAGTGGAACAATTTCAAGTGCAGGTTATCATACAATTCCCCTGAATTCCGGAGTTCAGCTCAACGCCGGCCAAAAATTCTCAGTAGTACTAGAGCTTACAAACCCTACATATCAATATCCGATTGCTGTGGAAATGCCTATCAGTGGGCATAGTAGTCAGGCAACAGCAAACGCATCAGAAAGTTTTGTAAGTTCTGATGGAAATACCTGGACAGATATAACAACAGAGCCGGGTTACTCAAATACTGATGTGTGCATCAAGGCATTTACTGATCCAGAAAGTAGTTCTGAAAAAGGTTTACCAATCGCGAATTTCAATACCAACATAACCAATGGTAATGTTCCCCTTACAGTTCAATTTACAGACCTCTCGACAGATGCCACAGGATGGGGATGGGACTTTGGAGACGGAGCTACTTCAACTGAGCTGAATCCAACACATACCTACCTTTCTGCAGGAGTCTATACTGTTAACGAGACTGTAAGCAACACAAACGGCACAAATTCAATGCTCGCTACAATAAATGTTTTGACAACAACTCCTCAAAATACTACTCCTACAATTATCTGGAGCAACCCTGCTAACATAGTCTATGGAACACCATTGAGCAGTACTCAACTAGATGCAACTGCTACAGTACCTGGAACATTTGCATATATCCCATCAGCAGGAACTGTATTGAATGTAGGTATACAAATGTTGAATGTTTTATTCATACCAACTGATCTTGTACATTATAATATAGCATCAAAGACTGTTACAATCAAAGTAACTGCTCAAGCTAGTAACTTGTACCCTTACCCTGGTAACTTGTATCCTTATGGGACACCACTAGTGAATGGCTTATTTGTGGCACCATCATCACTGATGGAGCTAATAAGAACAGTCACTGAGTCTAAGAGCTATTGAGAGTGGGATAAAACAGCATCATGGCCATTTTCAAGGCATTGAGAATAAATACCTGAGAAGCTGCCTTGAATTGATGGCTATATTTTTATTTTCCTGTAAGTTGGGATCCATATGCAATAAAAAATAGAATTTACTGATAATCCAAAGCCTTATAATAAGAAAAAGCAGCACTCTTCAGTATTTTCTCCGATCTATTCTTGTTACTCAACATCCATATGTTGGGTATTTGCAACCACAAGCTGGGTATTTATATCCACATGTTTGGTATCCGCAACCATATATTTGATTGCAGGCATTTATGTTGCAGTTGTTGTTACCATTATTATTTCCATTATCAGAACCGAAATTATTGTTACCATCATTGTTCCCATTAAAAGATCTATGATTTCCATTTCCATTACAGTTCTCATTGAAACTACCAGTATTAAAGCCCCTTTCCAAATTACAGCAATTAGCTGTACTTATTGTAGCTATTACAGATGCTATAAAAGAGACTAACAATAAAATGCTCATAGTCCTTTTTGTTCTGTCAAATATTTGTTTTCCCATTCAAAAACCCACTCCAAATTTGCATTCAATTAGACGCTTATAGCTACATTGTTGATATTTCAATCCGCGTACCAATGGTAGATACATTCTCTAAATTCATTATCAAATTTCAAAAGCTAGTTAAGGTTCGAAAAAGAGATAAATGACTATAGATGTAGGATCTATTATCTATGTAGACATATAGTGTTTTACAGAATAATACTTATGTATCTATAATCAAAACATTTAAACTCTAGAGAAATATTCTTACTTATTTACATATTAGTCTATAAAAAATTAATATATACTGAAAGTTATGTAAAATTTTATTAACTCTGGGTGACTCCACTTCATCACGGAAACATGATTTTGAGTCACTAGTCTTTACGAACAAAACTTCTTTTCTATTGCTATTACTGATACACAGTTTTTGTGCTAAAATCTCTGAATTTCCTAAGTTCCATATGAAATAAGAACACATTGTTGATCTCAGACCAATGGAGCTTCTGGAACTCTTGGATCTTATGGGACTTATAGAGCATCTATAGCTCATGGAACACTTGGAACTGATTAACCCAAACAATCATCGTAAATAGAAATAAATCATTATTAATATTTTATTCTATTTTGATTGTGAAAATTTTTATGCGGGATTATTTTTCGTTTAAAAGCTATTTTTCGGGTTCCGTTGCAAAAACTTCAGAATAAGCATGTAAATCGATGAGTATAAAAAAAAGTCGAAAGATCTTAGGGAAATATACCAACATTATAAAACTATACCAAACAAATGATTAATGTATTTGACTTCATTAAGAACAGAGTAATTTAAATTATTGACTTGTCTTTTTTAAATCATATTCATAGCTTCAATTCCTTTTAAAGTCTTATTAGCAGATTGAAAAGACTGAAATCCTAACATTGGATTAACGATTCGCTTTATAGATCTATGATCTTGTTCTATAA